>Ga0208849_1001481_pt1 | contig 16161 bp, 13 predicted proteins | sample NGESurdeep072012_10_FD_184470 | JGI IMG/M metagenome (GOLD analysis project Ga0208849, IMG submission 184470) | Arctic peat soil microbial communities from Barrow, Alaska - NGEE Surface sample 53-3 deep-072012 (SPAdes) | ecosystem: Environmental > Terrestrial > Soil > Wetlands > Peat ...
CGGAGAAGCGTTCGCGACCGTGCCAGTCCTAACAAACCGGTTCGCAAGCTTGGCGGACAAAGTCCGCGCCGGCGAGCCGCTCAGCCACGAAGACGGCGTCTTCCTTTATGAGGAAGCGCCCTTTCACGCGCTCGGTCAGCTCGCGCACGAAGTGCGCACGAACAAGAACGGCGACCGCGCATACTACGTGTTCAAACGCTATCTGAACACCACCAACGTCTGCTACGCGGCCTGCAAGTTCTGCTCGTTTGCCGCGCACGAAAAGGAAGCGCGCGCGGTCCGGATGTCCATTCAGGAGATCCTCGACAAGGCTTGCGCCGAACCCGTCGATTACGACGAGCTCCATATCGTCGGCGGCCACGACCCAAAGCAGACGAGTCTTGATTTCTGGCTGCCGATGATCGAAGAGATGCACCGGCGCATTCCGCACGTGCAACTCGCGCTGTTCACCGCCGCCGAAATCGACTACATGTGCAAGCGCGCGCGCTGCACGTACGAAGGCGGCCTCACGCGCCTGCGCGACGCCGGCCTCACATCGCTCAATGGCGGCGGGGCAGAGATCCTTGTGAAGCGCGTGCGCGATCTCGTCTGTCCGCACAAGGCGAACACGGAGGAGTGGCTCGAGGTGCATCGCGTCGCGCATCGATTGGGGATCAGGACCAATTGCACGATGCTGTACGGCCACGTCGAGACCATTGCCGAACGCGTGGAGCACCTCGTGCTGCTTCGGCGATTGCAGGCCGAGACCGGCGGCTTCAAATGCTTCGTGCCGCTCCCGTTCCACCCCGAAGAGAACGATCTGGAAGAATACGGTTGGACGGGCGGCATCGACGACTTGCGGACGATCGCCGTGTCAAGGCTCATGCTCGACAATATCGATCACATCAAGGCGTATTGGATCTCGTACGGCATCAAGGTCGCGCAGCTCGGACTGCACTTCGGCGCCGACGACATCGATGGGACCGTGCACAACGAGCAACAGATCTATCGCGACGCCGGCAGCAAGACCGATCAGAGCACGCCGGCTCAAGAGCTCAAACGCGCCATCGAAGAGGCCGGTTTTGTGCCGACCCGGCGCAATCTGCTCTACAAAGTGATGGAACCCGCGTGACGCCGTGATCCGCTGCGGCCGCATCAGCTATACAAACGATTTGCCCGTCTACGCGGCCTTTGATGCCGGTGCGGTCGCGTTTCCCGGCAGCTTGACGTCGGGCGTTCCGACCGATCTCAACCGGCTGCTGCTCGCCGGAACGCTTTCCTGCGGACCGGTCTCGTCGTTTTTCTACGCGCAGCACGCAAGCGAATTTTTGCTTCTGCCAGGGATCTGCATCGGCTCGCGCCGCGAAGTGCGCAGCATATATTGCGTTTCGGCCAAGCCCCCATCGTCGCTTGCCGGCGTGCCCATCGCGGTCACACGCGAATCGGCCACGGGCCGAGCATTGTTCGCGACGATATGCGCGAAGTACTACGGATTCGCGCCGGAGTATGCCGAATCCGACGATCCGTTCTCAGCATACGCCGCCGATGGTTCGCCGTGTATCTTGATCGGCGATAAAGCCATCGACGCGTACCTCGCCGCGCCACGTGCGAATACCTACGATATAGGCGAATTGTGGACCGATCTCAGCGGTCACGAAATGGTCTACGCGGTGTGGGCCGCACGTCGCGACGTTGTCACGCGCGAGCGTGACGCCGTGGACGCGGCGCGTCGCGCGCTGACGCTCGCGCTCGACTGGGGCGAGCGCAATATCGGCGATGTCGTCCGCCGGGCGCAAACACAGATAGCACGGCCGGCCGGTTTCTACGACGCGTATTACGCCGCGCTCAATTTCCACTTCGACCTCTCCGCGCAGACGGGGCTCTCGGCGTTCTTCGACGCCGCCACCGCATCCGGGCTGCTAGCCTCAGCTCCGACGCTGGATTTTGTCCAAGAGGTGCCGACACGTGTCTGATGTAGCTGCCTTGCTCGAGCGGGCTGCCGTCGGCGGCCGGCTCTCCTACGATGAGGGCTTGCAACTCTATCGCGAGGCGAATCTGCACGAGCTTGGCGCGGCCGCCCATTCCCGGCGCACGCAGATGTTCCCCGGCGACGAAGTCACCTACGTGATCGACACGACGATCAACTATACGAACATCTGCAACGTGCATTGCTCTTTTTGCGCGTTTTTCAGGCCGGAAGGCCACGCAGAAGGCTACACGATGACGCACGAGCACGTTCTCGAGCGCGTCAAGTTCGCGGCCGATCAAGGCGCGACGCAGATCATGATCCAGGGCGGCGTCAATCCGGATTTGGCCATCGACTACTACGTCGACTTATTTCACAAAGTGCGCGAGCACTTTCCCGACGTCGACATCCACTCTCTTTCCACAAGCGAGATATGCGGCATCGCGAAGCGCGAGAGCATGAGCGTGGAAGACGTGCTGCGGACGTTGCGAGCCGCCGGTCTGAAATCGTTGCCGGGCGCGGGCGCGGAGATCCTCGTGGAGCGCGTGCGCAAACGCATCTCGGCGCGAAAGATCGACGACGACCGCTGGCTCGACGTCATGCGCGTGGCGCAAGGACTCGGGATGCCGACCACGGCCACCATGATGTTCGGCTCGATCGAGACCGATGCCGAACGCATCCGCCATCTCGACGTTTTGCGCGAACTGCAAGACGAAACGCACGGCTTTACGGCGTTCATCCCCTGGTACTACGTGCCGTTCAAGACGCCGCTCAAAGGCAAAGAAGCCACCGGACTTGAGTATCTGCGGGTTCTTGCTATCAGCAGGCTCTACTTGGATAACATCCCGCACTTGCAGTCGTCGTGGCTCACGCCCGGTCTCAAGCTCGGCCAACTCGGATTGATGTTCGGCTGCGACGACATGGGCGGCACTATTCTTGAAGAAAAAGTGGTCACGCTCGCGGGCAGCACGAATTCCGCGAATCGCGCTGAACTGGAGAAGAACATCCGCCAGGCCGGCTACCGGCCGGTGGTACGCGACACCTACTTCAACCGCCGCGACTACCCGCTCGCCACCGCCGGCTAGCGCTGTAGGAGCGTGAGCTACCCGTAGTAGGGTGAGCACCGCTCACCCAATTGGGCAAGCGATGCTTGCCCTAGTACGAGCGTAGAAAAAGACGGGGCAAGCGATGCTTGCCCTAGTACGAGCGTAGAAAAAGACGGGGCAAGCGATGCTTGCCCTAGTACGAGCGTAGAAAAAGACGAGACAAGCGATGCTTGCCCTAGTACGGGTTCCCTAGGGCGCGACAGTCGATGTGTTTTCGACACGCAATCGTAACCGCGGCGCCTCCCAACCACCCCTGCGCCGAATCGATACCAGCATCATCACGGACGCTGCGATGCATATCCCCACCATCAATATCGAGCCTTCGGGCCCAAAACTACCGCCTGTGATCAACTGCGGACCCGTCAGTGTCGTGCTGAGCAAGCTATGTGGGTCGCGCATTCCCGAATTGAGCGCGCCGAAAATGTATCCTTCCGTAAAATTCCAGCCCATGTGAATACCGACGGCGAACCAAATGTTACGAGTCAGGATATAGGCCAACGCGAGCAGCACTCCCATGTCCATTGCCAGCGCGGCGATACTGAACGCAGAAGCGCCAGGATTGCCCGCATGCGCCAAGCCAAACACGATCGCCGATACGACGATCGCTGTCGTCGTGCCGCTCATTTCCTCCAGCAGCCGAAACAACACCGCGCGAAACAACAACTCCTCACCCATCGCTGTGACCATGGGCGCGATCATCTCACTCGCGAGACCGGTGACGCCCGTTCCTTTAGAAACCTGTGCCAACCCCAAGCTCCACAAGATCAAAAAGAACAAAGCCATCATGGCCGCGCCCGCCAACGCGCCCGGCAAGAATGTAAATCCCCGGCGCAAATCGATCTCGCGGGCCGGCCGCTGCTCCAAAAGCTTCACCAGCCAGGCATACAGCGCGAACGCCGCGATGGGCAGCAGCACATTTTTCAAGATCACCCATGAGTGCCACGGCGAGGGCGCAGGGGGGACCAAAAGTCGAGTTAGGATGGTAGCGATGACGACCACCGCCAAGATCCCCAGCGCATAGCAGAGAAGGCGCAAGGGCACCCAGCTGGATAAGCGCCGAAGCAGCCCTCGCTCCTCGAAGTGTAAACTCGAACCCTGTGCGGTCATGCTCACGCCCCTCTTATGATGCTTACGATACGACAAAAAAATGGGCAAGCGATGCTTGCCCTCCTACAGAACGAAAATAATATTAGCGGGCGACGATGCGGAAGAAGTCGATCAGCGCGTCGACGGGCGGGGGTAGCGGCAGCGTCTTTGTGATCGCTGTGAAAAAGCTGTCTTCAACTGCCTGCGGGGCGAACGTGGCAAAACGTTTCACGAATTCGCGCACGTTGAGTTCGGTGGAGTAGGTGGAGAGCGGTCCGAGCGCTTTTCTGAAGTTGAACGACGCCGCCATGATATACCAGAGCGGGTCGATGCCGTCGATGCGCATGCCGAAGACGAACACCAAGTCTTCGTTGGCGACGGTGACGTTATTCTTGTTGACTTTCGGCGTGAGCGGTATGCCGAGCGCGGCCGTGGAGATGAACGCAACCGACGCGTGGGCTTGACTGATCGACTTGTATTGGGTGAGCGATTCGTGGCGGATGCGCGCACCGTACAGCGACCGGATGCGTTCCACAGGCACGATCTGCTCGGCCTCGACGCCGTCGAGCGTCACTTGGATCCGGCGCTGCGCATCGTCGAACGTCAACGTCTTCACGCGGGCGTTCGGCGGCAGCAGTAAGCCGAAGGCGGGTTCTTCTGAGACTTGCTGGGCTTGGTCCGTTTGATCGGTCACAACCCTAGCCTCCTCTACTTAGTCCACGACTCGCTGACGAAGTTGACAACGCGCTGGTCCGGGAACTCGCCACGCAGCTTCGATTTCACCATCTGCTGCAGCAAGTCCATACCAGCCTTGTTCGCCAGATTCACCGCCACGATCTGATAGGGAGCGAGAGGGTCGTTGGCGTTGGTAGCCGCGAATTCTACCATTATGTTATCGGTCGTATCGTACCAATCGCGCGTACGGGTTTCGCCCTGCGTGACGATCACGTCGTAGGAATCGGTATGGCCCGACAGGTGGCCTTTGTGGGCTTTCAGCGCCACCTGGAACTGGTCGTCCATGACGCCCGGAGCGGCGCCAAACGGCCCCTGATATGCCGGGTCTTTGATAATCGTGACCAAAATCACCCGGTCGCCGCTCAAAACGACCTGTCCAAACGGGTATGCCATCACCTCGGCGCGGATCGCGTCGAGGTTGAACGGCTGCACGGAAACCGGCTTGCCGGCGATCTCCTCGACGCGGTCGCGAGTCACCCCGGGTACCAACGTGTGAGAGTACCCTCCGGTCGACGGCGCCTTGTTCGAGCAGCCCACCCAGCATATCGCACATGCGGCGATGGCCGATAGGGTCACAATGCGGTGCATTTTCAAGAGAACATTCGCGCTTGGCTAGTCAATCGCGCCCTCCTTGGTCGGCACGTTCACGCGATGATGCCGGATGCGAGCACTTCGACGTCGGCGTCGTCGTACATCACTAGTGATTGTCCGGGCGAGACCATGGGAACCGGTTCATCGAGCTGCACGCGCAGACCACCCGCGCTCGTGAGTTCGGCCGTGGCGGAAATCGCTTTGCTCCTGTAACGGCAAACCGCGCGGCCGCGTGCGCTGCCTCCGGCAAAACGTTCCGGCCGGATCACGTTTGCATCCGAACAGTCCACAACGGTCTTCGCCAGATCTTCGCGCCGCCCGACGACGACCGCGTTGGCCGCGCGGTCGGTGCGCACGACAAACCACGGTCCGTCGCCATTGCCGGAAACCGTCAGACCCTTGCGCTGGCCAACGGTGTAGTTGACAAGACCGTCGTGGCGGCCGACCTCTCGGCCGTCGAGCGAGAGCATGGGTCCGCTCGCGGCGCTCTCGGGAAATCGCGTCGCGATAAAACTGCGATAGTCGCCATCGACGAAACAGAGATCCATTGAGTCGGGCTTCTCGGCGACGTCGAGCCCGTAGGTGCGCGCAAGGCCGCGCGTTTCTTCTTTCGTCCGTTCGCCAAGCGGCAACGTGAGCGAGCGCAACTGATCGGCGCGAAGGCCGGCCAGCATGTATGACTGGTCCTTGCTCGCATCGACGGCACGGTAGAGATGGGGACCGTCTGACTCTTGCCGCACGCGCGCGTAGTGTCCGGTCACTATCGACTCGGCGCCGAGCGCGCGCGCGAAATCGAGTAGCGCGCCGAACTTCACAAGATTGTTGCAAGCGACGCACGGATTCGGCGTGCGCCCCGCGAGGTACTCGGCGCAGAAATAGTCGACCACCGCGCTTTGGAACGCGCTTTCGAAATTGAGCACGTAGTGCGGAATGCCGATGGTGGACGCAGCCCGCCGGGCGTCGTCGAACGCGGTCGGCCCGCAACACTGGCGCGACTTTTCGCTCAGATGACCGTCACCTGAACTCCACAACCGCATGGTGACGCCTACCGCGTCGACCCCCGAGCGCACGGCGGCCGCAGTGGCAACGGCGCTGTCGACGCCGCCACTCATAGCAGCCAAGGTGCGGCCTGTTCGCACGAATTCCGGCCGGATTTCCGGCATGGTTTGCATGATCTATCGCTGTACCGAAGCGTCCCAGTGGAGGACAATATTGGACCTCCTTTAATTCTCCAAGTCTGCATAACGTCCATTCACCAAACGGCCGCGCCCTTCAAACGTCTCTTAAAACACTGCGAGATCGTCAATGCCAGGCATCGGCCTTCAACTGACCGCCGCGCGCGAGGCGCGCGGGATGACGCCCAACGACGTCGCCAAGCGGTTGAAAATCCGGGCGATATTCGTCGACGCGCTCGAGCGCGAGGATTGGAGCGCGGTCGGCGAGCCCGTGTACGCGCGCGGGTTCTTGAAGAACTACGCGAAGCTGCTCGGGCTGGATTCCGACGTCGCCGCGGCAGAGGTCGATGTGGCGCATCCGGAACACGCACTGCTGCCCGACGTGCCGGCGATCGTGCACGACGAGTCGTCGGACGGATATCCGCCATCGCGACGCGCCGACACGAACTGGCTGGTCATCGCGACGGGAGTTGTGGCTGCGGTGATGTTGGTCGCAGTCGTCTGGAATTTTTTTGGAATGCCCGGCGGCGGCCCGGCAGTTGGAACCGCCGCTCTGAGTTCGCCGGCTCCGTCACCTTCGGCGCCCGCGCTGATCGAAGGAAGCGCCAGCGCGGCCGCTGCTCCGGTGCAGACCACCGGAGTCGATCTGCGATTGGAGACGACACAGGCGTGCTGGCTCTCGGTGACCGTGGACGGCAAGCGCGTCGTCTACTCCACGCTTCCAAAAGGTGCAGTGCGCGAATTCCACGCCGAACGCGAGATCAATCTTCGGGCGGGCAACGCAGGCGGTCTTGTCGCGACCATCGACGGTAAGCCGCTCGGAACTCTAGGCCAAGTCGGCCAAGTGCAGGACCGGGTGTTCGCGGTCGCGTCGCCTGCGCCGTCGCGCACCGCCATACCATGAGAGATGCATGAGCGAATATTCCTTCGATATAGTGTCCAAAGTCGAGAAACAGGCTCTGGAAGACGCCGTCAATCAAGCGGCGCGAGAGATCGCGACGCGTTTTGATTTCAAGAATTCGAAGTCGTCCATCGAGCTCAAGGATATGACGATCACGATCGTCGCCGACGACGAGATGAAACTGAAAAACGTCGTCGACATCATGCAAGGCAAATGCGTCAAACGCGGGATATCGCTCAAAGCGCTGGAATACGGCAAAGCCGAGCCGGCCTCGCAGGGCACGTTGCGCCAAGTCGTCACCTGCAAGGAAGGCATCGCGACCGATCGTGCCAAGAAGCTGACCGAAGCCATCAAAAACGAGAAGCTCAAAGTCACCACGAAAATCCAGGACGAGCAATTGCGGGTGGTGGGCAAGTCAAAGGACGACTTGCAGAAAGTCATCGAGCTCGTGCGAAGCATGGATCTCGACTTCCCCGTGCAGTTCGTGAACTACCGCTAGTGCCGCGCACGGCCGAACGGCGGGTTTTTCTGGCTAGTCTCGGCTGCGCCAAGAATCTGGTCGACAGCGAAGTGATGCTCGGTTCGCTCGCGGTGGGCGGCTGGGCTCTTACGAGCGACGCGGACGACGCGGATGCGATCATCGTCAACACGTGCACGTTCATCGATCCGGCGAAAGTAGAATCCATCGACGCCATCATGCGATATGCCTCGGCGAAAAAGCCAGGTCAAACGCTCGTGGTGGCCGGCTGCATGGCGCAGCGCTCCGGCAACGAACTGCGCGACCTCATGCCGGAGATCGATGCCGTCGTCGGCACCGGCGCATATCCAAAAATCCTCGACGTCATCGAAGAAGCTCGAACCGGCGCCAGGCCCGTGCACTTGGAGGACCGCGACGCGTACGTCGAGCGGCTCGGCTTCTTGCCGCGGGTGGTCACGACGCCTCGCTCCACCGCCTATCTCAAAATTTCCGAAGGCTGCAACCACACTTGCGCATTTTGCATCATCCCGACGCTTCGAGGCCTGGGTAAAAGCCGCACGGTCGCGTCGCTCGTCGCAGAAGCGCGTGCGCTCGTCGCGGGCGGCGCGCGCGAGCTTGTGATCGTCTCGCAAGACACGTCCGACTACGGGCGCGACATCGGCATGAAAGACGGCCTCGTACGATTGATCGAAGCGCTGGAAGACATCGCCGACCTCAAGTGGGTGCGCTTGCTGTACCTCTATCCCACATCGGTCACCGACGCGATGATCGCAGCGATGCGCGCTTCGACCAAGATCCTTCCTTACGTCGACATGCCGCTGCAGCATGCGCATCCCGACGTCTTGCGCGCCATGCGGCGGCCGCCTCAACCGGAGCGCTATTTGGATCTGTTCGGCAAACTGCGAGCCGCGCTTCCCGACGCCACCATCCGCAGCACGTTCATCGTCGGCTTTCCGGGGGAGACCGAGGAACATGTCGACTACTTGATTTCGTTCATCGAACGGGCCCGGCTGGATCGCGTCGGCTTTTTCACCTACTCGCGAGAAGAGGGGACGGCGGCATATGCCTTGCCCGATCAGATTCCGCACAAGATAAAGCAAGCGCGGGCGTCGCGCTGCCGCGACGTGCAGCGGCGCATCACAAACCGCAACGATGCCGCCCGCATCGGCGAGATGGTGGATGTGCTGGTCGAAGGAACGCGCGCGCTTCCCGTGGGTTCGCCGGTGCGCTCGGCGCTCGGCGAACGGACGGTCGCGTTCGGCCGGTCTCGGCGCGAAGCGCCGCAAGTGGACGGCGTCGTGTATCTCGCCGGCAGGCACAGCGTCGGGGACTTCGTTCAAGCTCGCGTCGAAGGTCATACCGATTTCGACCGCTATGCGCGCCCCGTCGCCGTCGCACAGGGAGAGGCGCTTGCCGGAATCGTTTGACCAAAATCCGTCCGGCGCACAGCCCGATCCGGCGCTGCTCAACCCGGCAGATTCCATCGAGGCCAACGTAGCCGACCCTCCGGATTCACCCTTAGAGCAGGGCGTCGCTCCGGATCAAGACCGGCCGGAGATGCCCGGACGCAAGCGAACGGTCGTGCTGTCGGTCCTTCTCGTGCTCTTGGTGCTCATCGGCGCGAGCTTTGCGGGCATCGTGCAGACAAAGGGCGGCTGGGACAGATTGCTGCAGGGCACGCCGCTTGCTCCGAATCTCACGGAAGTGTTCGGCAAGCAAAAGCTCCGTGTGCTCGTGATGGGTGTCGACGACAGCTGGACCGACAACGACGAGGTCTATACGTCGCAGTCGCGGTCGGACACGAACGTCGCGGTCAATATCGACCTCGCCACGAAGAACATCGGCGTGCTTTCGATTCCACGCGATGTTTGGGTCGAGATCCCGAAAGTCGGTCATGCCAAATTGAACGAGGCCATCGCCGACGGCGGACCCGAACGAACCGAAGCCACGCTCGTCCAAAATTTCGGCATGCCCGCGTTCGACTATTATCTCGTCTTGAAGATCGACGCGACGAAGAACATCGTGGACGCCATCGGGGGCATCGATGTCGACGTCGAGAAATCCATGGATTACGACGACAACTGGGGCCATCTGCACATCCATCTGAAAAAGGGCTATCAGCATCTCAATGGAGAGCAGACGGTCGGCTATATCCGGTTCCGGCACGATCCCGAAGGCGACTTCGGCCGCATGCGCAGGCAGCGACAGGTCATGCAGATCCTCGTCGGCCGTTTGAAAGACCCGATGATCGCCACGCGCGTGCCCGCACTGCTGTCGATCGTGCAGAAGAACGTGCGCACGAATATGCCCCCCGACAAGATGCTTTCGCTTGCGTTCGCGCTGCGCGACCTCACGCCGCAGATGGTCCACACCGCCGAAGTGCCGACAGACATCGGATTCACCGATGGCCAATCGGTGCTCTACTACCAGCCGCAAGCCGGCGCCCAAATCATCCATAAATATCTTGTGGTGGGTTTTACCGGCGCCTTCGACCCGTCGACCGTCCGTCTGAAGGTGGAAAACGGCTCGGGCAAGCCGGGCGCCGCCACGGCGATGGCCGACTACCTCCGCCAAAAGGGCTTCACCGTCATCGAGACGCGAAATGCGAAGAACTTCGGCGCAGCCAAGACCTCTATCACCGGTCCTAACGGAACGATCGTCTCGCTGGTCGCAAAGCAGATGCCCGTCACGAACGTGCATACGGCGATCGGACCCGTAGAGGGAGGCGACATCGTCATCGTCGTTGGCAAAGACTATCGCATTCAATAGAGCATGGCGTTGGGCGGTCGCGCTGGCGTTGCTTGCTGCGTTCGTCGTCTTCACACGCCGCTGGGTGCATCACGCCCAGCTCGAGCTCGTGCCGGTGATCGTGCCGGAAACTGCTGACGCAAACGACGTGCTTTCGCCGCCTGCAAATCTCGTGATGGCGCGCATGGCGCAGGATATACGAGATATGGCCAGTCCGCCCGTGCGTCCGCGCCTTGCCGTGCTGACGTTCGACGATGGACCGTATCCCGTGACCACGCCCGCCCTCATCGCTCAACTGCAGGCGCTGCGCGTGCCGGCCGACTTTTTTCTCATCGGCAACGACGCGACGCGTCAACCGGCGATCTCGGCGGCCGTCGCCGACGCAGGCATTACCATCGGCAATCACACGCTGTCGCATCCCGAGATGACGTCGCTGTCGGCGAAAGCGCAATCGGATGAGATCGTGCAAGGCGCGGCCGCCATCCGAGCGGCGACCGGCACGTCGCCGGTGTATTTTCGTCCACCGCATGGAAATTATGACGCGGACACCATTCGCGCGGTGCGAGCAGCGGGTGAGACGTTGACGTTGTGGGATATAGACCCCGGCGACTGGCGCACGATGACCCCGGATCAGATCGTCGCGAACGTGACCGATCATGCGAAGGCGCCCGCGCTCATCCTCTTGCACAACGGCAAGCAGCCGACGATCGAGGCACTGCCCGAGATCGTCAAGGCCTACCGGGATGCGGGCTTCACTTTCGTGACGTTGGCCGACTTGCAACGCCGGCTGTCTTTGAGTGAGATCAACACGCCGGTCGACGTGAAGGTAGGTCTGTAGGAGGGCAAGTCGTACTAGGGCAAGTCGTACTAGGGCAAGCATCGCTTGCCCAAAAAAAATTGGGCAAGCGATGCTTGCCCTAATACCGAAGCTATTTCCATGCCACGCCAGATAATAAAGACGCGATCGCAAACGCCTTACGTCGCCGCGCGCATTGTGATCGTCATCATCATACTTGCGCTTTGCTCGGCGTTCGCTTGGTACGAGACGCATCACGTCACCCACGCCGGTTTCTCAGGGCAGGAACCCATTTTCGCGAGCATGAACTTGTCAGACCCTTCTCCAGCAGGTCGCGTTAATGCAAATATTCGTCAAAGGCAAGAACCTCCACGTCACAGATGCTTTGCGTGAGTATGCCGAAGAAAAGATCGGACATCTCGAGCACTACATCGATCAGGGCATCCTCGACGCGCACGTGACCATGCGCACCGAGCGCAACGATCAGATCGTCGATGTCATGCTCAATCTGCGGCACTTCTTCATCAAGGCAGAAGAGCGGTCGACCACGATGTACGCCTCGATCGACCTCGTGCGTGACCGGCTCGAGCAGCAGATCCGAAAATACAAAACGCGCCGTCGCGAACATCATCACCGGCAGAACGGCAAAGCGCTCTCGGCGAGCGAAGTTCCCCTGCTAGACGACACCGAGGGCGAATCGTTCGCCGATGTTGGCGAGGCGCCGCGCATCGTCCGCACCAAGCAGTTCGCCGTGAAGCCGATGGATGCGCTAGAAGCAGTCCATCAAATGGAACTCCTCGACCACGATTTTTTCGTTTTCGTCAACGCCGAGACCGAGCAAGTCAACGTGCTTTACAAGCGCAAGAGCGGCGATCTGGGGCTCATCGAGCCCACACGGTAAACCGGGTCCGGCCGCAGTTTGCGGCGGCATCTCGCCCTCAAACGGGGCTTTTGCCGCGCGCCGTCGAAAAGAAGACGTCCCTATGATAGCCACGCTCTTGCTCGCCGCGGCGCTCCTCGCGCCTGGCGCCGCCCCACGGCCGGCCTACCACCCTGCGACAGCCGTCGCGCGGGTCATGGCCGTATGTTCGGCGTTCACCGCAGCAGGACACGTGCCGCGACGATCGGCACGGATCGACCGTCACCCAAAGGCCGCGGTTGCCGTCTGGCTCGCACCGCAAATCGTCCCCGTCGTGCTGACCACGCAGCTCCGGCGCTAGCGCTGCGGCTTCCCATGCCGCATTCGCACCCATTCCGGAGGTCTGCTCACCTGTGTCCGTATTCACCACCATCAAATCGTGGGTCGATGGCAACGACCGCGAAGTCATGCGCCTGCGAAAGAAGTCGCTGCGCATCAACGAGCTCGAGCCCCAGATCGAAAAGCTCAGCGACGAGGATCTCGCGCGCAAGACGGTCGAGTTTCGCGAGCGTCTAAGCCAAGGCGCCACGCTCGACGATCTCCTCATCGAATCGTTCGCGGTCTGCCGCGAGGCGGCACGCCGCACGCTCTCGATGCGTCATTTCGACGTTCAGCTCATCGGCGGCATGGTACTGCACGAAGGAAAAGTCGCCGAGATGCGGACCGGCGAGGGAAAGACGCTCGTCGCGACGCTGCCGATCTATCTGAACGCGCTCTTGAGCAAAGGCGTCCACCTCGTCACCTCCAACGACTATCTAGCCAAACGCGACGCCGAGTGGATGAGCCCGGTGTACAAGTCGCTCGGTCTTTCCGTCGGCATCATCCAACACTTCTTGCCGCCGCAGGAACGGCGCACCGCCTACACGAGCGACATCACCTACGTCACCAACAACGAAGCGGGCTTCGATTATTTGCGCGACAACATGGCGCCGCGCATCGACTATTGCGTGCAAAGAGAGCTTCACTACGCCATCGTCGACGAGGTCGACTCGATCCTCATCGATGAAGCGCGTACGCCGCTGATCATCAGCGGCCCGCCTGAAGCCATCCTCGGTCCAGGGTTCAAAGATGCGACGCACCTCTACGAGCAATTCGCGCGCAACATCATGCCGCAGCTCGTGAAGGACGAGGACTACACGGTCGATGAGAAGATGCACGCGGTGCCCATCACAGAGAAGGGCGTCGCCAAGACAGAGCGGCTGCTAGGCGTGCAAAACTTGTACGATACGACCAACCTCGAGCTCACGCATCAACTGCAGGCAGCCCTCAAAGCCAAAGAGCTGTTCCGAAAAGACGAACAGTACGTGGTGCAAGAAGGCCAGATCATCATCGTGGATGAGTTCACCGGCCGCCTGATGCACGGCCGCCGTTATTCCGACGGCATCCACCAGGCGATCGAAGCGAAGGAAGGCATCAAGGTGAAGAGCGAGGATCAGACGCTCGCCACGATCACCTTCCAGAACTACTTCCGCCTCTACGGAAAGCTCGCGGGCATGACGGGTACCGCCAAGACCGAGGAGCGCGAATTTCGCGAGATCTACGGCCTCGACGTGCTGATGATCCCAACGAATGTCGCGGTCGCGCGCAAAGACAATGACGACGTCGTCTACAAGAACGAAGATCAAAAATTCAAGGCCGTCATCAACGAGATCGTCGAGCGTCATGCCGCCGGTCAGCCGGTGCTCGTGGGAACGCGCTCCATCGAAAAATCCGAACGGCTGGCGGCCATGCTCGGCAAGCGCGGCATCCCGCACAATGTGCTCAACGCGAAATACCACGAGAAGGAAGCCGAGATCATCAAGGACGCCGGCCTGCCCGGCAAGGTCACGATCGCGACGAACATGGCGGGCCGCGGTGTGGACATCAAGCTCGGCGATGGGGTCACAAACGTCGGCGGTCTTCACATCATCGGCACCGAGCGGCACGAATCGCGGCGCATCGACAATCAGCTTCGCGGCCGGTCGGGCCGCCAGGGCGATCCCGGTTCATCACGCTTCTACGTGGGCCTCGACGACGAACTGATGCGCATCTTCGGCGGCGACCGGATCAAGAACATCATGGAGTCGCCGCTGTTCAAGCTCGAAGACGACACGCCCATCGAGGCAGGCATCCTCACGAAGAGCATCGAGAACGCGCAGAAGAAAGTCGAAGCTCATCACTACGAGAGCCGCAAGCACGTCCTCGAATACGACGACGTCATGAACAAGCAGCGCACCGTGATCTATGCCGAACGGCGGCGCGTTCTCGAAGGCTTCGATCTGCGCCCGTCCATCGCCGAGATCGTGGGGCTCAAAGCGCAATTGGCGGTGGATGGCAACTGCGCCGACAACATCCATCCGCACGAATGGGACCGCGCCCGCATCATCACGGAGCTCGACCAGTCCGTGCGCGGGATAGCCAAGCGCGTCACTCCCGAACAACTGCAGCCGCTCGCAAAAGAAGAGATGGTCGAGTTGCTCGCGCGCGAAGGCGATCTCATCTACACCGAAAAGGAAGAGCGGATGGTGAAGAACTATCCGCAGCTAGAAGAACAAGGTTTGCGCGAGGGCCTTCGCGGGCTCGAACGCGGCACGATGCTCCAGATCGTCGACAGGCTTTGGATCGACCATCTCTACACGATGGACAGTCTCAAGCAGGGAATCGGTCTGCGCGGCTGGGGTCAAAAAGATCCGCGCGTCGAGTACGAAAAAGAAGCATTCGAACTGTTCGAAGACCTCAAGGTCGTTATCCAAGACGATTTTCTGCAAGCGATGTACCAGGGCGATGACTTCCACATCGTCGTCCAGCCGCCGCCTCCTCCGACTCCGCTCGAGTCGCTCACGACCGATGCCGGCGAGGAAGCGCTGGCCACCGCCGGCGCTCGTCGCGGCAACGGGGCGCCGTTCGAGCCGGCCGGCGTCGACCGGAGCTTGCCACTGGACGCCGGCGCGGCCCGGCGCTTCGAACAATTGCGCTCGAACCGCGACGATAGCGGCCCGCGGCAGCCGGTGCGCAAAGCCGAGAACGAGCGGGTCGGACGAAACGATCCGTGTCCGTGCGGATCGGGCAAGAAATTCAAGAAGTGCCACGGCGCTTAGGGAGCAGCATGAACGAACAATTGAAGACCGACCTCGCGCGCATCGACGATCGCCTGAAAACCCTTCAGGTGCGGCTTTGACTATGCCGGCAAGCTCCGCGAAATAAACGAACTCGAACTCCAGACCCACGACCCGGCGTTTTGGGATGACGCCCAATCCGCGCAGAAACACATGAAGAAACTGGCCGACATCAAAGCCGATGTCGACCCGCTTGGGGTCCTCGCGTCGAAATCCGCGGAGCTCGCCGAATTTATCGGGTTGAGCGATACGGACGCCGCGTTCGAAGCCGAGGTGACCGCAGAGGTCACCGCGCTGGCAAAGCGGGTCGACGACGCCGAGATGACCGCCGTGCTCGATGGCGAGTACGATTCCCACGACGCGATCCTCAGCATTCATGCGGGCGCCGGCGGCACCGAAGCGTGCGACTGGACGTCGATGCTTCTTCGCATGTACTTGCGGTGGGCGGAGCAGCACGGCTATCGCGCCGAGATCGTGGACAGTCTCGATGGCGACGAAGCCGGATTGAAAAGCGCGACGCTGCTCGTCCAAGGCCGCAATGCCTACGGCTATCTCGAGAGCGAACGCGGCGTCCACCGGCTCGTGC
>Ga0208849_1001482_pt1 | contig 16157 bp, 19 predicted proteins | sample NGESurdeep072012_10_FD_184470 | JGI IMG/M metagenome (GOLD analysis project Ga0208849, IMG submission 184470) | Arctic peat soil microbial communities from Barrow, Alaska - NGEE Surface sample 53-3 deep-072012 (SPAdes) | ecosystem: Environmental > Terrestrial > Soil > Wetlands > Peat ...
GAATCACAAAGCCTTCGACGAGGGAATCCTTCACACGCACGTAGCGGGGCAGGAGTTTAGCAAATTCCTCGCCCGCGCGGCGGGGGAGGGGGACCGCCGGCGCAGCCGGTGGTGGAGGGGGCGCAAGGCGGCAGTCAACCCGACCAGATTCCGCCCCAGCCGCTTAAATTATATCTTGCATAACATGGTATCATGCGCTAATGATCGGCCATGGACATCACTCCCTGGTTGGCGCAGCTGCGCAAAGGCGCGGCGGAGTTGACGGTTCTTTCGGTGATCGCCGACGGCGGCGAGTGCTATGGCCTGCAGATTCTCGAACGCGCCAACGTCGGCGGGGACATCGTCTCCGACGGCGCCCTCTATCCGCTTCTCAGCAGGCTCGAGAAGGAGGGCAAGCTATCGGCCCGCTGGGTGCTCGAAGAGGGCCCCCACCCGCGTAAATATTATCGCCTGACCGACCAGGGCGCGGCCCTGGTTCCGGTGATGATCCAGGCCTGGACCGACTTTCGCCAGGCAATGACCCGTATCGTGGAGAAGACGCGATGAATGCGAGCCCAGCGACGCTCGACCCCCGCGCCGACTATCTTCGCCGCCTGGAATGGGCGCTGCGGCCGCTGCCCGGGCCGGACCGCGGCGCCATCGTCGCCGAGATCTCAAGCCATCTGGCTGAGCGGTTCGCGGGCCCCGGCGCCACGACCGCCGCGATAGTCGCCACCTTGGGGGAGCCCGACGACCTGGCCCGCGCCTACGTCGAGGACAGCGAGCTTTCCGGCGCCCTCCATCGCGCCGCGCCCGGCCATCTGCTGGCGACAATCCTCAGCCGCGCCACACGGAGCATCACCGCCTTCGTCGTCGGTCTGGGAGCGGTCATCCTCTACGTCCTGGGGCTGAGCTTCGTCGCCGTCGCGGTTCTGAAGCCGATCGCGCCCAGAAACGTCGGCCTGTGGCTCGGCCCCCATACCTTCGATTTCGGCATTCTGGGTTCGCCACCCGGAGTGACGCGCGAGGCGCTCGGCCTGTGGATCCTGCCCCTGTCGGCGGCCTGTGCGGTGCTCTGCTATCTGGCCGCCGGCGTGCTGATGAAGCGCGGCGCCCGCGCCCTGCTGCGCCGACCCTCGCGGCGACCTGCCGCCTGACCGGGTCCCGCCGAGCTTCGACCAGCCCAGTCCAGCATGCGCCTAGAGCGGATTCCGATCAGGTAGATCGCCGCCTCGCGCCCCCTCCACCACCGGCTCCGCCGGCGGTCCCCCTCCCCCGCGGCGCTTCGCTTGCGAGGGAGGATTTTGCCTAAACTCCTGCCCCGCGCAGCGGGGAAGGTGGCGCGGCGCGTGTCGCGCCGTGACGGAAGGGGCGCAAGGCCGGACCAATCTGGTCGGACGGTGCTCTAGGCGATCCCGGCCCGCAGGAAATCGTGCATGTGGACGGCGCCGACCAGGCGCTGGTCCTCGCAGACGAAGAGCATCAGGATGCGGCGCTCGTTCATCGTCCTCAGCGCCTCGCTGGCCAGGATGCGGGGGCCGACGACCACGGGCGTGCGGGTCATGTGGTCGGCGACCGGGGCGGTGAGGTCGGCGCCGCCAAGCGCGCGGCGCAGGTCGCGATCGGTGAACGCGCCGACAAGCCGTCCTGTCGCATCGACCACGGCGGCGCCGCCATAGCCCTTGAGGCTGATCTCGACGATGGCCTGCGACAGGCTCGCGGTATCGGCCACGGCGGGCAGCTTTTCGCCAACCCCCATCAGATCGCCGACGGTGATCAGTTGCGCGCCTAGCCTGCCGCCCGGATGGTAGGCGCGAAAATCGGCCGCTGAAAAGCCGCGCGCCTGCGACAGGGTCACGGCCAGGGCGTCGCCGAAGGCCAGCTGCATGGTTGTCGAGGTGGTCGGCGCCAGGCGGATGGCGCAGGCCTCTTCGGCTCTGGGCAGAATGAGGACGATATCGGCGGCGGCGGCCAGCGCGCTGGCGGCTTCCGAGGTGACCGCGATCAGTGGCGTGGCGAAGCGCTTGCAATAGTCGATGACGTCGCGCAGCTCCGGCGTCTCGCCCGAAAGCGACAGGGCCATGACCACATCGCCGCCGGCGACCATGCCCAGATCGCCATGGCTGGCCTCGGCCGGATGCAGGAAGAAGGCCGGCGTGCCGGTCGACGCCAGGGTCGCGGCGATCTTGTGCGCCACGTGGCCGCTCTTGCCGATGCCGGTGACCACCACCCGCCCGGGTGCGCCGGCGATGGCGGCGACGGCTGCCTCGAACGGCGCGCGAAGCCCGTTCTCCAGCGCCGCCGAGAGCGCGCGAAGGCCCTCGATCTCGGCCCCGACGGCGCGCACCGCCGAGGCGATGTGATCGATGCGAACGGAGGGTTTCTTTGGCGAAGACGGCAAGGGATGGCTACGGATGTCGGACGAAACGGGGGAGGGCCACCCTATTGCGCCGGGACCGATGCAGGAAGCGTTGAAACCGACCCGAGCGGCGGTGATCTTCGACCGCGACGGCGTGCTCAACGTCGACCGCGGTTTTGTCGGCCAGCCCGAACGCTTCGCGTGGATGGCCGGGGCGCGCGCCGCCATCGGCCGCCTCAACCGGGACGGCGTGCTGGTCATCGTCGCCACCAACCAGTCCGGCGTCGCCCGGGGCCTTTTCGACGAAGCGGCCGTGGCGCGCATCCACGCGCTGATGCAAAGCCAGCTGGCGGCCGAAGGCGCGCATATCGACGCCTTCTACGTCTGCCCGTTCCATCCAGAGGCGAGCGTGGCTGGCTACCGTCACCCAGACCACCCCGACCGTAAACCCAATCCCGGCATGATCCTGCGGGCTATGGCAGAGTGGCGCATCGATCCCGCGCGCGCTCTATTGGTCGGCGACCAGGATCGCGACATTGAGGCGGCCACGCGCGCCGGCATTCGTAGCGCGCTCTTCCCCGGCGGCGATCTGGCTGCGTTCCTGGAAGAGCATTGGCCGCCGGAGCTGGCCAGCTGACTGTCTTCATCCGGCGTCTTGAGCGGTATTATGGCGCAAACGCCGGAAGCGGAACCCGCGATCCGAGGCCATCTACGAGGGGGCTCTGGGTAGGAGTTTCGCCGTGTAGGCGTTGGCGGCGGTCGCCGCGTCAGTTGTATTCGTAGTCACCGTCATCCACAGCGACGAAGCGTCGGGATACGGGTTCAAACCTTCGGCAGAAGGCTGTCCTCCTTACAATGCCGATGGCATCTCGATACTGGACGTAACCAAAAAGGTAGACGAGTTTTCGGGGCGTGGATCCGCCATCGCTGCTCATAGTAGCGGATTCGAAAATCACGGTATCCCTCTGGTTAAGATAGAGGAAGTGAGGGGTAGATTGGCCGGCGGCCAGTTCAACCGTGTTGAGAAAGTTACCTTCGTCGTCAAAGGGCGGGATTGCCGGGAGATGCCCGCTGGTTTCGATAATGGTGGCGTTGCCATCAAAGACGGTTGCTTGCCCTCGGCCAGTGTTAGCGATGATGTATTGAATCTTCCACGGCCTGCTGACCGGCTGGCTAAAAAATCTATCCCCTTCATCGAGCGAGACTCGGCGCACGATGATGTGCGGCGGGTGGCTGGCGGTGAAGTTTTTTTCAGAGAGGTCGATGGCCGCCATAGCGGCGCGGTGTTGGTCTCTGCCAACTACAATAAGTCTCCAAGTGAAGAACGCGACCGCGACCGCAGCAAGGGCGCTGAAAATTCCATTGTGCCTATCCAGAAAGGACAACAGGACTACGACGAAATCGCCGAGGTGGCCGTAGGCTTGTTGTATGGCTTCGTTTTTGTATGTCTGATCGGCTACGGCTTGATAATCGACGCGCGCGTGAGCCGTGATTGGCGCCGCTACTATCAAAAGGGGCGAAAAGCCAAAAGGCTAACTCGCTTCGTGCAGCCGCAACAAGCCGAGTGTCCACTTCACCGGCTACTGGCAGCGCCGGGCGGCGTGACCGCGATCACTGATCCCGAGTCCAATTCCATAGGTTACAAGCCGCGCTCATCTCGCTGAGCGTCGTATGGGCGTCGGCACTACCTGAAAGGGCCGCCGTGTGCGCTTTCATGTCTGCTAATTTACAAAGCATGGCGTTGTGCATGTATGCGCTTGTGGAAATGACGTGTGGATAAACTGGACACTTGTTCGCCCCGAGCTGAGCCACGTTGGAGTTGATTTCCTGCAAGAGCGCGGTCGTTTTATTACTACGCATTGTCTCGCGCGGGGCGCTGTCATCACCTATTCCTTCGGCGCTCAGGGAGCTAAGTCGCTTCTGTGACCACTCGATGGCTGTTTGGAGTTCGCTGCAAATTCCCGTCCCGGCGGCAGACTTAGCGTCAGGGATCGAGACGGACGGCCCGGCTGGTTTGATGGTGGGAGTCACCATCGTCGCCGCGGCTACGGCCGGACGGTGTCGCCGCGCCGCGATGGAGGGCGACGCGACCAAAGCAGATAGTCCGATAATCAGGGCGATCTGCCGCGCCGGTGTCATGTTCATCTCCCCAATGGTCCCTCTGGCTTCGATCCTAGGCGTTACTGGGAGCGCCACAAGACAGCCCAGATACGCCTAGCCATGCGCCGCACTGGTGCTTAATGATGATTGCATACCGTGCGGCCGAGCTGGAACGGACGGCCGTTGACGAGGGTTTTGTGTCTCGTCATCGCTCGCGTCGCCAGGACGGAAATGGGGTCAATGGCAGTTTTTGTCGTCATCACCGACGTGCCCAACGAAGATCTCGACCAAGCGATCGCACAAATTTACCCTCGGGGTGCAACAAGCTACCGGGCGAACGACAGAACGTGGTTTCTGTCCGCTGACAAGATCATTTCTGTCGTCAGCTCAGAGCTAGGCTTGACGAACGGCGGTAGGGGAATGGCGGCGGTGTTCCGCGTCACATTGCCTGGAGCCGGTTGGCACCAAAAGAGTCTTTGGGAGTGGCTTTCTCTCAAGGAAGCGAGTGGCTGATGGCCCCGCGAAAGACGGGTTCGGGCGGTGGCCAGGAGGGCTCCCCAGAAGATGACGGACCAATCAATAGCCCCGTCGTCAATCTTGATGACGAAAGAGCCGCGAGGAAGCCTGCCTTGCACGCTGGAGGCGGCGGGGGCACATCAGACGGCATGGAAGCTAGAGTCGCCAAGCTAGAAGCCCACGTTGAGCACGTGATTGCAGGCATCGGCGAAATCAAGGAAAGCCTGCGACGTTTGGATGACCTCCCAACGAAGGGCGACCTCAACACATGACGTTGGCAGTGGATCGCCACGGGCATCGTAGTGGTCGCAATGATCATTGGTGGAATTATTGGCGGCCTGTCTTGGATCAAGCCTAATGCACCCGCGGCCGCGCCGATTCCCCAACCGATTATCATTCAAGTTCCGGCACCCGCTGCGACTGCGATCCCAGCGAGGGTGCCTAGCCGCTGACACTCGATCCATCGGCTCGGATGACGCCGTGCCCCTCCAGAGGCTCCAGGACGGCGTGGAGCGAGCATTCGACGCGTTGCAGTTTGGGCGGCACAAGCGGCACACCAGTGCCTGTAAGACGCGCCTGGGGAGCGCACGGGCGGTGATCGGCCCGTTCTGCACTCGCAGGATAGAGAGCGCCGTGCGGGACCATTTGGAGCGGTGCGCGCGGTAGGGACGGACCAGCTTGATCGCGGTCACGGCCTCATCAGGCGCGAACATTCGGATTACGGCGGCAGGGTGCGCGAGATCCGCCATCAGCCTGATCCGTTCGGCGTGTGCGACGTGCAAAAGCCCCGAGCGTCTGGCCATAGCGACGCTTCAACGCGAACAGGACGTGGGACTCGGCCATGACCAGAATCTAGGCCGAAACGGCCCTTAGTCTTCCGGGCTTTGCGCCACAGTACCGGTGTTGACGGCGAAACGCTCCGACACAGGGTTTGTCTCGCTCCCGGGCGCGGCGCGTCATAGGGACCCTCGACATGATCGCCTTCATCGACCTGGCCGCCCAGCAGGCGCGCATCAAGCCTGCGCTGGACGCGGCAATCGCCCGGGTTCTGGCGCACGGCGCCTATGTCATGGGCCCCGAGGTCGGGCAGCTGGAGCGTGCCCTGGCGGCCTGGTGCGGCGCGGACCAGGCGCTTTCCTGCGCCAATGGCACCGACGCCCTGGCGCTGCCGCTGATGGCCTGGGGAATCGGGGCTGGCGACGCCGTGTTCTGCCCGTCGTTCACCTTCGCGGCCACGCCCGAGGTGATACCCTGGACGGGCGCGACGCCGGTGTTCGTCGACATTCTCCCAGACACCTACAATCTCGATCCCTCTCATCTGGAGGCGTCTATCGGGGCGGTGCGAAGGCAAGGCGCACTGCGGCCCGCGGCGGTGATCGCCGTCGACTTGTTCGGCCAGCCCGCTGACTACCCGGCCATCGCCGCGATCTGCGCGCTCCATGGCCTGAAGCTGATCGCCGACAGCGCGCAGAGCTTTGGCGCGACGCTGGGCGGGCGCCATCCGATAAGCTGGGCGGATGTGGCCACGACGAGTTTCTTCCCAGCCAAGCCGCTCGGCTGCTACGGCGATGGCGGCGCGGTGCTGACCCGCGACGCCGACCTCTGGAACCGGATGGATTCGCTGCGCATCCACGGCAAGGCGGTGGCGGGCGACCTTGAGGGCGGCGCCTTCGACCACGACCCGAAATACCTTACCGCGCGCATCGGGATGAATTCCCGCCTCGACACCCTGCAGGCGGCGATCCTGATCGAGAAACTGGCGATCTTCGACGACGAGATCGCGCTGCGCCAGACCGTCGCCAGGCGCTATGCGGACGGTCTGCGGGAGAGCTGTCTTTCCGTGCCTCGGGTCATCGAGGGCGGCGTCTCGACCTGGGCTCAGTATGTCATCGAGCATGCCGATCGCGACGGCCTGGGCGCGCATCTGAAGACGCGCGGCGTGCCGACGGCGGTCTATTATCCGGTGCCCATGCATGCCCAGGCGCCCTACGCCGCCTTTCCGCGGGGTCCGGGCGGCCTGCCGGTGACGGAGGCCAAGGCGCAGACGGTGATCGCCCTGCCGATGCACCCCTATCTCTCAGCGGCGGCGCAGGACGAGATCATCGACGCGGTCCGCGGGTTCAACGGCTAGCCTAGCGCCTTCCGACCAGACGGGTTCTTCCGTGCGCCCCTTCCGTCACGGCGCGACACGCGCCGCGCCATCTTCCCCGCGTTGCGGGGCAGGAGTTTTCTGAATTCCTCACCCGCGCAGCGGGGGAGGGGGACCGCCGGCCAGAGCCGGTGGTGGAGGGGGCGCAAGGCGGCGATCAAGCTGATCGGAATTCGCTTTAGCACCGGCCTCCAGCATCCGCTCCAGGGTCGCCAGTTCATCGGCTTCGCGCGCGGGTTTGTCCCAGCGGATGCGGTGGACGCGCGGAAAGCGCATGGCCACGCCGCTCTTGTGCCGGCTCGAGCGCTGTAGTCCCTCGAAGGCGACCTCGAGAACCAGACCGAAATCGCGGTCGGCGCGCACCGAGCGGACGGGACCGAAACGCTCGACGGTGTTGTCGCGCACGAACTTGTCCAGTTGGGCCAGCTCCGCGTCGGTAAAGCCGAAATAGGCCTTGCCGACCGGGATCAGCGCCCTTGCGCCATCGGCGTCCTCGCGCCAGACGCCGAAGGTGTAGTCCGAATAGAAGCTCGAGCGTTTGCCGTGGCCGCGCTGGGCGTACATCAGCACCGCGTCGATCAGGTGAGGATCGCGCTTCCACTTGAACCACGGACCCTTGGGCCGACCGGCCAGGTAGGGCGAATCCCAGCGCTTGAGCATCAGGCCCTCGGCGCGGCGCGGGTCGCCGGGCGGCGGATCGGCGCGCAGTCGCGCCAGGTCCTCCCAGCTGGCGAACGGCTGCAGGAGCGAAAGGTCGATCCGTGGCGAACCGGTGGCCGCGACGAGCGCCTCGAGGCGCGTTCGACGCTCCCTGAAACTCAAGTGACGGATGTCCTCGGCGCCATCGAGCAGCAGGCGGATGCCGTCCCATTTCCATTCCGCCGCATAGTCGGCCGGATCGAGTTTGGCGAAGTCGATCGCTTCGTCGATGGCCTGGGCCAGCATGGCCGGGCGGAAGCGGCCGGGATGATCGGTTGACGGCCGCTCGCTGCGTCCCTCGAGCCAGGCGAACAGGTCCTCGTATGGCGGGCTCAGCCCGTGCCACAGCTCCTCGACATCGGCCACCGAAGCCCCGCCCAGGTCGGCCGCCGCCTGCTTGGCCAGGCGCGCCGAGACGCCAACCCTCAGGCCGCCAGCGCCCAGCCGCGATCGGGATCGGGCGCCTGGCGCAGATAGTCGCGCGCCAGCGTCAGCTTGGCGTTGCGCCCCGCGGTCAGCGACAGGCGGTCGAGCAAATGGGCGAAGGCGCGCATTCAAGTTCAGATATAGTCTGACAGGTTGGTTCCTACGCCTCCCCTCTTGGGCTACCGGATTCACGCATCTCATTGGCACGCCCTAAAACCCTTCTCCCATAGGGAGAAGGAGGGGCCCGCCGCCGCAGGCGGTGGGAAGATGCGGGGTTAGAATGCGGGCCTCGTAACCCCTCACCGTCCCACGCTCTTGCGAGCGCGGGCCCCTCCCTCTCCCAATGGGAGAGGTTGTTTGGAAGGCCATGCGTCGAGATGGGTTAATCGGCTAGCAGTTGGAAGCGGAAGAGCGGCGTTATTCCCTCGGCGCCGCTCAAGGAGGGTGACAGGTGGCGGAAGGATCGACGCGGGTCGTCTATGTGGCCCTGGCCGGCAATGTGGCCATCGCCGTGATCAAGCTGGCCGCGTCGCTGATCACGCGTTCCAGCGCCATGCTGACCGAGGCCATCCACTCCCTGGTCGATATCCTCGACCAGGTCTTCCTGCTTGTCGGACTGCGCCGCGCCGCGCGGCCGGCCAACGCCGAGCATCCCTTCGGCTTTGGCCTGGAGGCCTACTTCTGGTCATTCGCCGTGGCGCTGCTGATCTTCGCGCTGGGCGGGGCGGTGTCGATCTATGAGGGCCTGCGCCGGGTCATGGCCCCCGAAGCGATCGCGCGGCCGTGGATCAATTTCCTGGTGCTCGGGGCTTCGGCGATCTTCGAGGGTGTGTCCTTCAGCGTCTCCTATCGCGAGTTCCGGCGCGTGGTCGGCGGACGCAAGGTGCGGCTATGGCGGTTCGTGCAGATGAGCAAGGATCCGGCCCTGTTCGCGACCTTGCTCGAAGACAGCGCCGCCCTGCTCGGACTGGCCATCGCCGCGGTCGGGGTCGGGGCCACGGCCTATCTGGGCATCGCCTGGGCCGACGGCGCCGCTTCCCTGCTGATCGGCGTGCTGCTGGCCGCCGTGGCCCTGATCCTGGCCAATGAGGTGCGCAGCCTGATGGCCGGCGAAGCGGCGGCGCCGCACGTGGTCGAGGCGGCCCGCAAGATTCTCGATGAGGACCCCAACGTCGAACTGGTCGACGAGCTTCTCAGCCTGCACCTAGGTCCGGAGTCGATATTGATCGGCGTCACCCTCGAGTTCCGCGATGGCCTCAGCGGCGACGAAATCCAGGCGGCGGCTCAGGACCTCAGCGACCGTGTGCAGGCTTCCGACGACCGCATCGGCCGGATCTTCCTGCGGCCGATGAAGCACCGTCCGACGTAACGTCAACAAGAGGTTGACATGCGCGTCAATGCGCGGTTGACTGTCAACCTGACGTTGACGGAGTGGCCCGATGCCCAAGGCAGTCGCGGATAAACCCAAGCGCGTGTTCCGGTGCTCGTTTTGCCGCAAGCCGCAGACCGATGTCGTCGTCTTGATCTCGGGTCCCGGCGTTTTGATCTGCGATGAGTGCGTGGCGCTCTGCGTGCCGATCGTCGCCGATGTTTCGGCCAAGCAGGCCAAGTCGAAGACGCCCAGGAAGGTTCTGCCGGATGAGACCTCGACCGACCATCTGATGTCGGTGCTGGGCGGCTACAACGGCGCCTTCGAAGCGATCGGGGAGTCGATGCAGGACGTGGTCGACATCCTGCGCGAGCGCGAGATCAGCTGGGCCGCGATCGGCGAGCAGCTGGGCGTTTCGCGCCAGGCGGCGTGGAAGCGATTTGGGTAGGGCGGTCGGGCTTCCCTCGCCCAGTCCCCCTCCAGGCCGTCCATACATGACGTTCCGGGGGTGGTGGCTTGAACTGGCCGGCTACCCCTCGACGGTCTCAATCCTCTTCGTCTTCATACCCCACGAGCGCCAGCGCGCGGGCCGGAATGCCGTTCAAGGCGCACCACCGCGCAAGAGCCTCCTCGCGACCGTGGGTGATCCAGACTTCGCCCGGATGGAGCTCGGCGATGGTGCCGGTCAGTTCGTCCCAATCGGCGTGATCGGAGATCACCAGCGGCAGTTCGACGCCGCGCTGGCGGGCCCGCGCGCGGATGCTCATCCAGCCCGAGGCGAAGGCGCCGACCGGATCGGCGAAGCGGCGGGACCAGCGGTCGGCCAGGGCCGACGGCGGCGCGACGATGATCTCGCCGGCGAAGCTTGGGCCCGTGTCTGTCGTGGCCGGGATGAGGGGGCCAAGGTCGACGCCGAAATCCTGATAGAGCGTATTGAGACGCAGCAATGCTCCGTGTACGGCTATCGGCCGCTCCCAGCCGGCCTCGCGTAGGAGGGCGATGACGCGCTGGGCCTTGCCGAGCGCATAGGCGCCAACCAGATGGCTGCGCTCCGGGAACTGCGCGACCGAGCGCAGCAGCTTGGCGATTTCGCCGCTGTCCGGAGGATGGCGAAACACCGTCAGGCCAAAGGTGGCCTCGGTGATGAACACGTCGCAGTCCACGGCCTCGAACGGGGCGCAGGTGGGATCTCGGCGGCGCTTGTAGTCCCCGGAGACGACCATGGTCAGGCCCTTCCAGCGCACCACGACCTGGGCCGATCCCAGAACATGGCCGGCCGGAACCAGGCTGATCTCGACCCCGTCCTGGACGATGCGTTCGCCATAGGCCAGCGGCTGGAGCTGCCGGCGAAGTCCTCGCCGTAGCGAACCGCCATGATCGCCAGGGTCGCAGCGGTCGACGCCACCGATCCATGGCCGGCGCGGGCGTGGTCGCCATGGCCATGGGTGATCACGGCCCGGCCGACGGGCCGCACCGGGTCGATGTAGAAGTCCCCTGGCGGGCAATAGAGGCCGGCGGGCTTCGGGCATAGCAGGGATTCTGGCCTGATCACGGCGCCGATATAGGCGCGATTTCCTCGCGCCGCCCGGCCTGCCTATAAGGGCGCGATGACCGGAGATGCACCTAAGACCGCCCAGCACATGGCCCATGGCGTGCCCCATGCCATCGCGCTCGGTTTCCAGTTCGTCTCCGCTGACAACGGCGTGGCGATCATGAAGATGCCCTGGCGCGAGGACCTGGTCGGCGATCCGGAGACCGGGGTCATCGCCGGCGGAGCGGTGACCAGCCTTCTCGACCACGTCGGCGGCATGGCCATCGGCAGCGCCTTCGCCGCCGCCTCGCGGGACGGGGCGACAACGTCGATGGCGACCCTCGATCTGCGCATCGACTACATGCGCCCCGCTCACCCGCGCCGTGACATCGTTGCGCGCGCGCACTGCTACAAGCTGACCCACACCATCGCCTTTGTGCGCGCATCGGCGTTCGAGGACAGCGCCGACGATCCGGTGGCCACGGTCCAGGCGGCTTTCGCCCTCACCGGCGGGGGCGCGCGGTGACCGCGCCCCAGCAACGGCTGGCGGAGGTATTGGCCGCGATTCCCTATGTGCGATTTCTCGGCATGACGGCGCAGCTGGCCGGCGACGAAATGACCGCCATCCTGCCGTTTTCGCGGCACCTGATCGGCAACACCGTGCTTCCCGCCCTGCACGGCGGCGTGCTCGGAGCGTTCATGGAGATGACTGCCCTGACGGAGCTTTCCATCCGCGAACCGCTGCGCCGCCAGCCCCGAACCATCGATGTGACCATCGAATATCTTCGCCCTGGCCGGGCCCTGACCACCTACGCCCGCGCAGAGGTGCGCAAGATCGGCCGGCGGATCGCCAACGTCCATGTCGAGGCCTGGCAGGAGTTGCGGGACTCCCCTGTCGCGGCGCTGCGGGGGCATTTTCTGCTGAGCCCGGCGGAATAGGGTGGCGAGACTCCTCGCGCCCCCTCCACCACCGGCTGCGCCGGCGGTCCCCCTCCCCCGCGGCGCTGCGCTTGCGAGGGAGGAATTTCCTTAACTCCTGCCCCGCGAAGCGGGGAAGGGGGACCGCCGCGCTGCAAGCGCGGGGGTGGAAGGGGCGCACGGCGGTAAAGATTGACCCCGCAAGCAGGCGCGGCTACCGGCTCGCGGATGCTGCAAGGCCTTTCCCATTCAGCCAGCTTGGCGCGTTCCTGGCCGTTCGAGCAGGCCAGGGCCCTCTTGGCCCGGGTGCTGCGCCTGCGCCTGGGCGACGATGAGCGCGACCTGGCCGTGACCCTGATCGGCGCCGGGAAGGCGCGCGACGCCGTCGCAACCCTGCCCGCCCTGGCGCGCCCGGTGGTCTTCCAATGCGGTTTTGGCGCGTCCGGCCTGCCGCATCTCGGCACCTTCGGAGAAGCCGCGCGTCCGACCATGGTCCGCGCCGCCTTCCGGGCCCTGACCGACGACGCCATCCCCACCCGCCTGATCGTGTTCGCCGACGACATGGACGCCCTGGTCAAGGTGCCAGACAACCTCCCCAACCGGGCATGGCTCGAGGCGGATCTCGGCAAGCCGGTGAGCAGTGTCCGCGACCCCTTCGGCGAATACGAGAGCTTTGGGGCCCATAATGACGCCCGCGTACAGGCTTTCCTCGATGGGTTCGGCTTCGACTACGACTTCATGTCGGCCACCCAGTGCTACCGGTCCGGCCGCTTCGACGCCGTGCTGCTCAGGGTTCTCGAGCGCTTCGAAGCGGTCCAGGCGGTGATGCTGCCGACGCTGGGCGCGGAGCGGCGCGCAACCTATTCGCCGTTCCTGCCGATCAGTCCAAAGAGCGGCCGGGTGCTCCAGACGCCGACGCTCGCACGCCATGTCGATCGCGGGACCATCGTCTTCGCCGACGAGGATGGAACCCTGACCGAGGCGCCCGTCACCGGCGGCCACGTGAAGCTGCAGTGGCGCCCCGACTGGGCGGCGCGGTGGACGGCGCTCGAGGTCGACTTCGAAATGTCCGGCAAGGATCTGGTCGATTCAATCCGGATATCCGAGCGGGTCTGTCGGGTGCTGGGCGGCGAGCCGCCGCAGACCTTCCACGTCGAACTGTTCATGGACGAGAACAACCGGAAGATTTCCAAGTCCAAGGGCAACGGACTGACCATGGAGCAGTGGCTGCGCTACGGGCCGCCCGAGAGCCTCGCCTACTACATGCATCAGTCGCCCAAGTCGGCCAAGCGGCTCTATTTCGATGTCATTCCCAAGGCCATGGACGAGTATCTGCAGCAGCTGGACAGCTTCAATCGGGCCACGACCCAAGGATCGAACGGCGGCATTCCCCTCGACAATCCGGTGTGGAGCATTCACGCCGGCGCGCCGCCGGCCCAGGGGTCACCGATCTCCTTCAGCCTGCTCTTGAACCTCGCGGCGGCGTCGGGCGCTTTCGACAAGGCCGGCGTGTGGTCGTACATCGCCCGCTACCTGCCCGGCGCGACACCGCGGAGCGAGCCGATGCTGGACCGCCTGGCCGAATATGCGGTGCACTACTATGAGGACTTTGTCCGTCCCGCGCGGCGTTTCCGCGCTCCGAGCGCCAAGGAGGCCGGCGCCCTGGCCGACCTCGCCGGCCGGCTGCGCGCCCTGGCGCCGGATCGCCAGGACGCCGAGACCATCCAGACCGAGGTCTATGCCGCCGGCAACGAAGCCGGCTTCGAGCCCCTGCGCGCCTGGTTCGCGGCCCTCTATGAAGTTCTTCTGGGCCAGCCCCAGGGCCCCCGGTTCGGCACCTTCGTGGCCATCTTCGGGGTCGCCAATAGTGTGCATCTGATCGAGCGCGCTTTGGCCGGCGAGGATCTGGCCGTCCCCGGATAGATCGCCTCAGCCCAGAGGGCCGGGATCGCTGTCGACCTCATCGCCGTTATTGACCGTCCCACCTTGCGTGATGCGGACATAGATTCCGCACAGCAGATGGCCATAGAGGCGGTGAAGCTCGCGGGTCACCTCGATGTCTCGGGCCGCCGTCGAAGGATCGACATCGGGCGCCGCGCAGCGGGTGATCGGTTGAAATACTTTCGCCCGCGCGTTTCCGATGCGAAGGGCCCGGCCCGCCCAGCCGTTTTCAACCCACGCCGGCCAGCCATCGACATAGATATTGGCGCGAAAGCGCAGGGGATCGACGGGGCGCCCGAGACGCGCTTCGAAATCGCGCAGGCTGGCCAGATTGATCACCGAGACGTGGCCGAGCGGATGATCGAGGAATCGATGACCAACGCCGTCGATCACGCGCAGCGGACCTTGGACCGCGTCGCCGAGCAGGCGCGAAAGCCAGGCGGCGAACGCGGTGCGCCCATCTTCGTGCGTCAGGTCCGCCTCGAAATCGGGGGCGCCGGGAGAACTGGCGCGTAGCATGCCCGTCCTTTGGTCGTAATCGGTGCGAGCCCGAGCCACCGCGGCTGTCTTGGCGAGAACCGCGAATTTCTGCTTGGGAATGAAGCCCGGCGCGGCGGGATCGAAACCGCAGGGGCCGTCCTCAACCGCGTAGAGCCGGTCGCCCGGAAACCCCTCGCCCGGCGCCAAACGCGCCGTGGTGAGCTTTTGTGGCGTGAAGCCCTTGATCGGGTGGTTAAAAAGTGCGGCGATGGCGGCGGTCATGACGCGGGGCTTAGCGCTTAAGATGGCAAAGAGCGATCCGCGTCCGGCGCGGCGAAGCAAATCCCCCGGCCTGCCCCTGCGCCTTGCCCCGTGGCTGGGCATGGTCGCCGTGGCGGCGGCCTGGTGGCGCGGGGTGAAGTCCGTTCCGCCCGGCGCCGGTGGAACGCTTGTGCGCACGCCTGCCGACTGGGCCCGTGCGGAGCCTGGGCGTGGACGCGACGCGCGCGTTCCCTGGGCGATTCCGCCGCTGGGGTGGAAGGACATCGCCTGGCGTTCCTATCGCGGCATCGCCAGCGATCGCCTGCCGGCGATGGCCGGCGGCGTGACCTTTTACCTGCTGCTGGCCACCTTCCCGGCCATCGCCGCCTTCGTTTCCCTGTACGGCATGTTTTCCAACGTCGACATGGTCGAGCGGCAGCTGAACCAGCTGTCGGCGGTGTTTCCCCGCGACGTGGTCGGCCTGATCGGCGCGCAGATGGTGCGTCTGGCGACCCAGCGCCACGCGACCCTGAGCTTCGCCTTCGCCATCAGCACCTTCATATCGGTGTGGAGCGCCAACGCGGGCATGAAGTCGCTCTTCGACGGCATCAACATCGCCTATGAGCAGCCCGAAAAGCGCCCCTATCTTCACCGCACGCTGGTCACCTATGGCGCGACCCTGTCGCTGTTGATTTTTCTGGCTGCCGCGACCATCGGCACCGTCGGCGCGCCGATGTTTCTTCACGCCCGCGGGGTCCATGATCTTCGCTACTGGTGGATCCCGTTTCGCTGGGTGCTGGTCTATCTGATGGCGGCCGGCGCCTTTACCCTGTTGTATCGCTTCGGGCCCAGCCGCGCGCGCGCCAGAGCGCGCTGGCGCTGGGTTTTCTGCGGAGGCATGGCGGCGGCCCTGCTGTGGATGGCGGCTTCCCTGGGATTTTCCTGGTATGTCAACAACTTCACCCATTTTGGCGTCACCTATGGCTCCCTGGGCGCGGTGATCGGCTTCATGCTGTGGGCGTGGGTGTCGGTGATGGTTTTGTTGATCGGGGCGGAGTTCAACGCCGAGATCGAGCATCAGACCGCCTGCGACACCACCACCGGTCCGCCCGTCCCCCTTGGCCAACGCGGCGCGGTGATGGCCGATACCGTGGGCAAGGCGTTCACCGTCTCGCCGCGTGAGGCCCGGCATCTCGCCGGCGGCTTCGCGCGGCGCCAGATCGACGCCGTCGGCAGGATCTTCGGCGGCAAGGGCGGGAGATAGCTGGACTGGAGCATCATCTGACCAGACTGGTTCGGCCCTGCGCCCCTTCCGTCACGGCGCAAGAAAAGCGCCGCGCCATCTTCCCCGCTTCGCGGGGCAGGAGTTTACTAAAATTCCTCACCCGCGCAGCGGGGGAGGGGGACCGCCCGCGAAGCGGGTGGTGGA
>Ga0208849_1001483_pt1 | contig 16148 bp, 12 predicted proteins | sample NGESurdeep072012_10_FD_184470 | JGI IMG/M metagenome (GOLD analysis project Ga0208849, IMG submission 184470) | Arctic peat soil microbial communities from Barrow, Alaska - NGEE Surface sample 53-3 deep-072012 (SPAdes) | ecosystem: Environmental > Terrestrial > Soil > Wetlands > Peat ...
GGGTATTGAAAAGACGATCAGGGCGATTAACAATAGGCCAAATCTCCTCACTGGTTTCTCCTTGCTAATTGAACGCCTGCAGTGTCAGAGCTTGCAAGTTAGGTGATATGCCGAGCGCCAAAAACCCTGAATTTTTGAAGGTCATCCCGCCATTGTAGTCGAGTCCTGGCGAGCGGTGCTCGCCTACCCAGACGGGGACGTCTGGGTCTACGCGGTTGTCGCTGGGGTTGAGAAGACGCAGCAAGCTGCGTTTCTACCCTTCATTCTGCCGTACCTAGTCCTCTCCTTTACCCTATAATTTCTGCTCACGCTAGTGGTCCTGGCGCGTCTATCAATGTGAGACCGGGAGAACGGCTGAGGCACCCGGTTTGCGACTAGGAAGTTTAGACGAGGATCAGGACAATTTATGCCAGCCGAGGCGTGGGCCATTCCATTTACGATTGGCAGGTGCTCCCCTCCCAAAACCATTCGTGACCGGACGGGAGAAAACAGCAGAACGTGGGACCCCCAGACGCGGGGCCAAATGGCTGGACAAAGTCTGAGCCGCATTGACGATACGCAACTGGTCCGCGAAGCGCAACGTGGCAACCGCGCAGCGTTCGAGGAACTGGTGCGCCACTACGATCAGGCGGTGCTGCGCCTGGCGATGCACCTGACTGGCTCGGTTCACGAGGCTCAGGATATCTATCAGGAAGCCTTTCTCAAGGCGTACAAGAGCGTGGGAAACTTTCGCTTTGAATGTTCTTTTTACACTTGGATCTATCGCATCGTGACGAATCTTTGTCTTGACCATTTGCGAAAGAGGCAGGTTCGGAAGGAAGATGCCCCCGTCGCCACGGATTCGAGCGGAGAGCAGTATGACGTTCTCGATAGGGTAGCGGACGGGCGGTCGGGCGCGAATCCCGAGATGGACCTAATGCGGCGGGAGCTTGGCGGACGCATCAATCGCGCACTGGAGAAATTGACCCCGCGGGAGCGCATGGTTTTTGAGCTGAAGCACTACCAAGGGTTGAAATTAAGAACTGTGGGCGAGATGTTGAATACAACCGAAGAGACGGCCAAGAACACATTGTTCCGGGCGACGCAGAAATTGCGGGGGGCGCTGACGGACTTGCGGTAAAAATCACGTAGGGACAGCCGCCCTCGGCTGTCCAGGCCGAGCAAAGCTCGGCAGAGACTTTAGAGGTAACGATCTATGAAATGCGAATGGGTTAAAGAAAACATTCTGCTCTACGTTTATGACGAGGTGGCAGACGATACCCGATATGAATTGGAGCAGCACGTAGCGCGCTGCACGAATTGCGCGGGTGAACTCGACAGCGTTCGGCACTTCCGGACCTGGATCTCGCAACCTGTGGTGGATGAGCCTTCTCCCAATCTGCTAGCCTCCTCGCGCATGAAGCTTCAAGAGGCGCTGGAGACCACGGAGCAAAACCGTTTTTGGCAGCGCTTTATTATTGATCCCACTGCGTGGCTCCAGCAGATGCGATTTTCTCCGGCGCTTGCGGCAATGCTTTTAATCGTCGGCTTCGCGGGGGGGATCGGGGCAACTTACAAAATCACCAGCGATAATCGTGAGAATCTTCCCAACTCCGCGGCCGTTATCAGCCAATCACCATCCGAATCTTCCATCAGCGGTATTCGTTCTATAAGCCAGCAGCCTGGAAGCAAGCAGGTCAGCATTCAGTACGACACGGTTTCAACGCAGCAGACACAAGGGTCGCTGAACGACGAGCGGATACAGCAATTGCTGCTTTACGCGGCGCGCAATAATTACAACTCCGGCGTGCGCATGGATTCCGTGGATTTGCTCACGCAGCAACCCAGTGATCCTCATGTTCGCGAGGCGCTGATGTACGCCTTGCGCTATGACTCGAATCCCGGGGTGCGGCTAAAGGCGCTGGATGGTCTCGGGCCGTTCGTAAAAGACGATCTTCGGGTGCGCGACGCGGTGCTCGAAGGGTTGATGTCAGATTCGAATCCTGGCGTTCGTACCGAGGCGTTGCGCTTGATCGAACCGGTCCGTGCGGACAGCAGTGTGCGCATTGTCCTGCAAAAGCTGGCGGCCAGCGATCACAACGTTTATATCAAGTCTCAGGCTCGCACACTTTTGGCGCAAATGCCGGAGATAGATTGAAGGGAAGTTAGCGCGGTGTACGAACCATCCAGACTGGATGCTCTTATTGTGCGCGCGAGATCCTTCAGGACTAAAGTCCCTCAGGATGACGTCGTGGGAGGGTTAGGGTTGAAATTGGCTTACTTCCGAAGAGGAAAAACATGTTGAATAGGCTCACTAAAATCGTCGCGGCGTTGCTGATTTGTTCGCCGCTGTTGCATGCGCAGGAAACCCGCATTTACCGGGACGGCGCGAATTGGACTCGCGAAATGACCGGATCGTTGCCGGCTGCGCGCAACCTCCACATCAGGGTAGATATTGGCTCGGTCCGGATTGAGGGCGGCTCGCAGCACGGCATCAGCTATTCAATTCGCAATCGCGCTCATACTTCGTCTGAAGAATCGGCGCGCCACCAGTTTGATTTGTACAAGATCAATGCATCCGTAAAGGGAGACACTGCGTGGATCGTTGGTGAATGCCATGGAACGGACTCGCACAAATTTTCCGGCGAGTTTGTGGTCACGGTTCCGCGCGACATGGATGCGGTCAAGATAGAAACCGATGGCGGAAGCGTAGTCGCGACTGGAATCAGAGGAAGTCTTGACACGCAAAGCGGGGGAGGCAGCATCCGTCTCGATGACTTGGGCGGCCCGGTGAATGCGGAAACCGGGGGCGGAAGCATTGATGTCGGAAACGTCGGAGGAGACGTCAAGCTGCAAACTGGTGGCGGCAGCATTCGAGTCGCGTCGGCGAAGGGCAAAATTAATGCTGAGACCGGCGGCGGCAGTGTAGTGATTGTCTCCGGCCTTCAGGGAGCGGTGCTCGAAACCGGCGGCGGCAGCATACAGGTGCAGCATTGCGATGGAAATGTGAAAGCAACCACGGGCGGCGGCAGCATTGATCTCGGAGACCTGGGCGGTCCGGTGGAGATCGAAAGCGGAGGCGGGGGCATCCATTTGGCTTCTGCGAAAGGTCTGGTCAATGCCGACACCGGAAGTGGCAGCGTTGAACTGGACGGCGTTCCGTCGGCGCGGGTCGAGACCGGATCGGGCGGAATTATTGCCAAGTTCGTCTCGTCTAACGGCGTGCGCTCCGATTCGATACTGCAAACGGCGGTTGGAGACATTACGGTTTACCTGTCGCCAGGCATGAACATCACAGTGCGGGCCTCGATTGACGTTGCAAATGGGCATACGATTCGTTCGGAGTTTCCTGAGATTCGAGTCGCGAGCAATAGCGGAGAATGGGGACCGAAAAGCGTGAGCGCCGAAGGCTCTCTGAACGGCGGAGGCCCGGTATTGAAGATTAGAACCAGCGTCGGAAATATCGTGCTCCGGCGCGCCGAGCGGTAAGTCAAAACACGAGCATAAAGTGAAGAGGGATGCATATGCGGAAATGGAAGGTCATTCAATTGCTGATTTTGCCGGCTCTCGCTCTCGCGATCATGGCGGGCGGGGCCGATTTTCTTTACGCATCGGAGGAAGCAGCTCTTGGATTTTCATCTGAGGGGGCCAGCGCCGAGTCTTACCTGGGTGTGGATACGCGCGACGTCACGCCCGATCGCCTCTCCGCTCTTCAGTTGAAGGAGGAGAAAGGCGTCGAAGTGACCATGGTTGATCAGGACGCGCCTGCGGGAAAAGCCGGCCTCAAAGATCACGACGTCATTCTCAGCGTCAACGGAACGGAGATCGAAAGCGTGGAGCAACTGCGGCGTGTAATTCATGAAATTCCCGCAGGACGGCTGATTTCGATCGGCGTCAGCCGCGGTGGTCAGCCGATGACCCTGAAAGCACAACTAGCCGCCCGTAAGAGCGGCTTTGCCATGGCATGGCCGCAGGGGAATAATTTTAAGGTGAGCATACCCCCGATTCCGCCCATGCCTCAAATGCCGCAAATATCCGAGATGGATGTGCCTGTCTCCATCGTGATCGTTCATTCCTCCACACGCAGCGGATTGATGGTGGAAAATCTGACTCCTCAACTGGGGGACTTTTTCGGAGTAAAAAGTGGCGCGGGCATTCTGGTGCGGTCAGTCGAAAAGGGAAGTCGCGCCGAGACAGCGGGATTTCATGCCGGAGATGTGATCGTCCGGGTGAACGAGGAAAAGATTGGCGACAGCGGAGACTTCACTCATGCATTAAATTTGCGGAAAGGAAATAGCGCGAGCGTATCCATTCTTCGGGATAGAAAACCGTTGACCCTCACCTTGACGCTTCCGGATCATGGACCTTCGGGAGTAATAATTGACGAGAGCTCCAATAAACCAATCAGTGACGCCCGCACACCGTTGGAGATAGAGCGGGCTCAATCGGAGATCGCGCGGCTTCAGCCGGAGATTCAAATGCGAAAATAGCAAAGCATGCCGCCGACCTACAGCGAGTGCAAAAAGAAATTCAAATGCACACGGCTGATATCCAACGCATTCAGCCAGAAATTGAGCATGCGACGGCTGCGGCGCGGGAAGAATTGAAAAAGGAAATGATAGATTTGCAACTCCAGATAAACCAGAAGAATTTGGATATTAGAAAATCACTTGAGAATGTGTTGCACAGCCAGGCAGACATCTAATCTCGCGAGAACAGGAAGAAGCAGGGGTTAGGTCGTCATAGGAAATAGGGGTTCCCTCGGCTACGCTCGGGACAGGCTCTTCGACTTGGTTCTTCTTCGCAAGCGAAGAAGAACAGGCGCCCAGGATGACAATTTTGGGGTGTTGGTCACAGGATTACCCGCTCATCTCCCACCCTGCGAGTTACGTGCTCGCGATCAAGGTATTCGAGTAGAGGAATAGCGTACTTCCGGCTCACCCCTGCCAGATCTTTAAATCGGGATACATCTATTTTGGGCGATTTCTTTTTTTCCGCGGCTAGGGACTTCCTAAGATCGTCAAGCACATTGGAATGAAATACGAGGTCATCGGAAATTTTCATGAGAATTTTGTCCCGCAGAAGGAGAGTCACTATTTTCTGCGCTCGAACTTTATCAATCTTCAGTCCGGCTAGGACGTCCTTCAGGGCCGGGACCTTCAATCCCGCAGAAGCGAACGCAGTTTCGATAATTTTCCTGGATTCGGCTTCTTCGTCCTTCATATCCACGCCGCGGCCTGACAAGCGAACGAGGTCGCCGACGAGTTCAACCTTCTTTGCCCTCGAAACTGCTTCGATCACTCTCTCGAAGACCGATGACGGATGAATGGGCAGGCGTTCCCGTAATTCTTCTCTGCTCATGCCCAAAACCAAATGATTCTGTTTGTGAAAGGCGTCGAGCGTTGAAACGATCGCGGCGCTAATCTGTTCCATTGCAGACGCGCTGATGAGCGATTCGCCAATCTGAACGATATCGGGAATGGCCGATGCGATGGTTATAATTTCCTGTCGCGTGCACCCCGTTTGCGCAATGGCGTCCGCGATGTTCATTCCCCGCGTTTCCGCCCGCTTGACCCGTGCGCGTAGGGCATCCGCTCGTGAACCTGTTTTCAAAATACTCAGGAAATCCAGATGCGCAGCCTTCTTCCTGACCTTGAGTGGAGGTGCATTGTCCAGGACGATGCCGCCGCCGATCGTCACTACCGGGGAAAATTGGCGGATGATAAACCGGTCTCCGGGCAAAAGTAATGTCGAGTCTGCCAGTCTCAGTTGTGCGAACGCCTCTTCTCCAGGAGCGAGTTGTTTTTCGGCATATAGGAAAACTTCTGCGACGCTCTCCATGGTGTAACTGTGAAAGTGCACGCGGGACCGCTGCTTCAATGGCTTCGCGGATGGAAGAAGCGATAACGAAACATCGAGACGCTTCGTGGGCTGGAAAGTTGCCGGCGACGATAAGACCATTCCGCGCTTTAATTCTTCCACGCTGACTCCAGCCAAATTCACTGCCGTTCGCTGTCCGGCAGCCACTTCGTTCACAGGCTGCCCGTGAACGTGAATGCCACGAACGCGGACTTTTTTGTGCTCAGGAAAAATTTCAAGCTCATCTTCCTTCCGGATCGTTCCGGAGATGAGTGTTCCGGTTACTACCGTCCCAAAGCCTTTCATGGTGAAGACGCGATCAATCGGGAGGCGGGGGAACGTGCGGGAGTCTCTCCCGGCGGCATCCAGCGCGAGTTTGCGGAGTTCCTGTTTCAACTGTTCAAGGCCGGCACCCTTCCTCGAACTCACCTCGACGATGGGCGCTTGGCACACATCCAGGAACGATCCGCGGACGAATTCCTCCACTTCGAGGCGCACTACATCGAGGGTTTCTTTATCCACCAAATCCGACTTGGTTAGAACGGTTACGCCACGGCGAACCGAAAGCAATCTGCAAATGTCGAAGTGCTCGCGGGTTTGAGGTTTAATGGATTCATCCGCCGCGATGACCAGGAGCACGAGATCAATCCCGCCAATGCCAGCCAGCATGTTCCGCACGAAGCGCTCGTGACCCGGGACATCAATGAATCCGATGCGGATGGTTTCGCCGTTGACAGTTGGCAATTCGAGGTGGGCGAATCCTATATCAATGGTGATGCCGCGGCGCTTTTCTTCTTCGAGGCGGTCGGCATCCATTCCGGTGAGAGCTTTGACCAGCGCGGTTTTGCCGTGGTCAATATGACCGGCGGTGCCAACAATGATTGATCTCATTCAACGACATTATAGAAGTGCTAAACGAGAAACCACTAAGCACACGAAGTTTCACGAAGGTCACCCGTTTTGGATTCCTTTGTAATCCTTCGTGCCCTCTGTGGTTAGACGCCTTTTTTACTGCACTGTGGAAAAATCATAATTTTGTGCCCCTCTAAATGCGACAATAGAGGTTCCTCATGGCCTCTTCCCCGACCCTGACCATTACCCCGGAAGTCATACGGGAGCATGGAATCACCGCTGACGAATACGAAAAAATCAAACGGTTTTTGGGTGGACGAGAACCCACGATTACGGAGCTCGGCATTTTCAGCGTGATGTGGAGCGAGCATTGCTCGTATAAGTCTTCGCGCGTGCATTTGAAGAGATTACCTACTCGCAGCAAGCTCGTCGTTCAAGGGCCCGGGGAGAATGCCGGCATCATTGATATTGGCGACGGATGGGCGTGTGCGTTCAAGATCGAATCGCATAATCATCCTTCGTTTATCGAACCGTTTCAGGGTGCGGCGACGGGCGTTGGCGGCATTTTGCGCGATATTTTCACCATGGGCGCAAGGCCGGTTGCGGTTATGGATTCGTTACGGTTTGGGCCGATTGAGCGGTCAAAAGCCGCGGGCGAGGGCGCCCGCGCCACCCAAGCAATAACACGAGCGGAGATTCATAAGAATCATTCTGTGCTTGAGGGCGTTGTCAGCGGCGTGGCTTCTTATGGGAATTGCTTTGGCGTGCCGAATCTCGGAGGCGAGACGAAGTTTGAGCCCTGTTATTCGGGCAATCCACTGGTGAATGCATTCGCTCTCGGACTGGTTCGGCGGGACGAAATTTTTTATGCGAAGGCTGCGGGCGTTGGCAATCCGGTCATTTACGTTGGCTCGAAGACGGGCCGCGACGGAATTCACGGCGCGACCATGGCTAGCGAGGAATTCAGCGAAGGGTCTGAGGCTAAGCGTCCGAATGTGCAGGTGGGCGATCCCTTCATGGAAAAGCTTTTGCTGGAAGCTTGCCTGGAAGCGATGCAGACGGGCGCGATTGTCGGCATTCAAGACATGGGAGCAGCCGGGTTGACGTGTTCAACCTGTGAAATGGGCGCGCGTGGCCATGTGGGACTCGAAATCGAACTTGACCGGGTTCCTCAACGCGAGACCGGCATGACTGCGTACGAAATCATGTTGAGCGAGTCGCAGGAGCGCATGTTGCTGGTGGCGCAGAAGGGACGCGAAGATGAAGTTTTTCGCGTATTCGAGAAATGGGGACTTGACGCGGTCGAAGTTGGACAGGTCATCGCAGAAGACACCATGCGCGTGCTACATCACGGCAATGTCGTCGCGGAAATTCCAAACCCGGCGCTCACCGATGACGCGCCGATTTACAAGCGCCCAATGGAACGGTGGGAGCCGCCTGTGTCACGAGAGCTGCCAGATGGAATTCGTTTAGGCGGCGTTTCCGATCATACGTCCAGTTTAAAACGTCTGTTAAGCAGCCCGAACATTTGCGGCAAGCGCTGGGTGTGGCAGCAATACGACCACATGGTGCAGACAAACACGGTCGAGGGCCCTGGAGCGGGCGATGCGGGAGTGGTCCGAATCAAGGGCTCGGACCGAGGCCTGGCGATGGCGCTCGACGGCAATGGGAGGTGGTGCTACCTCGATCCCAAGCTGGGCGCGATGCACGCGGTCGCCGAAGCCGTGCGAAATGTCGCTTGCTCGGGAGCAACGCCCGTTGGCGCGACGAATTGTTTGAACTTTGGCAATCCTGAGAAGCCGCAGATTATGTGGCAATTTTCGCAGGTGATTGATGGCATCACCAAAGCTTGCGAGGAACTCGAAGTTCCTATCACCGGGGGCAACGTAAGCTTCTACAACGAGACTCTCGGAGAAGGCATCTATCCCACGCCAGTGATTGGAATTGTCGGCATTCTTGATGATGTACACAAAGCGGTATTCCCGCACTTCCGCAATGCGGGCCGCGCGATTGTTTTGCTGCGAGGTTCGGAGCCGGGAGACGTGACCGACGCAGAATCTGAGTTTGGATCCTCGGAATACGCCAAGGAGATTCTCGGAACCATCTGGGGCTTCCCTCCGGCACTGGAACTCGAAAAAGAAGCCGCGCTTCAAAAGGCGATGGTTGAAATGATCCAAGCGGGGCTGGTCGAATCAGCGCACGACTGCTCGGAAGGTGGCGTCGCGGTCGCTCTGGCCGAGTCAGCGATGGCGCAAACCATTGGAATCACAGTAGATATTGCATCTCAAGAGATCCCGCCGGAGTTTGTGCTTTTTGGGGAAGATGCCAGCCGGATCACTATCTCTTGCGACCCAAGTCATCTGTCGGGAATCCAACAAATAGCGGTAAAATACGGCGTGTCCTCAGAAAAGATCGGGGAGACGATTCCTGGAAAATTTGAAATCAGGCTTGATGGCGAGGTTGTAGTGTCGGCGGCGGTGGTTGAATTGCGTGACGATTTTGAAGGTGCGTTGGAAAAAGCGTTACGCGCGGATTTGGGCGTTGTAGCTTAAGAGATCTGTCGCGCTTCGCTCGACCGGACAGTCGAGGGCGTCTGTCCCTATGTGAGCGGTTGTGGTTTAGCTAGAAGCTAAAAGCGAGGAGCTAAAAGCCATATGCTTCCTTCGGACAAATTTCACGACGAGTGTGGAGTGGTGGCGATTTACTCCAACCCTGAGGCGGAGAAACTTGCCTACCTCGGATTGCATGCGCTGCAACATCGAGGACAGGAATCCGCCGGCATCGTGACCTCCAACGGCATGGCCCTGAACATGCATAAATCCATGGGCCTGGTCGCCGATATTTTTACCGAAGAAGAACTTGCGAAGCTGCACGGCACGCTTGCCATCGGCCACACCCGTTATTCGACTGCGGGCGATTCGTCATTGCTGAATGCGCAGCCGATCATGGTGCAATCGAATAAAGGCATGATGGCGCTAGCCCACAACGGCAACCTGGTAAATGCCTCCGAATTGCGCGGACGAATGGAGAGCCAGGGTTCGATTTTTCAGACCACCAGCGACACGGAAATTATCGTTCACCTGATCGCATTCTCTAAAGAACAAACTCTGCCTGAAGCTATGGCCGACGCGCTTCGGCGGGTCGAGGGCGCGTTCTCGCTGGTAATGATAAGCCCTGACCGGATTTTCGCAGCGCGCGACCCTCGCGGCTTCCGCCCGCTGGCAATGGGGAGAATTCCAGCTCAACCGGGGCAGAAACAAGACACTATCGTGTTCGCATCGGAAACTTGCGCGTTCGATCTGATCGGCGCGAATTACGAGAGAGAAGTCAAGCCGGGCGAGTTAATCGTCGTAGGCCCCGAAGGCGTTACGTCGCGGTTTTACGCAACCCCATTGCCACAGTCCAGCTGCATCTTTGAGCATGTCTATTTTTCCCGTCCTGATAGCCGTGTATTTGGACGTGCGGTGCAGCAGAGCCGCGAAAATCTCGGATGCCAACTAGCGCGCGAGGCTCCGGCGGACGCCGATGTAGTGGTGCCCGTGCCGGACTCGGGGGTTACGGCTGCGTTAGGATATGCCGAGGAAACTGGAATTCCTTTACGTTTTGGACTGATCCGCAGCCATTACGTGGGACGCACATTCATCGAGCCGCGGCAGGCCGTTCGGGATTTTGGAGTGAAGCTGAAACTGAATCCCGTGCGCAGCCTGCTCGAAGGCAAGCGGGTTGTGCTCATTGACGATTCCATCGTTCGCGGAACGACGAGCCGCAAGATCGTTCGCATGATTCGCAACGCGGGCGCGAAAGAAGTTCATATGCGGATCTCCTGTCCGCCCACGATTTCGCCATGTTTTTATGGAGTGGATACTCCATCGAAAAAAGAATTGATTGCCGCCAACAATTCCATCGAGCAAATTCGTGAGTTCATTGGCGCGGATTCCTTAGCCTACCTCTCGCTCGAAGGAATGAAAAAAGCCTGTGGAGACGGCGAAAAGACGACATATTGCACCGCATGCTACACCGGTAAATATCCGACAAATTGGGTTGATGTAGAAGAGATCCAGCCGGTGGCAGTCGCCAAAAACTGAAGCTTTCGCGGGCGTGCAGATGAGCATTCGCGCGCCGATTCCATTTTGCGACCAGAATTGTCCCGGTGTTTCGTTACGTGAAATGCCGTCTTGAATTCTCTCACCAGCGACCTCAGCTTTGATACACTTCGTCCGGTAAATTTGGACCCGAGATGCCGGCACGCCGATTGCTTCTTGCCGTTCAAACATTCACAATGCGGATTTCGGTATCAGTGGTGCCAGCAGTTTGCCTGCTGGTAAGAGGGGCTGATAAGGAGAACCTGTGCCGATTGATAACAACTCGCGCCGCAATTTCTTGTCTTTAGTTGGAACCGGTCTTGCGGGCGCGGCACTCGGCGCGGGAGCGACACGAGCGGACGCCACTGCGGCGCAACCTTCGGGCTCCAACGATTTGGACGTAAGAGCTTTCGGTGCCGCAGGCGATGGAACAGCGCTGGATTCCCCAGCAATTGATAAGGCAATTGCGGCGGCCGCAGCTGGCGGAGGTGGAACCGTGCGCTTTCCGGCCGGTACGTATTTGAGTTACACAATTCATTTGAAAAGCAAGATTACACTTTTTCTAGATCAGGGCGCCGTCATTGTGGCCGCCGACTTCGACGGTAGTAACAACGCCGGCGGATATGATCTTGCGGAGCCTAATCAGTGGGACCAATACCAGGACTTCGGCCATAGCCACTGGCGTAATAGTTTGATCTATGGTGAAGGATTGGAGAATATTGCGATTTTGGGTCCGGGAATGATTTGGGGCAAAGGGCTTAGCAAAGGTTACGGACCCGGCCCGAAGGCAGAGACGCAAGGCGTAGGCAATAAGTCCATCAGCCTGAAAAATTGCCGTAATGTCACGTTGCGTGACTTTTCGATTCTGCATGGCGGACACTTTGGCATCCTGGCCACGGGGGTGGACAATTTCACTCTCGATAATCTCATCATTGATACGAACCGGGATGGCATGGATATTGATTGCTGCCGAAATGTGCGCCTTTCCAATTGCAGCGTGAATTCGCCGTGGGACGATGCAATTGTCCTGAAGAGTTCGTTCGGACTCGGTTACGCCCGCTCGACCGAAGTGGTCACGATCACCAATTGTTTTGTTACCGGCGGCTACGAAGAAGGAACTTTGCTGGATGCAACGATGAAGCGTTTGCCATCTGATGGAAGGGCGAATCGCACCGGGAGAATCAAGCTCGGCACGGAGTCGAACGGCGGTTTCAAGAACATTACCATCTCGAACTGTGTTTTCGATAGCTGCCAGGGTCTCGCGCTTGAGACCGTTGACGGAGGTTTGCTCGAAGATATTGCCATCACAAACATCACCATGCGTGACGTTGTTAGTGCGCCGATCTTCCTTCGGCTGGGCAGGCGCATGCGCGGGCCTGCGGGGGTTCCGATCGGCAAGCTTCGCCGCGTAATAATCAGCAATGTTGTTTCGTCAAATTCTGCCTCACGACTGGCTTGTATCATCAGCGGTATTCCCGGCTACGAAATTGAAGATATAAAACTAAGCGATATTTATTTGCAGCCCCAGGGCGGAGGCACCGCCAACGATGCGGCGATCGAGCCTCTAGAGAAAGAGAATGCATATCCGGAGCCAGAAATGTTTGGCCCCATGCCAGCGCACGGATTTTTTATTCGTCACGTCAAAGGTATTGAAATGACGAATATCGAAATCAATTGTTCGAAGGAGGACGCGCGTCCGGCATTTGTGTTTGAGGATGTAAGCGATACGGATCTCTTGCGGATCAAGGCGCAGCATGCCCCCGGTGTCCCCACGTTTGCTCTGAAAAATGTTAGCGATTTCCATCTCTACCTAAGCAGGCCGATTGAGGATACGCACGTGGACCACGCGGATCAGAAGAAGATTTAGGATTGGGATATTGGAATAGGGGTAATGCTCGTGACACATGCGAAACATCCGGGCCCTGACGAGGCTCAAATAAATGTCTAAATTCCCTAAGTATGGTGTTCTCATCTGTGGAATTCTTTCGCCGCTTGCGGCCCTTCTTTTGTATGCGCTCGTTTACATGGTGCTGACCCGGCGCAGCACCGACCTAGAAAACGACTGGCTGTTTCGTCTTTCTGTGTCAACTCTCGCGATGGCGGTGCCGTTTCTGGTTACATTGGCTCTCACAATAAGAAGCCACCGGCGGCACGCGCTTACGCTGGCGGGGAAAATTGGCCTCGTCATTGCGATTCTCTCGCTGGGACTCGCCTGGAGGCCTGTGAGCGATGGCATCACCCGGTCGAAACAGTCGCGGAACCTGGCGATGCGAGACGTGGCCGCGCCGCCCTTCGATACGCCGGACATATCAGGAAAGCCGCAGCGCCTCGGAGATCACAAGGGCGAGGTTGTGCTCGTCAATATTTGGGCGACCTGGTGTGGACCATGCCGAGCAGAGATGCCGAAGCTCGATCGTCTGTACCAAGAGCGGAAGGGACAGGGATTCATCGTCTTCGGGCTGTCGGATGAAGGCGTTGCTGTACAACGAAAGTTTGTCGGACAGGTCCCGGTGAGTTACCCGCTGCTTACGCTGAATGGAAATGTCCCAAACCTCTATCGCGACATCGCGCGTTATCCGGCGATTTTTCTGATTGATCGCCGGGGACAACTGCAACCCGCGCCGGGACCGGACGAGCCGTTCGAGAGAGTGGAGGCAGTCGTGGATGAGTTGCTGAAAAAAGATGCTCGTTAAGCCGCCCCGGCCTTTTGAAGTTGTTCTTTCATGCCCACCCAGCTTTGGCGGCTCGACTCTTCTGGGGTTCCGGCGCCCCGCCAGTGGGTTTCAAGACTAACCGCGTAATGATATCCGTCGAGCTTGAGAGCACGGAATTGCCCGATCCAGTCAATGACGCCGCGGCCCATGGCGGCCCATTCGTATTTGCCGTCTGGGTTGCGCGCCACGTCTTTGCAGTGGACGTGGCCGATACGATGTTTTGGAAGCCGGTCGTAGCCTTGGGGATAGGGCATGTCGCCCTGCATCACGGAATTTCCGGGATCCCAATTCAGCATGAAGTTTGGAACATTCACCGCAGCCAATACTCGAACTGCCTCCTCACTGGTCGCAGTGTTACATTCGTGCTCGTTCTCTAAAAGCAGGATGATCTTCTTAGTGGCGGCTTTTTGGGCAGCGTCCTTCAGTTTCGCATTCATTTCCGCCCGGTAGGGCGCTGGATCGTCCAATCGCCAAAAATCAAAACAGCGCAGGCGATCAGTACCGAAGACCCGCGCCAGTTCGAGTCCACGATCGAGAACTTCTTTCTGTTGATCGAAGGTAAAATCGGCGCCAAACTGATCTCGCTGTTTCGGACTGAACTTCGACTTGGGAGCGCCGGGCCAATCCACCTTAAACAGCGGGCTGGCAATATCGGTCACACGCAGGCGATAGCGTTCGAGCAGGCGACGGGCCTCGGCGATTTCCTTTGCATCGAGATCGAGAATGTTTTTGTTCCACATTCCGCGCAGCTCGACCCAGTTCAATCCAAATTCCCGGGAAGCAATCTGGAGAGCGCGTTCGAATTCCTGAGTAATTTCGTCGGTGATGACAGAAATCCGGAAAGGAGAATTCATATTGCGTAACCGAGTTTTTCTTCGAGATATTTCTTGCTGATGGCAGCGGACTCTTTCGGCGATCCTCCGCCGGGCGGCACGGAATCGAGCTCGACGACCGCCCAGCCGCGAAACGCAACTTTTTTCAACGCGGCAAAGACGGCGGGCAGGTCCACTTCGCCGCGTCCCAACTCTACGAATTGGTATCCATCTTTCATTGGAGCTGATCCAGGCGCAGCCATTTGCACGTCCTTGATATGGAGGAAGAGCAATGCTTCGTGATACTTCTCGATGGCACCGGCAGGATCGCCCTTGGCGGCAAAATAATGGGCGATGTCGAGTTCGAGTTTTGCATATCTTGGGTCAACGCCGTCGTAAACGCGCTGCAACTCGTCCGGGTGCTGGACGAGAGAATTCATGTGGTTGTGGTATCCCAATGAGATGCCAAAATCTGTGGTTCTTTTTCCCAGTTCCGTCAGCAGTCGCGACAGGCGTTTGTAGTCGTCGCCGCTGATTGCGCGCTTGGGCCGTGAACAAATCACCTGAAGATAGGAACCGCGCGCATCGCGAAGGAATTTTGCGTTTGAAGTGTGACGGGCTAGTTCCGCGGATTCATCGTTCTCGATACTCAAGTCGCCGCTGGAAAGGGCGACCAGCGTAAGATTGTGCTGCTGTAACAGTTCGCGCAAGGCGGATGGTTTCTGGGCAAACCCGGTCACGATATTTGAGCGGAGTTGAATGCCAGGAAATCCCAGCGAGGATACGTCATTGATCGCTTCGGAATCGTTTCCGCCCCAGGTAATGGCGGCATAGCCAAAATGGATTTCTCCGGAGCGATGCCCAATGGGTGTTTCGAAATAGCTCAGATCCATTGACGGATAGAGCGGCGCGAGAGCCTTCAGGCTGGGAACCGGAAAAGCTGAGGCGAGGGCAAATGAACCGACGCCTCCCAGAAATTGACGACGCGAAAATCCTGGTGGTGGTTTCAAATTGCGGCTCCGTTATATAGTTGAATTTCTCTCAGACGGAGATTGCAGGGTTCGACTATTCGGAGGAAGAGCATTTGACCCCGTTAATAGTAACTCGCACCTAAGGATTGCCGCTACACGACTCTTCCTTCAACCTATATACGGCGATGGACGCTTCGTCGAGAATTGCCAGATTCTTTCCCTCTGGAGACAGGCCTAAAGCGAAGTCGCTTGAATCTCCTTCAGACGTCGCAGTTAAAATGCGCAACGCGTGTCATAGACGATATCTTGAAACACATTTCATTCGGAAATGGGAATACGCGCCAATTTCTGGGAACTGCGTAATGGGAGCACGCCACACTTTGCAAGAGCGGCAACCCTATGCGCGATCTTTAAGATTGCAACATTTGCACTGGCGCGGCCTTCATTAACTCGGTTTTCGGAATACGCTGTGTGCCATAGACTATCGGTACTGCTCCCATTTGTTGAAACCGAGTACCCTTCCTCCGATGAAGGTTCTAATGTTCTTAGCGACAAGCATCGGGTGCGGGTGTCGTCGCCGTTCCCTGAAACACTGTGATAACCTCCTGCCAAGGAGAATAATCCCTTATGGCAGATGTGGTGATTGAGAACGCAATCAAAGCTCTGAAGCAGCGTCGGAATGAGATAGACAGCATCATTCAATCTCTGGAACGTATTACAGGCGGGGTTACTCGGGCGGCGCAATCGGCCGCCCCGCTCAACAAGAAACGAAGTGCCAGAAAAGGCAAGCCAATGTCAGCGGCGGCCAAGGCAAAGCTCAGAGCCGCATATGCGGCGAACCACCCAGGATGGAAACCAAAGAAGAAGCAGTGACAAACG
>Ga0208849_1001484_pt1 | contig 16123 bp, 21 predicted proteins | sample NGESurdeep072012_10_FD_184470 | JGI IMG/M metagenome (GOLD analysis project Ga0208849, IMG submission 184470) | Arctic peat soil microbial communities from Barrow, Alaska - NGEE Surface sample 53-3 deep-072012 (SPAdes) | ecosystem: Environmental > Terrestrial > Soil > Wetlands > Peat ...
GGCCTTATCAACGACTTCAGGTAAATTTCTGATTTGATTCACCCGAACGATATCGCGTTGGTAGTGAAAACTAAAAAACACGCTTCTGGCCATGACACCCTCGCAAAAGGACAACGTGAACGCGAACACCCCGATATAGCTCGCCTATTGGCATTGCAAGAACATAATGAGAACATTTTACCTTATCCCCAAGGCAGAATTGCTAACCGATGCCGCAAATTTCCGCGCCAAATCCGCAACCGGGCGCGGACCAATTGGACGCGGATGCGGATCAGGCAATCGCGGCTTGCGGCGGTGACGCTCGCGAAGCCGTGAAGGCGTTGATTGTTGCGAATGAATTTTTGGAGCGCGAGTTAAAGCAGAGAGTTTCGCGTGGCTATATGCGAGGGCACGTCGCAGCAAGCTAAATCCTCACTACGACCGACAATGGCGGCACATCCAAATGGACATTAGTCTCGCAAAAGATGAGAAATCAGAAGGATCACCATCAGCGGGATCGCCACTGCCCGAACCGCTTATCCCTACGCTCAATCAAGAGACCTGGGAATATATTGAACTTCGGTTGTGGAGTTCATTCAGTAAGAAACTTTGGGTCCTCATCGCATCAACCCTCACGGTCGCCGGATTGCTGGCGTTACTCGGGCTTAATAGCTGGATCAAATATCACGTTGAGCAGACGTTATCTGACGAAAAAAGCAAATTTGAGTCCGTGCGTAAGACCTATGAAGCACAGGCTCAGGAGGAGCTCATCATTGCAGGATTGATAGTGTACTTGAATGGCCGATTGAACCACGACCATGAGAGTTTTGCAAAGCAAGTTGATAACATCAAATCCAAACTTACGGTCGAGCAGCAGAATAAGGCCTCTAAGTATCCGTCCATTTTTAAATTGCTCTCAGCGCATCCAGAATTACCCAATCATGCTGACTTCGAACGACAGATTGCACGCTTTCAGACTGATGCGGGTATCGTAGACGAAGAATCCAATGGATTGCGTATCCTCAATGTGATCGACGACATCAAGTTCCTTTCGGAGGAGGCCACTCACGTCCTTGCAGAAACAGAGACGCTGCAAGCGCTAAAGCGGAAACTCTTCGCGAGCGTTTCGGCCGATACCGACAAAATTGCTGCGTCCTACAACCAATTTGTTTATAAGTATTATGCCGACCAAATCAAAAAGACGGGTTTCCGAGGAACATTCTTTAGTCCCGATGGAAGTGGCATTAACAGCCTTACTCCGGCAAACAGTGAACTAAACTTCTACATACCTGATCCGTTATGGGGCCCAGATGAAAAAAATGAACGCTAGTATCTGAGACGACTTCGTACGGCGATGTAGTTTAACTCTGCTTCTTGCCGTACGACACGCCCATGCCGGCCCGGACATCGCTTTGGATGCCATAGGGCGCGATCGGATAGCGCAGACCGTTTTTCGCCAGCGCCTTCATGCCGTCGATCGCCTTGGCGAGATGTTTGGGCGACAGCGCCATCAGCAGCTCCTCGTCCGGCACGCCGCCATAGCGCCGCTCGGCGAAACACGGCAGCGACAGGCTGGGCTCGCCGGTCTTGAGCGCCCGCCCCCATGAATCGGCGCACGCGGTCTCGCCGACCACGCCCCATTCGAATTTTTTGTAGCCGGTATATTGCAGCCCGTTGATCAGGATGATCATCTGGCCCGGCGTCGCATAGACCAGGCAGATATCCGGCGGGTCGAGCCGGCCGCTGGTCAAGGGGCTGACCGCCAGCGCCCGATACTGGCCGTAGGCCACGACATCCAGCGCTTCCTGGCGCTTGCGCGCGTCCTCGGCGGTGCCGTGCCAGACCCCGACATAGGATTGGCCGGCAAGCCAGGTCTCGTCCTGCGGCGCCAGCCCGATCACCGCGCGGCATTGCGCCCCGACGAGATCATCCGCGGTGATGCCGACGGTCCAGCCCAGCCGCGAGGCCATGCTGACGATCTGGTCGGTGGTATGGATGGCGGTCGGCCGCCGGATTTTCGGTATCGCCGTCATCTCTTCCACCCGCGCGAACATCTTCATGCCGATCACGGTGGTCTTGAGGCGGAGCAGACTGTTCAGATCGGCTGCCATGGCGGCCCAATCGAAGGTTTCCTGCTGCGTGGCTGCTTGTTGCATCTGAAACTCCGTGAACGGCGACGCGACCGCCGCACCCTTACTCCGGATCGGGTCCCGGCAGCAACTGGCTGGTCTTTCCGGTCAGCCGATAGGCCAGCAGGCCGATCCATTCATGCATTGCGAGGTCCGTGCGCTGCAGGCCTTCGAGCGCGAAGGCCGAAAACCGCAGCAGATCCGCCCTGTTGCCGACCCGCCAGTCGACCGGATAGGGCTCCACGGCAAAGCCTGCCTTTCGGAACAGCCCGACCGATCGCGGCATGTGGTAGGCGGACGTCACCAGCAGCCATCGCTCGCCGTTTTTCGGCGCGGCAATCGCCTTGGTGAATTCGGCATTTTCCTCGGTGTTGCGCGAGCGCCGCTCCATGGTCAGCCGCTCGCGGGGTACGCCGAGACGCTCGAAAATCTCGGCGGCGTAATCGGCTTCCCGGGGGCCGTTCGCGATCAAATTGGAGCTTCCTCCGGTAAAGACGATGCGGGCGTTCGGGTATTGGTGGGCCAGCGCAGCGGCTGCGACGATGCGGTCGGCCGCCCCGCGGACGACGGCCACGCCATGCGCCGCCGAAATATCGGCATCGATCGACCCGCCAAGCACGACAATGCCGTCCGGCGCGCCCCGCGCGGCGTCCCAGGCGGGAAATCGGGATTCCAGCTGGTAGAGCAGCCAATTGCCGAGCGGCGAAAACCCGCATATCGCGAGCAGCAGGAGGGAGGCGACCATCAGCCTGCGGCCGAGCTGTGCCCAGCGCGTGCCCAGCAGGATGGCGCCGGCGATCCCGGCAAAGATCAGGAGGTCGGTCGGCACCAGTATGGTGCCGAGTGTTTTCGAGAGCACAAAAAACAAGCGGCAATCCCCTTCGGACGCGAGCGCGGCGAGGCCGGTCGCGCGCCCCGTCATACGCGGGCTTGACCTGCGTATCCATCCATCGTCGCGAGAAACCCGGCGGCTCCAAATTCCGCAAAGCGGCGTTGCGTTACCCCAGCCGCCAGCCGACCTCGGCGGCGAAGCTCTGGTAGAATTCGGCGTCGTAGGCCCGTTCCGGCGTTTGCCGGACGCGCTCGTCGAGGCGATGGGCGTCGTCGCCGACCAGGATGCGCCAGCGCCCGGCCTTGACCCCCTCGAGAATAATGGTCGCCGCGGCGGCCGCCGTCATCGGCGCTTCGTCGCGGAAGCTGCGGGCCCGGTCGGCCGCGATCTGCTGAATTTGTTCATCCGGCATCGCAGCCTGAACGACGCCCATGCCCTGCAGGCGCTGCCGCACCTGCAGGATCTCGTTCGGGCTGAGCTGGTCGGACTCGGTGCCGCTCAGCACTTTCCGGGAGTTCGATACGATCGAGGTGCCGATATGGCCGGGCATCACGACCGAGCATTTGATATGCGGGGCGTTCAACCTGAGATCGTTGATCAACGCCTCGGTGAATCCCTTCACCGCGAATTTGGCGGCGCTATAGGCCGTGTGTGACACGCCGAGCCCGATCGAGGCCCAGAAACCGTTGACGCTCGAGGTGTTGACGATGTGGCCCTCATCGGCCTTCAGCAGCATCGGCAGGAAGGTGCGAACGCCGAGATAGACCCCGCCCCAGCAGATGTTGAAGGTCCTTTCCCACTGCTCGCGTGTGTTGGTGAACAGGCTGCCGCCACCACCGATCCCGGCATTGTTGAACAAGAGATGGATCCGGTCGGTCGCCTGCTGTTCGGCGAGCTCGTCCCGAAAGCGCTTGAGCTGGTCTTCAATCGAAACGTCGGCGATGTGCGTGGTGATGCGCAGGCCCTGCGGCAGCTTCTCGACCTCGCAAAGCCGCTTGGTCTCGGCCATCGCGCTGGCGGAAACATCGCACATCGCGACATTGCAGCCTTCGGCGACCAGCTGGCGCGCCAGCTCGCGGCCCATGCCTGTGCCACCACCGGTGATGACCGCCGTCTTTCCTGCAAAGTCCTTCATGTGAAACGCTCGCCTTTCCAATTGCAAAGAGACCACCGAACCGCCAGCTCAATAAGTCGCAACGCAGCCGGCGAGCAAGCACAATCGGCTGCGTCGGTTCGTTCGACCTCTTGTCAGGCGATCCCGAGACCGAAGCCGACGGCGCACACGGCGCGGCGATTCTGAACGTCTGTTCATTATACTATTTTCGGCGGCAGGGAACGCAATGGTCGGAGTTTCGTTCCCCATCGGCTTAGTTCACCCCAGGGAGATCTCCATGAAGAAGTTTTCTTATGTTCTGGCCGCCTTGGCCGTTACCGCGCTCACCGTGCCATCGATCGCCAGCGCAGAGGATGCAAAGCCCGGCATGGCCAAGGAAGGCATGCACAACGAAGGCATGATGCACGGCAAGCACACGATGGTGGTCCATCATCACCATCATCACCACCATTATCATCACCACACGATGAAGAAGGAGATGTAAGACGAATGGCCCCGCGATCGGGGCCATTTTTTTGTGGGGCACAAGCGCAATTTCCACCTCATTGGCTTCATCCTTCGAGACGCATCGCTGCGCGATGCTCCTCAGGATGAGGTGTTCTTCCCTGATGAGGTGCTAGACCCTCATGGTGAGGAGCGCGTCTGCGCGCGTCTCGAACCATGAGGCCTCGGAGAAACCATCCCAGTGGCTTCATCCTTCGAGACGCATCGCTGCGCGATGCTCCTCTGGATGAGGTCTCTCAGCCCCTCATGGCAAGGTCTCAGACCCTCATGGCGAGGAGCGCGCCTTTGCGCGTCTCGAACCATGAGGCCTCGGGACAAGCAACCGCTTGACAAAGCCCAGGGGCGGACTGAAAGCTGCGCGGACGATGTCGGTTCGAGTGCAATAAGGAGCAACGCAATGGCGCACGTCGTGGTCATGTACAAGACGCCGAAAGACACCGCCGCTTTCGACAAATATTATTTTTCGACCCATGTTCCCATTGCGAAAAAGATACCCGGGCTCAAGAAGTTTGAAGTGAGCCAGGGCCCGGTTGCAACTCCGGCCGGCCCGTCCGCCTTTCATCTCATTGCGACGCTGCATTTTGACAATCTGGCCGCGGTACAGGCCGGCTTCGGCAGCGCCGAGGGCAAGGCCGCGGCCGCGGATCTACAAAAGTTCGCGACCGGCGGCGCCGATATGATCCTGTTCGACAACCGCGAGGTGTGAGCGGGATTACCTTGAGCGTGGAGCCGGTTCTGATTGAATCAGAACCGGCTCTAGTTCCTGTTTTGACGCGTTTTCTTCACGCGAACCGGTGCCCACTTCGCTCGAAAACGCTATAGCGCAGCGGCGGGCTGGTCTACATAATTTCGGCTTTTTCGTTATCCCCTATGGGCGAATGGGATACCTTGGCCGATCCATCATCAGCACCGTCGTTGGCGCCATCGCGCTGGTTTGGTGCGGCTATTGCCGGGCCGAGCCGACCGTCGTGAGCTCGTTTTCGGGGCTGACCACGGACCGCGAGGTGGCATCCTCGCGGGTCTGCATTGATATGGACGGTCATTTCTTCGAATGGAAATGGGGCAACGTGCCGTTCGCGTCGTCCTGCATCGAAAATCATCCGGTCAGGAAGGTGTCGACGGCCCCCCAGACGGAAGCCTGCTACTTTGATTGTTCGAACACCTCGCTAAGCTGCCTGACATCGGTCCTGGACGGTCACGCGCCAAAAGCCTGCATGGATGATCTTGCAGCCTGCATGTCGCAGTGCAAGGGCGGCTCGGACGCAGCCATGCGAGACTGGCTCGGCGAAGCGCCCTGAGTTTCCAACCCGCACTTCGCGGCGCTGCCCTATTCCGACCCTCGCTTCGCTCCCGAAAGGGCCGCGCGGCACGGCACAGCACAACGCCGCACAAGCGGAGTATGATCGCTTGGCGGCGCTGGTTTAGGTGCCGAGCCCTCAAATCCCCCGGCCTCTCGTGGGTCGGCGCATCCCCCGCAAAGGTTCAAGTCCGGCCGGATAATTTTCCAGCGAATTTGCTGTTGAAAACCAGCCGCGCGACCTCGTGGTGCCCCGACTCAACCTCACAGTCCCGACAGGTTGCCGGCCGGCAAAAAGCCCGGCGGCTTCACGCAGGAGACGACGCCCATGCCGGCGCTCGTGGTTCATGCCTCAAAAGACCGCAAGAGCCAGCGCACCCTCTATATCAGCCCGGCGATCGCCGTGGCGAAGGCTCGGGGATTGTCCAGGAAGGGTTGGCACGTTCACGTCGTGGATGCCGACGGTCGCATGTTCTATCAGGAGCAGTTCGACGAGCTGCTGCGGGCAGGCCTGAGACCGGCGGCCAAATCCTGATCCATAGCGTTTTCGAGCGAAGTGTGGGTACCGGTTCGCGCGAAGAAAACGCGTCAAAACAGAAAGCTAAAGCCCGGTTCTGATTCAATCAGAACCGAACAGGCCTTACGCCGGTCAGGCGCTGCGATAGCCGCTCGAAATGGTCCTCCTTGAGATCCTGCTCCAAATCGATGATGAGGCGGTTGAGCCGGGACCGTGTGTGATCGTCCAGCCGGGTTGTCGTCAGCCAGCGGCATCGTGCAAGCCAGTCTTCCAGCTTGCGGCGGTCATCACTCCTCATCGTGATTCCATCCGTTCATTCCACTTCCATCCATCGCGCTCTCGGAAATGAACGATGGAGCCGGACAATGGTTCAGAGCCAAGGCGCGAATGCGGCGGCGTTCGCGCCGGCATGGCTCTGGAGTGGATCGCGCCACCAAGGCGTACTATAGTCAATCGATTGGTTTCTCTGACTGGAGGTTGGCATGGTCAAGCTGATTTTTGCGATCCTTGCGCTTGCAACGGCCCTTGTTGCCACCTCGGTACAGGCTCAAACATATGATCCCAACTATCCCGTCTGCATGCACGTCTATGGCCAGCTGGAGGGCGAACGGATGGATTGCATCTTCACCTCGCTCCGCCAGTGCGCAGCCAGCGCCTCGGGTCGTCCGGCGACGTGCCTGATCAATCCCTATTTCGCGCCCAGATCAAGCCGACGCAGACACTAAGTTCGTAACTGGAAATCCACCAGCCCGTGGTGGCGGTGGCATGCCCGAACGCATCATGCTCGCGCCCGGTAGTCGCGAACCATGAGCGGCACCGAGGCGATCTCGATCATCGAGCGATTGCGGGCCGACAAGTCAATGAAATACGGCGCGGGGTTCGTTTCCTTACCCGCGCCGGGCAACGCCGAGGATTGGGCATACCTCGGCTCCTATCCTGGGACGAAAATCGTGGCAGCCGACAGGGCTGCCAACCATTTGCATCTACTTTCCGGGCGGTTTGTATTTGCCACGAAGCTCAGTTGCCTTTTTCCGAACCTGTATCAACTCGTCCTGCGTGAGCAGACGTGTGAGCTTTACATGGTGCATGGCTCCGGACGCGACAACAACACCAGAAATCGCAGCCGCCGCACTGGGCTCAGGTACATCAAAGATCGCTAAAACGCCGGGGCCATCGACAGGCGTGCCGTACATTGCGATCAATTTGCCACCCGCCGCTTCCATCAAGCTCTTGGCGGCGTCAAAGCGACTGACTGTTGGATTGTCCATGATACTATTCAAAGCTTGTGGGGTGTACTGTCCTGTTAAACAGAAGTGCATGGCATGTTCTCCTGCCTGTGGTGAAAAAGAAACCCTCCGAGATATCGGACGGATTGTGGAAAATATAAAAAATGAAGAGTCTGCAAGGCCCTGCCGTGGGCATGACGCCGCTGCAATTCGCGGGACTTCGGCACTTCCCGATGGCGGCTCTCACAACGCTACATCAGATTACTGCTACACGGAAGAGCTACCGCGATTCCTGCGCCAGCGAATTGAGCGTGGCGTAGCCGCGCCATCGGGCGTACGTTTCAAATTCATTGCGGTCTGGGCAAAAGGAGGTTCCGCCATGTACGCCGCTATTCGGCAGGGTAAAGCAAGGGCCGGAATGGTCGAAGAACTGACACGCAGGATCAAGGAAGGTGCCATTCCAATCATCAGCGACGTCGAAGGCTTTATGGCCTACTACGTGGTCTATGCGCCGGACGACACCGTTACGGCCATCAGCATCTTCAACAATCACGCGGGAGCGGAGGAGTCGAACAGGCGCGGCGTCGCGTGGATCGAGCAAAATCTGACGCCACTGCTTGTCGGGCCAGCGACAGCAGTAGCCGGACCGGTGATCGTTCATACGTTGGCGTGACCGCTTTCTGTGGCAGAACGGAAGTGTTGGCCGCGCGGAAAGAATGACGCGAATGACCCAAAGGGACACCTGATCGGCGTCGAAGCCGGTTGTGTGCCATCTCTCATTCATTGACCGGTCGCAAAGCGCTAAGCTCGATGGATTAGACAAAGCGTCTTCTCAGGGGAGGCCACATGCGGCGGCGCGAGTTCATCACGTTACTCGCGGACGTCGCGGACCGCCGCCCGATTGTTTGCCGGCCCTGGGCTGACTGGCTGTACGGACGCCGGTAGATTAGTTAGCTTGAGCATATTGGCGACGCGCAAGCGACGTAATAGGGGTCTCGGGCGGCGACTACATCACAGAAAAATAGTGAGTTGGGCTGAACGGCCCCTACACAAGGGAGAATCGCGATGTTCTTCGTTCAAGAAGGCTTCACCTATCGAAATTTCCTGATGGATATGATTGCGGTGTTCGGATTTGTCGTATGGTTCTGGCTTCTCATTGTAATCTATGGCGACCTGTTCAGGCGTCACGACATCTCCGGTTGGGGTAAAGCGTTATGGGTGCTAGCGCTGGTTCTAACCTCCTACTTCGGCATCTTTGCCTACGTAGTTACCCAAGGGAGGGGCATGGCCGAGCGTAACGCTCAGCAGGCTCAACAGGCACGCGATGAATTGCGGCGCATCATTGGCTTTAGTGCCGCAGACGAAATTACTAAGCTTGACCAGCTAAAAAAGTCGGGATCAATAACCGACGTCGAGTACACACGTCTTCGCGCCAAGCTGGTCTCGTAGGGGTGGACTTGGCAGTGGACTTGGCCGTTCAGCAATCGGCGTAGAGGAGTTGGTGATCAACCCCAAGACCGTGAAGGCGCTCGGCCTCGCCGTGCCGCCTTCGCTGCTCGCCCGCGCCGACCAGTGACCGAATGAAGCCAGCTTCGAGCGACCGACGACCGATCCATCATTCTCCGATTTTCTGGATCGGCATAGCTCTGTGCTTGGCGGCTATCGCAATCTACCTTTGGTCCGACGATCTCTCGTGGCGACCGCCACCGATCCCATAATGAAGAACTGACCACGATAGGCTCGCTCAGTTCTCATCTGAGACATGCCGATGGCCGCTCAGAAGATCAAGCGCCGGCTCGCGCTCGCTCCGCGCCGTCACGGCTCTTGTTCTCATTCAGCTTTAATGATTAATTGACAGAATACCGGGGAGATTTGCCGTGCCCGCAAGGCTTATCCGTGCCGCCTCAGTTATTGCAGCTGTCGGTGTGATCATATGGGTCGGAAATGCGCGTGCAGAAATACTCATCACGACCGCCGCCATATCGCGCGGCGAGTTAACAATTATCGGAAGGGTTAGGCGAGCGCGCGAGCCCAGCGTGCAGATTAAAATCAATCCGAGCAAGACAGTGCAAGTCGATGGCAGTCCAACCGGAGGGTTCAGGTGGATTGGAACAGAGTTTCCTTCCACTTGCGTAGTCGAGATTACCTCCGAAGAGGACAAGAGAGAGGTGCTGATACAAAACTGCGGCCTCGCTGGACCTGCAGGTCCTCCGGGGGCAGCAGGTCCGCCGGGGCCGGCCGGACCCAAGGGAGACCCCGGCGAAGCCGCGAAGCAATAGATCAGAACACAAATGCAGAGGCCGCCCACAGGGGGCGGCCTTTGTCTATCGTACCGAAGGGGCCGATGCACCCGCCAGAGTGTCCCGGCACGAATGTCCGCTGGTCACTCGAATTTTGTCTCCGACAGTTCGCTCGCGATCAAGCAGCTGGCGATATGGAGACCTGGGCGGGCGAGCGTGCTGATGTTAATCTTAGGGGTAAACTTGTTGGCACCCATCTTTGACGACACACGAATAGACGCGCCGGGTCCGCGGGTTTCACGCGAGCCGCGTGAATCATCAGGATGTTGCAAGGGAAAAGGCTGATGCTATCGAAGTCGCTGCGAGCGCAGATCGGGATCCTGATCCTCGCGACGAGTATCATCCAACTCGCCAACGGGTTCTTCGGCACCTTCATCTCCTTGCGTGTCGCAATGGAGCACTTCGGGCCGACCGCATCTGGTCTGGTACTCAGCAGCTATTTTGCCGGTTTCACACTGGGCGCGTTGCGCTGCGAACGGATCATCGAACGGGTTGGGCACATCCGCGCCTACGCCGCCCTCGCAGGAATGGTCGTTGCCGCGACCACGGCCATGCCGCTGCTGCCGGGGCCGCTGCTTTGGTTTATCCTGCGTGCGGTTATCGGTTTTGGCTGTTCTGGTCTTTTCATCGCCACAGAGAGCTGGCTCAACGCCAAGGCGGAGACAACAGAGCGCGGGCGGATCTTCTCAGTCTACATGTTGGGCACGTTCCTCGGTCTTGCGTTGGGGCAGCTGCTGATCGGTCAGGCTAAAGTTGAAACGGCGGAACCCTTCAATGTAATCGCTGTTCTGTTCGCCGTGGCGCTAGTCATCGTGAGCACGACGCGGGCCGAACCACCCCGCAGGACCGCGTCCACTCCTCTGCCATTCGGCCAATTGCCCCGCGCGGCGCCCGTCGCCGTCGCCGGTTGCATGGTGAGCGGGCTAGTCAGCGCCAGTTTCTACTCGCTCGTTCCTGCGTGGATGCAGGATGAAGGCATCGCACGCGAGACGATCGCGATCTTCATGTTGTTCGCCGTGCTTGGCGGGCTCGCGTTCCAGGTTCCGATCGGCCGACTGTCGGACCGATTCGACCGGCGCGTCGTGTTATCGATGCTGAGCTTCGGCTTTGCAGCCACCGCGATCGCAGTAGTCAATTTGCCGCACTCACGCCCGGTGATCTTGTCCGCCGCTGCGCTGCTGGGCGGCTTCATGTCGACCCTTTACCCGGTCTGTGTCGCCAACGCACACGACCAAATGCCAGCCGATCAGGTTGTTGCAGTGAGCGGCCGGCTCATCCTGATCAGCGGGTTGGGCTCGATCCTTGGCCCGCTGATCGGCACAAGTGTGATGGCGCGCTTCGGCATCGATGGCGTGTTCTATTTTATGGCTGCCGTCGGCCTGCTGCTGGCCCTCCTGGCCATAGCCCGTCGCTTGCTGACAACGCCGCCGACCCACCAGAAACGAACCTTCGAGATCCTGGCGCCGCAGGCATCGCCGCTCGCGCACGATCTGCTTGGCCCTTCACAAGAACCCGAGTAAGGCCCGCTGCGCCACCTGATCATCCTCACGGCTTGCGCCCGAGTTCCTGACTGGTCGGACCCAGCTAATTGGCGCTCCTGATGTCGGCGTATCCGGACACTCGACGATATCAATTCTGATCTTCGCGACTGGCAAGTTTACGATAGGTCGTGAGGTCATCGAGTGCAGGCACCTCACCACGTCGCATACCTGAGCCTGCGGTTGATGCAAGCGGAAGCGAAGTGCCAAGACCAGCATAAAGGTAACGGTCGCCGAAAGCCTTCTTCAATGCTGCGAACATCGGCTCACCCGTGCAGTGCCCCGGCGCAACGTTTTCGACCTTGAACTTGTCTTTGAGCGAGGTCACTACTCCTGCAATCACGTCATCAGGCGCGACGACAAGGTGGAAACCGCCCGCAATCAGATGGATTTTAGGATTGATAGCCACCGCCGCCTCGACAATCTTCTCAATCCCTGGATGTGAGCAGCCCACCACCAGCACCAAGCCCTCTGGAGTATTGACGGCAAGAGATAGCTCCTTGAGTTCCTTCGTGCCGGGAGCATCGGACACTAACGCTATCAGCGTCATGCCAGGGGCGATTTCAGTGGTCTTGTCGATCAACTCGAAGTTGGCCCCGCGCCACGCCGCGCCGAACTTCATGACTTGAGGCGGCACACCGCCATAGTAGCGCATTTCCGACGGCAACGTCTCATCTTTCCGATAGAAGCTCGAGGGCAGCGACGAACCGTAGATACCGAATCCTTCTTTGGGCGCGTAGATTTTCACGGTCGGATTGACACTCAAAACATAATTCAAGCCCGCCATGTGGTCCGAATGCCGGTGTGACAGGACAACGAAATCAAGTGTTTTGAGGTCAACTCCCTTCGCCTTGACATTGGCTGCAAAGATCTCCGCGTCATTCCCGGTGTCAAACAGGATTCGTTTTCCGGCGACCTCCACGAGGGCGGAGAAGCCCCAGTCCTTCGTCATCGAAGGATCGGTTCCGAATGCATCGTAGAGGATAGTGATCTGACTTTTGGACTCGGGCGCAGCGGCTCTGGCCGGCGCGGCTATCGAGATGAGGCTTGAAATTCCTGCCGCGATTAGAACGGTCGTGAGAAGTTTCATAAGAGTTCCTCCTTACGAGAGTACAAGGGTGTGTGGAGTGAGGGTGAGGCCTCGGACCTGAGCCCTCACTCCTTAAAAGCGCGTTTCGTTAGGGCGGCCCACGAGCAGCCCTCTAATTCCTTTTTATCGATGCACGCTAGTTCTTCAAATAGCCGACGTAATAGACGCCGATGATGTTGCCGTTTGCATCGCGGATTGGTTCATAGCCGGTGACGTAAGGCTTGCCCAGGATGTCGGCCTCTCCGAAATAGCTTTCGCCCTTTGCAATAGCCGCGACGGCTTTACCCTTTGGGTCTAGAACGGTGCCTATCGCTCGCGACCCGTCATCCTTCTTAACGTTCGTTGCCACGCGGACGAACTCGTCGCCGCTCCTAACAAAGATTGTGGCCGTCCCACCCGCTTCTTTCTGGACCTCGTCAACCAGCACGAAATTGTTATTCATCTTGGTCGCGCCAAAATGTAAGGCGGGGACATTCTTGCCAGCGACTGCCTCTTCCCCGTTGACAGTGGGTGTACCGAGCGTCGCAGCCTTGGACTTGAGACGTTGCATTGCAGCCTGCACCTCCTCGGCAGGCCCGGCGAACACTGGTGCGGGGAATTGAACCAAAAAAACGGCAGTAAGGGCCAGCGGGAACAGTGCGAACAAGAACTTCTTCATGGTTACCTCCCATTGGCATCACAGCATTTCGATGTGAAGACTTTCGGGCGATGGAGACCATTGTGGCGATTGTTCAAACCCGATAAGGGCACCTCTCTTTTCGCGTACCTGTCAATGTGGCCGATCGAAGCGGAGTGGACCGCGGAAGGACTTCTCAACTCCCCTATTGCGTCAGGCGCGCTGTCTGTTAGCCATCGCGCTCAATCCGTCATCGCTCGGCAGGATAACGCTGCTACCTTGAACAACGAGGCTGCACGGAACCTTCCAACTTTCGTGGTCTTCTTTGATCATCCTACTGTCGTCGGTAGATCGTGCCTCGAGGCAGAACTTCGATGATCGCGAGCGTCAGCGCGATAGCCAGAAGCGCCAATAGCAACACCACGGCGAGCCGCGTTGCCATCGGCTCGGCGGTCGGCGACGGCGTGGCCTGGGGAATATCGACCCAGCGCGCGGCGAGAGGCAGCTCTGATGGTTTGATATCCACCCAGCGATCTAACCAAGGCATTTGCGCAACGTTCGCATCGGGTACCATCTCCGACATCGCGTCGCGCCACTTCGGCTGATCAGGTTTTGCCGCAACTTTGTGAATGAGATGAGGCTGCCGACGTCCCGGCGATGCGTCCCAGCAATGATCCGCGCCATGCCAGTAGATGTGCACCAAACCAAAATGCTGACGAGCTTCGGTCATGCTCAAGCAGGACTCGGAAGCTTCCGATGGCATGCCCGCCATCAAGATCGATACAACGATCACCGCGACTCTCATGGGGTCGCCCATTCAACACTGAAATGCAGGTGTAACCATCAGTAAAATCTAACTAATTAGCTACGTAGAATATGGCCGAAATACGCTTGTAAGTCCTCCCGCATCCCCTTGAAAAACGGGTGCGCTGCGACAACGAGCAAGAAAATTGGATGCACTTCACCGCCGAACCGGATCGGCGGCAGATTGCCGCCGCCCGTAGGCGCGCCCCGCGTTGCTCGCCCAGCGCGGACGGGTCGGGCGGTTCCCCCGTCATCCGTTTGCCACGCGCCCGTCACGACTTGCGCACCTTTCAAATGCAAACCGATCCGCTCAACCTCTAACTTGGGTCACCATGCCAACTGCGAAGGTCCGCGCGACCGCGATCCTCGGCGAGTTTGAACAGGCCCACACCGAGCTTGTCGGCAAAGCCGTGATCCTCACCGATGGAAAGGCCGGGACGGTGGATCGTGTTTGGCTGGACGAAACGCACGGACTGCGAATCTCTATCCGAGGCCACGATGGGAAATGGCCCGTCTCAACCATCAAGCTCGCACAGGCAAGATGAGATGATTCAAAAGCCGCGCTCGCCGTAGCTCAGTGCCGCCGCGCGGAGGCCGGCCACGTGCGTGGCACGTCTACTACGGCGACGTCCAGGTCGGCACCATCGCGCGCCGCGTCGGCATCCCGCACCATGGTCGACAATGGGGCTGGAATCTGCGGCTTCTATCCGGGAAGCGAGCCGGCGAGTTCAGGGATGGCACCGCCGCCACCTTCGACCAGGCGCGCGCTGATACGCACGAGAGGGTTCCGAACGGGAACTTAAGCTTCACGGACGTGTTCTATCCACTCAACGGAGGAAATGTATCATGAAGCTAAAGTTCCTCGCCGCTGGTGCGGCGATCGTGACCCTGATGGCCGGCCCGGCGACCGCTCGGGAGGTCTATCACCGCGGGCATCACTACCACCACTATCGCGTCGGGCCGGTTGGCGCCGCCGCCGGTATCGCTGGAGCGGCCATCGGGACGGCCGGCGCTATCGCGGCCGCACCCTTCCGAGGCTCCTATGGTTACGACCGGGGTTACGACCGGGGTTATGGTCCGGACCCATACTATAGGCGCGGATGGTAGGCGACAAAGGCGGCCGCACCGGCCGCCTTTTTCTTATCGTGGCCAGAAAATAGTGCGGTTGCCCTCACTAATACCAACGGCCGTTGGCGGTGACCCATCCATATCGTCATGGCCGGGCTCGTCCCGGCCATCCACGCCTTTTGATGTGGAACGGCTTTGAAGACGTGGATGCCCGCAACAAGTGCGGGCATGACGAGTCAGAGATTGTGGCCGTTGGTATAATTTGTCACAGCGTGAACTCACCACCCGCGGCACCGACGCTGATCTATCGCTCGTATTGCCGGGCTCGCCTGCTGGAAATGCGCAGGCATTGGCACTCCATTCGAAACACAGCGACCAGCGTTGGCATGTGCCTCGGCTGTAACAGGTCAACTGCTATGTTACGAAGAGGTCCCTTGGAACGAATTCGGCCGGCGTAACTTGGTAACTCACCGGATGCCCACCTGCCCCCCAGTGGCATCTGCTGAATAGCGGCCTCAGCTTCCCCCGAGCTGGGGCCGTTTCATTGGCTGGCGGGATCGATCCTTCGATTTGGGCGTTGGCAATACATGGATGAACAGACAAAGCGCGAAATCTGGTTGTTGGCGATCGGCATGGTCATCGTCGAGGCGCCCATCGTTGCCATCGCCGCCCTGGCTATTGCGGCGGCCCACTAAACGGTGACGCAGTCAGTGCATTGATGGCCGGGCTGCCCATTCAAAGTCAACCCGGCCGCCAATCGATGGCGCGAGAGGGGCGGTCCGTAGGGAGTGCAATCAAGCCACCACTCAAGCCACCGCGCTGTCGTTGATGGCTTGGATTTTCGTAAACAGTCGCGTCACCTTTTCCTCGTCAAACAGCTTTTCAGGTCCGGTCGGCGCTAAATCGGTGAAGGGCGCCTCGTACAGCAAGGCGGGGTCCATCACACCCTGATCGGTCAGGTGCTCGATGACCATATTGATGAATTCAATCTGCGTCGCCGTCGCGATGCCCTCCGCCAGGAATTCACCGAAAGCTTCGCGGACAGCAGCGCGGTCCAGCCCAACCATCGAGCGGACGAAGCGGCCAAAGCCGTGGCTCGTCTTGCGGGC
>Ga0208849_1001485_pt1 | contig 16122 bp, 11 predicted proteins | sample NGESurdeep072012_10_FD_184470 | JGI IMG/M metagenome (GOLD analysis project Ga0208849, IMG submission 184470) | Arctic peat soil microbial communities from Barrow, Alaska - NGEE Surface sample 53-3 deep-072012 (SPAdes) | ecosystem: Environmental > Terrestrial > Soil > Wetlands > Peat ...
CCCGGTGGAGGAGGTGTTGTAGGAGGCCTGGTCCGTGAAATTATAGCGCTGAGTATACAGATCCCAGCCCGCGCTCAGATCGCGATTGAGAAAATGAGGCTCGGTGAACGAGGCGTCGACCTGCTGCTCGATCGAGCCGATCGAAACGCGGGCCCGCAGATCCTGTCCACGACCCCGGAAATTGGATTCGGAAACGCCGATGTCGGTGACCAGCTTGTCGACCGAGCTGTAACCGGCGCTGAACGAAAGCTGGCCAGTGGGCTGCTCGGTGACTTTCACCAGCAGGTCGGTGCGATCCGGCGCGGGACCTGGCGTGGTCGTGATGTCCACGTCCTTGAAGAAGCCAAGACCCTTGATGTTGGTCTTTGAGCGATCGACAAGGGCGCGGTTGTAGGCGTCGCCCTCGGCGACAAGCAACTTGCGGCGGATAACGTAGTCCAGAGTCGTGGTGTTGCCGACGACGTCGATGCGATCGATGTAGACGCGTGGACCTTCCTTGACCTCGAACACCACATCGACGGTATGCTTGGCGCGGTTGGGCTCGTAGCGCGGCCGCACGTCAACGAACGCGAAACCCGCCGCGCCGGCGGCGAAGGTCAGCGCGTCGGTGGCCTGCTCGATCTTCTGATCTTCATAGACCTGGCCCTCGTGAATGGGCAGAAGCTGGCGCAGGATGGCGCCGTTGAGCTTCTTCAGGTCCGTCTGGACGGTGAGCTTGCCGAAGCGGTAGCGCTTGCCTTCGTCGATGGCGTAGGTGACCGCGAATCCGTTGCGCGACGGGGCCAGTTCGGCGACCGACGAGATGATCCGGAAATCGTAGAAGCCGCGGTTGCGATAGAACTTGCGCAGCTGCTCGCGATCGTACTCGATCCGGTCGGGGTCGTAGTTGTCGTTGGTGGCGAAGAACTTGTACCACTCGCTTTCCTTGGTCACCACGACGTCGCGCAGTTCGTTGGCGGAGAACTGCTCGTTGCCGAGGAAGTTCACGCGCATGATGCCACTCTTCTTGCCCTCGTTGATCTCGAAGATCAGATCGACGCGCTTCTGCGGCAGCTGGACGATCTTGGGCGTCACCGTCGCCGAGATGCGGCCGGCCCGGCGATAGAGCTCGACGATGCGGCCGACGTCCTCCTCCACCTTGGCGCGGGTAAATACGCCCCGTGGCCGGATCTGCACCTCGTCCTTGAGCTTGTCTTCCTTGATGCTCGAATTGCCCTCGAACAGCACCTGATTGATCACCGGGTTCTCGACAACGGCGACGACCAGGTCCGAGCCCTGGAGTTCAATCTTGACGTCGGCGAACAGGTTGGTGCGGAACAGCGCCTTGAGGGCCACGTCGATCTTCACCGGATCGACGGTGTCGCCCACGTTTATCGGGAGATAGGAAAGGATCGTCTCGGGATCGATGCGCTCGTTGCCCTGCAGGACGATCCGCCCGACGACACCGGTCTGCTGAACCGTCGCCTGGGCCTGGGCCACATGCGGCGCGAGCAGCGCGCCGGCGCCCAGAAGCAGGGCGACGCTCGAGACAAGCGCAGCGCCGCGGCCCCGGCGGGGTTTCATCGGGTCAGCCATGTCGCGGTGATCGCCCTTACGAAAACAAGCTGCCGAAGAAGTGAAACACCCGCAGGCGCTGGAGGTCGTTCCAGGTCGCGAACAACATCAAACCCACCAGCAACGCAAGGCCCACGCGATAGCCGGCGGCTTGCAGGCTGCCGCGCAGCGGCCGTCGGACGACGCCCTCGTAGGCGTAGAACAGAAGGTGTCCGCCATCCAGAACCGGGATCGGCAAGAGGTTCAGTAGCCCGACGCTGACCGACATGAAGCCTGCCAATTGGATCAGGAAAAAGGCCGTCGCCAGAACCACGCCGACCATCCCGCCCTGAGCGACGGCCACCGCCTCTTTGGTAATATCGCCGGAGGCGTGGGCGATGCCGATGAAGCTGTGAAGCTGGTTGGCCGCGACCTTCCCGGTGACGATGCGCCCGAGGTAGTAGACCGTCGTCGCGGTCACGTCCCAGGTCCTTCGGACCCCCATGGAGACGGCCGCAAGGGGGCCAAATCGCTGCAGCCGGCCGCCCCGGGCGGTGAGGCCGAGCATCCCGATGCTCTGGTCGCCGCCGAACGGGCTCTTCACGGCCACCGCGGTGGGCCGGGCGATCAGATGCAGCGGACGACCGGCCCGCTCGACAGTGAAGTCAATCGGCACGCCGGCGCGATACTGAACGTAGAACTGCAGATCCTCGAAGCTCTTCACCGGCGCGCCGCCGGCCGCCAGCAGAATGTCGCCGCTCTTGAAGCCGGCCTGCGCCGCTGCGCTGGCCGGAACCACCTGGTCGACCCGCCTCGAGGTCATCGGCTCGCCAAACGCGCCGAAGAAGATCGAGAACAGCACGATCGCCAGAAGGAAGTTCGCCGCCGGCCCCGCCGTGACGATCAGCGCCCGTTGCCAAAGCGGCTTGAACGCGAGGTACTTCCGCTCGGCGCCTGGGCCTTCCCGTTCGATGATGGCGGCTCGCAGGGCCGCCAGGTCGTCGACGTCAGGTACGCTGGCGACGTTTTCGTCACCGGCGAACCGCACATAGCCCCCCAGCGGCAGCCAGCCGATCCGCCACTCGACCCCCGCGCGATCCCGCCAGGAAACCAGCGCGCGGCCAAAGCCGATGGAGAAGCGTTCGATGGCCACGCCGAAGGCCCGGGCGGTGAAAAAGTGGCCGAGCTCATGGATGGTGATGATCAGGGTGATGACGACGAGGAACGGCGCGACATAGAAGATCGCGTTCTGCAGTAAGGCCATGCCCGGTGGTCTCCTCGCCTTGCGTTCAGCCCATGCACGCAAATCGCGACAGGACTTGGGCGGCCACGCTTCGACCGCGCGCGTCGATCGCCATCGCCCAGTCAAGGGCGTCCGCATCGTCGCTGGCCGCCAACTCCCCGGCAGCGTCGAGGCGCTCCAGCGTTTCAGATACCGCCGAGGCGATGTCGAGAAAGCCGATTCCTCTCCGCAGGAAGCTGGCCACGGCCACCTCGTTGGCCGCGTTCATCGCCGCCGGCGCTCCAGCCCCGGCAGTGAGCGCGTGTCGAGCGATGGCCAGGGCCGGAAACATCGCCTCGTCCGGGGCCTCGAAACTGAGCGTGCCGATCGCCGCCAGGTCCAGGGCCGGCGCCGGCCAGGCGACGCGGCCCGGCCACGCCCAGGCGCAGGCGATGGGCGCGCGCATGTCCGGCGGCCCGAGCTGGGCCAGGGTGGAGCCGTCGGCGTATTCGACCAAGCTGTGGACCACGGATTGCGGATGGATGAGGACGTCGATGCGCGCCGGCGGCATGGCGAAGAGGTAGGAGGCCTCGATCATCTCCAGGCCCTTGTTCATCATGGTCGCCGAGTCGACCGAGATCTTGGCGCCCATGCTCCAGTTGGGATGGGCCACCGCCTGTTCGCGGGTGGCGCCGGCCATGGCTTCGCGGGTCCAGCCGCGGAACGGCCCGCCAGAGGCAGTCAGGATCAGCCGCCGAACGCTGTCGCGCCACTGCGGCGAAAAGACCTGGAATATCGCCGAATGTTCGGAATCCACCGGGATCACCCGGCCGCCGGCGGCCTTGGCGATGGCCAGCAGCGCCGGCCCGGCGCAAACGAGGCTCTCCTTGTTGGCCAGGGCCACGGTGGATCCGGCCCTGGCCGCGGCCAGGGTGGGCGCGAGGCCCGCCGCGCCGACGATGGCCGACATCACCCAGTCGGCCCCGGCGCCGCCCGCCTCGACGATCGCACCGGCGCCTGCGGCCGCCTCGACGCCCGAGCCGGCGAGCCGATCGCGCAGGTCGTCGAGGAGGCTCTCATCCTCGATAACGGCCACCCGCGGTCGCCAGCGAAGGGCCTGATCGGCGAGGGAGTGGACATTGCGCCCGGCGGTGAGCGCGAGCAGTTCGACCTCTTCGTCCAGCCTGCCGATGAGGTCGAGGGTCGAGACGCCTACCGAACCGGTCGAGCCGAGGATGGCGACACTGCGCGGGCTCATCAGTGGGCCCATCCGTAGTGAACGACCAGTCGCGCGGCGGCGAAGACCATGACCGCGAACATCAACCCATCGACCCGGTCCAGCAATCCCCCGTGGCCGGGGATGAGGTCGCCGGAATCCTTCACCCCGAACCGCCGCTTCAGCATCGATTCCCACAGGTCGCCGGCCATGGTGGCGAGGCCGCCGAGCAGTCCGATCAGGGCCGCGCCGGCGAGGGACAGGCGCATGAAGAGCGCGGCGACGCCGACCGCGGCCGCGGTTGCGGCGATGAGGCCGCCGACGAAGCCGGACCAGGTCTTGTTGGGCGAGTATCGGGGCCACAGCTTGGGCCCCTTGATGACGCTGCCGACCAGGAAAGCGCCGATGTCCGCCGCCCAGGTCGTGGCGAACAGCATCATCAGCCAGCCTCGGCCCTGCGGCATTTCACGCAGCCAGATGATCACCATGCAGGCGGGAGCGATGTAGAACACCCCGTAGGCTGCATCCATGGCCCGGACGGACGCCCCTCTGGCCACGGCCGCCGCGGCCAGGGCGCCGACGAAGACGCACCCCCAGGCCTCGGGGTAGAGGCGGTAGTAGGTGAGAAAGATCACCGCAAGGACGGCCAGGCTGGTGACCACCGCCGCGCGGATGGAGACCCTGGGGCTGGCCATGGCGGCCCACTCGATGGAGAGCAGGGTCCCGGCCACGGCGATCAGGATCAGCAACGGCGCCCGAGCGAGCAGGGGCCCACGGTCGTCGAAGACCCACATCGCCCAAGCCGAGACACTGGCCAGGACGACCCCCGACGCCGCCCGAACCCCGAAGTTACTCCAGTCGAAGCGCCTAGCCCGCGGCAAGGACGTCATCGACGCCGACCCCGCCGTAGCGTCGCTCGCGCGAGCGAAATTCCGCAAGGGCCGCCTTCAGCGGTTCAGGCCCGTAGTCGGGCCAGTAGATGTCCTGGAAGATCAGTTCGGCGTAGGCGCATTCCCACAACAGAAAGTTCGAGATGCGCCGCTCGCCGCCGGTGCGGACGATGAGATCGGGCGCCCCGGAAGGCCAGGTTGAGAGCTGGGCCTCGAAGCCCGCTTCGTCGAGATCGGCCGCCCGCGCCCGACCCTGTTCGACCAGCATCGCGAATTTGCGGGCGGCGTCTGTGATGTCGGCCCGACCGCCATAGTTGAACGCCACCTGAAGGTGAAACGCGTCGTTACCGGCCGTTCGCGCCTCCGCCTCTTCGACGATAGCCAGGATATCGGGCGTCAAGCCGACGCGCCGGCCGACGATGCGCACCCTGACGCCGTCGCGCTCGAGGCGCGCCAGATCGCTGGCGAAATAGGTCTTCATCAGGCCCAGGATCTCGGAAACCTCGGACTGCGGACGCCGCCAGTTCTCGGTGGAAAAGCCGAATACGGTCAGCCGCCCGATGCCCAGTTCCGCGGCCCCTTCCACAGTGCGGCGAAGGGCCGCGACGCCGGCGCGATGGCCCAGCGCCCTGGGAAGGCCCCTCTGCTTGGCCCACCGGCCGTTGCCGTCCATGATGATGGCGACATGCAGGGGCCCCTCGCCGCCGGCGACGGGCGGGACCGTCCTGTCGTGCATGCCGATCGCTGGCGACATGGGAAATCCTTGCGGCGCGCCCCTGGAGCCCAGGCTACGGCCTAGACCTGCATGATCTCTTGTTCCTTGATATTCAAGGTGTCGTCCACCCGTCCGACGGCCTCGTCCGTGAGCTTCTGGACCTCGACCTCCAGGCGCTTGTGTTCGTCCTGACCGATCTGTCCGTCCTTTTCGGCCTTGCGCAGATCCTCCATGGCTTCGCGGCGGACGTTGCGTATCGCCACCCGCTGCTGCTCTGCGTATTTGCCGGCCAGCTTGGCGAGATCCCGTCTGCGCTCCTCGGTCAGCGCCGGTATGGGAATGCGCAGGTTCTGGCCCTCGACGACCGGATTGAGCCCCAGCCCGGAATTGCGGATGGCCTTTTCCACCGACACGACGAGGGCCCGGTCCCAGACGCTCACGGTGATCGAGCGGGGTTCGGGCACGCTGACCGAGCCCAGCTGATTGATCGGCATCTGCGAGCCGTAGGCCTCGACATGCACCTGGTCGAGCAGGCCCGCCGAGGCGCGGCCGGTGCGCAATGAGACGAACTCTTCCTTCAGAGCGCCGACCGCCTTGTCCATGCGTTCGCGATATCTGGTGAGATTTGGCTTTTCGTCGCCGGCCATGGCGTCACCCCTTGTTGTCCTGGCCTCATCGGTCTCGAGGTTGAGAATCCCCGATGGTGGTGTGCACCCCCTTGCCGGTGAGCACCTTCAGGAGGTTGCCCCGCTCCCGGATCGAGAAAACCAGGATGGGAATGGCGTTGTCGCGCATCAGGCTGATCGCCGAAGCGTCCATGAACCGCAGGTCCCGCGCCAGGACGTCCTGATAGGTCAGACGCTCCAGGCGCTTGGCGGCGGGGTCCTTCTTCGGGTCGGCGGTGTAGACGCCATCGACGCTGGTGCCCTTGAGAAGGGCGTCGCAGCCCATTTCGGCGGCGCGAAGGGCGGCCGGGGTGTCCGTGGTGAAGAACGGCGCGCCGAGCCCGGCGGCGAAGATCACCACCCTGCCCTTTTCCAGATGCCGCAGGGCGCGGCGGCGGATGTAGGGCTCGCACACCGCGTCCATTGGAATGGCCGACTGCACCCGCGTGTTCACGCCGAGCTTCTCGAGAGCGCTCTGCACGGCCAGGGAGTTCATCACCGTCGCCAGCATGCCCATGTAGTCGGCGCTGGCCCGCTCCATGCCCCGCCCGGCCATGGAGACGCCGCGGAAGATGTTGCCGCCGCCGACCACGAGGCACAGCTCGAAACCGGCGGCAACGACCATGGCTATGTCCTGGGCCACGGCGTCCAGCGTCGCCATGTCGATGCCAAAGGGGGCGTCGCCCATGAGGACTTCGCCGGAGACCTTCAGCAGCACGCGCCGGTAGGTGGGCTGGGCGTCGGTCATTTGCGGTTGGTCACCCCGAGCCTCGACTCGCGGCGCGACCATAGCCCCTTCTCTCCGTGCGCGAGAAGCAGCGCTACTTCGCCCCGGTCATCGCCGCGACCTCGGCGGCGAAGTCGCCCGCCGGCGCCTTGTCGACGCCATCGCCGAGGGCCAGGCGCGCGAAGCCCTTGATCGCGATCGGCGCGCCGGCCGTCTTTGCCGTCGCGGCGACAAGCTGCTCGATGGTCTGGTCGGGATCCATGACGAAGGCCTGTTTCAGCAGGACCACCTCTTCGTAGAATTTCCGCAGGCGGCCCTCGACCATCTTTTCGACAACGGCCGGTGGCTTGCCGGAAGCGGCGGCCTGTTCGGCGAAGATCCCGCGCTCATAGGCCACGGTCGCCGGGTCGAGATCGTCCGGCGAGAGCGATTGCGGATTGGCGTGGGCGATGTGCATGGCGATCTTGCGGCCGACGTCGCGAAGCAGGCCCTGGTCGCCGCCGCCCTCCAGAGCCACGAGCACGCCGATGCGCCCGACGTCGCCGGAGGGATGGATGTAGCCAGCCACCGCGCCCTTGCCGACCGCGAAGCGGACAGAGCGGCGCAGGACCATGTTCTCGCCGATGGTGGCGATGAGGCCGGTGACCACCTCGTCCACCTGTCGGCCATCGGCGGTGCGGGCCGATCGCAGGGCCTCGACATCGTCTTCCACATCGAGAGCGGCGGCGGCGATGGCCCGCGCGGCAGCCTGGAACCCCTCGTTTCGGGCGACGAAATCGGTCTCGGCGTTGAGCTCGGCGAGAGCCCCGACCATGCCATCGCCATCGGCGCGCAGGGCCAGGGCCACGGCGCCCTCGGCGGCGACGCGGTCAGCCTTCTTGGCGGCCTTGGAGAGCCCCTTGGTGCGCAGCCAGTCGGTGGCGGCGTCGAGATCGCCGCCGGTTTCCTGCAACGCCTTCTTGCAGTCCATCATGCCCACGCCCGACTTGTCGCGCAGGGTCTTGACCAGGGCCGCGGAGATCTCAGCCATTGACCTTTTCCTTAACCGGAGCCGCTGGGGCCTTCTTTGCCGCTGCCGCCGGCTTGGCCGCCGCGGCCGGCTTGGCCTTGGCCGGCTCGGGTTTAGTTTTGACCTTGGCCGGCTCGGGCTTGGCTTTGGCCTTGGCCGGCTCGGGCTTGGCTTTGGCCTTGGCCGGCTCGGGCCTCGCCGCCTGGGGCGTGTCGGCCTCGGACTTGGACGCCTTCGGCTTCGCGGCGGGTTTAGGGGAGTCGGTCTTGGCCGGCGGCGCCTTGGCCTTGGGGAGGGGCTTGGCCACGGCCGTGGGCGCGGCGATGACGGGCTCCGGCGCGGGTTCAGGCTCGGGCTGGGGCTCGGGCTCTGGCTCGGCGGGGACCTCTTGCGGCGCCTCCGGCGTCTGTGGAGCGGGCTGCGCGGCCGTCTCGACGGCGGCGGTTTCGCCGGCGGCCTGGGGATCGACAGCCCCGGGGGCCGGCTCGGTTTCGCTCGCCGCCGGCGCCTCGGGTTTCGCACGGGCCTTGCGTTTAGGGGCGGTGAAGGCCGCTTCGAGTTCCGGTTCGGGCTGGGCGGCGCGCTGCGCCGCGGCAGAGGCGTTGGCCGACGGTTCGCCCGCGCCGGCCATTCGCAGTGCCGGTTCGAGCGGCGCCTCGGCCGCGCCGATATCGACGCCCATCGCTGCCTGGCCCTCGGTCAGGCCGTCGAGCACGGCGTCGGCGACAAGGTCGCAGTAGAGCTGCAGGGCGCGCGCCGCGTCGTCGTTGCCCGGAATCGGGTAGCTGATGCCGATAGGATCGCAGTTGGTGTCCAGGATGGCGACAACCGGAATGTTGAGCTTGCGCGCCTCGAGGACGGCGATGGCTTCCTTGTTGGTGTCGATGACGAACATCAGATCGGGGATGCCGCCCATGTCCTTGATGCCGCCCAGAGACAGCTCGAGCTTGCCGCGTTCGCGGGTGAGCTGCAGCAACTCCTTCTTGGTGCGACCCCCGGCATCGCCGCCGTCGATCACGCCTTCGAGTTCGCGCAGGCGGGCGATGGACCCGGAAATCGTCCGCCAGTTGGTCAGGGTGCCGCCGAGCCAGCGGTGGTTGACGTAGTACTGGGCGCATCTCTTGGCGCCCGCGGCGATCGGCTCGGAAGCCTGGCGCTTGGTGCCGACGAACAGGACCCGGCCGCCGGAAGCGGCCACCTCGCGCACCTTGACCAGGGCCTGGTGAAGCAGGGGCATGGTCTGGGAAAGGTCGATGATATGGATGTTGGCGCGAGCGCCGAAGATGTAGCGCTCCATCTTCGGGTTCCAGCGGTGCGTCTGGTGTCCGAAGTGGGCGCCGGCTTCGAGCAGCTGGCGCATGGTGAATTCAGGCAGTGCCAAGGGGTGGACTCTCCTTCTTCCGGTTGTCGCCTCCGCAGGACCAACCCCTCCTCTTTGAAAGGAGAGGACCGGAACGGAAAAGCCTCGGGGATTGACCCGCGCTTCGCCGAACGCCCGCGTGCGTGATGGCGGCCGAGATAGGCGCGATCGGGGGCGAAAGCAACCCATCCGCCTTGTGCGAGTAGGGACTCTAGACATCCTCCAGGAAGACCACCCCGGGGGCGATCTTGAGGGCCCCGCGCAGGGCGGGGTTGAGCCGGAAACGGCCGGGGAGTTTCAGTTCGATTTCCCGTCCCGAAAGGGCGGCGACCAGGGTCACCTCGCCGCCGCCGCTCTCCGAGGGATGCAGGCGCGCCTTCAGCGCCTCGAACTCGGCGGATGCGGGCGAAAGGTGGATGCGCAGGCCCGCGGCGACCTTGTCGATGGCCCGCTCCAGGGGTTCGGCTTCGTCGCCGAAGAAGCGCACCTCACCGTCGGCGCAGCGGGCGCGGACCTTGAGTATCACCGCCGCGCCCGGCTCGAGCACATCGCGGCAGCGCCGGAGGGTCTCGGGGGGAAACAGCACCTCGTATTCGCCGGTGGGATCGGAGAGGGAAACGAAGGCGAACTTTCCGCCGCTGCCTGCCGAAGTCCGCTCCTGACGGCGGCGAACCACGCCGGCCATGCGGAAGCCTTCGGCCCCGGCCAGGGCCGCGGACATGGCTTCCACATAGAAGGTCGTGCGATGGCGGCGCAGGACTTCGACCATGTCGTCGAGGGGATGGCCGCTCAGATAGAAGCCGACGGCTGCCAGTTCCTCGTCCAGCTGAGCCACGGGATTCCACGCGGCCGTCCTCGGCAGGCGCGGACGGGCCGCCTCGGCCGCATCCCCGAACAGGCTGACCTGGGCCGAGGCGCGGTCGCCGGCGATGCTCTGGGCGTAGGCGATGAGCTGGTCGAGGCCGGCAACGATCTGCGCGCGGTTCGGGTGGATGGCGTCGAACGCGCCGGCTCGCGCGAGGTTTTCCAGGGCCCGCTTGCCGACGATGCGCGGATCGATGCGCTCGAGGAAGTCGAAGATGTCGGCAAAACGGCCGCCGCTCTCGCGCGCCTCGACAAGGTGCTTCATCGCCTGCTGGCCGACGTTGCGTACCGCGCCCAGAGCGTAGAGCACCTCCCCGTCGTCGACCTCGAAGTCGTCACCGCTGCGGTTGACGTCGGGCGCGCGGACGGTGACGCCCATGCGCCGCGCGTCCTGGTAGAACACCGCGAGCTTGTCGCTGTTGGAGATGTCGAGACTCATCGAGGCGGCGAAGAACTCCACCGGCGCATTGGCCTTCACCCAGCCAGTTTGATAGGCGATCAGGGCGTAGGGCGCGGCGTGGCATTTGTTGAAGCCGTAGCCGGCGAACTTGGCCATCAGCTCGAAGATCAGGTCGGCCTGGGCCGCGGCCACGCCGCGTTGCGTGGCCCCGGAGAGGAATCGGGCCCGCTGTTGATCCATCTCCTCCTTCTTCTTCTTGCCCATCGCGCGGCGCAACAGATCGGCCTCGCCCAGGCTGTAGCCGGCCAGGATCTGGGCGATCTGCATCACCTGTTCCTGATAGACGATGATGCCGTAGGTCTCGGCCAGCACCGGCTCCAGCAGCGGGTGGAGCAGATCGACGGGGCGGCGGCCCATCTTGCAATCGACATAGGCGTCGATGGAGGCAATCGGGCCTGGCCGGTAGAGGGAAACCAGGGCGGTGATGTCCTCCAGCGAGCTGGGACGCAGCTTGCGCAGAGTGTCGCGCATGCCCTGGCCTTCCAGCTGGAAGAGGCCGACCGTCTGGCCCTGGGCCATCAGCTCATAAGTGGCGGCGTCGTCGAGGGGCAGGAGGTCCAGGTCCACGCCCGCGCCGCGCTTTCTCAGGTGCTTGAGGGCGCGGTCGAGCACGGTCAGGGTCTTGAGGCCCAGGAAGTCGAACTTCACGACGCCGGCGCTTTCGACCCACTTCATGTTGAACTGGGTCGCGGGCAGGTCGGATTTGGGGTCCTTGTAGAGGGGAGTCAGCTCCAGGAGCGGGCGGTCGGCGATGACCACTCCGGCGGCGTGGGTCGAGGCGTTGCGCAGCAGGCCCTCGAGCTGGAGGGCGACCTCGAGAAGCTGAGCCACCTGTTCGTCGTCGTCCCTGGCCTGCTGCAGGCGCGGCTCCAGTTCGATGGCGCGGGTCAAGGTGACCGGGCTGGCCGGGTTGTTGGGCACCATCTTGGCCAGGCGGTCGACCTGGCCGAGGGGCAGCTGCATCACCCGGCCGACATCGCGCAGCACGGCCCGGGCCTGAAGGCTGCCGAAGGTGATGATCTGGGCCACGCGATCGGCGCCGTACTTCGCCTGGACATAGTCGATGACCTCGCCCCGCCGCTCCTGGCAGAAGTCGACGTCTATATCCGGCATACTCACCCGCTCGGGATTGATGAACCGCTCGAAGAGTAGCCCGTAACGAATTGGATCGACGTTTGTTATGGTCAAAGCCCATACGACGACCGATCCCGCCCCCGATCCCCGGCCGGGACCTACGGGAATTTCGTTGGCCTTGGCCCATTTGATATAGTCCGAGACGATCAGCAGATAGCCGGCCAGGCCCGTGGTCCCGATCATGCCCAGTTCATAGTCGAGCCGCTGCCAGTAGACGCCCTCGTCGGCCCCCATCTGGCTGGTGATGGCCAGGAGGCTGAGGCGCGCGCGCAGGCCCTCGCGCGCCTGGTGGGCCAGTTCCTCTTCCTCGGACCGGCCTTCCAGGGTGGGAAAGCGCGGCAGGACCGGATCGCGCTTGCCGACCATGAAGGCGCACCGGCGGGCGATCTCCAGGGTGTTGTCGCAGGCCTCCGGGAGATCGGCGAAAAGGGCGCGCATCTGGGCCGAGGACTTGAACCAGTGCTCGGAACTGACCCGGCGGCGATCCTCGTCGCCGACAAAGGCCCCGTCGGCGATGCACAGCAGGGCGTCATGGGCCCGCCACGTCTGCGCCAAGGCGAAATAGACGTCGTTGGTGGCCACCAGCGGGACGTCGCCTTCATACGCCCAGGCGACGAGCCCCGGCTCCGCGGCCGCCTGGCTGGCGAGACCATGACGCTGCAGTTCGACGTAGAAGCGGTCGGCGAACACCTCGCGCATGCTGGCCAGGGCCGCGCGCCCCTCCTCCGCGCGGCCGGCGGCGAACAGGGGATCGACCGGACCGTCGGCCCCGCCGGAGAGGGCGATCAGCCCTTCGGCGTGCGCCGCGACCCTTTCCCAGGGGACGTGCGGCTGTTCGTGCGCCTCGACCTCGAGGTAGGCGGCGGAGGACAGGGCGGTGAGATTGCGCCAGCCGGTCTCGTTCTGGGCGAGCAGGACGATGGTCGGGGCGCGCGCCCAGCGCTGCGGCGGACCCTCGCCGATGCCGCTGACCGGCAGGGCGCAGCCGACGATCGGTTGGACGCCCGCCTCACGGGTGATAACCGAAAACTCCAGCGCTCCGAAGAGATTGGCCCGGTCTGTGAGGCCGACGGCGGGCATCCCGCGGCTGGCCGCCAACGGGCCGACAGCATCGGCCTTGATCGCGCCTTCGAGCAGGGAATAGGCCGAGCGGACGCGCAGATGGACGAAGCTCTCGGCCTGCGCCGTCATCTATGTTCGCTCCCTGCGCAAAGGCCGGCGCGACTCAGCCGGCGAGCTGGGCGACCTGACAGACCATCCAAACGAACCCCGCCACCGAAGCAAGCGCCAGCGACTCGCGCGCCAATCGAAACATGTGGATGATCTCCTTCATTGTTCCTGTTTTGTTCTTATACCCCTCCCCCTTGTTGTCAAGCCTTTCGATCCCGGTGAAGCGACCCGCCGCTGCGCCTAGCCGGCCAGAACGAGAGCCATGCCGCTGGCAGTCGAATGGCTGTTTGGCAGTTCTCTGGCAGTTCTCTGGCAGTTCCCTGGCAGCTTTTGGCAGTTTTCCTGGCAGTGATTTGGCAGTCCGCGGGCAGTCGGAAGGCAGGAAATGGCGGGTCTCGAAGCCGCAATTCCTGAAATGTAGTTGTTGTTTTCCTTGAGGTCTTCCTATTGGCGGATCACCTTGGAGAACCGGCTGCGCGCGGAACCGCTCCTACGGCGCGGACAATTGCACATTGCAAGACTCGCTGGCTTTTGTCAAGTCAGATGTCCAGTGCCCCCTGAGTCTCGGGACTGGCTTCCCGTTTTGCCTTCCGGAAGGTCGAGGGATCGAGCCAAGGCATCTCCGGGCGCTTGCCACCGAACAGGTCATCGACGGTGAGGATCTGGATCTTGGGATAGTCGCGCCACTCGGTCTTGTAGAGGCCGGCGGCGGCGGCGCGGGCGATCATCGGGCGCGTGGGCGCGGTCAGGGTAATGAACACACCCATGGTCGCCTTCTCGTGCTCGACCGTGGTGATCAAGTCTTTGACCATGGTGTCGCTGACGTGCCCGCCGCCCTTCACCGAAACGATCGCCTTCTCCGTCGTCTTTCCGTCCGGCTTGAAGAAGATGTAGCCGTCGACGCCCCGATCGGCGCCTTTCTGGCCGCCCTTGTAGGGCTGCGCCTCGACCATCGACAGCACCCAGAGCTGGAACTGGTGCTTGTCGGCGAGAGCGAGGGCGGTTGCGGATTCGGCGTCCTTGGGCACTCCAAGAACCTCGAACTGGGCCATGGGGAATGCTTCGTGCAGCCTTCGCTGGATGAGGCTTACCGCGAGATGAGTGATGTCGATGCCGATCCATCGCCGGCCCAGCTTCTGGGCGGCATGAACCGTCGTGCCACAGCCGCAGAAGGGATCGAGGACGAGGTCGTCTTCGTTCGAAGACGCGAGCAGGATGCGCTCAAGTAGGGCGAGTGGCTTTTGGGTTGGATAGCCCAGGCGCTCCTGTGCCTGGGAGTTTATCGGTGGGATATCGACAACAACATCTTGGATGGCCTGGCCAGGCTCGAGGTAAAACTTGAACTCCGGAACGCCAGCGGAACCGTCGCGCTTTTGCGGAAACCGAATGTAGTCGTGCTCCAGCAGGAGTTCGAGTTGAGCATCCAGCTCGACAGGCACGTCAACTCCTTCAGAACGCAGTGCCTCTAGCGCACGGGCGGGCACGGCCCAATGCCTGCCCGCCGTTGTAGGGTCGTAACTTCGCCAAGGTCGTCCCGAAGCTCCGTGCCGAACACCCGGCGCGGTGAGTACGACGAGCCGGTAACGCCCCCTCTCATCACTGAATCGGTATTTCCCTTCGACATAAGTCACGTCATGGCGCTGAAGCACTCGATTCCAGGTGAAAGATTCCCCACGCGAATATTCAAAGATCGTGTCGTGGACGTCGCCCCATCGCTTCGCCGATCCGTGGGCGAATGTTCGCTTCCAGATGATTTCACTGAGGAAGTTGGATGGTCTGAACACTGCATCTAAGAGGACCTTCAAATAGTGGCTCGCAGTCGGATCGCAGTGCAGATAAAGCGAGCCGGTCGGCTTCAGCACGCGGTGCAGTTCGATCAGCCGCACGGCCATCATCGCGAGATAGGCCATCATGTCGTTCTGACCGAGGAAAGAACGCAGGGCGATCAGCATGTTGGCGGCGTCGGAATTGCCGCTGCCGATCACCTCGTCGAAGGCGCGCTCGGCACTGATGTTCCAGTGCCAGGAATCGTCGAAGGCCTCGATCTGCGCCTGGCTGCTCTCGCCGGTGGGCGACTTGAAGAGGACATTGTAGGTGGCGTTCGAATTGAACGGCGGGTCGAGGTAGACGAGATCGACGCTCTCGTCCTCGATGTAGGTCCGCAGTATGTCGAGGTTGTCGCCGTAGAACAGCGTGTTGACCGACGGCGTTCGCCGCATGAGTCGCCCCCCGGGTTGCTCGATGCGATGCAGGTTAGGGCCACGCGAGCCGAGGACCAAGGCAGCGCTGGGACTGGCGCAAAGTCCTTAACCTCCGCGGGGGATAGTCGGCGAAACTGGCGGGCGCATTCGATGAAAAGACCCATCCTCGTTGGCGCCTTCCTCTGCGTGGCTTTCGCTGCGTCGCCTTATGCGCATGCTGTCGCTGGGCCGAAGTTCCTCATCTGTGAAGGCAAGAACGCCGTCTACGACGGTCAGGGCGGGGAGAAGCAGACGATCGAAGGCATTGATTTCTGGTCGAACGGCGATCCGCCGCACAGGTTCAGGATCATCGGCTCGCTCACCGATCGCCGCCATGAGACCGGACTGATTGGGATGGTCAGGATGTCGGAACTCAACAACGACATCGCCAAGGCGGCGAAAGCGGCCGGCGGAGATGCCGTCATTCTCTTGAGCGAACACAGCGACACGGTGGGATCCATTGGCTTCGCCGACACCAACCTGAGCGGCTATGGCGGCAGAGGCTGGTTTCAAGCAAGCGGTTCCACAATCGGCCTTTCACGCGCCATCAGGAAACACGCTGCCCGCTACATGGTCGTCCAATATATTCCGGACGCCGGGCCGATCCTGCCGCCCGCTGCTGTTGGGCCGCTGACGGCCCAGGACGCGCACCAAAGCCGCCAAGGCGGCGGCGCGCGCTCGGAAATCGAACCCGACCATGGCGACCGTTCGCGGTTCTGATTTCAAGCCGCAATCAGGCGGACTGGAGATGGCGCCATGAAAATGGGCGTGGCGCTCGTCGTGGCGCTGATCGTGTTCGGGGCGTCGAGCGGCCACGCGCAGAGCCGCGCAGGCGGGTCGGACGATTTTCTCTGCACGCATGGCGATCAGGCCGAGAGCCGCACCATCGCAGCCTGCAAGCGCCTGCGATCGACCGG
>Ga0208849_1001487_pt1 | contig 16112 bp, 15 predicted proteins | sample NGESurdeep072012_10_FD_184470 | JGI IMG/M metagenome (GOLD analysis project Ga0208849, IMG submission 184470) | Arctic peat soil microbial communities from Barrow, Alaska - NGEE Surface sample 53-3 deep-072012 (SPAdes) | ecosystem: Environmental > Terrestrial > Soil > Wetlands > Peat ...
CGGCCGCGATCTCGACGATGTGGCGCGTGCGCTCGCCAAGGATGGGGTCAAGACCGAGCGGCGTAGCGGCATTTCGCCGGGCGTCGCCAAGGCGATTGTGTTCACCGATCCTAAGGGGACCGAAGTCGAGATTTTTTCGGACTATGCGTTTTCGCGCGACGATGGGCGCAGCGCCGGTGTGATGCCGCTCAAGCTCGGCCACGTCGCCTATCGGGTCGATGACGTGCAGAAGACAGTGAAATTCTATTGCGACGTGCTCGGCTTTCGCGTCTCCGACTGGCGCGATGACACGTTTGCGTTCCTGCGTTGCAACACCGACCATCACACCGTCAATTTCGTCCATGACGCCGAGCCGCAGCTCCATCACATCGCCTTTGAGGTCAAGGACTGGGCGGAAATCCAGCGCGCGGCGGAAACGCTCGCGCGGCATGATATCCATCTGGTGTGGGGGCCCGGGCGGCACATTATCGGCCACAACGTCGCGATCTATCATCGCAATTCCGATAAGGTGCGCGTCGAGTTCTTCTGCGAGATGGACCTGATGAAGGACGAAAGCCTCGGCTATTTCGATCCGCGGCCTTGGCATCAGGACCGGCCGCAGCGGCCGAAGGTGTGGGGACCGGAGACGCTGCGCAATTATTGGGGCTATGGTTCGGAACCCGTCATTCGCGGCTATCAGACGATCGAGTAAATGTAGCCCGCATGAGCCAACGGGTCCGGCCCGAATTGACCGGCCCGATGACAAGCTCCGCGACATGCGGGAACCGCGATAAAGCTTGGAGGCCGCTCCCGGATTTCGCTTCGCTCATCCGGGCTACGGCTAAGGGGTAAATCGATGAAAGTCTGCATGTTCCATCTGATGCCGTACCGGGATCTGCCGGCAGATTTCGAGGATCGCTATCAAACCGCTTATGTCGATCCGTTGTGGTTCGATGTCGCCGACGCCGAGAAGGTCGGTCAGTATTACAATGCGACGCTCGACGAGATGCTCTATGCGGCCAACGCCGGCTTCCACGGCGTCTGCACCAATCAGCACCATCAGAACGCGTACGGCTTCATGGCCAATCCGAGCCTGATGGGATCGGTGCTGGCGCGCGGCACGGCCGGTCAGAACGTCGCCATCATTCAGCTCGGCTCGACGCTGCCGTCGACCACACCGCCGACCCGCATCGCCGAGGAATACGCGATGCTCGATTGCATCAGCGGCGGCCGGCTGGTCGCGGGATTTCCGACGGGGCTGCCGACCGATGCCACGATCTCCAATGGCGTCATTCCGGTCGAACAGCGCGAGCGCTATCGCGAGGCTCTGGCGTTGGTGATAAAGGCCTGGTCGGCGAAGGAAATTTTTGCCTGGAACGGCAAGCACTATCAGCTCGGGATGGTCAACCTGTGGCCACGGCCCATTCAGCAGCCGCATCCGCCGATCTGGATTCCGGGCTCCGGCATCTCATCGACGGCTGACTACGTTGTCAGCAACGACCACTGCTTCTGTCATCTGAGCTATCACGGCGCCAAAAACGCCAGCTTCACCGCCGATCGCTATTGGGAGCTGGTGGCCAAGAAAGGGCGCGACGACAATCCGCATCGCTACAGCTTCCTCCAGCTGATCGGCGTTGCCGAGACTGACGCACAGGCGGAGGAACTCTATGCCGAACATGCCGAGTATTTCTTCCGCAAGCTTCTGCACACGCCGTCCTACTATCATCAGATCCCGGGCTGTCTTGAATATCCGGCGCTGGTGCAGGCGCTGACCTACAATCCGCGCGGCGGCTTTAATCTGCGCGAGATGCGGGCGCGAGATTTCTTCGATAACGGCTTCGTCATCGTCGGCAGCCCTAAAACCGTGCGCGAGCAACTGCTCGACGGCATGAAGCGGCTGCGCGTCGGGCATCTTTTGACGTTGCTGCATTTCGGCTCGATGCCGACCGAAGTGTGCAAGTACAACATCGATCTGTTCGCCCGCGAGGTGCTGCCGCATCTCGAAGGCCTGTGGAGCGAATACGATGACCGCTGGTGGCCCGAGCGCTTGAAGGCGCCGACGCGCCAGGCCGCCGCCGTGGCGGCGGCCGAGTAGAGATTTGGAGCATCATCATGGCGTCTGCCGAAGTGCGGCGGTTGCGGTTATGGCAGGAGCGCATCGCCACCGATGTCGAGATTGCCGGCGCCGGTCCGCCGCTGGTCTATTTGCACGGTCCGTGGGGCCTCAACCCCGACCGCAGCTTCATCGCGCATCTGGCCGGTACCCACACCGTCTATGCGCCGCAGTTTCCCGGCACCACGCCAGGCGATTCCGAGGCGGTGCATCTGCTCGATAGCTGGCTCGATCTCATCGATTATCACGGCGAACTGCTCGATGCGCTCAAGCTCGACCGGCCGATCGTCGCCGGGCATTCATTCGGCGGGCTGCTTGCCGCGGAATTTGCGGCAGCTGTGCCGAAATCGGTGGCCAAGCTCGTGTTGATCGACCCGGTCGGGTTGTGGCGCGACGACTTGCCGGTGAAGAACTGGATGGTGATCAGCGACGTTGAGCGTCGGCGGGCGCTGTTCGCCGACCCGGCAGGCGAGGGTGCGGAGCGATTCTTCGCCATCCCGGCCGATGCCAAAGAGCGGGTCGACGTCCTCTCCCAGTTCATCTGGTCGCAGGCTTGCACTGGAAAATTCGTCTGGCCGCTGCCGGATCGCGGCTTGAAGAATCGCATTCACCGCATCGGTGCGCCGACCTTGATTGTCTGGGGAGACGCCGACCGCATCATCGCGCCAGCCTACGCCAAGGAGTTTGCCAAGCGTATCGTCGGCGCCCACGTCGAAATGATCGCTCAGGCCGGGCATCTGCCGCAGATCGAACGGCAGGATGCGGTGACAAAAGCTGTCTTGAACTTTCTCATGAGCTGAGTGCTGCGGGAGCATGGACGCGTCGCGGTGCTACACGGGCTCGTGAGTGCCGGTTGCACAGCCCCGCCGAGGATGTGATTGGCACCGGGCCGCCGGTTTGCCCTAAAAGCGACTCACGATGGATCGCGCCGGGGAGGCGCAGCTGACACGGTCAGCACGGAGGAGACGATGGCTCGCAAAATGGTGTCGGGTAACGGCAAGGCTTACAGGTTCACGCGCCGTGCGCTCTTTGGCCTGGCGATCGGCGTCGGTCTGTTCGCCGCCGGGCATGGGATGCTGGCGCGGGCCGCCGAGCCGGCTGTGACCATTCCGCCGGCGGCGCTCGATCCGAAACCGGCGACCGAAGGCCCGCAGACCATTGTGTTGGCCGGCGGCTGCTTCTGGGGCGTTCAAGGGGTGTATGAACACACCAAGGGTGTCGTTCAGGCGGTATCGGGTTATTCGGGCGGCGCCAAAGACACGGCGCATTATGAGATGGTGGGCACCGAACGGACCGGTCATGCCGAGTCGGTGCAGATCACATACGATCCAAAGCAGATTTCATTCGGAAAGATTTTGCAGATTTATTTTTCGGTGGCGCACAATCCGACCGAACTGAACTATCAGGGTCCCGATAGCGGTCCGTCCTATCGCTCGGCGATCTTTTACGCCAACGACGACCAGAAGCGCGTCGCCCAGGCCTACATTGCACAGCTTGATCAGGCGCATGTTTTCCACGCGGCGATTGTGACCAAGCTTGAGCCGTTCAAGGGCTTCTACCCGGCCGAGGACTATCACCAGGACTTCCTGGTGCTGCATCCCACATATCCGTACATCGTGTTCAACGATCTGCCGAAGGTCGATAACCTAAAACGGCTGTTCCCGGATTATTATCGGGCGACGCCCGTGACCGTGGTGGCGTCGAGCAAGGCTACTCAGTAGCTCGCTCGCGGTCTTAATGGAGCGGCGGCGCCAGTTGCGGCGGGAGGCTGCCGCTTCTTGCGTCTCCTTTTCGCCGACCGAAACCCCGTCCTTGTTGCAGTGCATCGTTGAACCCGAGCGGTCGCGGAGCTGTGGTCCGCTACGGAAGGTCTATGGCGTTTGCCCGTTTCCTGACGTATCGTGGCGGCCATAGACGGAATCCGAAAAAATTCCGCTCGTTAGGTCTGCATAACGCAAAGGGGGAGGGTGTCCATGGCTATGGCAACCACATACGGCTCGCTACCCGAAGCCGAACACAGCGCGCAACTGCGCAAAGCCGTCATTGCATCGACGGTCGGTACCGCGATCGAGTGGTACGATTTTTTTCTCTACGGCACCGCGGCCGGCCTCGTTTTTGGCAAGCTGTTCTTTCCCAATCAAGACGCGCTCACCGCGACGCTGCTGGCTTTCTCGACGTATTTTATCGGTTTCGTCGGCCGGCCGATCGGTGCAGCGATCTTCGGCCATTACGGCGACCGTATCGGCCGTAAGGCCACTTTGATCGCCACCCTCCTGTGTATGGGCTTGGCGACCTTCTTTGTCGCCTTTGTGCCGACCTACGCCTCGATCGGCGTCTGGGGCGCGGTCCTCCTCACCGTCCTGCGCGCAGTGCAAGGCATTGGCGTCGGCGGCGAATGGGGCGGCTCGGTGCTGCTCGCCATGGAATGGTCTCGCACCCACAACCAGCGCGGTCTGGTGGCCTCATGGCCGCAATTCGGCGTGCCCTGCGGGCTGCTTTTGTCCACGTTGGCGGTCATCGTATTCAGCAAATGGTCGGGCGATCAATTCGCGGTTTGGGGCTGGCGCATCCCGTTCGCGCTCTCGATCGTCCTGGTCGGCATCGGCCTCTGGATCCGCCTCGGCATTCTTGAAACTCCGGTGTTCCAGCGTCTGCTTGATACCAACAAGATCGAAAAAGCGCCGATCGTCGAGGTCATAAAAAGGCAGCCGAAAGAAATCATCCTCTCGGCGTTGTTGCGGATGTCAGAGCAGGCGCCGTTCTACATTTTCACGGCCTTTGTGTTTGCTTATGCGGTGGGCACGCTGAAGATGGAGCGCAATCTCATCTTGTCCGCCGTCTTGGTGGCGGCTTGCGTATCGTTCTTTACCATTCCGCTGGCCGGCCATTTTTCCGATCAGATCGGCCGCAAGAAGATGTATCTGATCGGCGTCGTGCTCATGGGCCTGTTCGGCTTCGTGTACTTCGCCATGGTGGATACCGCCACGCCTGCCTTGGTATTCATCGCCATCGTGCTGTCTCTGATCCCGCACGATCTGCAATACGGTCCGCAAGCGGCGCTGATTGCGGAATCGTTTACCCCGCGGCTGCGCTACAGCGGGGCCTCGCTCGGTTATCAGCTGGCGTCGATCATCGCCGGCGGCCCGGCGCCGATCATAGCGACGGCGCTGTTTGCGTCGTATCACTCCGGCTATGCGATCTCCTGGTACATCGCTGCGTGCGCTGTCGTCAGCCTGATTTCTGCGGCGATGATGCCGGACTTCACCGGTAAATCGATTGGCGACGACGCTTACACCGAAGACTGACGTCGCTTCGATTTGCGAAAACTGTTCCGGGGCCCATGCGGCCCCGGAATTTTTTATGCAGTCAAGCCACTCAGCCCTTAAGGCCGCCGGCGGTGAGGCCCGACGCCATGAAGCGGCGCAGCCCGTAGAAGATCGCGATCGGCGGCAACGAATAAAGGATGGCGATCGCCATCATGTAGTTCCACGGCGCGTCGTCATCGTCGAAGAATTGTTCTAGCGCCATCGCCACTGTGGTGTGCTTCTCCGACATCAGCAGCATGTATTGATAGAAATAGTCGTTCCACGCGAACAGCAGCGCGTAGGTGCCGACGGCGGCCAGCGCCGGAGCCATCAGCGGCAGATAGATGTGCAGATAGAGTTGCACCGCCGAAGCGCCGTCGATGCGCGCGGCGTCGTCGAGCTCGCTCGGAATGAACTTGGCGTAATACTGCAGCACCAGGATGGCGTAGGGCGTAGCGAACGTCACTTCGGCTGCGATCACCGCCCAGGGATTATCTCTGAGCCCGTAAATGTGCATGATGCGTAGGAACGGGATGATCAGGGTCGAGGCGGGAATCGCATAGGTTAAAAGCGCCACGCCTGAGAGCGTCCAATCCTTGGCGAGCCGCATCCGGCCGACGGCGAAACTCGCAAGCGACGCCACCAGCACGGTGAATGTCATCACCATTACGCCGATATAGATGCTGTTGCCGAAGGCGGGCCAGATGTCCCGGATGTCCTCGTCATCGGCTTGCCAGAGGTCGGCAAACACGCCGAGTGTCGGGTGCGACGGCCAGATTGCGTCGGCGAATTCGTTATGGCCGCTGGGATCGAGCGCCACCAGAAACATGTTGTAGACCGGCACTAGCGACCAGATCAGAATCACCGCGCCGAGGACGAACGAGCCGGTCTCGATCAGAATGCGCCGCCGGCGTGCCTGCGCGCGGAGATTCGGTTGGAAGCTAGGTGCAGCAGCGCTCATAGCTGCACGTCCATCGCCCGCAGCCGCTGGATCAGCAGGATCACGGCGGGAATGAGCAGCGGGAGGATCGACAGCCCGGCGGCGACGCCGAGTTCCGGATTGGCGAAATCGAGCGCGTAGTGGAAGCCGAGCGTCGATACGACTTCGGATTCGAACGCCGGGGTGCCGGCAGACACGAACAGCACCGGCGCATAATCGCCGAACGCCCAGATCGTCGCGATCAGCGTAGAAACGAGATAGAGGTTCGCTAATAGCGGCAGCGTGATGTGCGCGAATCGCCGGTACGGCGACGCACCGTCGACATCGGCTGCGTCATATAGGTCCTGCGGGATCGCCATGCGGCCGCCGAGAAAAATCAATGTCCACAGTGGCATCCATTTCCAGATATCGGCGACGATATCCCAGCCGAGCGCGAGCCAGCCATGATTGAACCAGAATGGTCCTTCAATGCCGAACAGCGCCGTAATCAGGTTATCGAGCAGGCCTTGCGGGTAGGCGACCAGCATCCAGTGAAACGACAGATAGGCCGGCACCGCTGGCAAGGTCCACGGCAGGATGTAGACGACGAGCAGGGCTTTGATCCACCAGCGCCGACGCGCGAAAAAGCCTGACAACAGCAGCGCCAGAGCCATCTGCACATTCACCGCGAGCCCGACGAAGGCCACGGTGTTGATCGCCGCGTGCAGGTAGCGCGGATCGGCAAGCAGCGCGGCGTAGAGCGCCGGATCGCTGCCCATCCAGAGGCCATAACCCATCGGGTAGATGACGAACGCGGCGAACAAGGCCGCGTACGGCACGATGAACGCGATCGCCCAGCCGAGATCGGAGCCGTGCAGAGAGCCGCGCCAGCGCGGCAGCCGCGGTGATCTGAATGCGACGGACTTTCTCGGTGTGAGCGCCGCCCAACCGATGCTCATGACCCCGCCGTAGGGATTTGCGCCCGTCTCAGCCTTTGACGCCGCCCATCGTAAGGCCTGCGGTCATGCGGCGGCGGAAGGCATAATAGATCGCCACCGGCGGGATCGCATAGATGATGGCGGTCGCCATCATGTAATTCCAAGGCGCTTCGTCGCTGTTGAGGAATTGCGCCAGCGCCACCGGCACCGTCATGCTTTTGACCGAGGACAGCAGCATGAACTGGTAGAGATACTCGTTCCACGCCAACAGCAGCGCATAGGTGCCGACCGCGACCAATGCGGGCGCCATCAGCGGCAGATAGATGCGCAGATAGACTTGCAGCGGCGAGGCGCCGTCGATGCGCGCGGCCTCGTCAAGCTCGATCGGGATGCTCACCCCGTATTGCTGGAAAATGAAGATCGCGTACGGCGTGGCAAACGTGACTTCGGCGAAAATAACAGCCCATAGATTGTTGGCGAGGCCGTATTTGATCATGATGCTGTAGAACGGAATCGCCAGAAACGACGCGGGGATCACATAGGTCAACAGCGCGGCGTTGCTGACAATCCAGCCGTTCTTCAGCCGCATCCGGCCGATCGAGAAGCTGGCCAGCGAGCCGATGAGCAGGGTGAGGAAGGTGGTGGCGGCGCCGATATAAATGCTGTTGGCGAACTGATGCCAGAAATACTGCAGATACCAGTAGCCCTCGGTCAGCACCACCCAGAAACCCATGAGCGTGGGATGTGCCGGCCAGATGGTGGAGGTGAACACGTCGCCGTGGGTTTCCAGCGACACCATCACCATGTTGTAGAGAGGCGCCAGCGTCCAAAGCATCAGCACCAGGGCGAAAGCGATTGCCGCCGCTTCGGTCAGCTTGCGCCGCAGTCGATAGTTCGGACGCCGTTTGGCGATGCCGGGGCCGGCCGCTACGGCGCTCACAGCTGCACCTCGGTCGTTTGCAGCTTGCGCATCAGGATAATGACGAGCGGAATCAAGAGCGGAAGCGCCGTCATCACCGTGGCGACGCCGAGATCTGGGCGACCGACCTGGAACGCGTCACGGATGCCGAGCGTCGCCAGCACGTGGGTCGAAAGCGCCGGGCCGCCGCCGGTGACGAAATAGACCTCGTTGAATTCTCCCAAGACGAAGATCGTCGAGAGCAGCGTGCAGATGAGGTACAGATTGGCCAGCAGCGGGAATGTGACGTGGGCGAAGCGCCGGACGCCTGTGGCGCCGTCGACGTCGGCGGCGTCATAAAGCTCCTGCGGAATGGCCATGCGGCCGGCGAGCAGGATCACGGTCCAGAACGGCATCCATTTCCAGATGTGCGTGGCGATGACAGAGCCGAGCGCGAGCCAGCGCGAGGTATCGAGCCAACCCGGGCCATCGACGTGGAACAGGTCCCACAGTACATTGTTGACGAGGCCCCACTGGCCATTGAGCATCCAGTGGATTGAGATGAAGGTCGGCAGGGCCGGCACCGCCCAGGGCAGCACGTAGATCAGCAAGAGGCTTTTGGTCCACCAGCTCTTGCGCATGAAGAAGCCGGACATGAGCAGGGCGCCGAACATTTTCAGGTTCACGCCGATACCGACAAAGAGCACTGTGTTGACCACGGTACGCAGATAGATCGGATCGGAAAACAGTTCGCTGTAGAGCTGCGGTTCGTGCCCCATCCACAATCCGTAGACGACGGGGTAGACCACGAAGGCCACGAACACTCCGGCATAGGGCACGACGAAAGCGATGGCCCAGGTGAACTCCGAACCTTGAAGGCCGCCCCGCCATGGGCGACGCCGCGGCAGCGTCGGCGACGGAGCGGTCAGCTCGCGGGCGGCTTCAAAAGTCGTGCTGCTCATCGTGTTCCCCTCAAGCCTGTGCGATCGGGTACTTCGCGAGGATGCTGCCAATGTGCTTCAGGGCCGCATCGGTGGCCGCTTCAGGGCTCACGCCGTCGCGGATAACGCTGGCGTGTGCCGTGCCCCAGATCTGCGCGGCGTTGCACTCCGACATGCCGGGATTGTAGGCGTAGTGGCGGGGCATCACCTTGCCGAGCACGCCTTGCTGGACGTAAGCGAGTCGGTGCGGATCTTTGGGATCGGTCCACCACGGATCGTCTTTGACGATCGATGGAATCGCCGGCAGCCAGCGGGCCAATCCAGACTTCAAATAAGCACCCGCTACCTTGGGCTGGATGACATATTTGACGAACTCCTTGGCGACCGTGACGTTCTTGCCCCCTTTCGGGATCAAGGCGCCGCCAACCGTCAGGGGTGACGGAATCGGCTTGCCGTCGTTATCCATTGGCAGGCCCATGACGACAGCGTCGTTGTACTTCTCGGGGTCGTGGATCATCGCCAATTCAGTCGAGATCGTGCCATCGAGGTCCACGACGATCTGCTTGGCGTGGTAGGCGTTGTTGTCGTCGGCATCGCCCCAGTCGAGTGCGCCTGGCGGCACATAGCCTTCCTTGAAGGCTGTGGTGATGAACGCGATGGCCTCGGTCACCGCCGCCTTGACCTTGGGATCGTCGAGGTGCGCCTTGCCATCCGACGTGACGAGGTCATAGCCGCCGTAGGCGGCGAGGAAATAGGCGAACAGGTTATTGCCGTCGGCCGGCCCGTTGGTGGTCGCTTGCAGGCCCAGCGAATAAACACCGCGCATGCCTTGGCTGCGCAGCTTTGCCTGCACCGGCTTGAAGTAGTTCCAGAACCCGTCCCAGGTCTTGGGCGCACTCTCGATTTTGAGGCCGGCCTTCTCGACCAGCGGGCGCCAGAGATGGAATGGCAAGGTCGCGGTCTTGAACGGCGCCTGATAGGCGCCGCGCTTTTTGGTGACGCTGTTGTAATAATACGACGCGAGGTAGGCGGTCGGATGCAGCTGTGATTTGAGCGGTTCGACGATGTCGCTGAGATCGACGAGTTTGTCTCTCCAGGCGTTCTGCGGGACGACGGTCGCGTCCTGCGTGTCGTGCGACATGATGTCGGGCACGTCGCCGCTGGTCAGCGAGGACACCATCTTCTGCATCAGCGGGCCGGTCGGAATCAGGCTGTAGTCGATCGTGTTGCCGCTCTGCTTCTCATACTCGGCGACCATGGCCTTGAAGGAAGCGTCTTCCTCGGGAACGAAGCCCTGGTTCCACCACGCGGTTGCGGTCTTGGCTTGGGCGTTGGCGATCCAGGGTCGCGCAACCATTCCCGCCGCGGCAACGCCAAGCGAGCCGCGCATTATCGTACGCCGGGTCAGCTTTCTCATCGTCTTCCTCCCATCGTCTGCGGTTGGTTTGATCCGCGTAACAGACGGGTCGAAAACTTCAGGTCCTTAGCCCGCTGCCGCGGACAGCCGTTTGTGGCCGTTCGTTAAAGTTTCTCTCGCATAAACATAGCATATACCACGAGAAGTTGATGCTCGCTATCGCGGCCTTAATGCCGCACGCAGCTCTTCCCCCAATTCAGGCACGGCCGCACTGTTCCGCTGTGCGGCAATGACTTCCTCGGTCGCCGGGTCGATCAGGTGCATGTGGTCCATTTGCGCCATGAAGGCCATCGGCGCTCCGGGCGAGGCGGAAATATCCGGTGAGCAGCGGGCGCACGCGTCCACGCCGGCAATTTCAAGATGGACCATGGTTTCCGTGCCCATCGGTTCGAGCACGTCGACTGGACGGGTGAACTCGGCGCCGTCGACATAAGAGCGCCGTTCCGTGATGTGCTCCGGCCGCAAACCAAGAACCAGATCCCGCCCAACGTGGGGCCGATATGTCGCCGTTCGCGAGCCTGGCACCGGCAGCGACAGGTCGCCGGGGAGTTCGACGGCTAATGCGCCGCTGCGCTCGACCAGGCGGCAGGGCAGGAAATTCATCGCCGGCGAGCCGATGAAGCCGGCGACGAAGCGTGTGCGTGGATGATGGTAGAGCTCGTTCGGCGGCCCGACCTGCTCGATGCGGCCGCCATTCATCACCACCACCCGGTCGGCGAGCGTCATCGCCTCGACTTGATCGTGCGTCACGTAAACCGACGTCGTGCGCACCTTCTGATGAACTTTCTTGATCTCGGTTCGCATCTGCACGCGCAGCTTGGCGTCGAGATTCGACAGCGGCTCGTCGAACAAAAAAACCTTCGGATTGCGGACGATCGCGCGTCCCATGGCGACGCGCTGGCGCTGGCCGCCGGAGAGCTGTTTTGGCCGCCGCGCCAAAAGCTCCTTGATATCGAGAATGCGGGCTGCGTCTTCGACGCGCCGGCGAATTTCGTCCTTGGGAAAATGTTTCAGCTTCAATCCGAACGACATGTTCTCGAACACGGTCATGTGCGGATAGAGCGCATAGTTCTGAAATACCATGGCGATATCGCGATCGCGCGGCGGCAGGTCGTTGACCAGATCGCCGCCGATGTAGATTTCGCCGTCGCTCAGCTCCTCCAATCCGGCGATAAGCCGCAGCGTCGTGCTCTTGCCGCAGCCCGATGGGCCGACCAGGACCAGCAATTCCTCGTCGGCGATTTCCAGATTGATGCCGCGGACCGCGTCGGTGTCGCCGAATCGCTTGACGACATTGCGCAAAGACAATTGGGCCATAGTCCCTCCCAGGCTGGCCTGAATTCTTTTAGCGCGGCCGTCATTTTTTGAGTCCCCATTGGGGACCGCTTTTATATCGATCGCAGCGACGGCTGCGTCACGTTAGTACAACGTGTCGCGGAAACGCAACCGAAACGATCCGCGCTTCCCGCCCAAAAGCATCGTATCGCCAGCCTAAAGCACCCTATGGCATGTATGCCGGCGCAGGCGGCGAACGCCATTCCGGCGACGAAAATGTGCGGGCTTACGAAGTGCCGATGACGTTGTCGGCGGCGGCACAACCGCGCCGTTAGACTGTGCTGCGGTGTAGCCGGATCTGGAGCGGCGCCGGCTTTCGCTCAAGCGGCGCGGTCGAGCGTGGTGTGCTCGACGACTTGTTCGCGGCTCTGCGGCGCTCGCCGCGTGTTGTGACATCCCCACCAGACGAACGCGATCGCCGCGGCCATAAGTCCCCAAAGTACTGCATCGGTAACCATGTGAGCCTCCATGGTCACCCCCTGTCAGAACAATGCGCGAGTTCGTCCAAAACACGCTGTGATTCGATGTCGCAGCGCGGCGGCGCAATGCCGCAGGAATGCCTCGACCGGCAGCGCACCGTCTCAGCAATCAGCCGGCCGGATACGCAGAAGTATGTACCGCCGATGCGGATGCGATTTGATTTGAATCAACGCCACGCTCCGCCAGCCGTGGTCTTCAGGGGAGCGCTCCGAATCTCCTGAAAGACCGATCCCATGGCGGCATTGAAGGCGGCATCGAATACGGCACCCAAGTACATGAGCTTCGGGGAAGGAGGACTTGCGGCGGCTTTCGTTGCCTTGGCATTTGTCGCGATCGTAGTCGCCGCCAAGGCCTACACGGCCGAATACGCCTTCCACGCCTATCTCTTCGCCGCCGTCAGCGTGGCGTCGGTATTCGTCATCGTCAATCGCTTTTTCGAGCGCAGCGACGAACCGATCCCGCTCGAGATCGACGGAAAGCCGAATTACAATTTTGGCCCGGTCAAACTCGGGACGCTGCTTGCAATATTCTGGGGCATCGCCGGCATGACGGCGGGCCTGTGGATCGCGCTCGAACTTGCCTATCCGGCGCTCAATTTTGGTCTGTCCTATATTTCCTTCGGCCGGCTGCGTCCGCTGCACACCTCGGCGGTTATTTTCGCGTTCGGGGGCAACGTGCTGATCGCCACATCGTTCTATGTGGTGCAGCGCACTTGCCGGGCGCGGCTCGCCGGCGATCTGGCGCCGTGGTTTGTCGTGCTCGGATACAATTTCTTCATTCTGATTGCCGGCACCGGCTATCTGCTCGGTATCACGCAATCGAAGGAATATGCCGAACCCGAATGGTACGCCGATCTGTGGCTGACCATCGTCTGGGTGGTCTATCTCCTGGTTTATCTGGGAACGATCATGCGGCGCAGAGAGCCGCATATCTACGTCGCCAACTGGTTCTATCTCGCCTTCATCGTCACCATTGCGGTACTGCACGTCACCAACAATGCGGCGATTCCGATCTCGATGTTTTCGTCGAAGTCCTACATCGTCTGGTCTGGCGTGCAGGATGCGATGGTAGAGTGGTGGTACGGCCATAACGCGGTCGGCTTTTTCCTCACCGCCGGCTTCCTCGGCCTGATGTACTATTTCATCCCGAAGCGCGCGGAGCGGCCGGTTTACAGCTATCGGCTCTCGATCATTCACTTCTGGGGCCTGATCTTTCTCTACATCTGGGCCGGTCCACATCATCTGCATTACACGGCGCTGCCGGATTGGACGCAGACGCTCGGCATGACCTTCTCGATCATGCTGTGGATGCCGTCATGGGGCGGCATGATCAACGGGCTGATGACGCTGTCCGGCGCGTGGGACAAGCTGCGCACCGACCCGGTGCTGCGCATGATGGTGCTGGCCGTCGCGTTCTACGGCATGGCGACCTTCGAAGGGCCGGTGATGTCCATCAAGGAAGTCAACTCGCTGTCGCACTACACCGACTGGACCATCGGCCACGTGCATTCCGGCGCGCTCGGCTGGGTCGCGTTCATCTCGTTCGGCGCGATCTATTGCCTGGTGCCGTGGCTGTGGAACCGTCCGCTGTACTCGCTGCGGCTGGTGAGCTGGCATTTCTGGATCGCGACCATCGGCATCGTGGTCTACGTCACCTCGATGTGGGTGTCGGGCATCCTGCAGGGCCTGATGTGGCGGTCCTACACCAGTCTCGGCTTTCTCGAATATTCGTTCATCGAAACGGTGCAGGCGATGCATCCGTTCTACGTCATTCGCGCGCTCGGCGGCGGTCTGTTCCTGTGCGGCGCGCTGATCATGGCCTTCAACGTGTGGCGGACCATCTACCCGCCGCGAACCGAGCTTGCGGCGGCCGCAAGCCTGGTTCCGGCCGAATAGGAGGCTTCCAAATGTCCGCCTCGCTTTGGCAAAAGCACGGAGTTGTCGAGCGCAACTCGATCCTGCTGCTCATCGGAATATTGATCGTCATCGCCATTGGCGGCCTGGTCGAGGTGGTGCCGCTATTCTACCTGAAAAGCACCATCGAAACCGCTGATGGCATGCGGCCGTATACGCCGCTGGAGCTCGCCGGCCGCAATATTTACGTCAGCGAAGGTTGTTATCTCTGCCATTCGCAAATGATCCGCGCGTTACGCGATGAGGTCGAGCGCTACGGTCATTATTCGCTGGCTGCGGAAAGCCAGTACGACCATCCGTTCCAATGGGGCTCTAAGCGCAACGGTCCCGATCTGGCACGGGTCGGCGGCAAGTATTCCGACGCTTGGCATCGCGACCATCTCAACGATCCGCGCGCTGTGGTGCCGGGCTCGATCATGCCGGCATACCCGTGGCTGTTCACCACCGATCTCGACTATTCGCACATCGCCGAAGACCTGAAGGTCCAGGCAGAGCTTGGCGTGCCTTACACGCAGGAGATGATCGACCGTGCGATGGCCGATGTGCGTACGCAAGCCAGCAACAATGCCCCGGACGCTACGGCGCTCGCCAAGCGCTACCCGAAAGCGCAGGCGCGCGATTTCGACGGTAACCCGGACCACATTACGCAGGCCGATGCGTTGATTGCCTATCTGCAAATGATGGGAACGCTGGTCGACTTCAAGCTCTACAAAGACAAAGCCAATATCCGCTGAGGAGACGATCGTGTCGTCAACCTACGCCTTCTTCTCTCACTTCGCCCAAGTCTGGGGGCTCATCTATTTCTTCGTCATCTTTCTGATCGTGCTGGCCTATGCGCTTTGGCCGTCGCGCCAGAAACAGTTTGATGAACTGGCACGCCTGCCGCTGCGCGAGGACTGAGATGAGTGAGCACAGCGAGCGCACGCCCGAGCAGCAGCACGGCACGACCGGGCACGAGTGGGACGGCATCCACGAGCTCAACACGCCGCTGCCGCGCTGGTGGCTGTGGCTGTTCTACGCCACCATCGTTTGGGCGATCGGGTATTGGGTCGTTTATCCGGCATGGCCGCTGGTGTCGTCCTATACCGGCGGCGTGTTCGGCTGGCATGCGCGGTCTGCCGTCGCCGACGATCTCGTTGCGCTCCAGCAGCAGCGCGCACCCATGATGGCGAAACTCGCGGCGGCTTCGCTGCAGGAGATCGAAAAGACCCCGCAATTACTCGATTTCGCGCGGGCGCTGGGCGGTCGTGCCTTCGCCGAGAATTGCGCACCCTGCCACGGCGCGGGCGGCGGCGGCGCGCCCGGCTACCCGAATTTGACCGACGACGATTGGCTGTGGGGCGGCAAACTCGACCAGATCGCGCAGACGATCACCGATGGGGCGCGTTCGGACGATCCCAAGGGCCATCAAGGCGCGATGCCGCCCTGGGGCAGCGTCCTCAAACCCGAAGAGATCGAGACCGTGGCCGACTACGTGCGGTCGCTGTCCGGACTAAGCGTTGAGCGCGGCGCCGATCTGGCGGCGGGCAAGAAGCTTTTCACCACCGACTGCGCCCCCTGTCATGGACCGGAGGGCAAGGGCAATCAGCAGGTCGGTTCAAAAAATCTCACCGACAATATCTGGCTGTATGGATCGGACCTGCAGACCCTCGAGCAAACGATCACCTACGGCCGCGGCGGCGTGATGCCAGCCTGGGGTGGCAGGCTCGATCCGATCACGATCAAGGCGCTCGCGGTCTACGTGCATACCTTCGGCGGCGGACAATAACCGATGGACGCGGGCACACCATCGAGGGTCATGGAGAAGACGCAGCCCGCGGAACCGCCGCTTGCCAAGCTCGCCGCGGAAGCGGCGCGGCTGGTGCCTGCGGCGG
>Ga0208849_1001488_pt1 | contig 16085 bp, 14 predicted proteins | sample NGESurdeep072012_10_FD_184470 | JGI IMG/M metagenome (GOLD analysis project Ga0208849, IMG submission 184470) | Arctic peat soil microbial communities from Barrow, Alaska - NGEE Surface sample 53-3 deep-072012 (SPAdes) | ecosystem: Environmental > Terrestrial > Soil > Wetlands > Peat ...
CGACGGCCGCATCAACAGGCCGAATACATGACCGCTCCAGACTGTCCGCCGAAACCGCTCAACGCTCTCTTGCCCAAAGGGGGCCGTCCATACATGACGCTTCAGGGGTGTGGACGTTGATGCACTGGCCTCTAGCCCCCCACCAACTCTCTGCCGATGAGGAACCGTCGGATTTCGTTGGTGCCCGCTCCGATATCGTAGAGCTTGGCGTCGCGCAGATAACGCTCGACGGGGTAGTCCTTGAGATAGCCCGCGCCGCCGAGGGCCTGGATGGCGTCAAGCGCCGTGCGCACGGCGTTTTCCGAAGCAAAGAGGATGGCGCCCGCGGCGTCCGAGCGCGCGCCCCGCCCCGTATCGCAGGCCCTGGCCACCGCATAGACGTAAGCGCGGGCTGAATTGAGCGCCACATACATGTCGGCGACCTTGCCTTGCATCAGCTGAAAGCTGCCGATGGGCCGGCCGAACTGTTTGCGTTCGCGGACATAGGGCAGCACCACGTCGAGGCACGCCTGCATGATCCCGAGCGGGCCGCCGGCCAGAACCGTGCGTTCGAAATCGAGGCCGCTCATCAGCACCCCGGCCCCGCCATGCTCGGGACCCAGCAGGTTCTCGGCCGGAACCTCGCAATCTTCGAAGATCAGCTCTCCGGTGTCGGAACCGCGCATGCCCATCTTGTCCAGCTTCTGGGCTGAGCGGAAACCGGCGAAGTCCTTCTCGACGATGAAGGCGCTGAGCGCGCGGCCGTCGCCCTCGCCGGAGTTGGCGTAGACGACCAGTACGTCGGCGTGCGGGGCGTTGGTGATCCAGAATTTCGTGCCGGTCAGCACGTAGGCATCGCCCTTGCGCCGGGCCCGCAGCTGCATGGACATCACGTCCGAGCCCGCCGCGGCCTCGCTCATCGCCAGGGCGCCGACGTGTTCGCCGCTGATCAGGCGGGGCAGGTAGCGATGCTTCTGCGCCTGCGATCCCCACCGCCGGATCTGGTTGATGCACAGGTTCGAATGGGCGCCGTAGCTGAGGCCCACCGCGGCGGAGGCGCGAGAGACTTCCTCCATGGCCACGACATGTTCGAGATAGCCAAGCCCCAGGCCGCCGAACGCCTCCTCGACGGTGATCCCGTGAAGGCCCAGCTCGCCCATGCGCGGCCAAAGCTGGCGGGGAAAACTGTTGCTGGCGTCGATCTGGGCTGCCAGCGGCGCAATCTGATCGGCGGCGAAGCGCGCGGTGGTCTCGCGAATGGCCAGGGCGGTCTCGCCAAGGCAGAAGTCCATCATCGCCGCGGCGCTCATCGCTGTGCCCTAACACGACCCCCGCGTCACGGCGAGCGACCAGGGTTTACGAGGCGCCGTCGGCGGGGCCGTCGTCCCCCAGGCGCGCCAGCAGGAAATAGGCCGCGACCGCGAAACAACCGATGCCGAGGCCGCCGACACCCCAGCCGATGAGCAGCGGCGTCCACGGCCGCAGGCCGGCTGCAGTCGGCTTGAAACCCCAGTTCAGCGCAATCGCGAATAGCGCCACGCCCACCAACCCAAGCACAACGAAACCGATCAGGCGAGGCCGGTCGGGCGTGCGCCCGACATCGCCGAGCGCCGCCATGTTCAACGATAGATCCGTCGCCGTGGGCGCCGCCGCTCCCTCACGGTCGGGGCTGGGGAGCGTCTCGGCCGCATCATCGAGGCCGCCTTCTACCTCGGCGTCTCTGGACACCTCAGGCGCAAACAACAGCTCAGGATCGGCCTCGGCGACGCTCGCCCCTTCCCAGCGATCGCTCTGGTCGGGCTCCGCGGGGCCATCGGCCAGGATAGAGCCAAGCCGCGATGAAACCGCCGCGGCCGCGGCTTCGCTGGCGCTGGGACCCGCGTAGTCCGGAAACGCGGTGAACGACACCGGCTGCTGGCGATCGGCGATGGCGCGATCGCCCTCGAGGCGCGCGGTCAGCACAGTCGGCGTCTGGCTGGGCAGCATCGCCGCGACTTCGTAGTCGATCCTTGGCGGCAGCACCGGACTGGGCGCCGGCGCCCAGGCGTCGACGGGTTTGAGGAACAAGACCTTTTCGTAGGCGCGGCGGCGTACCAGGGCGTCGATGACGATGCGCTCGCCTTCGAATTCCGCCGTGCGCCACAGTTCCATGGTCATCGCCGCTTCAAGGGCGCGGCCCTCGTTGACACGCCGAAGCGTGGTCGACCGGCGGAAGTTCTCCAGGCCGATGTTGAAGGCGAAGGAGACCAGGGCGTCGAACTGGTTCTGATTGAGTGGCGCATAGGTCCATTCATTGACCGCATGGGCGACGCTGATCAGGTCATAGAGAAGCAGCGCTTCGGCGTCGTCCTCGCTGACCGTCGCGCCGGCGCGCGCTGTCTTGGTATGCCCATAGCCGATCGTCCACCCGCCATCGTCGAGCTGCGCGGCGGTCGCGCGGAAGCCCTCGAAGCGCTTGATCAGGATGATCGCCGCGCGGGAGATCTGATGCCGCGGTTTCATCGCCCGCAAACCCCATTTTGAGACACAGGCGCACCGTGCCGAGCGCTCAGGGGCAAGAAGGGGGCCGCTTGCAGCGGAATGATGGCGTCCGCACCCACATCCAACGCAAGTCGCGCCGGCACGCGCCCTTGATTGGCGCCGGCAACCTCATAGTGGCTTCGACCGTGTGAACGCCTCACTGACCCCGTCATGGCGAAATCCCGGCCGCTTTCGCCAGCCGATGATCGAGGGTGATCAGTTCGGCGCCGAGTTGGCTCGCCAACCAGAGATAGGCGCCATCATAGGCGGATAGACCGACAGCCAGCGCCAGACGAACGACTTCGTCCGGGTTGACCGCGAACTCCTCCACCGTGAGTTTGGTTCGCATCGCGAAAGCCTGGGTGAATCCGTCGCGTTCGCTCGGATGCTGCTTACATTTCTTCAGGCACACGTTGGCGAGTTCAAAACTGAGCAGCGCTGGCGCGACCAGCCTTTCACCCGTCAGGCGACGGGCGATCTCGTCAGACCCCGCCTCATCGAACAGCAGCGCCGCGATCGCGGAAGCATCGACGACCTTAACGGCCATCGCGATCGGCCCGGATGATATCGACCGAAGACAGGCTCCTGCTCAATCCCAGACGGCGCACCTCGGCGAGGACGTCGATCGCACCCACGGCAGGTTCCTCGCGCGCGGCGGCCTCAACGATGTCGAGAAGTTCGCCCTGCAGCGAGCGATGACAGCGAGCGGCCCGTTCGCGCAACCGCCGCACGACGGGATCGGGCACATTCTTGATGGAAAGGTTCATGCCTAGGTTCCAATTTGGCGTCAGATCAGATGCGCTATAGCAGGATCTTTCCCGATCGGTCACGAATCCCACGTTCGGGAACCCTGGAACTCAGGTCACGCTTTTCCTCATCGTAGGTGAAGGCGCGGCAGCCGTCGTTGGTCAGGTTGCCTCTGGAATCGTAGACGTAACTGGCCCCAGCAACCGTGGCGTATTGGTTGAGGCCATTGGCGGCGTAGCCGGTGTTCAAGCCGCCTGGATGGAACGCATAGGCGTCGTTGGTCGAGGTGCGGGCGATGATTTGGCTGGCGGGGTATAGGTGAAGCCGAAGGTGACGTTGTTGCCTGAGTTGGTGAACGTCTGCGCCAGGCTCGATAGCCGGTCCGCGCCGTCCCCCGGGTCCGACCTATGGTCGGCCCGAGGACAGGCTCCGCCGTAGGCGGTGGAAAGGCCGTTGCCGCGGGTCAGCGTCGTGCGCCGGCCCAGGTTGTCGTAGGCGAAACTGGCCAAGAGACCCGCGCCCGACGTAGCGCCGTTCTCCTCGACGGCGGTGGCGCGGTTCAAGAGGTCATAGACGTACGCCGCATAGAGCGCGTTGGGCGCGGCGTCCGGCCAGGTGACGCGAGTGCGGTTGCCCGCGAGGTCATACTGGTAGGAGAGAGTCCGGCCAGAAGCGGTGGCGCCGGTCAGCCGGTTCAGCGCATCGTAGGCGCCATCGACGCCAGCGCCGCTTGGGCTGCCGTAATGGGCGTAGAGGGCGCGGCCGAGAAGGTCGTAGGCATAGTAGACATCTTGGTTGGGGCCGGCGGAGAAATGCTTCAGTGTCGCCTGGTTCAAGGCGTCATAGGTGAAGCTGATCGTCTGGCCGCTGCGCAGCTGGCGGCTGACCGTATTGCTGTTGGCGTCATAACCGTAGGCTTCATAGTCGTTCGGATCGGAAGCGTTCGAGCCCTGTGTCGGAAGGGGGAAATTGACCTTGGCCACCCGGTCGAAGCCGTCGTAGGTGTTGGCGGTCAGGTTATTCTCGGCGTCCTTGACGGTCAGAACATACCCGTTGGAGGAATAGGTCGCGGTCGCGTAACTGGCCTGTGACGGGGTTCCGTATCCGTTGGCGACCACGGTAAGCTGATCGGCGGCGTCGTAGGTGTTGGCGGTGATCAGGTCGGGACCGTTGGACCCGGTCGTTCCCAGAGTGCAGGCAGACGCCGGCAGCGAGCCGAAGGTCGCCGTGTTCATCCGCACCGCCGTGCAGGTCAGGCGGTTGGCATTGTCGTAGCCGTATTGGACCAGGCTCTGGGTGACGCCGCCGCTGGCGAAGCTGGTCTGGGTCTTGCGGGCGACGGTGTCGTAACTGGTCGCCTGCTGTTCCAGGCTGACGAAGTTGGCCCAGTCGGGATCGGACTGGCTCATCACCGTCCCACGCTCAACGAGTGTCGGCTGGCCGTCGAGGTTGTAGGTGATGCGGATGGCTGGGTTCAACAACGGACCGGCCCCGTCGGGATCGGGTCCGACGACCCCGACGAGCTGGCGACCGGCGTCGTAGCGATAGCGCACCGTCTGGGCGGCGCCCAACGGACTCTGAACGGTGAACAGGTTTCCCACAGCGTCGTAGGTGGTCACGGTCGTTGCCGTCAGCACCCCGTCGCCCGAGCCGGACGATACTGATGTGGGAGCCAGGTTGTTGGCGACGCCTGTCGTTCCGTAGATGATGGTGAATTTAACCTCGTCGGCTGTCCCGGCGCGGGAGGCCGTGGTGGCGCAGGACGAGACGCCCGTGAGTTCGTAGACCGCCGGGTTGGCCTGAACGATCGTCCCGCCCCCGGAGATCGAGGCGCTTCGGGCGGACGTCGCCGCATTGAAGTCGGGCGCGAACCATTGATGAAAGGAGCCGGCGACAGACGCCGGGAATAATCTGCCCGCCGTTCGACCGCAGCCTCGTTGCTGCCGGCGCCTCACTGGTGCGGTCGAGAAGACTCGAACTTCCACGGGTTGCCCCACAGCGACCTCAACGCTGCGCGTCTACCAATTCCGCCACGACCGCAACGCGTGAGCGAGCCGCGCGGCGTAGCAAAGACTTGCGGGTTTGTGAAGGCGAGCGCCTTGGGCCACATTGCGCCGATCATGCCCGATGGCGCGGAAACCAGGCTACGGACCTTTGCGCGGCCCGACGGGCGCGCCGCGGGCTGGGCGGTTTCGCCGGGGCTGACCTCGTACCCCGAAGCGGTGGCGTCGATGGAGACGCGGGCCGACGCGATCGCCGCGGGCGAGGCCGATGAACTGATCTGGCTGATCGAGCATCCGCCGATCTATACGGCCGGGGTCTCGGCCACAGCCGCGGAGCTCTTGAGCCCTGATCGGTTCCCGGTTTTCCCCTCGGGGCGCGGCGGCCGCTACACCTATCACGGGCCTGGGCAACGGGTGGTCTATGTGATGCTCGACCTTCGAGCCCGCGGGCGCGACGTGCGCTGCTTCGTGGCCGCCCTTGAAGCCTGGATCATCGCTACCCTGGTCGACTTCGGAGTCGCCGCGGAGGTGCGCCCCGGCCGGGTCGGGGTCTGGGTGGATCGGCCGCGGCGCGGGGGCGACGCCAACCGAGAGGAGAAGATCGCCGCGATCGGCATAAGGTTGCGCAGATGGGTGAGTTTTCACGGGCTGAGCATCAATGTCGCACCCGACCTGACCCACTTTTCCGGTATTATACCTTGCGGCTTGGCGGACCACGGCGTGACCAGTCTGTCGGATCTCGGGCGCCCAGCGACGCTCGAGGCCGTCGATGCCGCGCTCGCGCGTGCGTTCCTCCCGATCTTCGGCCCGCTCATGCCCGTCGCGCCGCCTCTAGTGGATAGCTTCTGACACTTGGCGCCGACAGGAACGTCGCCAGAGCGGGTGAACTGTCGTCTCGTCGATGCCAGATAACAGACGTTCTGAATGTTGCAGGAGGGTGGGAAGCGGTCATTGGCGAGCGGCCTAGGCGGGCGTCACGTCGTCCCCTAGAGTTGGCCGGCGGGACTGGCGGTGGGGGACGGTGGACAGGTTCCGGACGCTTTTCGGGTGGGTGACGGGGCACGAGCAGTTGCTCTCAGGCCTGGCTGCGCTCGCGGTGCTGAGCGGCTTCATCTTTTCGCCGGTGGGCCACGCTCTGCGCGCTCTCCTGACGAGACCGCGTGAACGGCTCGGCGGGCGAGAGGCCGTGGCCGGCGTCGTCGATCCGACCGGGGGTCCTGGCGTCGCCTCGGCCCAGGGCGCGCAAGCCGACCCGCCGCCTCTGCGCAAGCCCTCACTCTGCGTCCTGCCGTTCGCCAACATGAGCGGCGATCCCGAGCAGGAGTACTTCAGCGACGGGATCAGCGAGGACATCATCACCGACCTCTCCAAGGTGTCGGCGCTGTCGGTCGTCGCCCGCAACACCGCCTTCGGTTTCAAAGGCAAATCGCCAAACGTCAAAGAGGTGGCTCACCAACTTAGCGTCAGCCACGTCCTCGAAGGCAGCGTGCGCAAGGCGGGCAATCGCGTGCGCATTACCGCCCAGCTGATCGATGGCGCCACCGGGGACCACGCCTGGGCCGAACGCTACGACCGCGACCTGACCGACATCTTCGCGCTGCAGGATGAGATTTCACAGGCCATTGTCGCGGCCCTGAAACTACGGCTGCTGCCCGAGGAGGAGCAGGCGATCGGGCGGCGCGGGACGGACAGTGTCGAGGCCTACGACCTCTATCTGATGGCCCGCTCATATTGGCTGACCGGCAACTTCGGCGATCCGCGGCGGGACGAGGCGATCGAGCGCCTGAGCCGCCGGGCCGTGGACATCGATCCCGGTTACGCCCAGGCCTGGGCTCTGCTGGCTTTTGGGCAATTCATCCTTCACTCCCGATTTGGGCGGGCCGGCGATGGCGGCCAGGCCGCTCTGGACCGCGCCCTGGCCCTCGACCCCGATCTGGCCGAGGCCCGCGCGCTGAAGGCGTCGATGCTGTCCGAAGCGGGCCGGTACGAGGCGGCGGCGGCCGAGATCGCCGTCGCCCTGCGGCTCGATCCGGAGTCCTGGGAGGTGAACTTTCGGGCCGGCCTCATCAGCTACAACCAGGGCCGGTTGGAGGACGCCGCTCGCCATTTCGAAAAGGCCACCGCGCTCATCGAGACGGGCCTCAGTGCGCCCCAGATGCTGGTGAGCTGCTACACCGCCCTGGGCGATGGGGAGAACGCCCGGCGGATCGCCAGGATCGCCCTGGAAAGGGCCGAGAAGGCCGTTGCCCAGGATCGCAGCAACGGCAGGGCCATGGGTGTGGGGGTCACGGCCCTGGCGGCTCTGGGCGAGGCCGAACGGGCCAAGGACTGGATGAACCGCGCCTTGCTGATCGATCCCGACAACCTGCAGATGCGCTACAACTTCGCCTGCGACCTCGCGAACGCGCTCAGCGACCCCGATGCGGCGCTCGACATGCTGGGGCCGGCCCTGGAGCGGGACACCGGCCGGCTGGTGAGGGGCGCCCCCACCGACCCCGATCTCGCCGGCCTGCGCGACGATCCCCGCTTCCAGGCCATGGTCGCCGCCGCCACGGCGCGGCTGGCGGCCGGCGAGGCGGCGCCGCCGCCGGCAGCGTAGGGCGCTGCGAGGACAAGCCGCACGGACTTCGCGGACCCCGTGAAGCGCCTGACTGGAGTCCGCTCGGGGTCGTGAACCGCCTTTGACAGGTCGACGGAAGCGGACGTTCGATGCGACGATGGTCTGGGAGTGAACAAGGCCCCAAGTGTCGGATTTTGTCCGCTAGCGTAACGGCGGCCGGTTGAGCCTCGGCGGTTGTCTCGCGCCGAATGGCATGGTTACAAATGCCCGCCCGCTCGGGGCTGCCTTGGATTTGAAAGTCGGGCGCCTGCCTCCATGCGGCTGATTGATCGATATTTGTTTCGCCAGCTGTTGGCCCCCACGCTTCTGGCGGCGGCCGCGCTTTCGGCGTTGGGCGTGGTCAGCCAAAGTTTTTCAGCCCTCGATATCCTGGTCAACCAGAGGCAGAATCCCCTGCTGGTCGCCAAGATCATTCTCTTGGCCACCCCCCACCTGGTGGTGCTCATTCTGCCGGTGGCGATCCTGGTGGCGGCGCTGGCCGCGCTCAACCGCCTTCATACCGAACAGGAAATCGTCATCTGTTTCGCTGGCGGCATGAGCCGGTGGCGGGTGATATCGCCGGCCATACGCCTGGCCGTTCTCGCGGGGCTTTTCTCCCTGGCGCTTAGCCTGTGGGTGCAACCGCTATGCTACCGGATCATGCGCCAGACCCTCGAATCGATGCGCGCCGATCTGGCCGCGACGATGATCAAACCCGGTCAGTTCACTCATCCGGCGCCTGGATTGACGGTCTACGCCCAATCGATCGACGACGAAGGCGTGATCCACAACCTGTTCATAAACCTGGCCGGGACGAAGGGGCGCGACAGGACGGTCACGGCGCGCGAGGGGCGTCTTCAGAAACGCCATAACTCGCCGGTGCTGGTCCTGCGACATGGCTCCAATCAGGAGTTCTCTACCGCCGGGGTGCTGAATTTTCTGTCGTTCGACGAATATGTGCTGGACCTCGGACCTCTGGTCTCACTGGACCGAACGGTGCGCTACAAGCTCTCCGATCGCTATCTGCACGAGCTATTCTATCCAGACTTGCGCCAGGGGTGGGAGCGGGCCAATCGCGGGCCATTACTCGCCGAAGGCCATTCCCGGCTGTCGGCGCCGCTCTACGACCTGGCCTTCATGGCCATGGCCCTGGCTGGGGTTATCGGAGGATCGTTCAGCCGGATCGGATATGGCGCCCGCATCGCCACCGTCGCGGGAGCGGCGCTGGTTGTGCGCACGCTCGGCCTCGGCGCGCAGGTGGCGGCCGGCGCCCAGCCGTCCCTCAACGTCCTGCAGTATGCCGCGCCGCTCATCGCTATGGCGATCGCGGCTGCCATTCTGTTTGCCGGGCCCATGCGCACGCCCCGGACCGTCCGGTTAACGGTCGCGGAACCGCGTCCGCAGCCGGTCTCGTGAGCCCGGCCTTGGGACGCATGCAGGTCTATGCGCTCTCGCGAACCATGATCGGTCTGGCCACCGCCCTGGCGGTCATCGGCTCGATGGTGATGCTGATCGACTTTGTTGAACTGGCGCGCGGCCTGGGTGGCGGACCGCAGGCGTCGACGGGCCAGATCCTGAACCTCACCCTGCTCAATTCCCCTTCCGTGATTCTCCAGCTTCTCCCGTTTGTCTTCCTGTTTGGCGCCATGGGCGCATTCGTCGCGCTCAATCGGCGAAGCGAGTTGGTGGCCATGCGCGCCGCGGGACTTTCAGCTTGGCGATTCATCCTCCCGACGGCGGCGGCGGCCTTTGTCATCGGCCTGATCACCATCGCTGCGCTCAATCCAGCCGCCTCGGCTCTCAATGGCGCCTTCGAGGATGCCCGCGCCGACCTCACCGCCGAAGGCGCCTCCGGGGCCGGGCAGGAGGTATGGCTGCGCCAGGGTGACGATCGCAACCAGATCGTAATTCATGCCGCCGCTCACGACACCGTCGACGAGACTGTCAGATTGAAAGGCGTATCTCTGTTCGTGCAAAGGGTCGGTCCGGGCGGCGAGGTCGATTTCTCCCGCCGCATCGAGGCCGCCGAGGCGCTACTGATGCCAGGATACTGGCGATTGAGGAATGTCGCCGAAGCCCTGCCGGGGGCGAGCACCGTCCGTTCCGAACAGATTTCGATACCCTCCACACTGGACCGTCGGACGGCCATGGAGAAGTTCGCATCCCCGGGCGACATCGCTTTTTGGGGGTTGCCGCGCGCCATCCGAGACGCGGAACTCGCCGGCTATTCGGTGGCCAGGTACCGAGTGCGGCTGGATCAGCTGCTGGCGACGCCGCTGCTGTTTTCGGCCATGACCGTTCTGGGCGCCGCCTTTTCGTTGCGGCTGATGCGGCTTGGCGGACTGGCCGGCCTCGCGGTAGCTGGTATCGGCATCGGTTTCGCGTTCTTTTTCCTCAATCAATTTTGTGGCACGCTCGGAGGGACGGGGGTCATTCCGCCGTCGCTCGCCGCGTGGGCGCCGCCTGTCTTGGCGCTTTTGTCGGGGATCACCTTGCTTTGCTATACCGAGGATGGGTGAATCGACGCGGCGCGGAACGCTGGGCGATCGGGGGGCGCGTGAACTGTAAAGAGGCCCGGGATCGATGACCCTCGAGCGCCGAACGGCGAAATCGTCGCGGCTGGCTTTATCGGCGGGCGCGGCCGCGATGGTGCTGATCGCCGCCTGCGCGCATGCCCAGGACTCGCCGGAGGACGCCGCGCCGCCGCCGCCGGCGCCCTCGCCGGCGACGCCTGCGCCGGTCGTCGACGACGGACTGGCCGGGGGCGGCTTCTATCTCGAAGCCGATCAGCTGATCCAGGACACAACCGCGCACCGGGTAACCGCGAAGGGGGCCGTGGAAGCCCGCTACCGGGGTCGGGTGCTGCGCGCCGATGAGGTCGATTACAACTCGCTGACCGGCCAGGTCACCGCCCGCGGTCACGTGCGGATCATCAATTCGGACGGCACCGCGCAGTTCGCCGACGCCATCGCCCTCGACAAGGACCTCAGCGAGGGCGTGGCGCTGGGTTTTTCCACCCGCCTGCAGGGGGGGGTCAAAATCGCCGCGGCCAGCGCCATACGGCGCAGCGACGAAGTCACCGATCTCAATCGGGCCGTCTACACCCCGTGCCAGGTGTGCGCAGATAGCGGCTCCAGCCGACCGACGTGGTCGATCCGCGCGCGCAAGGTGGTGCAGGATCACAAGCGGCAGATCGTCTACTTCCAGGACGCGGTGATCGAGGTGAAGGGCGTCGGCATCATCTACCTGCCGGCCTTCTGGACGGCCGACCCCCAGGCGCCGCGGAAGTCGGGCTTTCTGGTTCCGGCCCTGTCCGTTTCGGGCAAGCGGGGATTGAGTTACCAGCAGCCCTATTACCAGGTTATTTCGCCGTCACAAGACATCATCATCTCGCCACAGATAAACGCCAAAGTTAATCCGTTCCTGAACATTGACTGGAGGCGGCGGTTTTACTCCGGCGTGGCGGACGTTCGCGCCGGTTACACCTATTCGCGGGATTTCGACTCTGGCGGTCATCAATTCGGCCCGCTGACCTCCCGCAGCTATGTGCTCGGCAATGGCGAGTTCAAGCTCGACCGCAACTGGCTGGTCGGCTTCACGGCCGAGCGCACCTCCGACCCCTTGCTGTTCGACAAGTACGATGTCGGCGGAGTGTTTCGCGATCGCGGCCTCTATGCCGCCGATGACCGGCGCCTGATCTCACAGGCCTATGCGGTGCGGCAGGACCAGCTGTCGTTCCTGTCGATCGCCGCGATCAGCGTGCAGGGATTGCGCTCGACCGACGTCAACAGCACCTTTCCGACCATTGCCCCGCTGATCGAGGGTCGCTGGGAGCCGCGCGAGGAAATATTCGGCGGACGCTTGCGCATCGACGGCAGCGCCGTGGTGCTCAGCCGCGACCAGTCGCCGGCGGACCCGGCAACGCCGGGGGTCGACAGCCGCCGCGCCACGCTGGAAGCCGACTGGCTGCGAACCTTCACCTTGTCGAACGGCCTGCGCCTGCAGCCGTTTGTCGACGCCAGGGGCGATATCTACAACCTCTCGAGGCTCCCCGCGCCCTATGCCTCCACAGCGACGATCCCCCGGGCACTGGGCACGGTGGGGATGAACGTCAGCTATCCCCTGATCAAACAATCGGGCGATATCACCTATCTGCTCGAGCCCATGGCCCAGATCGCCATCTCGCCCGACACCAAGCTGGACCCGCGAATTCCAGATGAGGACAGCGAGGTATTCGAGTTCGACGAGACCAATCTTTTCGAGGTCAACAAGTCGCCCGGATTCGACCTCTACGAAGGGGGGCAGAGGATCAATCTGGGCGGGCGCGCCACCATGCTCCTGCCCGGCGGCCGCGATGCCAGCATTCTTCTTGGCAGAAGTTTCCGCGCCAAGGACGACCCCGATCTCCCGGAACGCACCGGCCTTCAGACGGCGCTCTCGGACTATATCATCGGCGCGGAAGCGTCGCCGGTTCGCGGCATAAACCTGTTTTCCCGCTGGCGTCTGGATTCCAACAGTCTGGGGATCAACCGGCTCGAAGCCGGCGCGAATTTTACCACCCCTCGCCTCACCGGTTATGTCAGCTACCTGCAGGAAGCCCTGTCGCCCACCGGCGTGCCGGTCAAGAGCATCGACATCCGCGGCGAAGTCTATGCGACGAAACACTGGGGTCTCACCGCCTATGCCATTCGCGACATCCAGAGCGGCGAGTGGCGCAAACGCGACATCGGCATCGTCTACCGCGACGATTGCATTCGCGTCGAACTTCTCTATCGGCGCGACGAGACCTACAACAGCACCCTTGGCCCCTCGAGCGCCGTGGTTCTTCGCCTAAACCTCGCCACATTGGGCAATTCAGGCTACATCCGTTAGTGACACAAAGCTCCTTGCCAGGAGCCGCAGCTAAAATGGCAAGAGGATCCCCCAGTAAGATGCGTTGGCTTGACGAAGTCGCGACGCTCCCGCGCCCGGGCGTCGTGTTGTTGGGCGTATTGGCGCTGATCTTGGCAAGCTCGGCCGTGGCGCAGGACGCCGCGCCCGCCCAGGCGCCGGGGCCGGCATCGGCGCCGGCCGCCAGCCCACAGCCTGATGCCCCGGGTCTTTCCGAGAGCGTCGTCGCCACAGTGAACGACGAGATCATCTCGACCTATGATGTCGTCCAACGGATGCGGCTCTTGATCGTCACCTCGGGCATTCAGCCCACCGACGAGAACCTTCCGGAAATTCAGCGCGAGGCGATTCGCTCGCTGGTCGACGAGCGTCTCGAGATGCAGGAGCTGGCGCGGCAGGGAAAGCTTCAGAAATTCGACCTTGTCGCGTCCAACGCGGAAGTCGATGACGAGATCGCCGACATCGCGCGCAGCAACAACACCAGCAGCACCCAGCTTCTGGCGCAGCTTGCCGCGCAGGGTCTGGGCGCTGACACGTTCAGGGAACAACTGCGGGCCGAGATCAGCTGGCGCGGCTGGATACGGGGTCGATACGGGTCCCGTCTGACGGTCGGCGAGGACCAGATCAAAGCCTACCAGGCTCGCCTCGAAGCCGAAGCAGGCAAGCCGCAGTACCAGATCAGTGAAGTGTTCATCGACGCGGGCCGCGCCGGCAGCGAACAGGCCGCCATCGACGGCGCCACCCAGCTCATCGGCCAGCTTCAGAAAGGTGCGCCTTTCGCCGCCGTGGCCAAGCAGTTTTCGGCCTCTCCGACCGCCGCGAACGGCGGCGATGTCGGCTGGATAACCGCAGGCGAAATGCCTGCGGAAGTCGACCAGGTGCTCGAAGCGCTGCGGCCCGGCCAGCTCTCGGCCCCGATCCCGGTCAAGGACGGCGTCTACATCGTTTATCTTCGCGATCGCCGCGCCGGTGGCGACGCGACGCTGATCAGCCTCAAGCAGGCGGCCATCGCTCTTCCCAGGAGCGCCACCGATGACCAGGTGGCCGCCGCGCAGGCAAAGCTGGAGGGCCTGCGCCCCAAGCTGAATGGGTGCGACAATCTCGAGGTCCAGGCGGCTAAGGTCGACGGCGTGGTCTCCGGCGACCTGGGCGAGGCGGAGACCAAGGATCTTGCCCCCGCGTTTCGCCAAGCAGCCGAGGCGCTTGCCGTCGGCCAGGTATCGGAGCCGATCCGCACCGACGCCGGACTGCACCTGATCGCGGTCTGCGGCAAGCGCCGCAGCGGCTCGGATCTGATGGATCACGATCAGATTGAAAACCGGCTCTACGGACAGGACCTGGCGATGATCGCCAAGCGTCAGCTGCGCGATCTGAGGAACTCCGCGACCATCGAATCGCGGTGAACATAGCCCCTCTCGCGCTTACTCTCGGCGATCCAGCCGGCATCGGCCCGGAGATCATCGTCAAGGCGTGGCTGGCGCTACGCGAATCCGGCCCGGCATTCATGGTCGTCGGCGACGCGCAGTCGCTGGCCTCGGCCTCGAGCGCCGGACGTTCCATCGTCCGGACGGTCGGAGGACCTCGCGAGGCCACGGACGTCTTCGCCAGCGCCTTGCCGGTGCTCGACCTGCCGTTGTCCGCGTCGGTGATCGCCGGACAGCCATCCGACGCCGCCGCCGGTCAGGTGATCGCCTGGATCGAGACGGCCGCCGGTCTGGCCTTGTCTGGCGGGGTTTCGGGTATGGTCACCGCGCCGATCGCCAAGGCGCCGCTTTACGCCGCCGGCTTCCGGTTTCCCGGCCACACTGAATTCCTGGGCGAGCTGACGTCGGCCTCGCGGCGGCCGGGTCCCACCGGCCCGGTGATGATGCTGACGGCCAAGGATCTACGAGTCAGTCTGGTCACCATCCATGAGCCGTTGGCGAAGGTTCCCGCCAAGCTGACGCTGCAGTCGATCGTCAACGTATCACTGGTTACGGCGCGCGCTCTCGAGCAGGATTTCGGCGTCGCAGCGCCGAGGCTGGCTGTGGCGGCTCTCAATCCCCATGCCGGCGAAGCGGGAACCATCGGAGCCGAGGAGGCGGAGGTCATCGCCCCGGCGGTTCGCGCCCTGCGGGACCAGGGCCTTGACGCAAGCGGACCCCACCCCGCCGACTCCCTGTTTCATGCAGAGGCGCGGGCGCGTTACGACGCGGTGATCTGCATGTATCACGATCAGGCCCTGATCCCGGTCAAGATGCTCGACTTCTGGGGTGGCGTGAACATCACGCTCGGCCTTCCGATCGTCCGCACCTCGCCGGACCACGGGGTGGGATTCGACATAGCCGGCCGGGGAATCGCCAGGCCAGACAGCCTGATCGCGGCCCTGCGCATGGCCGCTGAAGTCGCCGCCCGCCGCGCGGCGTGACCGATAGATCGCAGCCGCCGTTGCGGGACGGCATTCGGCGCGCCGCTTTGGCCGCCGACAAGGGGTTTGGGCAGCACTTCCTCCTGGATCTAAACATCTGCCGCAAGATCGCCCGATCGGCTGCGCCGCTGGCGTCGGCGACGGTGATCGAGATTGGGCCAGGACCCGGCGGCCTGACCCGTGCGCTGATCGAGGCCGGCGCTTTTGTGTTCGCGGTGGAAAAGGATCCCCGATTCGCCCCGATGCTGAGCGATCTGGCGCTGGCCGCCGACGGACGGCTGCGGGTTCAATACGCCGATGCCCTGAAGATCGACGAGGCCGCGCTGATCGCGCCTGCAGTCAGCGCCCAGATCGTCGCCAACCTGCCCTACAATGTCGCCACGCCATTGCTGGTCAAGTGGCTCACCGGCGCGTTCCAGCCTTCCGAAATGACCCTGATGTTTCAAAAGGAGGTCGCGGAGCGCATCGTCGCCCCTCCGGGCGGCCGCGACTATGGCCGCCTCGCGGTCCTCGCCCAGGCGCTCTGCGAGGCACGGATCGTAATGGAGCTGCCCGCCCGCGCCTTTACCCCGCCGCCGAAGGTGACCTCGGCCGTTGTCAGGCTGACGCGCCGCGCGCGGCCCCCTGCGCCCGAGGTAATCGCGGCGTTACAAAGAGTGGCCCAGGCGGCGTTCGGACAGCGGCGCAAGATGCTGCGATCGGCCCTGCGCGCGCTGGGCGGCCAGGCGTTGTGCGAAGCCGCTGGCGTCGATCCCCGGGCCCGCGCCGAAACCTTGACGGTCGTCGAATTTCTCCAGCTCGCGCTGACGGATATGGCGCGAGCGGATTCTTCGTAGAGCACCTTCCGACCAGATTGGTCCCGCCTTGCGCCCCGTCCGTCACGGCGCTGATCGCGCCGCGACACCTGCCCCGCGTTGTGCGTGTGAAGGATTCCCTCGTC
>Ga0208849_1001489_pt1 | contig 16085 bp, 19 predicted proteins | sample NGESurdeep072012_10_FD_184470 | JGI IMG/M metagenome (GOLD analysis project Ga0208849, IMG submission 184470) | Arctic peat soil microbial communities from Barrow, Alaska - NGEE Surface sample 53-3 deep-072012 (SPAdes) | ecosystem: Environmental > Terrestrial > Soil > Wetlands > Peat ...
TTCAACTCCTGCCCCGCGCAGCGGGGAAGGGGGACCGCCGCGCTGAAAGCGCGGGGGTGGAAGGGGCGCAAGGCCGAACCAATTTCGTCGGACGGTGCTGTAGCAGGTCGGGTCCGTCCAACCCGCACTCCTAGGCGAGGTACTCTCGACGATCCTTGGTTTGCTCGGCCGGTCCGCCGCCGCTCATGCGTAGTCGAGCTTGGGATACCAGTCAGCCGGGCGCCCGCCGGGCGTTTGGTCGAGTATCGTCCACAGGGGAGATTGGGCGGCGCCGCGTTGATCCTGGCCCGGGTCGGCGGCGGGGATCAGGGTTTGGCTCTTGGTGTCCATCGGTGCTTCCTTGAGGAAATCGGGGACACAATACCGGTTTTCGAGAAACCCTAGAACCGCTCGCCGACCATCGCCTCGCTCTTGGCCCACAACGCCTTGGCGCGATCCGGATCGACGGCGTAAGGGCGCACGCCGCCGCGCGAGTTCGGATCGTCGACGATCTGGGCGACATGACAGTCCTCGCAATAGTGGCCGCCCATCGCTTCGGCCGGCGCGACAAATCCGGCCCACACGCTGGTCGCAGCGCCCTGCGGGATGGTCTTCCAGCGAAAGCTGGCGGCCCGTTCCTCGAGGGTGGCGTCGGGGTTGGGGGTTGGCAGAATCTGGGCGATCAGCTCCGGGGTCATATGGCGGCCAAGCTCGGTCTGAATGCCGCCTGGATGCACCGCCGCGGCGCGCACGCCCCGTGCCTTGTGGCGCCGGTCGAACTCGACCGCGAACAGCACATTGGCGGTCTTCGAGCGGCCATAGGCGCCAAACTCGGTGTAGGGCGTGCGCTCAAAATTGGGGTCGTCAAGGTCGACGTCGGCGAAGCGGTGGCCGGCCGACGACAGACTGACCACCCGCGCGCCGGCGCCGAGCAGCGAGGCAATGCGATTGATCAGCACGAAGTGGCCAAGATGGTTGGTCCCAAACTGCGTCTCGAAGCCGTCGGCGGTGGTCCCCTTGGGGCAGGCCATCACCCCGGCGTTGGCGATGACAACGTCGAACGGCCGCCCGCTGGCGACCAGCCCGTCGGCGCAGGCCCTGACGCTGGCCAGCGACGCGAGATCCAGCTCGATGAGCTCAAGGCCCTCGCCGCCACCGGCCGCGGCGTCACGCACCACCTGCGTCGCCGCCCGCGCCTTGGCCAGGTCGCGCACCGCGCCCACGACCGTGGCCCCGTGAGCCACCAGCGCCCGCGCGGTCTCGACGCCGAGCCCGGCCGAGACCCCGGTCACCAGCACGCGCTTGCCAGCGAGGTCGACGCCGGAAAGCACATCGTCTGTGGTGGAATCTGCGCCAAAGGCTGTGGCCATGATCGTCTCCCGTGTCGTCGCGCGCCCGCCCAGAGCCTACTCGACTTCCCAGTCGATCTCGCCGCGCATGTCGGCGGGCATGTCGCCCAGCGCCGCATCGAGGCGCTCGCGCGTGCCGGCGCGCGGCAGGCGGAAGACGAACTCGACCCGCTCCTTGTTGAACGCCCGGCGCTCGCTGATGATCTTGCACCCCGCCCGCTCGAGCACGCCGCGATAGGCGGCGGCGCATTCGGCCAGGCGCGCCTCCGGCAGCTTGCAGATCCTGACCCGACAGCCGGGGCGGGAATCGAAAAGATAGACCATCACGAAGGTGAAGGCGGTGGTGATCACCGCCAGGTGCGGCAGGCCGAGCCCCGCGATCAGTCCCGCCAGAGTGACCGCGATCAGCCGTCCGGTGTCGCGCGTCGAACCGGTGTCGGTGCGAAAGCGGATCAGGCCGCCGATGCCGAACACGACGACGCCGATGACCATGCCGAACTCGCGCACGGTCACCCCGATCACCGCGCCGATGAAGGCGTACATGATGTACACCTTCGGCATGTCGGCCTCTTCCAGCGTGTCGACGGTGCGCGGCGTCGTCGGGTGGTAGCCGATCACGGCGCCCAGAATGACGGCGAGCAGCAGGGCCGCCAGGGAATCGGCCATGAAGTGCGTGTTGAGAAAGCCCGCCCAGCCGACCGAGGGAAGCTGGCCGCCGGCGGTCGCCGCGTCGAAGAGGCCGCCCATCCCCTTGGCCAGCGCAACGCTCGGCGCCGACAGCGCCAACAGAACAATTCCCACTTTTCGCAGCATGGCCCGTCCCCCGATCAGCAAACGATGAACGCGGCCGCGCGCCTTGGCAAGCGGCGGGAACCAACCGGCATAGCGCTAGGGGACTGCGAAGCCGTCTTTCAACACGAAGCTCACGAAGGGACACGAAGATCACGAAGAAGAAGGAGAAAATTGCGCTTCGCGCGTAGCGCCTAATCTCTCCTTTGTGTGCTTTGTGTCTCTTAGTGATCTTCGTGTTAAAAAAGCCGATGACCAGTCAGCGACCTCAGGGCGCTAACCCACCGCCATTTCGGCGTCTGCTGCGCGCGCTTATGGCGGCTCTTTTCACTCTGATGCTGTGCGCGCCGCTGCCGGCGGCGGCGGCCCAGTGGGCGTGGGACCATGTCGCGCGGGTGGTGGTTTTCGGCGACCTGCACGGCGACTACGGCAAGTTTCACGACATGCTGATCCAGGCCGGCCTGATCGATTCCCACGACAACTGGAGCGGCGGGCTGACGCATCTGGTCCAGGTCGGCGACGTTCCCGATCGCGCGCCGGACACCCGCAAGATCCTCGATCTCCTGATCCGCCTCGAACCCCAGGCGCGCCACGCCGGCGGCTATGTGCATGCGCTGATCGGCGACCATGAATCGATGAACATGGAAGGCGACCTGCGCTATACGACGCCGGGGGAATTCGCCGCCTTCGCCGACCGCGATTCAGCCCGCCGCCGCGATGCCTATTACGCGCTCGTGGTCGCGACCCTCACAGCCAAGCCCCCGGCCGGCGGGACCCCGGTGTTCGACGCCGCCTATCGCGCGAAATTCGACGCCGACCATCCGCCAGGCTGGGTCGAACACCAGCTGGCCTGGTCGACGCAGGGCGCCTATGGGCGCTGGGTGCTGACCCATGAGGCAATCATCCGCATCGATGACGCCATCTACATGCACGGCGGCCTCGGCCCGGAGTTCGCCAGCTTCGACATCGAGGCGATGAACAAGGCGGTGACTACCGCGCTGCGTCATCAACCCGAGGTCGCCGGCGGACCGCACGACATCTTGTGGAATACGCAGGGGCCGCTCTGGTATCGGGGCCTGGCCCAACATGATGAGGCGACCGAGGCGGCCAACGTCGCCGCGATCCTGGCCCGCTACCAGGTCCGTCACATCGTCATCGGCCACACCAAGCAGTACCGGATGATCAATTCTCGCTTCGACGGCGCGGTGCTGCTCACCGACATCTTCGTCCCCGTCGGCTGCGCCGACCCGCATGGCTACCTGCTGAAAGAGGGCGACACCCTGACCGCCGTTCACCGCGGCCACAGCCTGCCGCTGGGCGTCACCGGCGCCGACCACGCGGCCTACCTCACCCAGATCGCGGCCATCGACAAAGCCGCCAGCCCCGGACCCCAGTGCCCGACTAGCTAGGCGACGCTCACCCGCGCCCCCTCCACCACTTCGTGGTCCCCCTCCCCGCAAGAGGACGGGGGAGGAATGTCTCAAACTCCTCCCTTGCGCCCTCTTGCGCGGGGGAGGTGGCGCGGCGCTTTGTCTTGCGCCGTGACGGAGGGGGGCGCGTGACCGTGCAAAAGCGGGCGCCCTTACCGGCACCGCTTGACGATTTCGCGCTGGACGCGCGCCGGGTCGTCGAGGACCGCGAAGAAGCCGTCCATGAACCGGTCCGCCTTGGCGCGGAAGCGGTCGTTGAGGCGCGTTTCGCCGTCGATGATCGCCGTCATCGCCGCGCGCTGGGCCTGGAACTCCGCCGCGACCGAGGCGATCTCGCCGTTGTCCGCGCAATAGCCGCGGTAGACCCGATCGGTCGCATGGCTGATGCCGAGACTGGGGGGCGGCGCCGCGTAGGGCGCATCGACGAAGCCCGAGGAGTCGAAGTCATAGGGCGCCGGCGCGACGCCCCTGGCCGTCGCCACCGTCGCGTCCTTGGCGGCGATGAAGCGGCTGTTGTGGCAGCAGTCGACCCCGGCGGGCGCGGCCATGAACTCCCAGTCGAAGTTGCCGATCATGAACTCGAACAAAGCCGCGCGCTCGGTCGCATGGGCATCCATCTGGGCCATGGAAACCTGATGCGACGCGGCCTTCAGCCTGATCGCGTCATTGCGGTCGGCGAGGCGATTGTCATCCTCGATCAGAAACCCGAACCGGGTCACTCCCGGATCGGCGTCGCTGGTCCGATAGGTGACCTCGGCCGGCCGCGCGCGAAAGCTGATCGGGGTGATCAGATTGTAGAGCCGATAGGCGAGGTATTCGAGCACGATCCGCTGCTCATAATCCGCCCCGGGACGGCAATAGGTGGTCAGCTTCAGCTTTTTTTGGCCCGAAAACAGCGTGCCGCGGGCGCTGTCCTTGTCGAACGTCAGCCACAGGGGCGGAAAGGTGCAGTAGCCCAGGGTGCGCCGGCTGTGCCCGCGCGCCGTCAGCTGAACCGGCAGGCTCTCGGGCGCCCCGCCGGCGTCGCTCACCGTCAGGCTGGCCGCGAACGGGCTGGGGCGAGCGTCGGCGCGGACCAGGGCCGGGAACGGTGCGGTGATGACCATTTTCAGCGGCGCGTCGCTTTCGAACAGATGCCCCTTCGCCGCCGCCGGCCCCGCGCAGAGCAGCGCCAGCGCCGCCAAGACCAACCAAAATTTTCGGATCATGCACTTTCCCCCTCTGGGCGTGAGCCAGCCGCCTTGCGCCCCCTCCACCACCGGCTCCGCCGGCGGTCCCCCTCCCCCGCTGCACGGTGAGGAATTTTGGAAAACTCCTCACCCGTCCTCTTGCGGGGGAGGTGGCGCGGCGCCCTTTCTCGCGCCGTGACGGAGGGGGCGCAAGGCCGGGCAAATCTTGTCGATCGACTCTCTACGTCCCGATCGCCACACATTCCCCCCGCGCCATCACGAAGCGGACCCGCTCCAGCTCGGTGACATCGGTCAGCGGATCGCCGTCGACGGCGATGATGTCGGCGCTCTTGCCCGCCGCGATCGTCCCCGCCATGTCCGAAATGTCCAGAAGCTCCGCCGCACTCACCGTCGCCGCCTTGATTGCCGCGACGGCCGGCATCCCGGCCTCGACCATCAGCGCGAACTCCCGCGCGTTCTGGCCGTGCGGGCCGACCCCCATGTCGGTGCCAAAGGCGATCCGCACCCCGGCCGCGTAGGAACGCCCCAGCGCCGCCTTGATCCGCTCGCCGACCACCAGCGCCTTCTGCGCCTGCGCCGGCGTCAGCACCCCGCCGGCCTTCGCCATGCCGAGCACCGTCATCCCGGCGATGATCGTCGGGGTGTGAAACGCCTTCCGCTTCAGGAAAAGAGCGATCGACTCGTCGTCCAGAAAGCTGCCGTGCTCGATCGAATCGACGCCCGCCTTCAGCGCCGCGTTGATCCCGGCCAGGCCGTGGGCGTGGGCGCTCACCCGCCGGCCCAAATGATGGGCGGTATCGACGATGGTGACGATCTCGTCGGTGGTGAACTGCTGGTCGACCCCGGCGCTGATGTTCGAGAGCACGCCGCCCGTGGCCGCGAACTTGATCGCGTCGGCCCCTTGCGCGACCTGCGAGCGGACCGCCTTGCGGCAGCCGTCGGCGCCGTCGCACACGCCGATGGACGACTGCACGCAGGTGCACACGTCGGCGCGAAAGCCATAGGTCTGGCCGTGCCCGCCGGTGGGCGAGAGGATCGCGCCGACGCACAGGATCCGCGGCCCCGGAACCTTGCCCTCGGCCACCGCCGCGCGCAGGGCGTAGATCACCTCCGGCTTGCGCGCCCCCAGATCGCGCACGGTCGTAAAGCCCGCCGCCAGGGTCAGCCGCGCCCGATGCGCCGCGTCCAGCCCGACCTTCGGATCGGAATCCTCGACCTGCGCCAGCCGCTGCCCCGGCCCCAGCTGCGCGGTCAGATGCACATGGCAGTCGATCAGGCCCGGGAGGACGAAGGCATCCTTGAGGTCGATCAGCCTGGCGCCGTCGGGCGGATCGATGAAGCCTTGGGCGACCGCGACGATCTTGTCGCCGGCGATGCGGATGCTCTGGCGTTGTTTGGGCGCGCTGCCGGGCTCGGCGAGCAGAGTGCCGGCGTGGATGACGGTTTCGCAATCGGGTGGTGGGCTCGTCATATGTGGCCATTCCCATTTTGCGGTCGCGGGCGTCCATTCTTAGATCGTTTTGCGATCATGCTCTAACGGACCTCGGGCCACCGCTCCCTTAGCCTTTCAATGGTAGATCGCCACTTCGGCGTCGTGGGCTTACAGACACTGTTCTGGTTGCCGAACATTCCTATCTCGTTGACGGCCTGATCCAGGCTCGTGGTGTGAAGCCACCGGATCGGAACGAAATACTCAAGGCGCTCAGCGTCGTCTGCGAATTCCTGATGATAGCTACCCTCACTGAGTACCTCTAGGGCGGCTCGCTCGCCTTCCGTGGTTTGGACCATGAACTCCGTGGCCGACTGTGGGCCTCCGATCACTTCGCCAACCCCGACAAAACCATAGCCGGGCGCTTTCACCCACACGCGGTCGCCGAGATTCAACAGATTGAGTGTGTTGCTGTACCACGCGCCGCCGCCGGCGCAGATGAAGCCATAGCGGCGCGCCTCGTTCCAGGAACGGCTCTCACTCTGGCCGAAGGAGGCGTAGAATTCGCCATTCCATGGCTCCCGCTCGCGGGTGGTAGGGGAGGCGGCGGCACTGACTTGTGTGTGGACAGGGTCGAGCAGCCACGACCGGCTCAGCAGTTGCTGGTCCCCGATCATGAATATCTGGAAGCAGAGCACGTTTATCGCGATGTCGCGTTTATTGAGATAACCAACGATCCGCTCGCTGCTCTCGTCCAAACTCGTTGCTACGATGACGATCTGATGGCTATCGTTCAGCGTGTCCTCGTCCAAAGGCTGGCCGAAACGGGCACGAAAGTCAGCTCCCAGATCCCGTCCAGGGGCGAAGCGGGAGTAAATCGCGGCAATGTCCTGGGTCTCCAGGTTCTCGACCCAGACTGCGTAGTCGATGGCCTGGGCGACCACTTCTCTCGGGGTGCGGTCACGCTTCAACTCAATTAGCACCAGCGCTCCGTCTGGCGCGATGGCCAAGAGGTCAATGATCCCTGACGAACCGGTGCGCTCCTGTCGGCCAATCAGCATCCATTGGTCGGACAGAATCCGCGGCGCGGCCACGATCATGTCTTCCAGCACGCGCTCGGTAGGTAACCTCCCCTCCGGCAATGGCTGGGGTTGGACGCCGATGGTCCAGATTGCGTTACGGATGGGCATCAAAAGTTACCTCGGCCAAGGGTCCAACAAAATTCCGGTGACACTGCACGGAACCAGCAAGATTCTCTCCGCGCCTTCTCACTCCAGTCCGCAGCCACGCGCCGCCTGGTCGGGGTTTGCGCACCGCCCCCTAGCGATAGACCTCGCGCCGGTGGCCCACGGCCACGACTAGGACCACCAGCCGCGCGTCCTCGATCTTGCAAATCAGTCGATAGTCGCCGACCCGGTAGCGCCAGAATTCGCCCAACGCCGAGCCCTTGAGGGCTTCTCCAGTCGAACGCGGGTCGCCGAGAATGGCGATCCGCCGGCGAAGGAAATCGCGAATCCGGGCGGCCTCGGAATGGCCGATCTTGCGCAGTTGCCGCAGAGCCTGGTCGTCGATCTCAATCGTCCAGGCCAAGCTCGCGCTCCGCCTCTTCGAGAGACCATACCCGGCCCTCGCCGCGGCGGAGGCGCGCGATCGCGCGCTCGGCCATATAGAGATCCTCGAGATCGTCCAGATGCGCCTCCACGGCCTCGCGCACATAGAAGGTGGCCGTTCGTCCGGTGCGCGCGGCGAGGGCGCGCAGGCGCTCATGGGTTTCGTCGGAAAGGCGAACAGCGGTCTGTCTGGTCATCGCATCGGTTCCGGTGGGATACGCGTATACCATATCACGCGCCATGGGCAGCAGGACATACCGGCCTTTGCGACTCCCCTGTCCGTCAGACGGGGAGTCGATATCACGCCTGAATGAACCCCGAGGCGCCGCCCGCTGCCGGCCTTGCTGGCGCGATCATCTCAAACTCATCGGCGCCGCGTCAGCGCTGCTTCAATATCTCGTCCACCGTAGAACACGCCCAGGATTACCGCCTCGCCACGCGCCTCATCGACGGTGAAGGCAATAGTTGCGCGGCGATCGACGCCGAAAGTGCGCAGGCCAGCGCGCAGGTCATCCCTGGCTGTCCCTCGAAGTGGCGCGACATCCAGCGACAGGCAGGCCGCTTCCAAGTGCAGAACGAATCCTTCCGCGACGCGGGCCCCGGCCTTCTCGGAGACGAAATCGAAGATCGATGTCAGGTCGTCGAGCGCCGCGGCGGTGAACCGCACACTGTAAGACCTCATGCCTTCTTGTGCGCCGAGCGCCCGGCCAGATGCCGTCGCAGCCGCCGGCCAGCCTCATCGGCGGCCAGCGTGTTTTCCGGCGCGGCGGCATGAGCGTCGAACCTGGCGACGCCTTCGGTCGCGATCCAATGTTCGGCCGCGCGATCGGATTGCGCCGCCGTGATCGAAGTGGGTTTTGTCGATGCCATGACCGCTCCCGCCCTACCGCACCAGCTCCCGCATCGCCGCGTCGAGGCCCTGGATGGTCAGGGGGAACATGCGTTCGTGGAGCAGGGTGCGCATGACGCCGATCGAGGGGGTGTGGTCCCAGTGGCGGGCCGGGGTGGGGTTCAGCCAGGCGACGCTGTCCCAGGTGTTGGCGACGCGGTCCATCCACACCGCGCCCGGCTCCTCGTTCCAGTGCTCGACGCTGCCGCCGGGGTAGGTGATCTCGTAGGGGCTCATGGTCGCGTCGCCGACGAAGATCACCTTGTAGTCGCGCCGGTACTTGTTGAGCAGGTCCCAGGTATCGATCTTTTCGGTGTGGCGGCGGCGGTTGTCCTTCCACACGCCCTCGTAAAGGCAGTTGTGGAAGTAGAAGAACTCCATGGTCTTGAACTCGGTGCGGGCGGCGGAAAAGAGCTCCTCGCAGACGCGGATGTGGCTGTCCATCGACCCGCCGATATCGAAGAAGATCAACACCTTGATGGCGTTTCTTCGCTCCGGCTGCATGATCAGGTCGAGATAGCCCTTGTTGGCCGTCTCCTTGATCGTACCCTTCATGTCCAGCTCATCGGGGGAGCCTTCGCGGGCGAACTTGCGCAACCGGCGTAGCGCGATCTTGATGTTGCGGGTGCCCAGTTCGACGGAATCGTCGAGGTTCTTGTATTCGCGCTTGTCCCAGACCTTGATCGCCTTGCCGTGGCGGCCCTTGTCCTGGCCGATGCGGATGCCTTCGGGGTGATAGCCGTCGGCGCCGATGGGCATGTTGCGGCCGTTGCCGCGGGCGTTCTCGTCGTCTTCACCCTCGCCTTCGCCGCGGCCCTGCTTCATCCGCTCGGCGAGCATTTCCATCAGTTTGTCGAAGCCGCCCATGGCCTCGATTTCCTTCTTCTCTTCCTCGGTAAGAAAGCTCTCGGTCAGGCGCTTGAGCCACTCGGCCGGGATGTCCTTGATCTGCTCGCGCTGCAAGAGCTCGAGGCCCTTGAACACATGGCCGAAGACCACGTCGAAGCGATCGAGAAACCTCTCGTCCTTCACCAGGGTGGTGCGCGAAAGATAGTAGAAATCCTCGACCCGGCGTTCGATCACCGCCTTGTCCATGCCTTCCATCAGCATCAGATATTCCTTCAGCGTCACCGGCACCTTGGCCGCGCGCAACTCGCTGAAAAACTGCAGGAACATGGGGCAGGCCTCTTCGGCGCCCTTCAAGCGGCGCGTTGAAGCAAAGATGGCCGCGCCGGGGTCCCCTGTCCAGTCCCGCGCAGGATCGGAAGGCCCGTAACGTGGCCAGCGCAGTCTTTTGACACGAAGCACACGAAGGATCACGAAGAGCACGAAGCGACTTCGCCAGGACGAGGACCGGCGCGGCGCCGGCGAGAAAGGCGGAAACGCAAAGACGCAAAGGCGCAAAGACGCGGAGACCCGAACACACCGGGTAGGGCGGGAGCATATGACTCAGCGCTTCACGCGAAGCGCATCAATCTTTTCTTCTTTGCGCCTTTGCGTCTTTGCGGTTCAAAAAAACTGAGCCCGCCATATCACCCCCGCCGCAGGATGAATTCGCGGTCGCGGGTCATGCCGACTTCGAAGACGTATTCGCCGGCCTTGGCGAAGCCGTGGCGGGCGTAGAGTTTCTGGGCGCCGAGGTTCCCGGACCAGACGCCGATCCACAGGCGCCGCCGTCCCTGGCTTTCCAGCCAGGCGAGGACCTCGGCCAGCAGACGGGAGCCGGTCCCGCCGCCCTGATGCTCGCGCAGCACATAGAGGCGTTTCAGCTCGCCACATCCGGGCTGAACGTCCGGATGGGGCAGGGCGCAGGGGCCTGCCAGGGCGTGGCCGACCGCGTGGCCGTCGCTCTCGACCAGCCAGGCGGCGCTGGCCGGATCGGCGAGGTCGAGCCGCGCCCTTTCGAGGCTGTAGTCGCAGGCCAGGAACGCGCCCAGGTCGGCCGGCGGGTAGAGATGGCCGAAAGTCTGGGCGAAGCACGCGGCGCCGATGTCGGCCAGGGCCGGTGCGTCGGCCAGGACAGCTCTGCGGATCCTGGGCGGGGTCATGGTTTGCACGGAAGGCTTGGCATAGGATCGCGGCGATGGATGTCGCTCTCTACACCCACCCGGATATGCTCGGCCACCGCCCGGCCGCGCGCCATCCCGAGCAGCCGGCGCGGCTGGTCGCGGTGACGCAGGCGCTGGACGCCGCGAGCGATCTCAGTCTGGAGCGCCGGGCCGCGCCGCTGATCTCCGCCGCCGACCTGGCGCTGGTCCACGGCGCCGATCATCTGCGCCTGATCGAGGCCAGCGAGCCGGCGCAGGGCCTCAGTCGCCTCGATCCCGATACCCAGATGTCGCCCGGCAGCCTGGCCGCGGCCAGGCGGGCCGCCGGCGCCGTGGTCGCCGCCACCCGCGCGGTGGTCGCCGGAGAGATCCAGCGGGCCTTCTGCGCGGTACGACCTCCGGGCCATCATGCGGGACCCGGCTTCGCCATGGGCTTCTGCCTGTTCTCCAACCTCGCCATCGGGGCGCGGGCCGCGCAGTCCGCCGGCGTCCAGCGCATCGCCATCGTCGATTTCGATGTCCATCACGGCAACGGCACCCAGGCCGTTTTCGAAGCCGACGCCGACGTGCTCTTCGCGTCGGTCCATCAGTCGCCGGCCTATCCGGGCACCGGCGCGCCGGGCGAGACCGGCGCCGGCAATGTGGTCAACGCCACCGTGCCGCCAGGCGCGGCGCGCGCGGCGTGGCGGCGCGCCTTCGATGGCCTGATGGCCCAAGTCGACGCCTTCGAGCCCGACCTGATCATGGTCTCCGCCGGCTTCGACGCCCATGCCCGCGATCCCCTGGCCGAGCAGATGCTCGAGGCGGAAGACTTCGCCTGGGCGACCGCCGCCATCGTCGGCGTCGCCAGGGAGAGGGCCGGGGGCCGGATCGTTTCCTCCCTGGAGGGCGGCTACGACCTGGAGGCTCTGGGCGCCAGCGCCGTCGCGCATGTGCGCGCGCTTGGGGGAAACTAGCCATGGCCACGCGGCCGGCGGCCAGCGAGGCGCTTCCCGATGCCCCCGAGCGGCCCGGCGCGGTGATTCTGGCGCGTCACGGAGAGCCGGCCCTTTCGCGCAAGGTGCGGCTTTCGGCGGCCGAATATGGATTGTGGTGGGAGCGCTATGAGGTCGGCGGCCTGAAGGCGGAGCAGGTGATACCCGACGATCTCAAGGCTTTCGCCCGCACCGCGGGTTTCATCATCGCCTCGACGCGTTTGCGCTCGATCGAGACCGCCCACACGTTGAGCGCCGGCCGCGCCTTCGCACAGGATCCGATCTTCGTCGAGGCCCCGCTGCCCCCGCCGCCGTTTCCCGGCTGGCTGCGCCTGTCGCCCCGCCTGTGGGGCGTGACGGCGCGGTTCTGGTGGTGGTTTTTCAACCACAACCTTGGCCAGGAATCGCGAGCGCAGGCGCAGGCGCGCGCCGATGAGGCGGCCAGGCAGCTGACCGCGCTCTCCGCCACCGGCCAGGACGTGCTGGTCCTCGCCCACGGCTTTTTCAACACCATGGTCGGCCGTTCGCTCAAGCGCCTGGGCTGGCGCTGCACCCTCGACGAAGGCTTCCGCTACTGGTCCGCCCGCCGCTTCGAATGGCCGGCCGAGGGATGACCGCGGACCACTCCGGGGAAGATGCATGAACGGTGAACGCACCAGGCCCGGCGCCGCGTCATTTCAACACCAAGAGCACGAAGGCCACGAAGATCACGAAGCGCTCTCTTCTGGCCTCGAGAGGCTAGCGCGGACCGTCATCGACGCGGGACTGAAGGTGCACAAGACACTTGGCCCGGGTCTGTTGGAGTCTGCCTATGAGAGTTGTCTTTGCCGTGAACTTCAGGTCCGCGGCGTCACTTCCCCACGACAAGTCGCTCTGCCGATAATCTATGAAGGTACTCGCCTTGAATCCGGATATCGCCTGGATCTGGTCGTCGAGAAGTCGATTATTGTCGAGGTCAAGTCAGTCGATGCTCTTTCGCGCCTCCATGAGGCGCAAGTCCTGACCTATCTCAAACTGTCCAGGCTGCGCATTGGAATTCTGATGAACTTCAACGTTGTCCTTTTCAAACAGGGTCTGAGGCGATTGGTGCGCTGAGATAAGCCTCTTCGTGTTCTTCGTGTCCCTTCGTGAGCTTCGTGTTGAAACGGACACGCCGCCGCCGCCAACAACCGAGCGGTCCTTGGCGTGGCCAACCCGCGTTGCCGCATGCCACTGAGCTCGGCTAGGGTGAGGGATGAGTGAGGTTTCGGACATGGCCGGGCTTTCCTTCGAGGAGGCGCTGGCCGAGCTGGAGAAGATCGTCGCCGAGCTGGAATCGGGCAAGGCCGAGCTCGAGCGGTCGATCCAGGTCTATGAGCGCGGCGCGGCGCTGAAGGCCCATTGCGAGGCCAAGCTGAAGGCGGCGCAGCTACGCGTCGAGAAAATCGTCATGGGGCCGGCGGGCCCGATCGGCGTCGAGCCGGCGGAGTTCTCGTGACCACGGCCCAGGCAAGCTCCCTGGCGCCGCGGATCGCCGAGGCCGCGGACCTGGTCACCGTGGCCCTGGACGAACTGCTGCCGCGCGCCGAGGGACCCGAGGGGCGGCTGACCGAGGCGATGCGCTATGCGGCGCTCGGCCCCGGCAAGCGCCTGCGGCCGTTCTTCGCGCTGGAGACCGGCCGCATGTTCGACCTGCCCCAGCGGCCGGTCCTGCGCGCCGCCTGCGCGCTCGAATGCATTCACACCTACAGCCTGATCCACGACGATCTTCCATGCATGGACGACGACGCCCTGCGCCGCGGCCGGCCAACGGTCCACATCGCCTATGACGAGGCGACGGCCGTGCTGGCCGGAGACGCCCTGCAAAGCGTCGCCTTCGAGATCGTCACCCATCCCGACACCCATGAGGACGGGGCCGTGCGGGCGGAGCTGGCTCTTCGTTTGGCGATCGCCAGTGGCGCGCGGGGCATGGCCGGCGGTCAGATGATCGACCTGATCGGCGTGCGCGACGATCTGGGCGCGGTGGCCCGCATGCAGCGGATGAAGACCGGGGCCCTGATCGCCTGCGCCTTCGAGCTGCCGCTGGTCATGGCCAAGGCCGGCAAGTCGCAGCGCGCGGCGCTGATGGCCTTCGCCCACGACATCGGCCTGGCCTATCAGATCGTCGACGACCTTCTCGACGCGGAGGGCGACGAGGCGGCGCTCGGCAAGGCGGCCGGCGGCAAGGACGCGGCCAGGGGCAAGGCCAACTACGTCACCCTCCTGGGCGTGCGAGCGGCCAAGGAACGGCTCGCCGTGCTCACCGTTCAGATCAAGGCCCACCTGGATGGGTTCGGCGAACGGGGGCGATTGTTGAGGTCGGCCGTCGATTTTGTGCTAGATCGAAACCGTTGAGTCTCCCTGGGGGCGGGGACGCGTAAGAGGTCGGACCCTTTAAAGACATGGCTTCAGCCACACCCCTTCTCGACACCATCGCCACCCCCGCCGATACCCGAGGACTGTCGCTTGCGGAGCTTCGCCGGCTGGCCGACGAGCTGCGCGCCGAAACCATCGAGGCGGTTTCCACCACCGGCGGCCATCTGGGCGCGGGGCTGGGCGTGGTCGAACTGACCGTCGCCATCCACCACGTGTTCGACACCCCGCGCGACATCGTCATCTGGGACGTCGGCCATCAGGCCTATCCGCACAAGATCCTCACCGGCCGGCGCGGGCGCATCCGCACGCTGCGCCAGGGGGGAGGCCTTTCGGGCTTCACCAAGCGCGCCGAGAGCCCCTACGATCCTTTTGGCGCAGCCCACGCCGCAACCTCGATATCGGCGGCGCTCGGCTTCTGCGTGGCCAGGGACATGCGCGGCGATGACAACGCGGTGATCGCGGTGATCGGCGACGGCTCGATGAGCGCCGGCATGGCCTATGAGGCGATGAACAACGCCGCCGAGGCGACAAAACGCCTGGTGGTGATCCTCAACGACAACGACATGTCGATCTCGCCGCCGGTCGGAGGGATGAGCGCCTACCTGGCGGGGCTGGTCTCCGGCGGGGCCTACCAGCGGGTGCGAAAATTCGGCAAGGGCGTTGCCAGCCATCTGCCGCGCACCTTGAAGGACATGGCTCGCAAGGCCGAGGAATACGCCCGCGGCATGGCCACCGGCGGCACCTTCTTCGAGGAACTCGGGTTCTATTACGTAGGGCCCATCGACGGCCATAATCTCGATCATCTGGTCGGGGTGCTGAAGAACGTTCGCCAGATGGACGACAAGCCGGTGCTGGTCCACGTGGTCACCCAGAAGGGCAAGGGCTATGGCCCGGCCGAGAGCGCCGCCGACAAGCATCACGCGGTCGCCAAGTTCGATGTGATCACCGGCCAGCAATCGAAGCCGGCCTCCAACGCGCCCAGCTACACCAAGGTGTTCGCCGCCGAACTGATCAGGCAGGCCGAACAGGACGACAAGATCGTCGCCATCACCGCGGCCATGCTGCCCGGCACCGGCCTCGACGCCTTCGCCAAGCGCTTCCCCGACCGCTGTTTCGATGTCGGCATCGCCGAGCAGCATGCGGTGACCTTCGCCGCGGGCCTGGCCGCCGACGGCATGAAGCCGTTCGCGGCGATCTATTCGACCTTCCTGCAACGCGGATACGACCAGGTCGTCCACGATGTCGCCATCCAGCGCCTGCCGGTCCGCTTCGCCCTCGACCGGGCGGGACTGGTCGGGGCCGACGGGCCCACCCACGCCGGCAGTTTCGATGTCGGCTACCTGGGCCAGCTTCCCGGCTTCGTGGTCATGGGCCCGGCCGATGAGGCCGAGCTGGCGCGGATGGTGGCCACCGCCGCGGCCATCGACGACCGGCCGAGCGCCTTTCGCTTTCCGCGCGGCGACGGCGTCGGCGTGGCCATGGACGAGGCGGCCCAGCCGCTGGAAATCGGCCGCGGGCGCATCGTTCGCGAGGGAACGGCGCTGGCCATCCTCTCGTTCGGCACGCGCCTGGCCGAGTGTCTCAAGGCCGCCGAGCTGCTAGCGGCCCGCGGCCTTTCGGCGACCGTCGCCGACGCCCGCTTCGCCAAGCCGCTGGACGAGGACCTGGTCCTGCGTCTGGCGCGCGACCACGAGGCTCTGATCACCGTCGAGGAAGGCGCGATGGGCGGCTTTGGCGCCTTCGTCCTCCATGCCCTGGCCGCGCACGGCGCGCTCGATCGGGGCTTGAAGGTCCGCACCCTGACCCTGCCCGATATCTTCCAGGACCAGGACAAGCCCGAAGCCATGTACGCCCAGGCCGGCCTCGACGCCGAAGGCATCGTCCGCGCCGCCCTTGCCGCCCTCGGCGTCGGCAAGTCCGCCAAGGGCCTGCGGGCTTAGGCGCCGCCTTGCGCCCCCTCCACCACCGGCTGCGCCGGCGGTCCCCCTCCCCCGCAAGAGAACG
>Ga0208849_1001490_pt1 | contig 16079 bp, 13 predicted proteins | sample NGESurdeep072012_10_FD_184470 | JGI IMG/M metagenome (GOLD analysis project Ga0208849, IMG submission 184470) | Arctic peat soil microbial communities from Barrow, Alaska - NGEE Surface sample 53-3 deep-072012 (SPAdes) | ecosystem: Environmental > Terrestrial > Soil > Wetlands > Peat ...
GGCTCGTTCATCTACGTCCCGCCCGGCGTGAAGGTCGACATGCCGCTGCAGGCGTACTTCCGGATCAACACCGAGAACATGGGCCAGTTCGAGCGCACCCTGATCATCGCGGACGAAGGGTCCGAAGTGCACTACGTGGAGGGGTGCTCCGCCCCCGTCTACACCACGGACTCGCTGCACTCGGCGGTGGTCGAGCTGGTGGCGCTCCAGGGCTCGCGGATCACCTACACCACCATCCAGAACTGGTCGAACAACGTGTACAACCTGGTGACGAAGCGGGCGCGTGCGGAAGCCGAAGCGCACGTGGCGTGGATCGACGGCAACATCGGGTCGCGCCTCACCATGAAGTACCCGTCGGTGTACCTCATGGGACCCAAGGCCTCGGGTGAGGTCCTGTCGGTGGCGTACGCCGGTGCGGGCCAGCACCAGGACGCCGGGGCCAAGATGGTGCACGCCGCGCCCGAGACCACCTCGACCATCGTGTCGAAGTCGATCTCCAAGGACGGCGGCCTGTCGACCTATCGGGGCCTGGTGCGGGTGGAGGAGGGGGCGAAGCATGCCAAGAGCTTCGTGCGTTGCGACGCCCTCATCCTGGACGAGCAGTCGACGTCAGAGACCAAGCCCTACATGGAGGTCGAGGAGCGCGACGCGCAGATCGGCCACGAGGCCACGGTGTCGAAGGTGGGTGAGGACCAGCTCTTCTACCTCATGAGCCGGGGGCTCTCGGAGAGCCAGGCCATGAGTATGATCGTCAACGGCTTCATCGAGCCCGTCGTGCGCACGCTGCCCATGGAGTACGCGGTCGAGTGGAGCCGGCTCATCGAGTTGCAGATGGAAGGCGCAGTCGGCTGATCGGGTCGGGCCCTGCCCGGCGCCTCCGCTCAGTCCGCTCAGGGAGAGGAGGCGGTAGCCGTGCCCATGCGTGAGGGGTGCAAGCACTTCCAGAGCCGCTCGTACGACACCGGTGAGGTCGTGCGCTTCTGCGAGCTCGATCTTGCTCCCGAAGCCCCGTGGCGCTGCCCCGATCCCTGCGCATCCTTCGCGCCCCGTATGGTCGACCTGGCGTGGCAGCCCGGGAGCCTGGTCCGCAAGCCGGTCGAGGACGAGCCCGGCCCCGGCGGTCCCGACGTCGTGCGATTGCTCGAGGAGGCGGCCGACATCGTCGACGCCGTCGTCCCCGAGACCCTGGCCGAGGTGGAGAAACAAGAACAGGCCAAAGACCGCGGCCGTCGCTGGTGGAAACGTCGCTGAGGTCGTGAATCACGCCCGCCCGGGGCCGCAGCCGGACTCGGGTCAGTGCCCTGTGAACGTCACTTCCCTTTGAACGTCAGCGCCCCTTGAATTCCGGCGCCCGCTTCTCCATGAAGGCCGTCATGGCCTCGATCAGGTCGTCGGAGCCGAGGAAACCAGCGTTCCAGGTGGCCACGTAGTCGAGGCCGTCGCTCACCGATTTGTCCTCGCAGGCGGCGAGTACGGCTTTGGTGCCCTGCACGGCCAGGGGCGAGTTGGCGGCGATCTCCGTCGCCAACTGGCGAGCGGCGGCCAATGCCGCCGGCGCGTCGGGCAAGACGTCGTTCACCAGCCCGATCTCCTTGGCGCGTGCCGCGGTGATGTCCTTGCCCGTCAGAGCCAGCTCGGCCACATGGCCCTTGCCGATAATGTGCGGCAGCCGCTGCAAGCTACCGAGGTCGGCCACGATGGCGACCTTGGTCTCACGGACCGAAAACACCGCATCGGCGCTCGCCACCCGCATGTCGCAGGCGGAGACGATGTCCACGCCGCCCCCGATGCAGTAGCCGTGGATGGCGGCGATGACCGGCTTGGGACACTGCGCCACCGAGGTCACCGAGGCCTGCATGCGAAGGACTCCTTGCCGTGCCGTCACGGCCCGAGACGCCATCGAGGGTTGGTGCGACTTTGTCTTTCCGTTGCCATCGGCCGGGCCCGGTTCGCCGCCGGTCAGCATCCCCGCCATGGCCTTGAGGTCGAGACCGACGCTGAAATGCGGTCCCCGGGCGGCGATCACGACAGCCCGCACGGACCGGTCGTCGGACAGCTCCGCCATGGCCAGCGGCAGGTCGTTCCAGAACGCCGGGCCCATGGCGTTGCGGGCCTCGGGTCGGTCAAGCCACAGGGTGGCGACGGGGCCGTCGCGTTCGATCGAAAGCACGTCGTAGTCGGGCATGGAGCCCACATTACGGCTCCCGGTGGCCGTTCCCGGTCGGCCCGATGCGAGGACGGCCTCGAGCGATCCAGGAGAAGAAGCAGGTGGTACGCCCGGTAGGATCGTATCCAGGGTCGATGTCGTGTTCAGGATCCCTGCGTTGCTGAGCTCCCGTCAATGCCCGTGCGACCCCTGTCCATCACCGTGAGAGAGGCAAACCCCTGACCACGTTCACCGCCGAGGCGTCCTCGGCACTTGGCGGCCCCCGGTGGCTGGTGCGGCGCCGTGCCGAGGCCTGGGAGCGGTTCTCCGCGTCGAACGTCCCCACCGAATCCGAAGAGGTGTGGCGCTACAGCGGCATCGACGCATTCGACCTCGACGCCTTCGCGCCCCTGGCCCCGAAGACGACGGTGGGATCGGACGCTGCGCTTGGTCTCGCCCGCCGGCTCGCCGACTCCCTGGGGCCGCGTGCGGGCCTGGTCGTCACCCGCAACGGCACCGTCGAGGCGATCGAGATGGCCCCGTCGGCACCCGAGGCGTTGTCGGTCGTCGCCACCCCGACGCCATCGGGTGACTCGGCGCCCGCCACCGTGGGTGTGGTGGGCCACGCACGCGACGCCTTCGGCGAGCTCCACGACGCATTCGTGACCGACGTGGTGGTCGTCACGGTGGCCCGCAAGACCGTCGTCTCCGACCCGATCATCATCGTGCACTTGATCGAACCCGGCACCCCCGACGACCCCGGTATCTCGGTGTTCCCCCACACCCTGGTCGATATGGACGCATCGTCGGAGGCCGGGGTCATCGAGATCATCGCCCCCGCGGCCGTGGGCCAAGCGCTGCCGGCCGGTGACGAGTCCGACACCACACCCACCGCCACGCTCGTGGTCCCGGTCACCGAGCTTCTCGTTCCCGACGACTCCCATCTCCGCTACGCCAACCTGCAGGTCCTCGGGCAAGGGACCACGTCGATCGCCGTGCAGGCGAGCTCGGTCGGGCGCGACGCCAGCCTGCAGTCGTTCACCGCCAGCCTGGGTGGCCGCTACGCGCGGATACGCACCGATTCCGAGCTCGTGGGTCAGTCCGGGCGCACATCCCTCCTGGCTGCGTACCTCGGGACCGGGGAGCAGGTCCATGACTTCCGGACCCAGCAGGACCACCACGCGCCGCGCACCGAGAGCCAGCTGCTGTTCAAAGGGGCCGTTGCCGATAGGGCGAGATCGGTCTACAGCGGGTTGATCCGGATCCGCAAAGGGGCACGGGGGGCGAACGCCCAACAGACCAACCACAACCTCGTGCTTTCTGAGGGTGCCCATGCCGACTCGGTGCCCAATCTCGACATCGACGAGAACGACGTGCGTTGCAGCCACGCCTCCACGGTGGGGCCGATCGACGAGGAGCAGCGGTACTACCTCGAGACCCGCGGGATCGAACCGTCGGTGGCGGAACGGCTGATCGTCCTGGGCTTCTTCTCCGATCTCGCCGGCCGGGCCCCGTTCCCCGGCGTGGGTCGGTGGGTCGAAGAAGCGGTGCACCGCCGCATGGCGGGTCGTCTGTCCGCCCAGGGTGCCACCAATGGGTGACCTCGTGCGTCTGTGCGGGCGTGACGACCTCTCATCGGGGGCCGCCCGTCGGTTCGATGTGGGTGCGCACCGGATCGCGTTGGTGCGCATCGAGGACGACTTCTACGCCATCGGCGACATCTGCAGCCACGAGGACTACTCCCTCTCCGAAGGCGAAGTCCTAGTCGAGGCGTGTGAGATCGAGTGCTGGAAGCACGGATCGATGTTCGACCTGCACACCGGCGAGCCGCTGTCGTTGCCGGCGACCAAGCCCGTCCCGGTCTACGGCGTGCGGGTCGACGGTGACGACGTGCTCGTGGAGCTCCCGTGACGTCGACGGGCTCGGCGACCCCGAACGGTGACGGCGCCACCCACGAGCTCGTCATCGACGGGCTCCGGGCCGGTGTCGCCGGGCTGGAGGTGCTCACCGGCGTGGACCTGGTGGTGCGCAGCGGCGAGGTGCATGCGGTCATGGGCCCCAACGGGTCGGGCAAGAGCACACTCGCCCACGTCCTTATGGGCAAGCCCGGGTACCAGGTACTGGGCGGACATGTGACACTCGACGGCGAGGACCTGCTGCGGCTGGCGCCGTTCGAACGGGCCCGACTGGGGTTGTTCCTCGCCCCCCAGGACCCCATCGAGGTCCCGGGCGTCGGTCTGCACCAGGCGCTCACCGAAGCTCTGGCCGGGCGCGGGATGCGCCTGGACGACGCCGATGGATCACTGGCTTCGCGCGCTCTGGCCGAAGCCCAGCGGGTGGGGCTCGAGACTCGTCTGCTCGACCGGCCGCTGAACGCGGATCTGTCGGGCGGTGAGCGCAAACGTAGCGAGACGCTGCAGATGGCGTTGTTGCGCCCCAGCATCGCCGTGCTCGACGAGCTCGACTCGGGCATCGACATCGACGGTTTGCGCGACGTGGCCCAGCGGGTGCGCGACGGCGTGGTGGAATGGGGGCTCGGGGTCCTCGCCATCACCCACTACCGGCGACTGCTCTCGGTCCTGCGACCCGACGTGGTCCACGTGCTCGTGCGCGGTCGCATCGTGGCCAGCGGCGGCCCCGACATGGCGGAAGAGCTCGAGCGCACGGGCTACGTCCCCTTCGAGACCGCAGCCCGAGAACGCGACGCCGCCACCGGAAACTGATTCGTCAGTCAATAACCACGGCGGTACCATGACCGCGGCGTTGCCCACTAGTTCGACGCAGGAGGCCGACCGTGCGTTTCTTCAGCTTCCACCTGATGCCCTATCCGGATCTGCCTCCTGATTACGACGGGCCGGCGTGGATCACCTGCCCCAACGAGCTGTTCGACCCCCGACTGGGCGGTGAGCTCTACAACCGGTACATCGACGAGCTGGTGTATGCCGAGGAGCTCGGATTCGACGGGGTGTGTGTCAACGAGCACCACCAGAACGCCTACGGCATCATGCCGTCCCCGAACCTGATCGCGTCGATCCTGGCCCGTCTCACGTCCCGGGTCCGCATCGCGGTGGTGGGGAACGCGCTCCCTTTGTACGACCCCCCCACACGCGTGGCGGAGGAGTTCGCCATGATCGACTGCATCAGCGGAGGGCGCCTCATCGCGGGAATGGTCGTGGGCGGTGGCCCGGAGTACTACTCATTCTCGTTGAATCCCGCCCACGCCCGCGAGCGGTTCGCCGAGGCACACGACCTGATCCTGAAGGTGTGGACGGAGCCGGGCCCGTTCGAATTCACCGGCAAGCATTACAAGCTCCGTTACGTCAACTCCTGGCCCCGGCCCATCCAGCAGCCGCACCCCGAGATCTGGATCCCCGGGGTCGGCTCACTCGAGACCCTGGAGTTCGTGGCCAAGCACCACTACGCCTACATGGGGATCCCCTACTTCCACATCAACGTCTTCGAGCGCATGTTCGCCATGTTGCGCGAGGCGTGTCAGAAAGAAGGGTATGACGCCGACCCTCTGCAACTGGGATGGCTGGTGCCGATCTTCGTCGCCGACACCGATGCCGAAGCGCGGCGGCGCTACGAGGAGCACTTCTGGTACTTCGTGCGGCGCCTCCTGCCGGGCATCAACATCTCGCCTCCGGGCTACACCTCGGTGCGCTCGGTGGAGAACATCATGAAGAACGCGGGGACCTTCGCCCTCAACCTCGATTCCTGGGACCAGGTGGTGGAAGGGCAGTACGCCATCGTGGGATCCCCCGAGACGGTCACCGAATTGCTCTCCGCCAACATCGAGCGGCTGGGGGTCGGCAACCTCCTGGGCCTCTTTCAGTTGGGCACCCTCCCGGCGCTCGACACCAAACAGAGCCTCGATCTCTTCGCCACTGAGGTCATGCCGAAACTGCGGGCCTCGTTCCCCGGTGCTCAGCGGCCCGAGGTGCCGGCATCGGCCCCGGCGACGGCGTCGTCGTGACGACCCTGGGGCGCGCCACCCTCGACAGCGCCGTGGGCCCGATCGAGGTCCACCGGGGCGGTGGGGCGGGCCCGGCAACGCTGGTCTATCTGCATTCGGCCCAGGGTGAAGGGCCGGGCATGGCCTTGTTGGAGAACCTGGCCGACACCCGCCAGGTGGTGGCTCCGTTGTTCCCGGGCTTCGGGGACTCCGAGGGGTTGGTACACATCGACGACATCGAGGACGCCGCCTTTCATGTTCTGGACGTCCTCGACCGCCTGGACCTGGCGTGGTGTGACCTCGTCGGTTCATCGCTCGGGGGGTGGATGGCGGCGGAGCTGGCGGTGCGATGGCCCGAGCGAGTGCGGCGTATGGTCCTCGTGAACCCGGTGGGCCTCTACGTCCAGGGCGCGCCCATCACCGAGATCTTCGGGCGAACGCCGTCGGAGCTGGCGCAGGAGCTCTTCGCCGATCCCGAGTATCCCCTCGCTCAGCTCATGCGGGCCATGGACGGGATGGAAGCAGACCCGTCACTGGTACCGTTCGAGCTCGTGCGCCCGTTCCTACAGTCGCAGGCGGCCACGGCCAAAGTGGGATGGAACCCCTATCTCCACGACCCCAAGTTGTTGGGCCGCCTGGGCCGAGTCACCGCGCCCACCCTGATCATCCACGCCCGTCAGGACGGCATCGTCCCCCGGGAGCACGCCGAGGCGTATGAGTCCGCCATTCCCGACGCCAAGGTTGCCGATCTCGAAGGTGCCGCCCATCTGGCTGCCCTCGAACGACCCGACGAGGTGGCCACGCTCGTGCTCCAACACCTGGGGGACTGAGCCCGAGACCCGCCACCGCCGGGGGGGTTTGGTCACGGACGAGCCCACCAGCTGACCTGGCGGGGGGAGGGCCCGCTGGTACCGTCTTGCGTCATGGCCCGTCGTCCTCCGCGCGGCACGGCCGCGGGGAAAGGCAAACTGATCGGCCACGCCCGCCTGGATCCGGTGCCGGGACCGGGGGCCGCCGACGGCGAGGGCCTCGAGCGCCTCGGCGAACTGCACAGCCAAACGCCGGCGGCCATCCCGGTCCCGCCTCAGGCTGGAGCCGGGGCCGACATCGCCGCCACGTCAGGGGACGCGCCGCCCCCTCCAGGCGAGACGCCGGATGGCATCCCGAGCCAAACTCCCGGTGCGCCCCCACCCCCGACGGTTCGTCCCCCCGGGCGCAAAAGCAGGCGGCGGCGGCGGAGTACCGCAGAGCGCGTGGTCCGGTGGGTGGCGCTGGTCGTGGCCCTCGTGCTGGTCGTCTCGGCGTCGGTGTACGGATACCTGTGGTACCGCCTGGGTGAGATCAAGTCGGTGAAGTGCACGACGTGCGCGGTGGAGGCCCCCGGGGCGCCGTACAACGTCTTGATCGTGGGATCGGACTCGCGGGCCGGGAACACGGGCGCGGCGACCAAGGCATTCGGCAGCGCCACGCAGGTGGGGGGGCAGCGCAGTGACACCATCAAGATCCTGCACGTCGACCCGGCCACCAACTCCGCCCGACTGTTGTCGATCCCCAGAGACACCTACGTCGAGTTGTCGGGCATGCCCTCGGGCACGGGGTTGGCGACCGACAACAAGATCAACACGGCCTTCAACAGCGGGCCGCTCCCGCTCATCCAGACCATCGAGAACACGTTCGGCATCCCCATCAACCATTTCGTGATCACCAGCTTCAACGGCGTGATCGACCTCGTGACGGCGGTGGGCGGCGTCAACCTCGACTTCCCGTATCCCGCCCGTGACAACGACCAGGGGAACAACAATTCGGGGCTTGTGATCACCCATTCCGGGTGTCAGCCACTGAGCGGCAACATGACCCTGGCGCTGGCCCGCTCGCGCTTCTACGAATACGAGGTCCGGCCCGGGTACTGGGAATACGACGGGAGCGGCGATCTGGGGCGCATCCAACGGCAGAATGCCATCATCGAGGCCGTCATCAACAAGGCGAAGTCGAGCTACAACCCCTTGAAGGTCAATGCCTTTCTCGGTTCGGTGGTCCACGACATCACCAAGGACACCGCCATGTCCACGAGCATGATGCTCTCGTTGGTGCAGCAGTACCACGCCTTCTCGGGCTCCGCCCTGCAGACCTTCACCCTCCCCACGCTCGGAGCCAGCTCCGATGTGGCCGGGTCGATCGAGGTCGTCCAACAGGCCGCCGCCACGGCGATGATCACCCAGTTCCTGGGCTCGTCCCCGTCGTCGGTCGTGACCCCGCCGCTCGACGCCTACGGGTCGCCGGTCACCGTGCCGAGCACGACGGCGCCGACGAATCAGAGTGGTGCGGGGCCGTCTCCCACCACCACCACGTCGGTGCCCGGCACGGGGCCCTTCAACCCCACCCCGTGCTGAGGACGGCGCGCCGTGCGACGACGCTGTCGAGACGGCGACCGGCTCACGCCTCGGCGGAGGTGCTCTCCTCGGCCTCGTCGAGGCCCTGGGCCAACGTGTTCCAGGACAATGTGGCGCACTTGATGCGCACCGGGAACTTCACCACACCCTGAAGCGCGGCCAGCTCTCCCAGGGACTCCGGATCGGTCGTCACGGCGTCGGCGCCGTCTCCTGACCCGTTGCTGGAGCTGCCTGGTTCGGGCCCGTCGCCGAGCCGGGCCTCGTGGACCGACATCATCGCCTTGAAGGTGCGGATCAGGCCGCGGGTCTCGGCGACGGTCTTTCCCTTCACCGCCGCCGACATGAGCGACGCCGACGACTGGCTGATGGAGCAGCCCTGGCCGGCGAATCGAATGTCGGTGACGGTGCCGTCTTGCACCTGCACGTACACGACGACCTCGTCGCCACAGAGCGGGTTGAACCCCTCGACACGTTGGGCCGGGGGCGCGGGCAGCTCGCCGCGGTTGCGGGGGCTGCGGTAGTGGTCGAGGATGATCTCGCGGTAGAGGTCTTCCAGACCGGTCATGGGCTCCTCGTCGTTCGGGACAGGATCGTCGGCCGGTCGTCGTCGGCGGCGATCAGGTATCGCTTCACTACGCGAACAGGGTACCGGCCTCGGCGATCGCGTCGGCCAGGACGTCCACGTCGGACTCGTCGTTGTAGAGGTAGAACGAGGCCCGAGCCGTGGCGTTGACGCCCAGTCGCCGCATCAGCGGCTTGGCGCAGTGGTGCCCGGCCCGGACACACACCCCGGCCTGGTCGAGGACCTGGGCGAGGTCGTGGGGGTGGACGTCGCGGTATGCCAGCGACAGGACGCCGCCGCGTTCGGCCGTCCCGGGAGGGCCGAAGATCTTGAGATCGTGGCCGAAACGCTCGGCCAGGACCGACTGGGCATAGGCCGTGAGCTCGACCTCATGGGCACGGATGGCCTCGAGGCCCAGCGACTCCAGGTAGGACACCGCCGCCCCGAATCCCACCGCCTCGGCGATGGGCGGTGTGCCGGCCTCGAACTTCCAAGGCAGGACATTGGCCGTGAACCCGTCGTGGCGGACGTCTCGGATCATTCCGCCCCCGCCCAGGAAGGGGGGCATGGCCTCGAGGAGCTCGCGCCGGCCCCACAAGACCCCGATCCCGGTCGGGCCGAGCATCTTGTGGGCGCTGAACGCCAGGAAGTCACAGCCGAGCCCGCCCACGTCGGTGGGCACGTGGGGTACCGATTGCGCCCCGTCGGCCAGCACCACCGCACCAGCGTTATGGGCGGCCTCAGCGATGCGGGCGAAGGGCGTGATCGTCCCGAGCACATTCGACATCGTCGTGCAGGCCACGAGCTTTACCCCGTCGAGCAGGCGATCGAGGTCAGAGAGGTCGAGTCGGTACTCCTCGTCGATGCCGATCCAACGCAACTCGATGCCGCGCTCGTCGGCCAGCATGAGCCACGGCACGATGTTGGCGTGGTGCTCCATTTCGGTGAGCAGCACCACGTCACCGGGGCCCAGATTCGTCCGGGCCCAGGTGGCGGCGACCAGGTTGATGGCCTCGGTGGCGTTCTTGGTGAATATCACCTCGTGCTCGGGGTCGGGCGCGCCGATGAGCCGGCCCACCGACACCCGGGCCGCCTCGTAGAGACGGTCGGCTTCCTCGGCGAGCGTGTAGACGCCCCGGTGCACGTTGGCGTGGGTGGTCTGGTAATACGCGTCCATGGCGTCGAGCACGCATTGGGGGCGCTGGGAGGAAGAGGCAGAGTCGAGATAGACGACCCGATGCCCGTGCACGGTGCGGCCGAGCACAGGGAAGTCCCCCTTGAGCTTAGAGAAGTCGACGTCGGATGTGCACGGTTCGCTGTGCATCGTCGGCGCCCCCTTCTTCTCGGCGCGGGCATTCGTCACGGTCACCTCCGCCACGGCTCGTAGCCTTCGGTCTCGAGGCGCTCCGCCAGGGTCGGGCCACCGCTCTCGACGATCCTGCCGTCCACCAGCACGTGCACGGCGTCAGGGCGCAGGAGCTCCAAGATGCGGGTGTAGTGCGTCACCAGGAGCACCCCCAGCGACGGCCGCTCGCCCCGCACGGCCTGCACTCCATCGGCCACGATGCGCAGGGCGTCGATGTCGAGCCCGGAGTCGGTCTCGTCGAGCACCGCCAGCTCCGGTTCCAGCATGGCCATCTGGAGGATCTCGTTCCGCTTCTTCTCACCACCGGAGAAACCTTCGTTCAGGTGCCGCTCGCCGAAGGCGGGGTCCATGCCCAGGCGCTTCATCCATTCGAGCATCGACATCCGGACCTCGAGCACCGAACGGTCGTCGCCCACGCGTCCCGACACGGCTTGGCGCAGGAATTGGATCACGGGGACGCCGGGGATCTCCTCGGGGTACTGGAAGGCGAGGAACATGCCCGCCTTGGCCCGCACGTCGGTCGGCCACGCCGTGACGTCATCGCCGCGGAAGCGAATGGCGCCGGAGGTCACCTGGTACGAGGGATTGCCGAGCAGCGTGCTCGCCAGTGTCGACTTGCCCGAGCCGTTCGGGCCCATCAGGGCATGGAGCTCACCCTCGCCCACAGCCAGGTCCACGCCGCGCAGGATTTCGGTCCCTTCCACGGCGACGTGCAGGCCCTCGATCTCCAGCAGCGGGGTCACGGCCGCAGTCTACCGTCGCGGCGAGATTTCCACTACGGCCATAGGAGCAATCCCGACACCGCCATACCCCCCTCCCCACCCCCGCCGGGGGCCCGAGGAATGCTCCCACCAGGTCATTCGGTTCGCGACTTCCGTCCGGTAGCGTCCCCTCGGTGAGCGATCCGTGGACCTTCAGCGGCAAGGTGGCGGGCCTCGGGCAGTCCGGGGGTGCCGTCACGCTGGTCGACGAGTCCACCTTCGCCATCAGCGGCCACGAGGGCGACGTGGTGACGCCATCGGCCGAGGGCCTGTTCGTCCGGGATACCCGGATCCTGTCCCGCTTCGAGCTGCGGGTGAACGGCACAAGGCCCGAAGGGCTGGCTGTGGTCTCCGACGACCCCTTCTCGGCGATCTTCGTGTCCCGGTGCCCGCCGCGCCCCGGCCTGGCCGACTCCACCTTGATGGTGTTCCGCCGCCGGTACGTGGGCCAGGGGATGCGGGAGGACCTGGTCATCCGCAACTTCGGGGACGAGCCGACGTTCTGTTCGGTGGAGTTGTTCCTCGACTCGGACTTCGCCGACCTCTTCGCCGTGAAGGAGGGCCGTTTCGGGAGCGCGGACGGGGAGATCAGGCGCGAACACCATGACGGGCAACTCGAGTTCTCCTACCGGCGCGGCACCGTCAGTCGCGGCCTGGTGGTCAACCTCTACCCCAAGCCCGCCTTGGTGGCCGACGACCTCGTGAGCTTCGAGGCCATCGTCCCCGCCCACGGGGAGTGGACCGGGTGCCTGGAGTTCCATCCCGTCATCGAGGGCAAGGCCGTCGACCCGCGCTACCTGTGCGGGCAACCGGTGGAGCGCGCCGCCCCTGCCGAGCGGCTCGCCAAATGGCGACGCCAGGTCCCGCAGGTCGAGACCGACCACGACGGGTTGCGGACCGTCATCGCCTCGAGCGCCGAAGACCTCGGTGCGCTGCGGATCTTCGACCCCGACTATCCCGAACGGGTGGTCTTGGCGGCGGGCGCACCGTGGTTCATGACCGTCTTTGGCCGCGACTCCCTCATCACGTCGTGGATGGCGCTGCTCGTCGACCCCGACCTGGCTCTCGGGGTGCTGCAGACCCTGGCTCGTTTCCAGGGGAAGAACATCGACCCCAGGAGCGAGGAACAGCCGGGTCGGATCCTCCACGAGATGCGGTTCGGCGACGCGCCCTCGCTGTCGCTCGGTGGCGGGAGCATCTACTACGGGACCGCCGACGCCACACCGCTCTTTGTCATGCTGCTCGGTGAGCTGCGGCGCTGGGGCCTGGCACGCGAAGTGGTGGACGAGCTTCTTCCCAACGCGGAGCGGGCTCTCGAGTGGATCGAGAACCACGGCGACCTGGACGGGGACGGGTACGTCGAGTACCAGCGGATGACCGACCGCGGGCTGGCCAATCAAGGGTGGAAGGACTCCGCCGACGGCATCCGCTACCGCGACGGCACCGTCGCCCATGCCCCCATTGCCCTGTGTGAGGTCCAGGCCTACGTCTACAGCGCCTACCTGGCGCGCGCCCACTTCGCCCGTGAGGCGGGCGACGAGACCACCTTCGAGCGGTTCCGCTCCAAGGCGACCCGGCTGAAGACCGAGTTCAACCGCGACTTCTGGCTCGAGGACCGGGGGTGGTTCGCAGTGGGGCTCGATGCCGACAAGCGACCCATCGACTCCCTGACGTCGAACATCGGCCACTGCCTGTGGACGGGCATCGTGGACCAGGACAAGGCTCGCGTCGTCGCCGACCAGCTGATGTCACCCGAGCTCAACACCGGATGGGGGATCAGAACCCTGGCTTCGTCGATGGGGGGCTACAACCCCATGAGCTATCACTGCGGTTCGGTGTGGCCGCATGACACCGCCATCGTGGCGGCGGGACTGGCCCGCTACGGGTTCATGGACGACTCCCTGCGCCTCATCGGCTCGTTGCTGGACGCGGCCCTCAGCCTGGGGGGACGGCTCCCCGAGCTGTATTGCGGGCTGGACCGCTCGGAGTTCTCCTCTCCGGTCGCCTACCCGACGTCGTGCTCCCCCCAGGCCTGGGCGGCGGCGTCGCCGCTGCTGTGTCTGCGTACCATGCTCCGACTCGACCCCTGGGTGCCCTACGGCAAGACCTGGTTGTCCCCGATCCTTCCCGAGGGCATGAAATACCTGAAGGTGGCGGGGATCCCGCTGGCCGGATCGCGCGTCACCGTGGAGGTCGACGGTAACCACGTCGAGGTGACCGGGCTCCCCCCTGAGGTGGCGCTCATCACCGAGCCCCGCCATCCCGCCACGTCGGTGTGACCCTCGCCGGCACGGAGGAGGGGCGGGCGCACCGGCCTCGGCCGTCGTCAGTCCCCGGGCAATGCGCGCAGCGCGTCGACCGGGCCGAGCGCGGCGTGAGGAACGTGGTTCTGTGGCGTTCCCAACGGGACGACGTCGTCGACGACGAGGGTGCTCGTCGCCGTTGACCCGCAGGCGGGATCGAACGGCTTGCGCACCACCACCTGCACCGACGACACAGTCGGGGCCGGAACCTCGGTCCAGCCGAAGTAGGCACTGCAGACCGGCATCGTCACCCGCACCGCCGTGCTGGCCGGCCCGACAGGTTCCCAGGGCACCGACACCAGCTCCGCCGGGCGGCTGATGCTCGGGGCCAGGACCGGCCCGCTGCACGCCGCTGAGCTCCGGCTCGTGTAGGCGATCACGCTGTGCCCCGTGTCGGCATCGATGACGACCACCACGTAGCGCGCCGCGAGCCGGGGTGCCCCTGACGTTGTCGGGCAGTCGGCGCCCCACGCCATCCCCACCCACGCCAGGCGCTTGTCGTACCGGGGGAGTGGCGGCGTCGTCGGTGTGGGCGTCGATGGAATTGTCGGCACCGTCGTCGGTGTGGGGGACGAGGAGGTCGTCGAGGTTCCGGTGTCCGCGCTCGTCGTGGGTGTCGTCGTGGTTGTCGGGGTTGTCGTGGTTGTCGTAGTTGTCGTAGTCGTCGTGGTTGTCGTGGTTGGTGTCGTGGTGGTGCCGCCGGCCGGGGTCGTCGTGGTGGCCGGCGCCGAGACCTCGGGTGAGACCGTGGCCCGGCCGAGGCCGAGGACGGCGAACCGGTAGGAACCGTCGACAGCGTCGGCGGCGTCGAATATGGCCTGGGCGCTGTGCAGTGAGAGGCGCGGCTTCACCGTGCCGGCCGGCGTCACCACCAGATCCCCGTGGTCGAGCTCGACACTGGAGATGAAGCGTGCACCCACCACCGATGACAGGGCCGGCAGGTGTGGTGCCACGGCGTTGTGGGTCGTGGTGGAACATGCGCAGAGCAAGCCCGTCGTGGCGACCAGGACCATGGTGCGAAGCGGGCTCGGCGCGGGTCGCACGGGCCACAGTCTGCCCGCGGCGCGGCGTTAGGCTGCGTCAATGGCGCCCGAGCCCACCGACTGTGGCCCATCGGCGGCGTCATCTTCCGAGGACGTCTTCGTGCTGGCCGTGGACCTGGGGACAGGCGGGCCCAAGGTGGCCGTGGTCTCGCCCGCAGGGACCATCGCCGCCAGCGCCTCGGAGCCCGTCGAACTGCACCTTCTGCCTGGTGGCGGCGCCGAGCAGGACCCTGAGGCGTGGTGGGCTGCCATCGTGCGCGCCGCCCGGCGTGCTCTCGAGGAGTCCTCGATCAACCCGGCGAGCGTGGTGGGGGTGGGATGCACCGCCCAGTGGTCTGGCACGGTGGCCGTCGACAGGTCCGGGACTCCGTTGCGGCCGGCGGTGATCTGGATGGACTCCCGGGGCAACACGGCCATGCGGCGCCAGATGCGGGGCAAGGTCAGCGTGCTGGGTTACGACGTGCGCAAGATCCAGCGCTGGATCCGGCTCACCGGCGGTGCCCCCAGCCAGTCCGGGAAGGATCCCACCGCCCATATCCTGTGGATCCGCGACACCGAGCCCGATGTCTACGGCGCCACCTTCAAGTTCCTCGAACCGGTGGACTGGCTCAACCAACGCCTGACGGGACGCTTCTCGGCTTCCTACGACTCGATCGCGGCGCACTGGGTCACCGACAACAGGCGCATCGATTCGGTCGACTACGACGAGTCGTTGTTGCACATGTCGGGGCTCGAGCGCTCCAAGCTCCCCGACCTCGTCCCGTCGGCCACCATCATGGGCACGCTGCGGGCCGAGGCGGCGCACGAGCTCGGCCTTCCCGAGGGCGTACCCGTCGCGACCGGCACCGGCGACGTGCATTCTGCTGCCGTGGGATCGGGCGCGGTGCAAGACTTCGCCGGCCACCTTTACATCGGGACGTCTTCGTGGATCTCGTGCCACGTGCCGTTCAAGAAGACCGATGCCTTCCGGAATGTGGCCTCGATCCCCGCCGCCATTCCCGGTCGCTACATGGTCGCCGACGAGCACGAGACCGCCGGGGCCTGCTTGACCTTCTTGGCCGAGAACGTGCTGTTCGACGGCAAGGGCCCGCATCCCGGCGTCGGCAACGTCTATCGGTACTTCGACGACGTGGCGGCCAAGGTGGCGCCCGGGTCGCACGGAGCCATGTTCACACCCTGGCTCAACGGAGAGCGCTCTCCGGTGGACGACCACACCATCCGCGGAGGGTTTCACAACCTGTCGCTCTCCACGTCGCGCCACGACCTGGTACGCGCCGTCTACGAAGGGGTGGCCCTCAACAGTCGCTGGTTGCTGGGCGCCGTCGAGCGGTTCGTGGGCCGACCGTTCGAGACCCTGGCCTTCATCGGCGGTGGGGCCAACTCCGATGTCTGGGCGCAGATCCACGCTGACGCCATGGGCCGCCGGATCCGCCAGGTCGCCGACCCCGTCCTCGCCAATGTCCGCGGCGCCGGCCTCCTGACGCTGTTGGCACTGGGCCGTGTCACCGTTGCCGACATCCCCGCCATGGTGAAGATGGGGAAGACCTTCGAGC
>Ga0208849_1001493_pt1 | contig 16048 bp, 14 predicted proteins | sample NGESurdeep072012_10_FD_184470 | JGI IMG/M metagenome (GOLD analysis project Ga0208849, IMG submission 184470) | Arctic peat soil microbial communities from Barrow, Alaska - NGEE Surface sample 53-3 deep-072012 (SPAdes) | ecosystem: Environmental > Terrestrial > Soil > Wetlands > Peat ...
AAACCAGCCGGCAGACGTTGCGCAACGAAAAGTCCGCCGCAGTCGCCTTCCGGAGTCACCGAGACGAGATACGCGGCTGTCTTGTCGATGACGTTTGCGAATTTCGGATCCAGCGCGACATACGCCGATCCGCCGGTAAGCGTTGCTTCGCCGTTGTCCTCGATCGTCGGTTCGGTTTCGACCGGGGCGTACTCGGCCACCGAGCGCAAGTGCTTTTCGCCGACCATGCAGCCGTTGATGCAGCTACCCCGCGAGTAAAGCAAGCCCTCGATGATGACGTCGCCCGTGTCGGTGGCGAGCATCTCTTCCCCCCCATTGTGGTCTCTTACCGTAAACACTTCGCTATCCGTGCCGACGCCGCCGGCGTACACGGTTAGGGTGTCGTGGTTGTTACCCGCCGAGTTAGTAAATGAGCTTCCAGAACTCGACGACACCACGAGGTTTCCGGTGACGCTTGTATTGCCACCGAAAGCGCCGGCACCCGAGACGATCAGATTTCCCTGTGTGCTTACGCCGCCGCCACTGAAGACATCGAAGACGTCTCCCGATGGGCCGACTGCCTGGATGATGGCGTTTTTCGAGCTCGACGTGTCCTGGAGGTAAAGCTCAGGAGCGGTCGTGTTGGCGCCCTGGTTCGCAAAAAGTGCCGTGCCGCTTTGAGAGAATGCATAGAGTGCGTTCCCGCTACCCGCAAAAGAATGAATCCCGTCATTTGCCGCCCCGCCGTTGGCAAGCAGGCCTGATGCTCCGCTGCTGCGAGATGTCGACGTGTTACTTCCGGCCACGCCGGCTCCGGTTGAGCTATTCTGGCCGTAAACGCCGCTCCCGAACGTGCTCGCCGAGAAGCCTGCCACGCCATTTTGCCCGGCAGATCCGGTTTCGGTGCCGGTCACGCCCGTGCCGTTGGTCGACGTGCCGCTCACGCCGCTGTTGAGTGTGCCGGCGGTGCTGACGTCCGCACCGATCATTCCGGACTTGCCGGCCGTCTTACCGTTGCTGTTGAACTTCGTCTGGCCTTCGATCGCGGCGCCGCTTGTCGAAACGCCCTTGATCGAGTCGCCGGATCCGCTGTTATTCCATTGTAGGCACGGCTTAATGGAATCGCACGAGAAAATCGATTCTACCGCCGCCCGTGCCGGGCCGATGGACGCGATCGCGGTCGAAACTGCCGCCATCGCCGCCACAAATAGCGCGAGGCGAGCTTTCCAAGAATGCATGATTTCAGTCCCTCCAGATTTCGGGTATCGCCGATCGGACCTACGCGGCCCGTGCGAGCCCTCATATCTCGACCGGAGCATATCACCCAGGCGTGCTAGACGCGTGCGGAAGCCGCGTGCCGGGCCAAGGAGATTCCGGCATGCAGACGGCACGGTGACCTGATAGGCTAGTCTTCTATCGCACGCAGTTACTTAGGAGAATGAAATGAATAGATTTGTCGGGATGACCCTTGCCGTGATCGGCTTACTCGGGTCCTTCGCGACGGCTTCGTCGGCTGCCGGCGGAACGTCGACGCCGATGCCGGGCGGGGCCAATCAGTTGAAGGGGCTGAGCGGCACAATGTCGTCCACCCTGTTCAACGGTCACATCCGCATTAAAAAGATGTCGTTCCGGGCGCCGACTCCAAAGGATGACATGGGGTTGCAGGCCGGCCAGACGGGAATCGTGTTCTCGTGCATCGTGTCCAATGGTACGAATGACCGGCGCACGGGCTATCTCAGCGTCTCGCTTGCAGACGCGGACGGCATCGTGCTCAATTCCTATGGCGGCGATCCGGAAGAGTCGCTTTACACGCTGCAGCCCGGCGCGGCGGCCCGGCAGTCATTCCGCTTCACCCTGAAGGATGGCTTCAAACCGGTAAAAGTGTTCTTGGTCGAACAAGCAAACGGCACACAACCTGTCTTTCGCGTCACCATCCAACCGTCCGATCTGCCGCAATAGTGCGAATAATCAAGTAGTATCTGAACGCGACCTGAATAGCCGGATGAAGGAGCATGCCTGCCCCGTTGTAATGTCAATAGATATCCGTCGCGATAGAGATTGGAGACAACATGGCAGGCACCGTGCGCATCACCCCGAGCGTCGATGGTCCGAACCTCATCGTCGGTGACGTCGAACTCGTGTGGCCAAGCGGCCACCGGATACCGGCGGGTCAAAAAATGGCCCTTTGCCGCTGCGGCCATTCGAACGACAAGCCGTTTTGCGATGGAACTCATCTCAAGATCGGTTTCAAGTCTCGCGAAGGCGACGAGACGGCCCACAAAGAGCCCGATCAGGCCGCGCCGGCGACGTAAGCGATCGGCGGTTGCAGATAGCGAATTGGTCTGCAGCCGATTTCATTTGGGATGTCTGTATAGCGAGACTCGTGCACGCGCGTCTTCATCGAACCATAACACCGGCTTGTTATCTTTTGCCTATGCGCAAGCTCGCTTCCGTTCTTATCATGCTCCTGTTCATGACGCCGGCAAATGCCGATCCGGCCGGTCCGCCCAACGATGATGGTCCGCGCATAGCCGTCGCGCGTAGCTTTATGACCGCGTTCAACAGCTCGTCGCCCACTGCTCTGCGAGTTCTTGTGCCGGACGGCGCCCTCGTCGCTGCCTACCTCAAGACCCGCCGCGAAATCGGCGAACTGACTCTCAAAGGCATCGTCGACGCGGGCCCGCGCCAGACCACCGTACTTGCGTTCGGAAAGAATGGTGCGGTGTATCACGTGGTGATGTGGTTCAAACTGCCAAGCGTCACCCTGCTGAGCCGCGTCGATTTTGAACCGGCGCTGGCGCCGCCGGTCATCGGCGCATCCGTGACGGAGCTATCGTTCGTGCGCGACTTGAACGCCTACATCGGCAGTGCCGCGACGCATGGCTTTTATTCGGGCACCGTGCTCGTCGCGAAAGCCGGTGCGCCGTTCTTCAGCCGCGCGTATGGAAGCGCAAGTGTCGAATACGGCGTCGCCAACACTATGCAGACGCGCTTCAACATCAGTTCCATAGGTAAGCTCTTCACCCACGTGGCGATAGGTCAGCTCTTGCAGCAGGGTAAGATCTCGGAAAGCGACACGATTGGGAAATGGCTCCCCGACTATCCGAACCAAGCGGCCAAGGCTGTCACCATCGCGCAGCTTGTGGACATGAGTTCGGGCATCGGTGATTTCTTCACGCCGAAATTTGCGCGAACCCCGCCCGGCGAGTTCCGCTCGCTAGAAGACTATCTGCCGGCGTTCGCGACCGATCCGCTTGCGTTTCCGCCGGGGACGGGCAATCTGTATTCAAACGGTGGGTATTTGGTGCTCGGGTTGATCGTGCAGAAAGCGTCGGGAGAGAACTACTACGACTACGTCGCCAGACACATATTCGCGCCCGCCGGCATGACGCACTCGGGGTATCCGTTCGCCGACGACGTGATGCGCGGCCGCGCAACGGGTTACTCGCGCCCGGCCCCCGGTGAGCCCGCGCACACGACTATTTTCGTCGAGCCGGCGCGCGGAAGCTCCGCGGGAGGCGCGTTCTCAACAGCGGGTGATCTCTTGAACTTCGCGACGGCACTGAGGTCCGGAGGTCTGCTGGATCCAAGGTGGACGAAGTGGATGCTGCCGCCGGGGTCCTCGTTTGGCGTTGCCGGCGGCACGGCTGGATGGAACGCGTTCCTCGACATGGAATCCGACACCGATTACACCGTCGTCGTGCTTGCCAATATCGATCCGCCCGCAGCCGAAGATCTCGGCGTTGAAATCGTACGCTGGACACGACACATCAAACCGTAGGACCCACGATGGACTCGGTCCGCCACATCCTGATCGTCGAGGACGACGAGAAGACTCTCGGCACGCTGCGGCTCTACCTCGAACACGAAGGATTTTCGATTGCTAGCGCAACTGGCGGGCTCGCCGCGCTCGAACGCGCGAGAGAGCGCCCGCCCGATCTCGTCGTGCTCGATCTCATGCTGCCCGAGCTGGACGGCACGGACGTCTGCCGCGAATTGCGCAAGAGTGGAAACGTGCCCATCATCATGCTCACCGCCCGTACCACCGAGCCTGACAAGCTGCGCGGTCTCAGGGCCGGCGCCGACGACTACGTCACAAAGCCGTTCAGCCCGAGGGAGCTTGTCGCCCGCATCCACGCGGTCTTGCGACGGTCGCTCGGAGATGCGACCCGCAGCGGAACGACGTCGTTCGACGAGTTCGAGATCGATCGCGACGCGCATCGTATCCGAATCCACGGTGACACGATAGCTCTGACGCCGACCGAATACCGCTTGCTCGATGCGCTCAGCGCTAGACCGGGCGTGGTGATGTCGCGTTCTCAATTGGTTGAACGCTCGCTTGGTTGGGACTACGATGGAACGGATCGCACGATCGACGTTCACGTGAGGAATATCCGGCGCAAGCTCGAGGCTTCGGGGGGAAATCCTCAACGGATCCGGACGATCTTGGGCACCGGCTACTTGTTCGTGGCGCATGCAGATGAATGATCTCCAGGCGCGCATCTTTGCGGCAATGGCATGCGTCTGCGCAGTGACGCTTCTCGCCGTCGGCATTTTTTCCACGCGCGAGACGACGATGCAGTTCGAGCAATTCTCCACGGCGGCGCACGTGCCGCCCGTCGCGGGCATGCAAAGCTCATTGAGCAGCTTCTATGCCCGGAAGGCAAGCTGGTCGGGAATAGCACCAGTTCTCCAGGATATCGCGCGGCGCGAAAAGATCGGGATACTGCTCTTCTCCGGCAATGGCGAGCTGATAGCTTCGTCGCTTGCGGACCTCGTCAGCGCACGCATGGACGCCGCGCGCGACGGCACGCGGCTGCTCCTGAACCGCGGAAGCTCGGGGAACCACGGCCAAGAAGAGCTGCGATTTCAGGGGCCGGCCACGACGGTATTATTTCGGGGCCGGGTGGTCGGCGAAATTTTCGTGCTGCCTCAGCCCGCAGGACCATCTTCGATCGCCCCGTTGAGCGCCGGCGTGAACCGTTCGTTGTGGCTCGCGATCGCGATCGCACTTGGCGCGGCGCTCATCGCGAGCATCGTCCTCGCCAGGTCGATCGCCCGCCCGCTTGTGACGTTGACAAGGGCCGCCGAGCTGATCGCTTCCGGCGATCTGCTCGTTCGCGTACCGGTCCATGGGCGGGGCGAGATCGCCGTGCTGTCGAAATCGTTCAACGCGCTCGTGACGGAAATCGAACGGACGGAGAATCTGCGACGCCAAATGGTGAGTGACGTCGCCCACGAACTTCGTAGCCCGCTCACCAATCTCAAAGCCCAAATCGAGGCGATCCAGGACGGCCATCTCAATGCCGATCAAGCGGTGGGGTCGTTGCACGATGATGTCAGCGCGTTGGAGCATCTGGTCGACGATCTGCGCGATCTCAGCCTCGCAGACGTCGGTCAGCTCGAGATCAATCCCAAGCGGTTGAATGTGCGCGCGACCATCGATTTGATCGTGCGAAGTGCGGTTCGATCCGGGTTTGAACGCCAAGTCAGCGTTGTCAACCACGTCGCTGCCGATTTGCCGGACGTGTTCGCCGATCCGATTCGCGTTCGCCAGATCTTGATGAATCTCACCGACAACGCGGTCCGCTGCACGCCTGTTGGAGGCAACGTCTTGATCGGCGCCGCTTCGACCGGCGCCACGATTGAGATTTTCGTTCAAGACGCCGGGCCGGGTATCAGCGCCGAGCATTTGCCGCAGGTCTTCGAACGCTTCTATCGCATCGATCAGTCACGCGCTCGAAGTACGGGCGGCGCCGGACTTGGCCTTGCGATCGTCAAGCAATTGGCAGAGCTTCAAGGCGGCAGCGTCAGCGTCGTAAGCGGCGACGGCACCGGTTCTCGCTTTACCGTGACCTTGCCGCGGGCCGAGAACGCCAAGCGCTAGGAATGTCCGAACGTTCGCGAGGCTTACCGGCGATATTCTCGTTTCCAATGGCCAAATGCCGATAATTAAAGAGCCAACGGAGTTTCCGGTGGCGCCGTCAGAGGACCGCCAAAATGTTTTTCGTTGCACCTCGCGCCTCTTCGAGCCGAACGACGACTGTGATCGCCGTCATCCTAGCTGCGCTCGTCTCAATCGCCGCCGCACCCGATGCACGCGCCGGCGTCTCTGTGCAGCCGGACCAGACACAACAGCTCACCGGAGCCGTGCGCTCCTCAATATCACAGGCGGCGGTCGATTTCAGCGCGTGGCGCAACGGCGTAAGTAAGGCCGACGAATACGGCGCGGCGTATAAACCGACAGCATCGATGCGGCGATTGTGCCCGACGTGCGTCGTCGATGACGAATTCGCGACGGCCGATACCGACGAGCGGTATGTGGTCACGCTTGACTTCGACGTGTCGAAGTCGTGGTCGCGGGCGCAGACCCTCGCCTACGTCCAGCGGAACATCGGCGGACTCGTGTCGACGTACAAGATGCAGCAAGGCACCGATGATAACGGCGACAACTGGTTCGACTGGACGACGGGCTCGCCGGTGCGGTTCGTCTACGTCAAGACCTTCGCATACAAGACCCGGGCCGGCTTCGAAGTCCGCATCGGGCACTACTTGCCGAAAAACCTGCGCTACGTGCCGTATGCGATCCTGAGCCCTGCCCAGCGATCCGACCTGACCAATGCTGTGAAGAGCTACGTGCAACTTGGCGTTCAGGACGCCGCCGCGAACTACACAACGCTGCGCGGGAAGGCCAGCGATAAAGACAACAACTATTTCACGACGAACGTCTCGTTCGGCGAGTACATGACGAGCTGCGATGTCGACGGGATCTTTTCAAACCTCACCGGTGCCGGTACGACCTCGAAATGGATCCTCGAGTGCGAAACGCCGACGCTCGGTGGCGCGAAGAGCGATGTTGAGGACGTCATCCGCACCGCGGTCGCAGGAGCGCTTCCATCCGACTTCACGTTATCGACGGATCCGGCGTCCACCAGCATGACCGATTTTCGATGGGACCGGTATTCGGATTCGGTCTCTGTAGAGATCACGTCGAGCGATAATGACGACGGAACGTTCACCTACCACATCGAAATCTACCACTTCTTGTCGTAGCCTAGCGAGATAGATGCGGCTCGTCTTGGACGAAGCTAAGCTCTATGCTTTCGCCGATCTCTTTGAGCAATTGAATGGCCGTGGCATCGGCGATGCGGTGGCCGAGCGCCGCGTCAAAAACTTTACCAGCGACGCCAAACGGCGGCTCATAGCCACCTTCCAAGAATAGAACACATGACTTTGGCGTCCCCGCTCTAAGGGAAAGCGATCCATCGAACGTCGGGAACGGCGCGTTCGCCTCCTCGGGCCGCCACGTGACGGCGATCGTGTCTTCGAGACCGCGATGTTTCGGCGACCGTTCGAACGTTGCGATCACTTCTTTTTCGAGCGCCATGCCCTGCCCGATCCCCAAAGGGCCGAGGGGGACGTTTAAGTGAAGTGGCACTACGTTCGACTGCTCCGTCCAGCCGAGATGCGCGAGGTAGCCGTTGAAGTACTGCAACGCGCGCACGTAGGGGCAATGTATCTCCAGTCGCTGCACGATCTGTGTCATGTTACTATCTCCACCCGCATTTCTTCGCATTCGAGGACGTCGCCATTGATACCCGGGCGGCTCGCGGATGCAGCCGAGGAGATCCAATGAGTGATGTCAATGAATTCCTCATAATCGACTGTCCACCTGGACGTGCGCAATCGTATCTTGTCAAGCATTTTGAAGATGCCGCCGAACGTCATGGCCAAGCGGTGCTTCCGTTGACGGCGACCATCGGACAGGGTACCGGCGCAAAGGTTAAGATCACGCGTGAAGCGCTCGCCACGATCGCGCCCGCAACCGTCGCCGGCGGCCTCGAGTACCAAGTGCGCATCGAGTGGAAACCTGCATCGAGGGAGCCGTTGCCCACGTTCGATGGCGTTTTCCGCGTGCAGTGGGACGAAGATTACGGCAAGTGCCGGCTCGTGCTCGAAGGGTCGTACGAACCGCCGCTTGGCATTATCGGCAAGGCCTTCGACGCTGCGCTCGGGCACAAGATCGCAGAAGAAACCGTACGATCACTGTTAGAACGGCTGCGTTCCGAGATAGAAACCGCTCGTCGCGAAGAGATGGAAAAATAACTAAGTGGGTCTTGCGCATGCCTAGCTCGCGGCGACGCGGCTAGAATCGTCGGTCCGCGATATTCGCCTTTCAATCAATTTTAAGCTGAATCCACTACGATATGACCTATGCGCGCGTCTGGAAGATTCGGAAGTCACTCGATGAGCACAAGAACGGTACGCCTACTTGTCGCAAGCGCGGCGCTGATGTTTGCCGCGACGTGCGCGATGGTTCCGGCATTCGCGGATAGCGGGAGATATGCGTTCGATTTGCATCGGTCTCACATGACGGTGTACGTCTACAAGGGTGGCGTCTTCTCGTTTGCTGCCGACAACCACGAAATCGAGGCCCCGATCGTTTCCGGCTCCTTCGACGAGACGAAGAATGTCGTGGAAGTGACGGTCGACTCCACGAAGATGAAAGTGCTCGACCCGAAGCTAGCCGCAGACCGGCGCGCAAGCGTCCAGGCGAACATGTCCGGATCGGGCGTGCTCGATTCTGAGAAGTACCCAACAATCGTCTTTCATTCGTCGAGCGTCCATCTCGATGGGCACGGTCATGGAAGCATCACCGGAGATCTGACGCTTCGCGGACAGACGCATGCGATCGTCGTTGATTTCACGCGCGCCGACGCGACGCATTTCTCCGGCTCATCGATGGTGCGCCAGTCATCCTTCGGCATCACGCCGATACGGATTATGGGCGGAGCAGTCACAGTCAAGGACGACATCAAGGTGATTTTCGATATTTACCTCGAAGTGAAGTGACGCCGGACTGTCGGCGCGACAAATCGACGGACGCCCAAACGGCGTCCGTCTCCACGTCTTCGTGCGAACCATCGGATGTATTGGCGCTTGACTGAGTGTTGAAATCTGGAGCGGGAGACGGGTCTCGAACCCGCAACCCTCAGCTTGGGAAGCTGGGTTTCTGCGCCGCCGCGAACCCAGTATTCATGGGTCTTTGGCCTCCTCCGGGGGCCGTCGTACAGCAGAAAGTACAGCAGTCCCTGTCGACTTTGTTCGAAAAATGCGATTCAGTTCATTTTGGTTATTCTGCTGCGGCCGACGGCGAACTAGGTGCGGCGGCCGGCGCCGCTCTTGGGCGGCCACAATGAAGACGAGAACTGCCATTAAAGGTAGAGCGCGGCGTTGCATGAGGCGATGTCTCCTTGCTCAAGCGAGAGGCAGCGCCAACTAATTGATTGGGGAGTGGGTTCGCGCCCACATTCTCGCAGACGCCCGCCAGACGTCGTCAGGTTAGCCGACTAGGTTCCAAGACAGCGGAATGATCCGATTGCATTACCGCCTCCAATATTGGGGTCATCGCCACCCAGCGCCCAGACGTCGTGACGTCCTAGGTCGACTACGGAAAAGAATCCGCCTAGACCCAGCTGTTCCATGGATTCATTCGACCACGTCGAACCATCCCAGTGCATGACCTCGAGCCGGGTGGTGCCATGGGGCGGGGAAATATGCCGATCGTTTTCGCCGACCGCCCAAACGTCGTTCGGCGCCGATCCCGAGACCGCGTGTAAGTCGTTGGAATGCTGCGCGCTCGGGCCATCCGCGTTTGGCGTCGGGATTTGCAACCACTCGCTGCCATTCCAATGCGCAGCGAACGACCGAGGTTCGGACCCCGGATTGCCTGTTTTCGGGATCAGACCCACCACCCACGCATCGTCGGCCGCGCCTGCGAAGACGCCCTCCATCAGAGCATTAAACACGCCGTACCTCGACGAGATTGACCATCGTTGGCCGTCAAAGTGTTCGATGACGCTTTGCTCACCGAGCAGCCAGATGTCGCGATCGGACGTGCCGGACATATCTGACGGAAGTCCAAACGGAAGCACGTGCAATGGGTCTGCCAAAAGAAGGATCTTCCAGCTTGCGCCATCCCAATGCTCAGAAATCCCTACGAACACATCATTCCCGTCGACGACATGGCATACGATGCCGGCCGCCCAGACATCGTTTAGGCCAAAAGATTGCATTGAGCTTATGGATGGCCCGTCGCCTTGACCGGGACAAATTTGTTTCGAAGGATATCCGCTTGGCATGCGAGTGACGGTCCAGCGGCTCCCGTCGAAATGTAGCGACTTGGAATACTGATCGCTCTGGGATAGAAACGTCGCATCAATCCAAAGGTCGTTATCGGACGTGCCGGTAACTGCCAGTGCGAAGAGGCCGGTGTTGGGCGGCGTGTTCACCGGTATCGTCACCGCGGACCACTTTGCTCCGTCCCAGTGCAACAACATTCTGTCGGCGTTGTTGGCTGCCCAGATGTCGCTTGATGAGAAGGCGCGGATTGAAGACGGCACGACCGAAAGATTGTTCCCGTCTTTTGGAAGCTGGCCTGTTTGCCACAAACACGTCGCGACTGCCGGTGACAGAGTGCCGAAAAGAATAGCCGCGATCGCTACGCCAACGTTCGCTCTTCTCATCGCGAAGTGACCAGTCATGGGATCTCCCTTTACGGATCGAAAGCGATTCCATATGGGAGGCCGAATGGCATGCCTGGTACCGTTCCGATAAGTTTGCCGCCCGGATACGAATACTCGGCTGCATCATTGTTGCGCTGGTCGGCGACGAATAAATGATGATCCGATTCACTTAGGGCCATGCCAACCGGATCGCCGACGGGGAACGTCTTTGGACTCGGGTTGGGCAACTCGAAAGTTTCGGCAAGGCCGGCCTGGTCGGCCGCTACCAGGTCGTCCGAGGCATCGAACTGCATGCCGCCCGGGAATTCGAACAGGACGCCCGCTATCTGCGTCTGGGTGCCGCAAGCGCCGGCCGGGCACCGCATCTTCCACAGTTCACCGCGCCAGTTCCTGGTGACGTAGCTGAAGTAGACGATGCCATTGTTCCTGACGGTGATGTTCCAGCCGTCTTTTGAATGTTGCATTGGGAAATTGCCGACGAAGGTGCCGCCATTCGGCCCGCCGATCCAGGTCGAGATGGAGCCTCGCTCCGTTTTGTTTCGGCTGTGATAGTTTGTAGCAAGAACAGTTCCATCTGGGGCGACGGCGACGTCTTCAACGTTTTGATTGCTGGGATCTTTATAGTTTTTATACGGGGTGGTTTGGCCTCTGTGGTAGACCTCAACGATTCCGCTGCCGAGGTCGGCGACGTACAGATCGTGCGTCGAGGTCTGCACGAACAGTCCGGCCGGGAAAGTCAACCCGACCGTTATCTGGCCGCAAGGCGCCTGGCTGGCGAATCTACCGGCGTAGACGTTGACAGCGTGATTGGGGCCATCGGACACATATTCAATCGCTCCCGTTGCTGGACATGCATCGTGAGTCTTGAATTGCCAATCGTGTGCGTCGCCCTCGGGCATCGCTCGTCCGGGCACCACGACCGACGAACCGCCGGAACAACCCACAAGGAGTGCAATCGTCGCCGCAGCACTAAGCGCGTATGACGTTAGGGATTTTGAACGGGCAAGCATGAGGGCCTCTTCCCAAAGTCGACAAGTCGTGGCAGGCGATTCGACGTCGAGGAGTCGTGACCCGTCGCGATGGCACGGATTGCTTGTATTACGAGCGCCGCTTTAGGCTCATGAATGCGGACAATCGAGGGAACGCCGGGGAGGTACCTCATTTGCTCGGTCCAGTCGGCTCGAATTAAGAACGGGGCTCACGCCCACCGCTCATCTCGCCTTGAAAAACGTGTGGCTCGCCCGGTCGCAAAAAGCTCGCCTTGCCGTCAAAGCGAAATGCTTTAGTATGGACATGTCCGATAAGTACAATACTGAGATCCGCTTGGTTACGCCTCGTGGACAAGTCTACACAATTGCCGGAGACTCGCCTCAAGAATTGACCTCTGTCTCGCACGACGGATACGGGTCGTCTGCGGTATTCTGCGGACCATCCTCTGCGCTCGATTCGACTCACAACATCTTGTATGTCGACGATAGTGTGTGCGGAATTCGAAAAGTTGAATTGGCTAATTAGTGCCTGACTTAGATTCTAATCGTATTCCCGGCCCACTTAACTTAGCCTGAATCATTCGCGCAATTCTGGCTGCTCTCATCGTTTTCGGTGGTTGGTCGTCATATGCTCCAAACCAGGATTCTCTTCCGTTTGATACCTCCGCGATTTTCGGGTTTGCGTTATTGATTCTTATCGGAATGGTCGCTGCATTTCTCGGTTCACAATGGATTTCAATTCGTCCGTTTCGGGTCTATAGCGGTGACCTACTTGCTTCACTACTCGGTGCGGACTACGGCTATAGTGCACAAGCGGTGCTTGGAGCCTACTTTTTTGCGGCGTTTTCAATCGGGCGTTTAGCTCATGACGCATGGGATAGAACTCCGGTTCAAACGATCGAATTCGTGGGCTTTGGTGTCGCGCTCGGATTGTTCTGTGGCGCGAAACTCGCGATCGCTGATATGAAAGGAAAGCGGCCACAATAGTTCCCTGGCCCGGGGCGTGGATCCACCGTGCCGGGTTAACTATGATGAACGAAGCGACAACGAGTCCGATGACGATCGAAGCTCTCAGCGCGGTCAGCCGCACCGGCGGGGCGAGCGGTTCCCCCCCCAAGCTTCAAGCCGCCAAAGTGACAAACCCAACGGCTACCTCGGCCCGCAGTAGACACGTCCCGTAGGGCCAAAACTGTACGAGATCGAGACGTCACCAACAGACCTAGCGGCGAAGCAATAGCCGTGATAGTCTGCTGACCGAATCTTCAGCTTCTTGTCTCCTACCCATGTGACGCGGAGATCATCAGCGGTCGAATCATGTGTGTCAAGAGATAGAGCGTTTGAGGGCGCGTCTGGAAGTACGCCGTTTGCTGGAATAATTGACACATTGCGGCTAGCGCCTCCCGCAGCGCCGCAATCCCGTCCAAAGACCACGGCCTTTAACTTGCCGTCTGGTGACGCAAAAGCGGATTCATGGTAGTTTGCGCAGGTCCACATGCTGCGATTCCAATTCTAGACTATGACGCCACCTACCGCTGCGGCTAGAAAAATACAGATGACCAGTAATATCCGTCGCGTCATCTAGCCGTCCTTGATCATCCCGCTCACCCGCCGGTGCCGTAGGTCATGATTGACTTTCTGACGGAGCGCCAACTTTTGGCCACCCGTATTCATGCGAAGTCAAAACTTAGGGTACCAGATCTCGTACTTCTTATCATGTAATCATCCATCGTGAAATGCTGCGTTCTCGAATTCGGAACCATTCAAATGACCTGCGCCAGGCGCGCCCTTTCCGTATGGTCGGACCGCTTCCTCAATGACATTCACGGGTAGGTCTGAGTATGAACAGAAATATTATCGATTTCCTTTGCTGTTGGGTCGGTCAACCAAATTGACCGATCGACTTCGCAATACAACTTGTAGCCGACGCTTCTTCACCGCGCCCGCCACGGGAAGTATTATAAGCCATCATCTAATGTCGGCTTGGCTCAGACCAGTGCGTCTTAACGGGAATCAAGGTGGCATTTTCATTGCACCGAAGCGATAAAGCAGAAGGATGTCCCAGATGTTATCTGCGATTCGACTTTGCGTAATTTTCAATTCCATTGCGGCTACGCTGTTGATGGCAGCGTGCGCGAGCGCCCCACCTCCAATTGCCGCCACGCCGGTGAACGTCGACCCGTATGCGATTGATCCGCCGAAGCCGTACCCAACGCCGTCGCTCCCGTCCGACATCAAGGCTCTCACCGCATTAGCCATGTCGGGCGATTCTGTCGCTCAGTGTCAGCTCGGAATCGACTACGATATGGGGCGGGGCGTCTTCGAAAATTACACGGCTGCGCGCGAATGGTTCACTCGATCGGCTGCCCAACACGATGGCTGCGGCATCACGAATTTCGGCAACCTTTACTTTGACGGGGACGGCGTGCCGCAGGATTACACCGTCGCGCGATCATACTTCGAAGCAGGAGCGCTAGCCGGATACTCCGCGGCATTCTACAACCTAGGGATAATCTACCAAAACGGCGACGACGTGCAGGTGGATGAGCGAGCGGCAATCGAGTGGCTGAGCAAGGCCGCGATTGCCAAGAACGTGCTCACATATTCAAAGCTTGGCGATCTGTATGCGTTCGGTCACCAATTCAAGATTCACAACGTCGGCCTCGCCGTTCATTACTACCGATTGGCTATTGAGGCACGTTACCCCGATACATTTTGCTGCGCCGCCGATCGCCGGATTGGCGCTGCTTCGAATCTTGCCTTTCTCTACCTCAATGTATACAAGGGAAATGACCAGCTGCGCTATCACCTTGTTCTGGAGCTGTTGCGTCGGAGCCCGAAGGACGAGTGGTCGCAATATGAGATAGCCCAGATGTACGCGAACGGCCTCGGGGTCAAAAGGAATTATGATATTGCCGCGGCTTGGTGGAAGAAATCGGCCGATCAAGGATATGCGCCCGCGGCGGGTCAGTATGCCAGGTTCTTGCTCACTGACGACGGCAAGTCGGCGGACTCCTCCACAGGGCTCAGGTATTTGCACCAGGCAGTAGCTGGTGGGGATGAAGACGCGATGACGGACCTCGCATCGCTCAAATTCGACGGACTGTATGTGCCGCGCGATCGCAAAGGCGCCGTCGCATTATATACGGCGGCTTCGGCCCGTGGGTCAATGAGAGCGTTAAACCATCTCGCGAATCTGTACCTCAACGGCGAGGGTGTGTCGCGTAGCCTGTACCAGGCATATATCCTCTTTAGTGTGGAGGCAGATTTGGGCGCCAGATGGGGGCCCGGGCTCAAGCAAAGACTCGAACGAGGACTTACACAAAAACAATTGGATGCCGCTCACTTTGAGATCAAGAGGCTCGACCGCGAGGCCCTAACCGCACAAGACGAGCAGACCGATCTACCAGCGATCCCAGCTTCCACGAATACGATGTCGTAGGGTCATCGTGGATGCAGGTCAGATCGACGCAGCGTGGCTGACGTTCACGTCCGATAGAGGACGGCCGACTTGACGGCCAATGGGGCGGTGATCAGCGAAGATAATTGAATGACGGCGAAAACTCAAAAACACGCCGTCCCCTATCGTGACTATATTTGATTCGTACTTATCGGATTTTAGCCGAAACACAATAAGAGTCGTACTTTTACGGCATGCGAGTGGTCAACGGCTTCGCGCCGATTTTCAACACCGAGAGACGTCGTGAGTCCCGCAACTAGACCAAATGACACTGGGGCGTTAATTCGCGGCGTAATGGCGCGGCCCGAACGCCTTTGTGCAGCAAGATCGCATCTTTCGCGTCATCGAAGAAGCATACCCGGCGATGCTGCTTTGCAGTGTTGCCGGCGTCGCGGCAACGCTGCAAAGCAGCATCGTCATTTAGCCAACAAACGTTGAATGACAATTCTTAGGCCTGCATCACTCTTCGAGCGAGCAACGCCATATGAGAACCGCCCGAGGCGCGCAGCCGTCCTGACGTCAAGGTAAGCAGGATTGGCCGAGCGAAAGGCTGAGCAATAGCTTGGCGTCTTGCCATAGGCTATTTGTTTTTCGACTCTGGAAGACGGTAAGCGAATGCGAAAGCACTTTTTGATCCATCTATTGAGTGCATCAGTCGCATTAGCGCTGCTTGGCGGATGTTCGAGCGGCTCGGGTGTCGCGCCGGGTCCAGTGTCGCCTCAAGGGGCTGCACTTTCGCTTTCGGATCAACACTTTGCGAGTCACTTTTCTTGTCCGGCGTCGGGCCCACTCGAGTACGTTTCCGATGGGTTCAAAAATGTCATTCACGTCTACGCTGGAAACTTTGCAGGCCAAAGCCCGTGCGGAGAGATCACGAAAAAGCTATCCCACCCATCTGGGTTGTTCGTGCAGCCGAAAACGCACGATCTTTACGTGGCAAATCAAGGTAGCTCGACTATAGAGGTGTTTCACCGAGGCCAGACGAGCCCGTCCAATCAATATGAAGATCCCACCCGGCAACACACTTTCGACGTCACGATCGCCACTGACGGCACGGTAATAGCAAGTAACATCCTTTCGCGAGGCGAGGAAGCCGG
>Ga0208849_1001494_pt1 | contig 16045 bp, 11 predicted proteins | sample NGESurdeep072012_10_FD_184470 | JGI IMG/M metagenome (GOLD analysis project Ga0208849, IMG submission 184470) | Arctic peat soil microbial communities from Barrow, Alaska - NGEE Surface sample 53-3 deep-072012 (SPAdes) | ecosystem: Environmental > Terrestrial > Soil > Wetlands > Peat ...
GCGCTGTCTCCGTGCCCGTTCAAGCCTCGAAATGACACCCGAGTCCGATCAGGAGTCCCGTCTCCGTCTAGACAATGTGACTGTCAGTTTTGGTGGCGTGCGTGCGGTAAATGGGGTCAGCTTTCAGAGTAGGCCGGGATTCCTGGGCATCATCGGGCCTAACGGTTCCGGTAAGACCACCATTCTCAATGTGATTTCCGGTTACGTAAGGCCTCAGTCTGGCCAGGTGCTTCTGGATGGCGCATCCATTACCGGAGTCGCTGCTTACAAGATTGCGCGGCGCTCAATCTCGCGAACGTTCCAGACACCGAGACTTGTGCGCGAGCTATCTGTTCTCGAGAATGTACTTCTTGGAGTGGACGGACGTCCAGGACGGTGGCGTAGCGCTCTCTCCGGCTCCAGACGGCTTATGACAACTACTTCTGCGGAGCATTTGCTTGACCACTTTGGGCTCGGTGAGTGGACCCATCGGAGTGCATCCGAGCTCCCTCTCGCCACAATGAAAATCGTTGAAGTTGTTCGGGCTCTATTAGCGGAACCTCGCATCGTTATGCTCGATGAACCTGCCGCCGGTCTTGGTGCTGAGGACATCGAGCACCTGATCCCTCCCCTTGTTGCCCAAATGAAGCTCACAGGTCTATCGGTCCTACTAATCGAGCACGACGTTGAACTCATCACTCGGCTCTGTGATTGGATCCTGGTGCTCGATTTTGGATCAGTGATAGCCGAAGGTCCACCCGCGACGGTATTGAAAGAAGAACGCGTTATCACGGCTTACTTGGGCGCTGGAATTGGCACTGCTGTCAGTTAGTGGATTAGCTGCTGGTTACGGGAGCGGACAAGCTCTTTATCACGTAGACCTGGACGTGAGTCAAGGGGAAATAGTTTCCGTGCTCGGTGCAAACGGAGCGGGCAAGACGACGACTCTCCGTGCGATTTCAGGCCTCATTCGGCCGTGGAGCGGGGAGATTCACTTTGACGGTCGGCGGCTTCGTCAAACGTCACCGGAAGTCAGGGCACTTATGGGACTTGGTCACGTTCCAGAAGGTCGTGGCATTTTCTCCACCCTGACGGTTGAGGAAAACCTTATGCTCGGCGTAACGGCGCGTCGTGACAAGGGCGCTGACGCAGTTCGAGACCGCCGTCGCTTACTCGAATTATTTCCACTGCTGGGGGAGAAGCTTCGTATGCCCGCCAGCTCGCTGTCGGGGGGGCAGCAGCAGATGCTTGCGCTTGCGCGCGGCTTGATGGGTCGACCGCAGCTGCTAATGATCGACGAGTTGTCTTTCGGGCTGGCTCCGATCATGGTCAATGGGCTATTCGAGCTCATCCGAGAGATAAGGAAGGATGGAACCGCCTTTTTATTGGTGGAGCAGAACGCTGGCGTACTCGCCATTTCCGACCGGACCTATGTGATTGCCGGTGGCCGCAGCGTGCTAGAGGGCGCATCGGCCGAACTGATAAAGCAGAATGGTCGAGACCGGCTTGCTCGGGTGTACTTATCGGCAGGCACGGACCTCGATAGCTAATCCTAACTGACTAGGCAAAAGTATCGGTGAAGATCTTGGTCATTGGAGCGTCTGGTTATCTGGGCCGCCGCACGGTCGCTGCCCTCCGCCGAAGAAACTGCGATGTTATCGGCGCCGATCTCCATTCCAACCGGGAATTTACCGACCTTCGGCTGGACGTTCGATTGCCGGAGGAGGTCATTGGTGCCATGGCCACGGTGAAGCCGACGATCGTGATCAACATGGCCTACCTACTAAGCGAGAGCATTACTGAACGTGCCGACGACGCAATAAGGACCAACGTACTTGGCGTCAATACGATATTTGCATCTGCTGTTGCCCTCGGCATCCCAAGGGTTATCAATATGGGCTCGATGGCCGTCTACGGCGATCAGTTAGATATCGGTGAAGGCTGGGTGACTGAGTCCTCTCCCTTGAGACCCGCTACTACGTACGGATGGATGAAGGCCTTGAACGAATCCATGGCCGCCGATTACGACGCGCGGTCTATGACCCACTTTATTACAGTTCGTTGTTCAAACTGCTATGGACTTACTGGATCGGGTGCAGGCTTCAATCCGATCGGACGGCTACTTGCTGCGCAAGGCAAGACAGATCGCATCCTACTTCCGTGGTCCGCCGACCACGTGACTTCCCTACTTCATGTTGACGACGCCGCAGAGGCCGTGGCGTTGATCGCGTCCGCGGACGAGGTGCGTTGGCGCGTCTACAACACGGGGGGCGAACCGGTGAGGTTGGGCGACCTCGATAGGACCGTCGGGAAGATCCTTGGTATAACCATCGAATGCGCAACGCCGGGGCTTCGAGTTGCCCATCCTGGTCGCATCAGCGACGAGCGGCTGAGGGTCGAGTTCGGTTTCAGGCGACGCTCATTGCCCGAAGGCATACTGTGACCCAAAGTAGCCCACGGTCGTTCGAACTTCGCACAATGATTTCTTGGTCGCCGAAGATCCGCCACGGCGCGTGAGCAGCCAGATGCTCGCAATAGCTGAGATTGTCGAGCGAATCCAGCGCAGCACGCGATCCCTAGTCACCTCCGTCGCCACGCTCCCGCCCTTGACAGAGCCTCGTCCGGCGAGTATTCTCGGGGGAACGAGCGTTCAAGTTAACGGAACGGTTTACAGCTGGTAGCGGGCTGCGGCTGAGGGTAAAGCTTCGCGCTGGCATGCTGAAGGAGGCCAACCGTAGCGATACCGGGGCAGCTCGTCAACACAACGGGCTTCGAAGCCGAGGCTTCCGGCTTGTCCTACTACCAAGCGCGGCCGGCGACTGATTCGGCCTCTCCGGTGATCGTCGTCCTTCATGAGGCCTTCGGAATGGTCGAACACATTAAGGATGTGACGCGGCGCTTGGCCAACGTGGGGTACTTGGCGGTGGCACCAGACCTTTACTGGCGAATCGGTCGGCCGGATCCCAACGACCGCGATGCGGCCATTCGGGCCATGGTCCTTGTTGACGACCGAAGCTTGGACCCGAGCTGTCGATGGCACTCGCTCAAGTACGTCAAGCCGGACGTTGATTTGGTACCAAACATTGAGCGATCCAAGGAGTTACTGGCTACGCAAATATCACTTCAAATTGAATTTGTGAGGACATCATGACGCAAACAATGGCTGGCTTTCTCGGTATCGATGTTCCTCAGCGCAGTGCCAAACCTCGCGACCGAGGTCTCAGTATGGTGATGGATCAGGGCTGGTCGGTTGAGTTCACGGCCGGCATGCTGGACCAATTCGGAGAGTTCCTTGATATTGCAAAGCTCTGGGACCCCTTGTTACTTGCCCCCGTCGAAGTTGTGCGCCAGAAAATAAAGGTTTATCGGGACCACGACGTGCACGTCCAACCGGGTGGGCTCTTCCTAGAGATAGCTCGCAAGCAAGGGCACGGGCGGGAGGTCCTTAAGAACCTGGCTGACCTCGGCTGCGACACCGTCGAGGTGTCGAGCACCACCTCGACGCGAGGCGACATGGCAGAGGAAATGGAGTTCGTGTCCTACGCCAAAAACCTAGGGTTCATGGTGATCGGAGAGGTGGGCCGGAAGTTCTCAGACGGCGATGAGACTCGATTGACGGAGGACACTCTAAATATTGATATCACCGTATCGGAGTTCAAGTCGCTCTTAGAGGCGGGTGCCTCGAAGGTTTACTGGGAGGGCCACCTGCTCCGCGAGGTGATGGGGGAAACGCCGGAATCGATCAAGGCCCGTGCTGGGACGGGGACGGCTCAGGTAATGGAGGTCGCCCGCCAGGTTGGTGTCGATAACATCATGTTTGAGGTATCTGGACTTCGGCCGAGGCTCAACCGGCAGTGGTTGCAGTTTTGGCTGGTTCGGCTGATGGGACCTGAAGTTAACATCGCCAACGCACGGATCGAGGAGATGGCCAACCTCGAGGCTATTCGTCGCGGTAACCACCCGATCTTCGGATTCGGCGGTGCCGGCAACTACCCGTGGGTCCGGTCTCTCGAAGAGGAGGATGGGAACGCGGAATGGTGGCGAAAGTGAGCGCACCGTCTAGAACGTGAATACGGACTCCGGCGACAAGGGGAGGCTTGTCGTCGTTACCGGAGGAGCTCGAGGCATAGGCCGAGCGATAGCCTCGGCGTTCCTGGAGCACGGCGATCGCGTCTGCCTGACCGACATCCTGTCTGATCAACTCGCTGCGACCGCCAGTGAGCTGGGCTGCGTGGAATCTCCGATGGACGTGGCAGACCCGAATTCAGTGCAAGAGAACATGGTGGCAATTGAGCGAAATCACGGTTCAATTGAAGTCCTCGTCAACAATGCGGGAGTAATGTCGCGAGATTCGGTTGAAGAGACATCGTTTGCGGAGTGGAGTCGAGTGGTCGGTGTCAATCTGAATGGTGTGTTCAATTGTTGTCACGCCGTGATCCCGTTCATGCGCTCCCGGGGCAGCGGTCGGATCATTAATTTGGGTTCGATCTGGGCCGGTCACGCATGGCCCAACCGCGCCGCCTATTCTGCTTCGAAGGCCGCCGTCGAGCAGTTCACCCGGTGCTTTGCGCTCGAGGTCGCGCCATATGGCGTTCTGGTCAATGCAATTTCCCCCGGAATCATGGCAACCGAAATGACACGGCGAGTCGTTGATGACCAGGAATTCAGGGCGGCATTCATGACGAAGGTTGCGACGGGAATCGTCGGCGATCCGAAGCGCCACCTGGCTGGCCTTGCAGTATTTCTTGCGTCGGATGATGCCGGCTACATGAGTGGCGAAGTGGTTGAGGTACACGGCGGTTACTACTAATGACGCATTTCGCGGTGCCTATCTGGCGTGTCCCGGCCTCGCCGAGTTGACTTGAGCCAGTTCCCGCGGCTATTCGACCCACTCACCCTGCGGGGCGTCACGCTCCGCAACCGCACGGTCGTTTGCCCGATGGGCTGTCGCTCCGCCAAAGAAGGCAAACCGACACGTGGCGACTGGGAGTTCTACCGAGCGCGCGCCATGGGCGGCGCCGGCTTGGTTATCACCGGGGGTACCTCGGTTCATGTGACGGCCCTGCTCAAATCGCGTACCGCCCTCGAACCGTTCGATCCGGAGGCGATTCCCGCCCTGCGCGAGCTTGCCTCAGCGGTTCATTCGGGCGGTGCAAAGATCATCGGCCAGATCAACCATCGGGGACGGGAGATGCTCGACTTTGACTCTGCGAAGAACCTCGATACCGACTTCCCTGCCTGGGCCCCGTCCCCACTTCCATCCCCGAACGATTCTCTGATCCCGCATGAGATGACCGAATCCGAGATCGCGGAAATTGAGGAGGCGTTTGCAGTCTCAGCCAAGAACTTGGTCGCGGCCGGCTATGACGGGATCGAGATCCATGGCGCTCACGGATACCTGGTGGCCCAGTTCCTATCCCCTCAGGCGAACGTCCGAACCGACCGCTATGGCGGGCCGCTTGAGAATCGGATGCGGTTCCTGCTGGAGGTGCTGGAGCAGGTTCGCGCCGTCATTCCGGAGGAGGCTCCCTTGGGCGTCCGAATCAGTGCGGACGAGGACCTGGAGGGCGGTATCACCCTTGACGACTCGAAGGTGATTGCGGCTCGGCTTCGGAGCATCGGCTGGGTTGACTACATCTCGGTCACCCGAGGCATCCGCAACTACTACATCAAGGATATGTCCTTCCCACCCGGCGTCTCGGTGGGTCTCGCCCACGGGATCAGGGACGCTTCCGGTTTGCCGATCATGGTGGCCGGCAGAATCACCCATCCAACCCAGGCGGAACAGATCCTCGCTGACGCAAACGCCGACCTCATTGGCATGGCTCGCGCGTGGATCACCGATCCGGAATGGGCAAACAAAGCCCAGGACAGTCGCCTCGACGAGATCCGGCCCTGTGTCGGCGCCCTACAGGACTGCCGGACTGGCGGCGGGTGCATGCACAATCCCTCTGCACGCCGTGAGGCCACTTGGGGTCCCTTGAAGCCGGCCGCGCGAGCAAAGAAGGTCGTCGTCGTTGGCGGCGGCCCGGCCGGACTCGAAGCTGCGGTCGTCGCCGCATCGCGTGGTCATGATGTCGTTCTCTTCGAGCGCGAGCCGCGACTGGGCGGCCAGGTCGCCATCGCCGCGAACGGGCCCGGCCGAGCCGAGATCGAAGGTGTCATTAGCTACAGAGCCGAGTTGCTGCATAGACTCGGCGTCCGAATCCATCTCAAGCGGGAGGCGACTCCGGACGACATCCTTGCCGAAGGCCCCGACGCAGTCGTGATCGCCACGGGGGCTCTTCCGAGGGAGCCGGAGGAAGTCGGCTGGAAGGGAAATATCATCACGGCATGGGAACTCCTCGCGAACGACTCAGACTCTCGTAAGCTGGCCGCCGAAAGCCGCGAGGCTGTGGTCGTGGACGATGGCAGCGGGTTTTGGGAAACCTGCAGCGCGGCTGAGTACCTAGGCACCGGCGGCTCTCACGTGACTTTGATTGCCCCAACGCGCAGTATTGGGGTGAGTATCCCCGCGGAATCGATCATCCCTCTGCTGGTTAGGCTTCGGCGCCTCGGAGTAACCCTCCTTCCGATGAGCCGCGTGGCGGCCGTTGAACCCGGTCGAGTCTGTGTCTACGACGTGATAAGAATGGCTGCGACCCGCTCACTGGAGGAGGTCTGGCTGCCTGCCGATCTGGTTGTAGTCAATGCCGGCAAGCTCGTCAACGACGGGCTGGTCGATCGTCTTGTCGGGCACGTCGCCCAGGTTCACGCCGTGGGGGACTGTGTCGCACCCCGAAGAATCAGCCACGCGGTGCTCGAAGCGCACCGCGTCGCGCGTGCGATCTAAGCAAAAGGCACTTCGTGACTTCGGATTGGACGCGTAAGCAGCTACGCTCAAGCAAGGTTGGAAAGGGCGCCTTTTTCGAGGTGCGGGGTGCACAAAATCCGTCGAGTTCGAAGTCGAACTCTCAATAGGCCCACTGAGCAACGCAAACGAAGGACCGGTTACGATCTGCGGCCGTCGTGATGGCCGCGATGCTGTAGGACGGCAAAAGTCGATCACGATCACTGCCACCCGATCGAGCTGTGCCATGGTCCAGCTTGTGACGGCTTGTCGGCTGATATTCTTCCGCGGCGGTGCTGGGCGTCCTCAATTTGCTCCCTCGCGTTCTTATTAATGCTTGTGGCTCCCGCCGCGAGCTAATCCTCGAGAACCTGGTATTGCGCCACCAAGCACCTCACCCTCGATACGCACATAGCCCCAGCGAGGGTTCTCCCGCGCCAGCCGGCTGATCAGGCCGCGCGTCTCGGCTGCCAGCGGCGGACGACCGGGCCTGCGACGGCAACGTCGCCGACCTCCCTCAAGCAGTGCCCGGTTCCAGCGGCGGAGCGTCTGCGGGCTGACCGCAAAGCAGGACCATCGCTCGGGCGGGAGCAGCCGGCTCGCTGCAGCGAGTAAGGCCTGATCGACGGTCGTGTACTGCGGCCGCTTCCCGCCACGCCTGAGGATCGCCAGCTGGTGGCGTAGCACGACGATCTCAAGCGCCCGCTCAGCACCACCGCGGGCGAGCACGCCCACGAGGCGGCACAGCAGACATATCAGCACGACGCGAAGTCAGAACCGACCCGGCCGCGATCCCCAACACCGCGGTCCCGGCCGGAATCGAATTTCTTTACCCCACAGCTGAAGATCGACGTGATGGAGTTGCCTGCCGTACCTCGAGGACGGCACGCTCGACCGCGTCGTCGAGTGCGGACCGTGATTCCGCGACGGTGACGGCGGTCAGGCGGGAGGACGCCCCTAGCCGGACTCGAGCGGGACGCCGAGGTACGCCTCGACGACGTGGGGATCGCTCAGGACCGCGGCCGTCGAGCCCTCCGCGATCTTCTTTCCGAAGTCGAGGACGACGGTCGAGTCGCAGATCGCTTGGAGGAAGGCGATGTCGTGGTCGACGATGACGAGAGTCTCGTACCAGGTGCCACGGAGCTGACGGAGCGAGCGGCGCAGGAGGTCCTTCTCCACCGAAGCCATGCCGGCGGACGGCTCGTCGAGGAGGAGGAGCTTCGGCCGAGCGGCGAGCGCGCGCGCGAGGTCCGCCGACTTCCTCATGGCGTACGGCAGCGTCTCGAGCTTGTGGTCAGCGACGTCCACGATGCGCAGCTCTCTCATGATCTCGAGTGCCAGGGCGCGGTGTGCGTGCTCATCGCGGCGCGCACGCGGCAGACGCAGCGCGAGCTCGATGAACGTCGCCGTTTCGCTCTCATGGCATCCGAGCATCGTCAGCTCGGCGGCCGTGAGAGAGCGGGCGTGCTCGACGTTCTGGAAGGTGCGCGCCACCCCGCGTCGCGCGATATCGGAGGGCCGCAGCCGGAGGATGGATTCCCCGCGCAGGAGGACGTCGCCGGAGCGCGGGCGATACATCCCGCACACGCAGTTCAGGAGCGTCGTTTTACCCGCACCGTTCGGGCCGACGATCGCCGTAGTGCTCCCCGCTTCGATGGAGAGGCTGACGTCGGAGAGCGCGGAGAATCCGCTGAAGTCCATGCTCAGCCGACGGACCTCGAGCAAAGGGACGCTCAAGTTGTCGTTTCCACCGGCGCGACACCGAGGTACGCGTCGCGCAGCCGCTCGTCGTCCCACTCCGACGCCGGTCCAGCGTCGACGATCCGGCCGACGCTGAGCGCATACAGACTATCGGAGACCTCCAGGGCGAGCCGCACGTTCTGCTCCGCGAGAAGGATAGTGATGCCCATCGCCCGCAACCGCTTGAAGGACACCGCGAGCTGCGAAACGGAGATCGGCGCGAGACCGAGGCTGGCCTCGTCGACGATGAGCAGCGACGGACGATCCGCCATCGCCATCGCGAGCGCGAGCATCTGCCGCTCGCCGCCGCTCAGGAGACCCGCCGAGCGTCGGCCGAGCGCGCGCAGCGCAGGGAACGCCGAATGAATCTCATCGAGGCACTTCTCGCGTTCGTCGCGCGCGGCAGGGAGGCGGCCGGCGATATTCGCATCGACCGAGAGGCCGCGGAAGACCTTGTCACGCTCGGGCACGAAGCTCACGCCGGACGCCGCGACGTCGGCCGGGTGCCTCCCGCGAAGCTCGCGGCCGCGCCACGCGATGCGCTCCGCATCGACGCGCACGCGCTCCCGCGCTAGGAAGCCGGCGATGGAGCGCAGCGTGCTCGTCTTGCCCGCGCCGTTCGGTCCGATCAGCGTCACGACCGTCCCCTCCGGCACGACGAACGAGATCCGGTCGACCGCGGGCGATCCGCTGCCATACGTCACAGTGAGACCGCGCACCTCGAGCGCGTCGTTCGATCGGGACAGCGCCGCCGCGGGCGGAACGACGCTCGACGCGGTGAGCGGCGCGGGCCTCGCCGCGGTGACGCGACGCTCCCGCCGCGTGGCGCGGACGAGCCGCCGCAGGCCCTCGGCAACCCCGCCCGGCTCGACGAGAATCACGCCCATGAGAAGGAGGCCGTAAACGAGCTCGATGATGGTGTACTGCTGCTGCTGAAGCGCGGGGAACCCGGTGAGCAGCGGCGACTCGAGGACCGCCGCGACGAGATAGGGAATGCCCACTATGGTGACGGAGCCGACGACTGACCCGACCATCGAATCCAGACCGCCGACGAGCACGACGGCGACGTACAGGATGACGAGGTCGAACGTGAAGCTTTCCACCGAGACGTAACCGATGTAGAAGCCCTGGAGAGCGCCGACGAGCCCGAAGACGAGCGCGCCGAACGCAAAAGCCGCGAGGCGCCAGCGGACGACGTCGATGCCCATGATCGCCGCGCCCGACGCGTTCTCGCGTATGGCGACCCAGATCCGCCCGGGTCGCTGTGTGCGGAGATGTCGCACGACCCATAGAACGGTGAAGAAGACGACGGCGTAGACCACGAGCCAGCCCCGCACGCCGTCTGTGAGCCAGCCGAGCCCAGCGGGTGGCATCGCCCACCCAGGAAGCGAGCCCTGCAGCTGCGTGAGGGCGTAGATGACGATGAAGTGGAGCGAGAGGGTGCTGAACAGGATGTAATGGCTCGACAAGCGCAACGACGGGAGCCCAATCAGCGTGCCGATCGCGGCCGCCGCCGCGGCAGCTCCGACGACGGCAATGAGGAAGGGCGCATGGAAGCCGAGACGCAGTCCCATCGCAGTGAACGCGCCGATCGCGAGGAACGCCGCGCTCCCCATCGAGATCTGTCCGGCCGTTCCGAACATGAGGTTGTATCCGAGGGACGCGGCGGCCACGCCGAGGACCTGAATGATGATGCTCTGCGGGAACGGGCCGAGCTGCTCCGCGACGAGGAGGAACGCGACGCATGCAAGGAGTGGCCACGCTTCGGCGGCTACGGCGCGGATGCGTCCTGCGCCGGACGCATCCGCCGCTGTCGATCCGCCGCGCACGTCCGCCAAGCTAGTGTCCTGTCTCGGAAATCGAGGGTAAAGCAGTAAGGTCGCTGAAGCTACTCTGCGTAAGGTATCTCAAAAGTGATCTGGTTGTCCCACAGCTGAGCTCGGCCGCGGACAAGGCGTTATGACTCGTGCGCTCCCGGCGCGCGGCGCGCGGAAGGCGTGACCCCGCCAACATCGCCCAGCACGCGACGCGTCGCAGGTCGGCGGTCGACGGGACGACCCGGCACCCCGGCTACGCCATGAGCCTGCAGGCGTGGCGCGATCGAGCGGATCTTCGGCCGGACGGAAGACCATCGCGCTGATGCGCAAGACGTGACACCGCGGGCGCCGGCGCGTCGTGTGGGCATTCACCTTCGCCCTGGCGGCGTACAGCGTGGTGCGGATGCGCAACCTGGCGGTGGCCGCATGAGCGGGTCGCGCTCCACGACGGTGTCGAGCGCGCGCGAGGCTCCACGAGGAGCGCCCCGCGGCCCTCGTCGGACCACGCGAAACCCACTGACGCTGATGCGAGCCTCTCGATCATCCATTAAGGCCGCCTCCAGCGCCGGTCCCTCCATGTTGACTAGACACGGACGATGTCACGCGCCCCGAACAGCCCGTACGGGCGCACGAGCAGGATGCCGAGGAGGATGGCGTACGACAGCGGCAACGAGATCTCGGCGTTGATGTACGTTACGCCGAACTCGAGGATCGTAACAAGAAGGAACGATCCAACGATCGCCCCGACGATGCTCTCGAGGCCCCCGACAACGACGGCGGGGAAAGCCACCAGGAACGAACCCTCGACGTCCGTGGAGACGTTCGTCCGGAGGGCGACGCCGATACCGGCGAACGCGATCAGCGCGCCAGCCATCGCCCACGAGAGGACGGCGATCCGCTCGACCTTGATCCCGGCATACGCCGCGAGGGTGCGGTTCTCCGCGCTCATGCGCATGTGCAGCCCGATCGGAGTCAGATATACGATCGCGAGCACGGCCGCGAGCATGACCAGCGACGCGAGCGTGAGGACGAGGTCCAGCTGAGTCGTCGCGAAGCCAAGCGGTAGCTCAAGGCGCTGCATGCTGAACGGGAGCGGCAGAAACTCGACCTGCGAGCTCCAGCGCATGCGGATGAGCGCATCGAGGATGTACCCCAGACCGAACAGTGCCATGACAATCGTCCAGAGGGGCGCGCCCTCGAGGTGGACGAGAACGACACGGTACGTGAGCGCGCCGACCACGCCGAGGAGGCCCAATGTGAGGACGAGTGCGACGCCGAAACGCGCCTCCCCGAGGCGCGTGACGAGCTCGAAGAGAACGTAAGCCCCCAGCGCGAGCATCTGACCCTGCGCGAAGTTGAAGACGCCCGTTCCGCGGATGACGAGTACGAACGCGACTGACCCGAGGCTAAAGAGCGCGCCGGTGACGACGATCCCGACGAGGAGGTCCTTCACCGGCTCGCCCGTTCGCTGGGGATGCTACGAGGTGCCATGTTGGTCCTATTGGGGCGCGATCGTCGGGAGCGCCAGCGCTCCCGTAACAGCCTCCGTCTGACCGTTCACGAAGTGGTAGACGACCTCGGACTTCACCGCGATGTGATCCGTCGCCGTGAGGCCGACCGGCGCCGCCGCGGCGTTCTGCGGGTCGCCGATGAGGCCGATCGAGTCCAGTGCCTCCTTCATCTTCGGGCCGGGGCACGGATACCCGCACTTCTTGAGCGCGGCGACCACAAGAGCGCCTCCGACCCATCCCGTCGCCTGCAGGATGTCGTTGCCGGTCGTGGTGCCACCTGCGGCCTGGACGGAGTCCACGATCGTCTTGACATCGGCCTTGCTCCCCGGCTTGAGATAGTTGAAGCCCTGGGTCGTGTAGAAGTCGGGATTGTTCACCTGCGCGAGGAGGTTCGAGTTGCCGCCAGCGAAGTTCGTCACGACCTTACCGTTGAAGCCGACCTGCGCGAGGGCGCGCATGAGCGGGACGGGATACACCGTGAAGATGGTGCCGAGGACGTAGTCAGCCTTCGCCGTGACTATCTGACGAGCCTGCGGCAGGAGGTCGGTGAGCGGCTGAGCCACTGGAAGCGCCTGCTCGTAGACCGGTGCGCCCCAGCCCTCGGCCTTCATCGACTTCTCAACCTGCGCCTTGAAGCCCTCGCCGGCTGGACTACCGGCCGTCAGGAGAGCGATCTTAGGTATGCTCCCGGCCGTCGCGAGTGTCTTCACGAACTCGACCTGCGTCGCGCCCTCAGACGCGAAGAGGAAGCTGCCGATGTACATATATGGGTACTTAAGGTCCGAGGCCGCGATCCCCGTCGAGATCAGCGGGATCTGCGCGACATTCAGCTGCGGGACGAGCGGCTCGGCGGTGGCGCTCGAGCCGAGGCCGAGGATCGCGGACGGCTTGATCTGATCGCGCATCTCGACGAACGCTGTCTGAGCCTTCGCGACGTCCGTGCTCCCGTCGTCACGGACAACGAGATTGACGGGGTGTCCGTTCACGCCGCCGTGCTGGTTCGTGTAGTAGAAGTATCCATTGACCCCGTCCTTGTGGGATGTCCAGTCCGACGCGAGCGACCCCGTCAGCGAACCGATGTACCCGACGGTGTAGGGCGCGCCGTTCGCGGCCGACGGGGCCGTCGGGCCTCCGCCGCACGACACGACGAGGATCGCCGCGACTGAAACCACCGTAACCCAGTGTCTGTTCATGTATCCCCCTCCGGTCAGCCGCATTACTTTTCGGCGCCAGTATATACTATATAGGCCGTCGCCGTCATGGATGCGCCGCAAGAGCGCCTCGACGCGGCATTCATCCAGTGGGACTCAGGGGGTAAGCGTCGAGGGGTGCGCGGCAGCCGAGGGAATCCGGATCGAGAAGGGGATGCCGTCCCCTTCCACACCAGCCACAGTACTACGAAGAGCGGCGAGCCGGATTCCGGCACCCGCCCCGCTTCAATGGACCGCAAGCGGGGATCGGGCCGTCGGCGATCCGCTATCTCGCGTCCAAGGAGATCGCACTCGTGGGGGCCGACAACATCTCGGTCCACTGGCGCGGCGGGTCGATGGCCAGCGATGGACGGTCCCAGCGGCATTGGATGCGCGGCGAGGGAGATGCAAGCGATCCTCGGGCGAGGGCTCGGCGACGAAGGCTCAATCGATCTCCACGCCGTGGTGCTCCGCAATCTCGGGCTCGTGCACCTCGAACTCGCCGACCTTTCCGCGATCGCCGCGGAACAGGTGCACGAGTTCCTCTTCATCGTGGCGCCGATCCCGGTGAAGGGCGCGTCCGGCAGCCCCGTCAACCAGCTCGCGGTCGTCTGACCCCGCGGGCACCGTGAGGGTCGCTCGCCCCGACACCCTCTACGGCGTCCTCGCGCGTACGGCGGCACGACTCCCGGAGCAGCTCGCTGCGACGGACGGTACGACGGGCGCGACGTACCGCCAGATCCTCGAGCGCGCGGACGACCTTTCGCTTCGGCTCCTGGCGGTCGGCGTCGAGCCCGGTGACCACGTGGGGATCGCCGCGGGCAACGGCGCCCCCTGGATCGCCTCGTTCTTCGCCACTGCGAGGATCGGGGCCGTCCCCGTCCTCGTGAATACGCGTGCGACGGCAGCGGAGCTGCGTTTCATGATCCGCACGACAGACTGCTCGTTCGTCCTGATGGAGCCGATCGTGCGGCGAACGCGCGTCGCCGACGCTATCGCCGAGGACCGCGATGAGCTTCCTCGGCTCGCGGGAACGCTCGATCTCACGACGGAGCTCCCCCCGCTCGCCCCACAGGAGCGGGCGCGCCTAGAGGCACGCGCGCGGCAGCTGAGCGTCGCCGTCCGGGCCGATCGGCCCGGGGCAATTATCTTCACATCCGGCAGCACGGGATTCCCAAAGGGCGCTGTACTCCGACACGGCGGCCTCGTGGCCAACGCGACGCATCACACCCGACGTCTCCATATCACCGAACGTGACCGCTGGTGCAGCGCAGCTCCGTTCTTCCACGCCGGCGGAAGCGTGTGGGGGATCCTCACGTGCACGCTGACCGGCGCGTCGCTCTACTACCTGAATGCGTTCGATGCGGAGCGTGCGCTCGACATGATCCAGCGGCATCGATGCACGTGCCACTTCGGGGTCGAAACCATGATGCGTGACGAGCTCGCCCTGCCCGTCGAGCGCTACGACCTCTCGAGCCTGTGCCTGTGCACCGCCGGCGCGTCCCATGACGTGCGGCGGGAGATCCGGCGCCGCTACCGTGTCCCCACCCTCCTCGAGATGTACGGCCAGACGGAAGCGCATGGGAACGTCACGCTGACGGGACCCGACGACCCCGTAGAGGCGCAGGACGACACGTTCGGGAGGCCGCATCCGGGGATCGCGCTCCGCATCGTGGACCTCGAGCACGGCCAAGAGGCCGACGTCGGCGACGACGGCGAGATCTGGATCCGCGGGGACTGTGTGTTCGACGGCTACTACGGGCGGCCGGACGCTAACCTCGAGGTCCTCGACGGCGATGGTTGGCTGCACACCGGCGACGTCGGCCGCCTCGACGCCGACGGGTACCTGTACTTCTCGGGACGGCTCAAAGAGAAGGTGCGGGTCGGCGGCGAGAATGTATCGCTCACGGAGATCGACGCCTGCCTGGCGTCGCATCCCGCCGTCTATCAGGCGTACTCCGTCGGCGTGCCCGATCCACGGCTCGAGGAGGTCATCGCGAGTTTTGTGCGTCTGCACTCGAGCCACGCGCTCGGCGCGGATGAGCTCGTCGCATACGCGCGCACGCGCATCGCCGACTTCAAGGCCCCGCGTTACGTCTTCTTCGTCGACACTTTCCCGCGTGGTGCGAGCGGGCGCGTGAGCCGGAGCCAACTGCGCGACCGGGCGCTCGAGCTGCTCCGCACGGCGGCCCCGCGAGCGAGAGCATGATGGGGAGCGCGATCGAGATCGCACGCCTTTCCCTCGGCGACGCCGCCCGCCTCACGCGCGCGCGTGAGCTCTCGGTCGCCGAAGTGGTCGAGTCCACCCTCGGACGGATCGAGCGCTACGCGCACGCGCTCAACTGCCTCATCTCCGTTCGCGCGGACGAAGCGCGCCGCGAGGCGCGCGTCGCGGACGATGCCTACGCGTCTGGGCACGGCGTCGGACCCTTGCACGGCGTCGCTGTCGTCGTCAAGGACAACATCGCGGTCGCCGGCCTGCGAAGGACCTGCGGATCCGAAGCGACCGACGGGACCGCAATGCGGGACGCCGAGGTTGTGAGCCGGCTGCGCACCGCGGGCGCGATCGTGACCGCGACCGCGAACATGTACGAGTTCGCGTATGGCTCGCCTCACCCCGCGTTCGGCCGCACGCGAAATCCGATTGACCCCCGCCGCTCGTGCGCGGGATCGTCGAGTGGATCCGCCGCCGCGGTCGCGGCCGGTCTCTGCCATGCGGCGATCGGCACGGACAGCGGCGGATCGGTGAGAGCTCCCGCGTCGTTCTGCGGCGTCGTCGGCTTCAAGCCAACGTACCACCGGTTGAGCCGCGACGGCGTCGTTCCCGTGAGCTGGAGCGTCGACCACGTCGGCCCTCTCGCCCGCTCCGTCGCCGATCTGGCCCTGGTCTATCGGGCGCTCGTGGACAAGGCGCGAGCGGCCCGGCGGCCGAGCCGCACACGCGTCGGCGTCCTCGGACCGGACGCGTGGGGGCTCGCG
>Ga0208849_1001495_pt1 | contig 16042 bp, 13 predicted proteins | sample NGESurdeep072012_10_FD_184470 | JGI IMG/M metagenome (GOLD analysis project Ga0208849, IMG submission 184470) | Arctic peat soil microbial communities from Barrow, Alaska - NGEE Surface sample 53-3 deep-072012 (SPAdes) | ecosystem: Environmental > Terrestrial > Soil > Wetlands > Peat ...
CAGATCCGTCTCGCCGATCGCGACCGAAACCGGCGCCGACCACACTTCTTCCTTGGTCGCGGTCCTGATCAGGCGCGCATGCAATTCCCAGGAGTCGTCGGTCTTCCGCAGTTCGCCGCTCAATTGGTAGTCCGCGTGATCCGCCTGTGCCAAAGCGGCCGTCGCCTGCGCCGTTTCAGGCATCACGACTCGGATATTTTCGATCTTCGCGAGGCCGTCGGCGAGGCGGGCGGTAACCGCCGAAGCCATGGACGCAATATCCGCATCGGCGCCGGTGATCGGCGCCACGGCAATCGCAAGCTTCCGCGGCGGGATGATTTCAGGCCAAATGATCGGCGCTGCAATGGCAAGCGCAATCACCGCGGTGAGACCCGCCAAAGCGGCGAGCACCGCTGGCCGGTTCAGGCCAAACGGCCGCCACGATTTTGCCGGCCCGGCCGCCGTAGCGGCCGCAACCGGTTCGAGCCGAACGGGCCCGGCCAACGCCGCCTCGCTTGCCGCCTCGGTCGAGACCTCGGCCTCAAACACATAACCGCGGCCGGAAACCAGTTTGATGAGCTGGCGCTCATGATCGCCGAGCGCCGTCCTGATCTCCCGGATACGCTGGAAGAGGTTGTCCTCGCTGACATGGACATCCGGCCAGATCGCGTCGACGAGCTGCTGCTTGCTGAGCACGCGGCCGGCATTGTTGGCAAACAAAAGCAGCATGTCGGAGGTTTTCGGCCGCAGCTTGACCGCTTCACCGTCGGGCCGGCGCAGTTCGGCGCGCTGCGGATCGAACACAAATGAAGCGAAATGAAACACTTGTCTCCAATCCCCCGGCGTTGCGCGGGGTTTTAGGCGGTTTTCCGCAGCCACGCGAGCGAGATTCAGAAAGTTCCGCGGCTGCCCGAGCGAAAATCAGAAAAAAGTCAGAATGATCACCGGGCCCGATCAGGACTCCGGCGCGTCGCCATGGCACGGTCCGGCGGTAATTCGATGCCGAAATGATTTTCGGGGGCGGCGGCCTGTTCGATCCGCCACGGGGGAGCTTATGACACCGCGTGCATTGCGCCGGCGGGTTCTGCTGTCGGGAACCGTGCTCATGACGGCGGCCGTCGGCTATGGCCGTCGCGCCTATGGCCAGTGCGCGCCTACCGTGGCACCGAACTACCAGTGTTCGGGCGTCAATGTCACCACGCAGACGATCACCGCCAACAACGCCAGCGTCTCCACCGCCTTAGGCTTCAGCGTCAACACTCCCACCGGCAATGCGATCACGATTACCGGCGACGGCGCGCTGTCCTATACCGACACCAACGCCTCGCCGCTCACCGCTGCGGCGGGCACCGCTCTTCAAGTCAATTCTGGCGGCGATTTTTCCGGCACGCCCGGCAGCATCACCATCAACACCAATGGTGTGCTCAGCGGCAGCGGCGACAGCCACAACGGCATTGCCGCGTACAACTCCGGCACCGGCGCGATCAACGTCACCGCCAACGGCAATGTCACCGGCAATCTCATCGGCGCCAACGGTTTCGGCATCATCGCGGTCAATTCCGGCCTGGGCACCGGCACCGATGTCACCGTGACCACCGGCGCCGGCACCACGGTCCGCGGCGCCACCGACAGTATTTCGGCGTCCAACTACGGCACCGGCGTGCTGACCATCACCACCAACGGCAATGTCACCAGCGGCAATGTCGGCATCAACGCGGTGAACTACGGCACCAATCTCAGCGTGACCACCGCCGCCGGCACCACGGTCAGCGGCGCCGCCTTCGGCATTAACGCGAACAACCAGTCCGGCAGCACGGGCGCGCTGACCATCACCGCCAACGGCAATGTCACCGGCGCCACGGCTAACGGCATCTACGCGCGGAACCTCGGCACCGCTCTCAGCGTGACCACCGGCGCCGGCACCACGGTGAGCGGCGGGTATAACGGCATTGCTGCGATCAACCGAAACGGCAGCACGGGCGCAGTGACCGTCACCGCCAACGGCAACGTCACCGGTACCGCTGGCAGCGGCATCTCCGCGCAGAACCGCACCGGCACCGATCTCAGCGTGACCACCGCCGCCGGCACCACGGTCAGCGGCGTCAACGCCGGCATTGTTGCGACCAACCAAAACGGCAGCACGACCATCACCGCCAACGGCAATGTCACCGGCACTGCTAATAGCGGCATCAACGCGGCGAACTACGGCACCAATCTCACCGTGACCACCGGCGCCGGCACCACGGTCAGCGGCGCCATCTTCGGCATTATTGCGAGCAACCAAAACGGCAGCACGGGCGCGGTGACCATCACCGCCAACGGCAGTGTCACCGGCACCAACGGTAACGGCATCGACGCGCGGAACAACTTGGGCACCGATCTCACCGTGACCACCGGCGCCGGCACCACGGTGAGCGGCGGCACCAATGGCATCTATGCGGGCAACGGCGGCAGCGGCGCGATCGCCATCACCATCGCCGCCACCAGCACCGTGAGCGGCAGCAGTGGCTTTGGCATCCAGGCTTTCGGCAGCCCTGCGACCGTGGCGGTGGCCGGTACGGTGAACGGCGGCGCCGGCGGCGCCATCCGGTTCGACCAGGCGGGCGGCTTCGCCAACCGACTCGACTTGGTGACCGGCGCCGTCATCAACGGCAACGTGCTCGGCGGTAACGGCACCGACACGCTGGGGCTGAGCGGCAGCGGATCGGGCAGCTTCAATGTCGCCCAGCTCGTTTCGTTCGAGGCCGGCCAGAAGACCGGCAGCGGCAGCTGGACGCTCACCGGCGCCAATACCGGCATCACCGCGTTCTCGGTCGGCGCCGGCACGCTCACCGTCAACGGCAGCCTCGGCAACGCGGCCTTTACCGTCAGCGGCGGCACACTCGGCGGCGCCGGCACGGTCGGCAACACCCAGATCAACGCCGGCGCCACCTTCGCGCCAGGCTCCAGCACGCCCGGATCGTTCATGACGGTCAACGGCACGCTCGGGCTGAACGCAGCGGCGACTTATGCGGTCAACCTCAACCCCGCCACATCCTCGTTCGCCAATGTCTCGGGCACGGCGACGCTCGGCGGCGCGACCGTGAATGCGATCTTCGCATCGGGCAGCTACTTCGCCAGGCAGTACACCATCCTGACGGCCGGCACGCGAAGCGGCAGCTTCGGCACCATCGCCAACACCAATCTGCCGACAAACTTCACGGACACGCTGAGCTACGACGCCACCCACGCTTATCTCGATCTTTCGCTGTCCTTCCAACAACAGGGTGACCTCAACGGCAATCAGCAGGCGGTTGCCAACGCGCTGACCAGTTTCTTCAATACCACCGGCGGCATTCCCGGGGTGTTCGGCGGGTTGACGCCGGCCGGCCTGACCCAGCTCTCCGGCGAGGCCGCGACCGGTTCGCAGCAGACCACGTTCAATGCCATGAACCAGTTCATGGGTCTGCTGACCGATCCCTTTATCGATGGCCGCGGCGATGGCCCAGGTGGCGGCACGGGTACTGCTACCGGTTATGCTTCGACGCAAAAGCCTGCGGCCATCCGCGACGCCTATGCGATGTTCACCAAGGCGCCGCCCGCCGCGTCGTTTGAGCAGCGCTGGAGCGTGTGGGGGGCTGGCTTCGGCGGTTCGCAAACCACCGACGGCAATGCTGCGCTCGGCTCCAACACCGCGACCAGCAGCATCGCCGGCACCGCCGTCGGCGCCGACTATCGCTTCTCGCCATTCACCATCGCGGGCTTTGCACTGGCCGGCGGCGGCACCAGCTTCAGCGTGGCCAATGCCGGCAGCGGCCGCTCCGATTTGTTCCAGGCCGGCGCCTTCATTCGCCACACCGTTGGCCCGGCCTATATCTCGGCAGCTCTTGCTTACGGTTGGCAGGACGTCACCACCAACCGCACCGTCACCATCGCCGGCACGGATATGCTGCGCGCCGAGTTCAACGCCAATGCGTTCTCGGGGCGCCTCGAAGGCGGCTATCGCTTTGTCGCCCCTGTGATGGGCGGGCTCGGCATCACGCCCTATGCGGCGGCTCAGTTCACCACCTTCGACCTGCCAGCTTACGCCGAAACGGCCCTCGCCGGAACCAATGCTTTCGCGCTGAGCTATGGGGCCAAGAGCGTCACCGATCCCCGCAGCGAACTCGGCTTCCGCACCGACAAGTCCTTTGCGATGCCGGACGGCCTCCTGACGCTGCGCGGCCGTCTCGCCTGGGCGCATGATTACGATCCCGACCGCGCCATCGGCGCGACGTTCCAGACGCTTCCCGGCGCGAGCTTTGTCGTCAACGGCGCCGCGCAGGCCTCCGACTCCGCGCTGGTCACCGCTTCGGTGGAAAAGAAATGGCTCAACGGCTGGTCGGCGGCGGCCACCTTCGAGGGTGAATTTTCCAGCGTCACCAGGGGCTATGCCGGCAAGGGCGTGGTGCGCTATACGTGGTAGGTGAGTTCCGCTTGTTAGCACATTTCGGAGTTGCAGACATCGCTAACGATGTCCGATCATGCGGCCTGCTGGCGCGAGCCGGTGCAACTTCGATCTGTCGGGATTTTTGACCTGCAATTGCGCCGAAGCGCCTGCCGTTGGGCAGAGCCATGGCCGTTTCTGCAAATGGCGGGATGATGCAATTGTGCCGGTGATTTGCCCGACGTGTCAAAATGTTTTTGCAGGATCGGTCGTGCCAACGACCGCCGGGCTACTTTGCATGGGGTTGTTTTCGATATTTTAGTTGGGCGGGCACCGCGCAGGCCTTGCGGCGCTCTTTTTCCGTTTTTCGGGCCAGCGCGCCACCGCCACGCTTGCCCCTTCGGATGGCATCGCTATATCGGGGTTTTCCGACCCTTCCCTTCTGCCACCAAGCGAGCCCGGTCATGACCACTGATACCGAACCATCCGCCGTGTCCCAGCCGTTCCAGGCCGAGGTCGCCGAACTGCTGCATTTGATGGTGCATTCGGTCTATTCGGAAACCGACATTTTCCTGCGCGAACTGATTTCGAACGCGTCGGACGCCTGCGACAAGCTGCGCTACGAGGCGATCGCGGCGCCCGATCTGATCGCCGATGGGACGCCGCCACGCATCCGCATCGCGCCCGACAAGAAGGCCGATACGCTTTCCGTTGTTGACAGCGGCATCGGGATGGACCGCCAGGAGCTGATCGACAATCTCGGCACCATCGCGCGCTCCGGCACCAAGTCGTTTCTGTCCCGCCTGACCGAGGCCAAGGACGGCGCCGGCCTGATCGGCCAGTTTGGGGTCGGATTCTATGCCGCCTTCATGGTCGCCGATCGCATCGTCGTCACCAGCCGCCGCGCCGGCGCCGATGAGGTCTGGACCTGGTCGTCATCGGGCGGCAGCGGCTTCGAGATCGCGCCCGCCAGCCAGGCCGACGCCGCGCGCGTCGCCCGCGGAACCGAAATCGTTTTGCATCTGAAAAAGGACGCGGCCAAATATCTGGAGACTTACGAGATCGAGCGCATCGTCAGCGCCTATTCCGACAATATCCAGTTTCCGATCGAACTGGTGCCGGAGGAGGGCGAGCCGCGCCAGATCAATTCGGCGAGCGCGCTGTGGCAGCGCTCGAAATCGGAACTGACGGCGGAGGATTACAAGCAGGCCTACCGGGCGATCGCCGGCGCCTTCGACGATCCGGCGATGACGCTGCATTACCGCGCCGAAGGCCGTCAGTCCTACGCCGTGCTGTTGTTCGCGCCGTCGACAAAACCGTTCGATCTGTTCGAGCCGTCGCGCAAGGGCAAGGTGAAACTCTATGTCCGCCGCGTCTTCATCGCCGACGATGCCGAGCTGCTGCCAGCGTACTTGCGGTTCATCCGCGGCGTGATCGACAGCGAGGACCTTCCGCTCAACATTTCCCGGGAGATGCTGCAGAACAATCCGCAGCTGACGCAGATCCGCAAGGCCGTGACCGGCCGGGTGATCGGCGAGTTCGAAAGCCTGAGCGAGAAGGAGCCGGAAAGTTTTGCCAAAATATGGGACGCGTTCGGCCCGGTCATCAAGGAAGGCATCTGGGAGGATTTCGAGCGGCGCGAGAAATTGCTGGCGCTGTCGCGTTTCACCACCACCTCCGGCGACAAGCGTTCGCTGAAGCAATATGCCGAAAGCCTCAAGCCGAACCAGACCGAAATCTACTATCTGGTCGGCGACAGCGTCGAGCGGCTGAAATCGAATCCCAAGCTTGAATCGGCCACTGCCCGCGGCATCGAGGTGTTGCTGCTGACCGATCCGGTCGACGCGTTCTGGACCTCGGCGCCGCTGGATTTCGGCGGCAAGCCGCTCAAATCGCTGAGCCAGGGCGATATCGATTTCGGCCTGATCCCGCTGCTCGAGGAGAAATCGGCGGAAGAGCAGGACAAGGACAAGCCCGCCGCGGACGAGGCCGCCATCATCGCCGTGATCAAGCACACCCTGGGCGAACGGGTGTCCGACGTGCGAACGTCGCAGCGGCTGACCTCGAGCGCGTCATGCCTTGTCGCCGGTGGCGACGGCCGCGACCGCGCGCTCGAGCGGTTGCTGGCGCAGCAGAATCGGGGGGCCGTGACAAAACCGATCCTCGAGATCAACATGCGCCATCCGCTGGTCGCGGCGATTTCCGGCCATCCAGACGCCGCGGCGGATCTGTCGTTCCTGCTGCTGGAGCAGGCGCAAATCCTCGACGGCGAATTGCCCGAGGATCCCGCCGCGTTCGCCACCCGCCTCAACCAGCTGGTGCTGCGCGGGGTGGCGAAGGCGGGCGGGTAGACCCGTGCGAATGGCTCGCGGACGCCGCGGTCTTCGCCGGTAGAGAGGATCATAATAGACAACCGCAGACTGCCCGATTAAGCTTGCCATGGCGGGAGGGCGCGCTGATGACATGGCGTGAAAGGATCGCGGGCGTCGGGGAGTATTTCCGGTCCCATGGGTGGCGTTTTCTGATTGCCCTCGTGGTCGTGCTGTTTGCGGTCGTGGTCATCAGGCCTTTTGACACCGTTCGCGACCCGACCGGCGACGACGTCGCCGCCTCCTGGAATCAAAGTATTGGCCGGCTCGGAATTATTCCGGTCTATCCGCCCGCAGAGGACGTCAGTGTCGGCGATGTCTGGGCCATCATCGCCGATTCAGATCAAACGCCGCTGCTCGGCAAGGCGGTTCGCGTCGATCACATCGATCTGAAAAAGCAGATCCTGGAGGCGGCTCAGCAGCCGACCTTCGCGGAGACGGTCGAATCCGGCACCGGGGCGACTCTCGCCAGGCAGGACCGCTATGAAGCGGCGCCCGATGCCTCAAAAGCCACGCTGATCCAGCTCAACCTCACGGCATTTCCGGGCATCACCATCACCCATGCCACCAACGCCGGCGCGGCGGGCGGGACCGGTGCGTCGGGCTGGTTTGGCGCCCAGCGCCAGCAAAGCCAGCATGAGGAAATCCGGCTTAAAGGCACCGAAACCTATGGCATGTCGCCGATCGACGCCATCTACATCCTGAACCGCTGGTGCAAGGATGAAAAAACCAAAATGCTCTGCAGCGACGACAAGGTCCGAACCATCCTGTCTTTCACCGTCGGAGACATGGTGCTGAAAACCAAAGACAAGAGCTATACCACCTCGATCGCACTCCAGCTGGTGACGCGGGTATTCCTGGCCCGCGAAATCCAGCAGAAGCGGGTCGATGACAGTGCCAAGGGCGGCGGGGTTCAAGCGGGAGCCGATCCGTCGCAAGCCGCATCGTCCCAGAGCCCTTCGGCCGCGCCGGTTGGCGACAGCAACGACGCCCAGCGCGTCGCCGCGCTCGCCGAGAGCGTGACGAAAACGTTGGCAGCCGGCACCGCGATGGGCGCCAAGCTTTCGGTGGTGCGATCGGATGGTCTCGATCTCTCGCTGCGGGAGACATTCCAGCGGCCCGTCGTGTTCGGTTACCGGGCGGTCACCATCCGTCTTCCGCCCTCGAAACCCGCCGAGGAGGCCGTGCCATGATATTCCCACGACTGGCGATAGCCTTCGCGATGGCTCTCGCCGCGCAGGGTTTCGCCATTGCCAATGACGCCAATCCCCAACACACTTGCGAGCCATGGCCGAATTGCCAACTCGACAGCCTTGTCATCAAGCCGGGAGCGCCGAACACGGGGCTGCGTCCGCAAGCCGTTCGTCCCGACGCTCCGCAGCCGGGCGAAGACCGCGGCTCGCTTCGGCTTCCGAAGAGCCCGGCTAAATGAGTCCGCATTCAGTCCGAAAAGCGGTGGTCCCGGCGCGGCAGCTCAAGCAATATCCGCATTCCTGAAGCGGCGAGCGTTTGCTACCGTTTCGGTCCGCGGCAGGCGTCTCCGGGCATTTTTTGCGTTCCATGCGCCGGACGCGAACCCCAATTGCAAGACCGAGCGTATCTGTTTCGCAGCTCAAACCCGGACCATTTCGCCCATGTCCACGCCCGGCGACCCTTTCTACAGCGGCATACCGGTGTTTCGCGGCTTTGGCAGGCTGATGGATCCAAAGCTGTATTCGCCGTTGCCCGATGACTGGAGCATCGGCGTCGCCGATATCGTGGAATCGACCAAGGCGATCGCGGAAGCGCACTACAAGGCGGTCAACATGGCCGGCGCCTCCGTGATCGCGGCGGTCGCCAATGCGCTGGAGGGGCGCGAATTTCCATTCGTGTTCGGCGGCGACGGCGCCAGCTTTGCGGTGTCGCCGGACGATCTCGATCGCAGCCGCGAGGCGCTGGCGGCCAGCGCTATCTGGGTCGAGGAGAGCCTCAATCTGGTGATGCGGGTGGCGATGGTGCCGGTTGCGGCGGTGCGGGCACAGGGCCTCGACGTCCGTGTCGCCCGGTTCGGGCCGTCGCCTAACCTGTCCTATGCGATGTTTTCCGGCGGCGGGCTCGGCTGGGCCGAAGCGGCGATGAAGCGCGGCGAGTTCGCGGTGCCGAAGGCGCCGCCCGGCACCCAGCCCGACCTCTCGGGGCTGTCGTGCCGGTTCGAGGAAATTCCGTCCGCGCGCGGCCTCATCCTCTCGGTGCTGGTGGTGCCGGCGCGGGCTGCGGATCCGGCGGCCTTTCGCCGCTTGATCGAGGACATCATCGCGCTGGTCGAACGCAGTCCGGATGCGGGCCGGCCGGTGCCGTCGGGCGGACCGCCGCTGCGATGGCCGCCGGCCGGCGCCGATTTCGAGGCCCGCGCCGCGCGCGGCGGATCGCTCTTGAAGCGGCGCGCTGTGGTGCTCGCCAATACGCTGTTTGCCTATTTCGTCATGCGCTTCGGCATCAGCGTCGGCGGCTTCATCCCGAAAACCTATGTGCAGCAGGTGGTGGAGAATTCCGATTTCCGCAAATATGACGACGGATTGCGCATGATCCTCGATTGCGCGCCGGAACTGGAGCGGGCGCTGACGCAACGGCTTGCCGAGGCGGCTGCGGCGGGGGTCGTGCGCTATGGTCTGCACCGGCAGGACGCGGCGATGATGACCTGCTTTACGCCGTCGGCGCTGCGCAGCGATCATGTGCATTTCATTGACGGCGCGCGCGGCGGCTATGCCTCGGCGGCGACCGCGCTGAAGGCGATGGCGGCCTGAATTGACCGGCGGAACCGGGATTCAGTGGACGCGGGTCCAGGTTTCACCGCCGCACAGCGCGCCGAGGCAGCCTTCGACTTTCAGGGTGTCGGGCCCGGTTACGCTGACCCTGCTGGCATAGCTGCTGCCGTCATCGGCGTTGTAGATTTGGCCGGACCATTTGCTGGGGCCGGCGGGCGGCATGCTCCTGAAAAGCGGCAGTCCGATCATCGGCCGTTTGGCCAAGGCCGGGTTGGGATTCTTGTCGTCGACCTGGGGTTTTCCGGTTGCGGGATTGATCGGATCCCTGAGCCAGACCACCACCCCGCAGATTCCACCGCCGCATTTGCTGACGCGCACCCTGGCGTCGCCGGCCTGCGTCAGCCAGGTACCGCCCGGATCGGCGCCGACCTGCGCCCTGGCTTGCGAAGCGCCGAGCACCGCCGTCAACATCGCAACCATCAAGCCAAATCTGTGAGCCATCGGATCCCCGACAAACAGCTTCTGCATAACGACAAATCAAATTTGCGCAACGCCATATCCGAGAGACCCGCGGCTCGCGTATCCATTGCGCGAACGGGGCCGACGGCCGTCACCAGGGCAGGCCGCAGAGGTCGATCACGCCGCGCTGCGGCGCTGTGCGCTTGAGGTCGTGGACATAGGGCGCGATGGCCTCGAAGCGAACCCGTCCCTCGGACTGCTCGGCATAGATCTCGCCGTCGAACGGCTTCCAGCCGCGGCCGACGTAAAACGGCGCGTTGTGCGGTTCGCAAAACAGCAGCGCGAAATCGGTGGCGCCTTCATCCTTCAGGGTTTGCAGGGCCGCATTGAGCGCAACGCTGGCGTATCCGTGGCGCCTTTTGTCCTCGCGGGTCAAGACGCCGCCGATGCCGCCGGCCCGCATCTTGCGCCCGTTATATTTGACCTCGCGGCGATAGATGCCGACATGGCAGACGACACCTTCCGGTTCAGCCTGCACCAGCACCCGCAGTTCGGCATGGCCAAACACGATGCCGGCCCAGGGCAGCTTTGCGACCACAGCGGGCGGCCAGACCGCGTTGAACAGCGGTTCGGCAATCGGCCAGGATTGGTTGCCGTTCAGAACCTCGATCTCGATGCTCATTCACTCTGCCTCGCGCGCTGCGCCCCGGTCTGACCGTCAGAAATTGCGGTGTTTAAGACCGCCGGAACCTTCTATAAGGGTTCCCGTTAAGCCATGTCTCCCATCATTGCGGACATCCCCCATGACCTTCACGCTTCCCAATCTGCCTTACGCCCATGACGCCCTTGCGCCCCATATGTCCAAGGAAACGCTGGAATACCACCACGACAAGCATCACCAAGCCTACGTCACCAACGGAAACAACGCGATCAAGGGGACCGAATTCGAGGGCAAATCCCTCGAGGAGATCGTGAAAGGTTCGTTCGGGAAGAATCCGGCCGTTTTCAACAATGCCGGCCAGCACTACAACCACCTGCATTTCTGGAACTGGATGAAGCCGAATGGCGGTGGCACCAAATTGCCCGGCCGCCTGGAAAAGAAGATCACCGAGGACCTCGGCGGGCTGGAGAAATTCAAGACTGACTTCGCCGCCGCCGGCGCCGGCCAGTTCGGCTCAGGCTGGGCCTGGCTGTCGGTGAAGAACGGCAAGCTCGAAATCTCCAAGACCCCGAATGGCGAAAACCCGCTGGTGCACGGCGCCACGCCGATCCTCGGCGTCGACGTCTGGGAGCACTCCTATTACATCGATTATCGCAACCGCCGTCCGGACTATCTGAAGGCGTTCGTCGATCATCTGGTGAACTGGGAATATGTCGACCAGCTGTTCTCGAAAGCCTGATACGGATCAGCCAATCAATCCCGGGGCGGCAGCATCTCGCTGCCGCCCTTTCCTTTTGCCAGGTCGTTTTGCCCGGCGATTCCTGATCCTTGCGGAGACCGCGCGCTTGCGGCAAAAGCCGTGATGCCGGTGCTCTTGATCCTGGGAAGAAGCTTAAGATGAACTATCTGCTGGTCTTTGTCGGTGGCGGTCTCGGTGCGACGCTGCGTCACTCCATTAACGTTTTTTCCGCGCGCGCGTTTGGAACGGCGTTCCCGTACCACACCTTCATTATCAACATTACCGGCTCGATCGTGATGGGCCTGATCGCGGGCTATCTCGCCTTCAAGGGCGAAGCCTCGCAGCCATGGCGGCTATTCCTGATGACCGGCGTTCTCGGCGGCTACACCACGTTTTCGGCGTTCTCGCTCGACGCTGCGCTGCTCTACGAGCGCGGCGAGATCGGGCTGGCGCTGTTCTACGTGCTGGGCTCGGTGGTGTTTTCGATTGCCGGCCTGTTCGCCGGCCTCGCGCTGGTGCGCCATTTGACGTGATCCCGTGGCAGTCTCGTATGGGCCTTCCTATGCGCGTTGGTGGACATGAGTTATGTTATAATATAACATTTATTCATGGTTCACTCCGATCTCCACAGCCATTCCCACGACCATGGACACGTCCATGTGCACAGCCACGGCCCGGCATCGCCGCATCCGGCGCAGGCCGCACCATGGTCGATCCTGCGCATGACCGTGGTCGCCCGGCTCGGCGCCGCGCTCGCGGTCAGCGCCGTTTTGTGGGCGGTCGTCTGGCTTGCGATGAGGTGAGCATGACGGCGCAGGTGCAATTCCTCGATGTCACGCTGGGCTACGACCGGCATCCGGCGGTGCATCACCTCAATGGCGAGGTCGCCTCCGGTGCCCTGCTGGCGATCGTCGGCCCCAACGGCGCCGGCAAATCGACGCTGTTTCGCGGGCTGGTCGGCATCCTCAGGCCGCTGGCGGGCTCGATCAGTTTAGGCGGTCTCGATGTCAGGGATATCGCCTATCTGCCGCAGACCGCGGATATCGACCGCAGTTTTCCGATTTCGGTATTCGATTTCGTCGGCACCGGGCTGTGGCGCCTGACCGGGTTTTTCGGCGGCATGGGTAAGTCCGCGCGCGACAGCATCGCCCGGGCGCTGGCCGCCGTCGGCCTCAACGGCTTCGAGAGCCGCCCCATCGGCACCCTGTCCGGCGGCCAGATGCAGCGCATGCTGTTCGCGCGGGTGCTGTTGCAGGATGCGCGCATGATCGTGCTCGACGAACCCTTCAACGCCATCGACGCCAAGACCTCGGCCGATCTGCTGGCGCTGGTGCGGCGCTGGCACGTCGAAAAACGCACGGTGCTGGCGGCATTGCACGACATGGACCTGGTGCGCGCCAATTTCCCCGAAACCCTGCTGCTGGCGCGCGGGAAAGTCGCCTGGGGCGCTACTGCCGACGTATTGACCGCGGAGAACCTCACGCAGGCGCGGCGGATGTGCGAAGCCTTCGACGACAGCGCAGGCGCCTGCGTGGTGGACGATCTGCCCTCGCGGGCGGCCTGAACCCGATGCTCTATAACGCGCTGATCGCGCCCTTCACCGAATTCGAGTTCATGCGCCGGGCGCTGGCGGCGGTGATCGCGCTGGCGCTGGGCGGCGCGCCGATCGGGGTGTTTCTGATGCTGCGGCGCATGAGCCTGGTCGGCGACGCCATGGCGCACGCGATCCTGCCGGGGGCCGCGATCGGCTTTCTGCTGTCGGGCCTCAATCTGTTCGCGATGACCACGGGCGGATTGATCGCGGGCTTCACGGTGGCGATTCTGGCGGGCGTGATCGCGCGCACCACCGAGCTCAAGGAAGACGCCTCCCTGGCGACGTTCTACCTGACCTCGCTGGCGCTCGGCGTCACCATTGTTTCGATCAAGGGCACCAATATCGACCTGCTGCACGTGCTGTTCGGCAATATCCTGGCGATGGACGATCCGACCCTGTTGGTGATCGCCTTCAACACCACGGTGACGCTGGCGGTGCTGGCGGTGATCTACCGCCCGCTGGTGATCGAATGCGTCGACCCGGTGTTTTTGCGTACCGTGAGCCGCGCCGGGGCGCCGGCCCATCTGGCATTTCTGGCGCTGGTCGTCGTCAACCTGGTCAACGGCTTTCAGGCGCTCGGCACCCTCTTGGCGGTGGGGCTGATGATCCTGCCCGCCGGAATCGCGCGGTTCTGGTCGCGCGATATCACCGGCATGATCTGCATTGCGGTGGCGAGCGCGATCGCTTCGGGCTATCTGGGGTTGGTGCTGTCGTTTCAAACCCGGGTGCCGTCTGGGCCGGCGATCATTCTGGTGGCGGCGGTGCTGTATATTGCCTCGGTGCTGTTCGGCAGCGTCAGCGGCCTGGTCAGGCAGCTGTTTCCCGGCCGACACCTCGAAGCCTAACGGGCAAGTCGATGCGGCGCTTTCAGCCTTGGCTCATCTGTTTGGCGTTGCTGACGGCGGCCGCGCCGCTGCGCGCGCAGGAGCGCCTCAACGTCGTCGCCAGCTTTTCGATCCTTGGCGATTTCGTTCGCAATGTCGGCGGCGATCGGGTCAGCGTGACCACCTTGGTGGGCCCGAATGGCGATGTGCACGTCTATACGCCGGCGCCGGCGGACGCCAAGAAGATCGCCGACGCCAGGCTCGTGATCGTCAACGGCCTCGGCCTCGAGGGCTGGTTGCCGCGGCTGGTGCAATCCTCCGGCAGCAAGGCCGTGATCGTGACCGCGACCGACGGCATCGCGCCACTTAAAATCGGCGTCACCGCCGATCCGCATGCCTGGCAGTCGGTGGTCGACGCCAAAATATATATCGCCAACATCCGCGACGCGCTTGACGCCGCCGATCCCGCCGCCGCCGCGGCTTTTGATACCAATGCGCAAGGCTATCTCGTAAAACTCGATGCGCTGGACCGGGAGGTGCGCGAGGCCGTCGCGAAAATCTCGCCAGGCCGCCGCAAGGTGATCTCGACCCACAGTGCCTTCGGCTATTTCGCCGCCGCCTATGGCATCGAATTCGTGGCGCCCCTGGGCGTTTCCACCGAATCGGAGGCCAGCGCGCGCGATATCGCCGGCATCATCACCCAGATCAGGAACTCGAAAATCCCGGCAGTTTTCCTCGAAAATATCAGCGATGACAGGCTGATCCAGCGGATATCGGCCGAGACCGGCGCCCGGATCGGCGGAACGCTGTTTTCCGACAGCCTGAGCGATGAAAAGGGCGATGCCCCCACTTACATTGATATGGTCAGGCACAATATAAAGGCACTGACGCGCGCGCTGGCGGATTAGGCAGGGGCCTCCCTGCTGCCGGCGCGCCGCGAAGTCCCGCTTGCGGAGTTATCATGGCAGATTTGACGTCCCAAAAAATTCCCGTAACCGTGCTGACCGGCTATCTCGGCGCCGGCAAGACCACCCTTCTCAACCGCATCCTGTCGGAAAACCACGGCAAGAAGTACGCCGTCATCGTCAACGAATTCGGCGAGATCGGCATCGACAACGATCTGATCATCGGCGCCGACGAAGAAGTCTTCGAGATGAACAATGGCTGCGTGTGCTGCACCGTGCGCGGCGACCTCGTGCGCATTCTCGAAGGCCTGATGAAGCGCAAGGGCAAGTTCGACGCCATCATCGTCGAGACCACCGGCCTGGCCGATCCGGCGCCGGTGGCGCAGACCTTCTTCGTCGACGAGGACGTGCAGAAGAACGCCCGGCTCGATGCCGTGGTGACGGTGGCCGACGCCAAATGGCTCGCCGCCCGGTTGAAGGACGCGCCGGAAGCCAAGAACCAGATCGCGTTCGCCGATGTCATCGTACTCAACAAGGTCGATCTGGTTTCCCCGGCCGAACTCAACGAGGTCGAGGCGCGGATCCGCGCCATCAACCCCTACGCCAAACTGCATCGCACCGAGCGCTGCCAGGTCAAGCTTTCGGACGTGCTGGAGCGCGGCGCGTTCGATCTCGACCGTATTCTTGAGATCGAGCCGGAATTTCTCGACGCCGGCGACGGCCACGATCATCACGATCATGACCACCACCATGGCCATGATCATCACCACGACCACGATCATGGCCACAGCCATGGCGGCCTGAAACACTATCACGACGAGGACATGCAATCGCTGTCGCTGCGCTCGGCCAAGCCGCTCGACGCCACCAAGTTCATGCCCTGGCTGCAGAACCTGGTCGCCAGCGAAGGCCAGAAGATCCTGCGCTCGAAGGGCATTCTCGCCTTCAGCGACGATGACGACCGCTATGTCTTCCAGGGCGTGCACATGATGCTGGAAGGCGATCACCAGCGGGCCTGGAAAGACGGCGAGGCCCGCGAAAGCCGTCTCGTCTTCATCGGCCGCGAATTGCCGGAGCAGATGATCCGCGACGGTTTCGAGGATTGTATCACCACGTGATGAAAGAGTTCGATCCGGGCGACGACGCAGCCTCCATCGTTTCGGTCACCGACCGGGTGCGCCCGCTGGCGATCGGCATGCCGGTGACAGCGGTGCATTTTTTGGGCGCGCACGCGACCTTTGTCGGCGCCGAGGAAAACGTCGCAATGGTGAACGCGGCGGGCGAGATTTCGCAAGTCATCGTCCATGGTGGCGGCATCCTGTGCGCGGCCTCCGACGGCGCGCGCATCGTCACCGGCGGCGAT
>Ga0208849_1001497_pt1 | contig 16009 bp, 17 predicted proteins | sample NGESurdeep072012_10_FD_184470 | JGI IMG/M metagenome (GOLD analysis project Ga0208849, IMG submission 184470) | Arctic peat soil microbial communities from Barrow, Alaska - NGEE Surface sample 53-3 deep-072012 (SPAdes) | ecosystem: Environmental > Terrestrial > Soil > Wetlands > Peat ...
AGCGGGCATTGCGGCGATGAATACGATCACGATGTTCAGCGGGTTCGTGGGACCGAACTGGATGGGCTTGATGAAGGACCACACCGGAAGCTATGACGCGGGATTGAGAGGGCTTGCATTGCCTGCTCTGCTGGCCGCGGGGACGATGTATGTGTTGACGCGGAGCCTCAAGCGGCGGCCTGTTGGGGTTGGGACGGAGTTGGCGGAAGAAGCGGTGTGACGGGAATGCGATCGCCTCGATCGACACGAGTCAGCGGATCATAAGGGGTCGTGGTGCCCCACGTCTCAAAATCGAGACGTGCGGCACCCGGCATGCAGCCGCGAGTTGCGGCTAAGGCGCTACTGCAGCGGGAAGGATGTCTTCAACGTCGACCCACTGCGTGGGGTAGTTGCCGGTGTAGCAGGCGGTGCAGTAACCGGTTTTGTGTTCGTCGCGCACAGAGGCCAGCAGGCCGTCGAGCGAAAGATACGCCAGCGAATCGGCCTCGATAAACTGGCGAATGCCTTCGACGGAGTGATTGGCGGCGATGAGCTCGCTTTTAGATGGCGTGTCGACGCCATAAAAGCAGGGCGAGATGGTGGGCGGGCAACTGATGCGGAGATGGACTTCAGTCGCGCCTGCGCCGCGCACCATGCGGACGATTTTTCTTGAGGTCGTGCCGCGGATGATGGAATCGTCAATGAGGATGACGCGCTTGCCGGCGAGCAGATTGTGCACGGGGTTGAGCTTGAGGCGGACGCCGAAGTCACGGACGCGCTGCTCGGGCTCGATAAACGTTCGGCCTACGTAGTGGTTGCGGATCAGGCCCATGCGGAAGGGCAAGCCGGCCTCTTCCGCGTAGCCGAGCGCGGCGGTGACGCCGGAGTCGGGGACGGGAACGACGACGTCAGCAGGGACGCCGGTCTCGCGAGCAAGCTGACGGCCCATTTCGTCGCGCGACTCCTGCACCCAGCGGCCAAAGATGCGCGAGTCAGGGCGCGCGAAGTAGACGTGCTCAAAGACGCAGCTCGATTGCGGCAAGCCGGTCGCATACTGGCGGCTGGTGACGCCGTCTTGAGAGACCATGACGAGTTCGCCGGGAAGAACGTCGCGGATGAATTCAGCGCGGAGCAGATCGAAGGCGCAGGACTCACTGGCAAAAACGATGGAGTCCGGGCCCTCGGCATTTTTCATGCGGCCCATGGAGAGCGGGCGGAAGCCGCGGGGATCGCGAGCGGCGAAGATGCGGTCGCGCGTCATCATGACGATGGAGAATGCGCCCTCGACCTGCGAGAGCGAGTCGGCGATAGCGTCAACGAGCGTGCCGGAGCGGGAGTGGGCGATTAGCTGGACGATGATTTCGGAGTCGGAGGTGGTTTGGAAGTAGGCGCCGTCTCGTTCAAGGCTGGCGCGGAGATTGCCGAGATTGACGAGGTTGCCGTTGTGGGCGATGGCGATGAGGCCCTTGGTGGAATCGACGCGGATGGGCTGCGCGTTGAGAAGCGCCGAGTCGCCGGTGGTGGAGTAGCGCGTGTGACCGATGGCCAGGTGGCCGGGGAGCTTGGAGAGAACGTCGTCGGTAAAGATTTCCGAAACCAGGCCCATACCCTTGATGTTGGCGAGATGCTGGCCGTCGGCGGTAGCGATGCCTGCGGATTCCTGGCCCCGATGCTGGAGAGCGTATAGCGCGAGATAGGCTTCGCGGGCGGCGTCAGGGTGGCCGTAAATGGCGACGACGCCACATTCTTCGCGAAGCTTGTCAGAATCAGGGAACAGGGAACAGTGATCAGGGATCAGGTTTGCCGCTTCGCCGCCGTTTGTGCGTGCGGACTCTGCTTTCATCTGCTCGGATCGATCCGCAACGCCGTTGACGCCCTGGAACAGCAATTGGCTCACGCGGTCACCTCGTTGTGGAGATTAGCTTCAAGGGCGGAGGCCCAGAGGGTACGAAGTTCGGCGAGCGGCGCGGAGATGAAGGTCTCGCTGTCCACGGTGATCTCAAGGCGGCTGCCGCCGGTGGTTCCGATACGCGCGGAGAAGAAGTTGTGCTGGCCTGCGATGGAGTCGATTTCTGAAAGATTGCTGTGATCGGTGGTGACGAGAATTGTGGAGGCGGGCTCGGCGAAGAGGCCGAAGAGCGGATAAGCGAGGAGCGATTGGTCCTGCGCGACGGTAGCGCCAATGCCTTTGGTGAACGCGGATTGCGCGAGGGCGACTGCGATGCCGCCGTCGGAGATGTCGCGAGCTGAGCGAATGAGTTTGCGCCACGAGAGGATGGCGAGCATGTCGTGCAGGCGGGCTTCGGCATCGAGATCGAGCGCGGGAGGGGTGCCCCAGAGCGCACCGAGAACAGCCTTTGCGAATTCAGACGAGCCGAAGGCAGTGAGATTCGCGGTGGCTTCGGCGTCGGAAGCGTCGGGCTGTTCCTGTGCGCGTGGTTCGCGCTCCAGCGCAGGCAGCGGATATTGGCTGATGGGGGGGGAATTGAGCGGAACCTTGAGTTTAGGATCGGGTTCCTCGCCGCGCGGAATCGGCCAGAGTAGAACGATGGCGTCCTTTTCGTGCTGGAAGTGCGCGGGGACGGCTTTGGTTACGTCATCGAGAATGCCGACGATGCCGAGGACGGGCGTGGGATAGATTCCTTCGCCGCGAGTCTCGTTATAAAGCGAAACATTGCCGCCGGTGATCGGCGTGCCGAGCGCGGTGCAGGCTTCGGCGATTCCATCGATGGCCGCGGAAAGCTGGGCCATGATTTCCGGCTTCTCGGGATTGCCGAAGTTGAGGCAGTTGGTGGCGGCGACTGGAGTTGCGCCAGTCATCGCCACTTTACGCGCGGCTTCAGCGACGGCGTGCATGGCGCCGAGTTTGGGGTCGAGATACGCCCAGCGGCCGTGGCCGTCGAGAGCCATGGCGAGGCCGATTTCGGGCCTTTCTGATCCCTGATCCCTGATCCCTGTTCCCTTAATCCGCATTACGCCGGCTTCGCCGCCGGGGCCTTGGGCGGTATTTGTTTGAACCATGCTGTCGTACTGCTCGTATACCCAGCGCTTGGAGCAGACATTGGAACTGGCGAGAAGCATTTTTAGGTCGGTCGTGTAGTCGCGGTCTTTGGATAACTCATCGAGAGCCGCGGCGGGAGGGTCGAGCGGGACAGGAGCCTTCCAGACGCCGACGGGTCGATGATAGAGCGGCGCATCGTCGGTGAGCGATTGATTGGGAATGTCGGCGACGAGCTCGCCGTGATGGCGGATGCGGAGGCGCGGCTCCGGCTCTACGGTTCCGACGATGACGGCATCGAGACCCCATTTTGCGAAGACGCGCAGAACTTCGTTTTCTCGGCCTTTTTCGGCGACGAGCAACATGCGCTCCTGGCTTTCGGAGAGCATGATTTCATAGGCGCTCATGTCGGTTTCGCGCTGCGGTACGCAATCGAGCTCGACATCGAGGCCCACGCCGCCGCGCCCGCCCATTTCGCAGGTGGAGCAAGTGAGGCCGGCTGCGCCCATGTCCTGAATGCCAACGATTGCGCCGGTCTGCATGGCTTCAAGGCAGGCTTCGAGCAGGAGCTTCTCCATGAACGGGTCGCCGACCTGGACGTTGGGGCGCTTGGCCTCGGTGCCCTCGTGGAATTCCTCGCTGGCCATGGTTGCGCCGTGGATGCCGTCGCGGCCCGTCTTTGCGCCTACATATATCACGGGGTTGCCGGCGCCGCTGGCTTTGGCGTAGAAGATTTCATCTTTGCGGACGAGGCCGAGGGCGAACGCGTTGACGAGTGGGTTGCCGCTGTAGCAGGACTCGAATTTGGTTTCGCCGCCGAGGTTGGGCACGCCAAAGCAGTTGCCGTAACCGGCGACGCCGCTGACGACGCCTTCGACGATGGAGTGGTTGCGATGGATGATGGCGCGATCGGCATCGCTTCCCACCCTGGCCGCGTCCGCCGGGGCGGACGCGCCAAGGATGGGGCAACCATCATTTGAGATGGGGCCGGGCTCGATGGGGCCGGGTTCGATGGGGCCGAAGCGGAGCGAATCCATGACGGCGAGGGGGCGCGCGCCCATGGTGAAGATGTCGCGCAGGATTCCGCCGACTCCGGTGGCCGCGCCTTGATGAGGCTCGATGTAGCTGGGGTGATTGTGCGATTCGATTTTGAAGGCGCAAGCCCAGCCATCGCCCACGTCGATGATGCCGGCGTTTTCGCCGGGGCCTTGGACGACACGATCGCTCTTGGTGGGCAGGCGCTTCAAGTGCACGCGGCTGGATTTGTAGGAGCAATGCTCGCTCCACATCACGCTGTAGATTCCCAACTCGGTGAGCGAGGGAGTGCGGCCGAGAGCGGCGAGAATGCGCTCGTACTCCTCCGCTGTGATGCTGTGCTGCGCAAGCATCTGCGGAGTGATTGTGACTGGTTCAGGAACGACGGCGGCGGAGGAACTGGTCATCGTTGATGCCTTCATTCTCGCACAAGGCACCTGCGGTGCGGCAGCCGCCTTCGGCCGGGCCACGGCAAGGCAGAAGAAGGCGCGGCATTGACCGAACCCGCCTCGTCTCTATCTTGCTCTCAGGTACTCCGAGGGCGTGACAATGCGCGTTCCCTTGTACGCGCCGAGAGTCAATAAATCCTTGTCGCCTGCAACCAGCAAATCCGCTTTCGCAAGGGCGGCGCACTCCAGAAACCTATCGTCGCCGGGATCGCGGCATAGCTTTACCGTGCCTCGAATCTTTACACGCATGCCACGCGCCAGAATCGCTTGCAGCGCCGATGTCGCCCTGTGTTGTTCCCAGGTGAACTTTTCCGTCAGGACGCGCACGATTTCCGCGTCAATCTCGTCACAGGTGGCAATCACGTCTTCGCTCATCGCTTTTTCCAGCGCCAAAGTCGGCGTGCCGCGGCGTTTCGCAAACTGAAGCGCGGAAATCCAGACGTTTGTGTCTACGACGACGATCACCCGTTAGACCGTACCTTGCGGCGGCGCGGCTTCTCGGCACGCACTTCTTTAATGAGCCGAGGCACATCGGCCTCGGTGTAGCCCTTGGGATTGCGGTCTGCCGCGTACTCGCCCAACTCACCCAGCGTCGTTCGCGCCTGCTGCGCGGAGTACGTGCGAAAAGCCTCGCGGAACAGCTCGCTCATAGTACGGCTGTCCCTCTGAGCCAGCGCCTCGGCCTTTTGCGCAAGCTCGGGCGGCAAGCTGATCGTGTAGACCTTCGATTTCCTTGCAGTCGAAGTAGCCATATCCAGATATTACGCTGTAATGGATTCCATTACAAATGATCGCTGGCCTACCAACTTTTCTTCAGCCGTCCAGTCCGTGAGTGGGCTGCGCCTTAAAGGGCAGCCCCGGCTCTTCACGTGTATCTGTTGTATGCCTTCGGGCCGTCTATAACAAAACAGTCGTATTCGTGGCTGAATGTCGGGGCCGCACGGTATCGAAGTCCATAGCGCGTTTCGTGCCTCTTTCCGAAGATGTCGTCATAGATCACCCGGCCTCTAACAAAAAGAACCCCATTCCCCTTCCGATGTTCGGATTCGATTTCCTCAAAACTGCGGGAATCTTTGATCGGGGACGAGAAAGGGTAGTCGGTAGTAGCGTTTGGTACAACAGGGTCGCCCGCGAACTGAACTAAAGGTCCGTAACGTGGGCGACGAGGCAGTGACTTCACAGAGGGTATCAGCATGATTTCGGCAGTGATTCCTCGAATAAACGCAGGCGTCTTGCCACAGTTTCGGAAATCGACATTGAACGTATGGTGCATTCTCTGTGGTCCATCGGTGGGCGGCGGTTCATGCGAGAGATGTACAAAGTTGTCCCACACAGGAACCAGGACAGCACGTTCTGTTTTTTGAATCGAACGATTCTGACGAAAAATCGCAAGCAGCGTTCCTAAGCTGACGAGGACATATGCTGCTGTAAGCCATACGGTCAGCCACGCAGGCTCAATATATGACCCACGGATCAAAGCGGACAGAAGCGACATCGCAATCATGGATAATGATCTCTGAAATTATGGTCTCATGCGAAACTGATTGCGAGATCGAAGCGGTTTGAAGCGGCTTATAGTAGACGTATGAAAACGCCCAGGACTCAGAGAATTAAACCTCCCAAACGTTTCGCCGTAGGAACGCCCGTCCGAGTGAGATTGCCCGGTATCGACGGCGTTGTTATCCAGGTTGATGATGAAAGAACCGTCATGTCCCAATACATGCACACAGCGCAAACGAAGTTTGGAGAACGCAGGGAGCCGGGCAGCATACTCGAATTGATTCCCGCCACCTATAGGTATCCCAACATCGAGAATCGGGAAGCTGGCTGAAAATATCCATTTCCACGGCCCCAACGCGCGGCTGAACGTGGACAGTATCGACACTTCCACTAACAGCGTCTCGATGTCAAAAGATCGCGTTTTTTTCGAATTGCGCGAACAAGCAAAATCCATAGCCGATGATGCTGCACGGGCCGACATTCTGGCTCGGATAGATGCTCTTGAAAGCACACAAGGAACAGGCGGTTTCTTAGCGGCCTATCAGTCGTTTATGGCTACCGCGTCCAACCACATCACTGTCTTTGGCTTCCTACTGCCGGTTTTGACGCAGATGCTGACAGGCGGAAATTGAGCAATGCTATGCGGACAGGGCCAGACCTATGCGAAATCGTGACGTGGCGTGAAAGATGATGAAGAGAGCAGTAGAAGCGTTTCAGAACGGGCTAGACGCAGTCTGCGGTGAGAGATGGTTCCGGCTCTACGGAACCGGCCTTTGCATATTGGCGCTAGTCGTCGCCAGGTATGGTGCTGGCTTCACATGGCGGCAAGTCTTCGTCGGTTTGCTGGTCTACGGCATCTGGCAATCAGGCGCAGAATTTTACCAACGCGTTGAGAAGAAGCCAGAATTTCAGCGGATTCAATTCACAATTAGCCTGACTAACCTCGGACAAGCGCTAGTTGACGCGGGCATCTACAGCGAGGATGAGGTAAAGCAAACCGGCGGGGCGCTTTGGGATTGCGTCGGGCGGTGCAGTTGCTACAACATCACATTCACTTGGCTGGAACAAAGGTTGTTTTTTTTGAATGAGTCCAGTCGTTTTTCGGAATTCGCAGAACTTTCCATCGGCCTCAAGCCCTTCGGAGATCGTGCCCTAAAGATCGGCTCAGACTTCTTTTGGTATGACCGCATCGAATTGCGCGGCAAAGACGAATACGAACTGGTTCTAATCAAATCTGAAAACCAACGTGGGAAATGGCGGGGGATACTGCCCGACGATGAAGGACCTACCCTTACCCTCATCAAGCTCCCCTGGGAACTATTCCGCAGTCTGCAAGAGCCTCTCAAGGGTCATGGATCGCTTCTCAAGAGGATGACAGACCGAGAGAATCGGCAACGTGAGATATTGGAACGCGCCGGACTGAAATACTGCCAACATGATGAAATGTCTGACGTTTGGCACTACCAAGGACCGTATGCAACTCTTGACTGGCAGACTTTTTAGAGTTAAAGGCATAAAGGCAAGTAGGGGCGAATGGTGCGCCCTAAACATCACCAAGGCAAAAGTGGCAATACAACATTGTGTAATCCTGAGTACCTTATAAGCCCCGGAGCGCGCAACGCTTGTCTCAGCGAAAACCTTTTGAGCAGAATCTCCAAAGGATCCGATTCGATCCGTTCATCCAATAAGCCGATCAGCGACAGGTGATATTCCAACAGATTATGGGTCAAATCTGCCGCGCAGTCTCCCAAGAATGTTCCAACGTCGGCTATATCGTCAATTCGACGAATAAATTCGAGGACCACCATTGCTGACAAATTCGGGATGTGTCCTTTAGCCGACGTGTCATCAACTGCTCTCAAGTTAAAATCGAGCTTTCGCTCAAGCCCTGCGAGGACGCTTTTGATGCTCTTAGCCATTGTGACCTGACGGATGCCATGCGTTTCCGCCAGAATTACCTCACCAACACTGGGGATTTTTCTGCGAGTAGTCCTCAGCTCTCCGAATCCTTTTTCTCCAAGCGTCTGCTTGAGTGTGTCAATGGTTTGACCCGCTGCGCCCTTGAAGATTTGTAACGCTGAATCCTCGGCAGATTTAGGCTTCCAACTACAATCCTGGCTGATCCGGTGTGCGTCTTCCACCTGAACCGGCGTCAACTCTTGGGTCACTGTTGCCTTGTAACGGATTGCATTGGTACTGCCCGCCTTGGCCGCGAGATCGAACCAGAAGAACGCCTCGAAGGCATCCTTCGCCACTCCGATGCCATCCATATATCTGGTACCGAGGTTGAGTTGGGCATCAATGTCCCCTTGCTCCGCTGCAAGGCTAACCCACCATGCGGCCAAAGACTCATCCTGATCGACACCCAGCCCGTTATGAAAACAATTGGAGAGATTGATTTGCGCGTTCGCAGATCCCCGTTGGGCAGCCAGACGATACCAGCGTAGGGCCTCTGAGATGTCTCGTGAGACTCCTTTGCCGCCTTCATACATCACCCCGAGGCTGAATTGGGCATCTGGAACGCCTTCTCCCGCAGCTAATCGAATCCATCGTGCGGCTTCTTCAAGGTCTACGGCAACGCCTTCGCCATTGTGGTACATACGCCCAAGCATCGCTTGCGCGCTCGCATTACCTTGAGTTGCTAGAGTACGGAACTCCGTGAATGCTCTTGCATAGTCATTAGCCCAGTAGGCTTCAAGTCCCGCCGACAACGCTTTGTTCGCCAAACTCGGCGACCAGCGCGAAAGAAAACCGGCAACTGACGGCATTGCTCTCACCTCGATCCATTCAGCTTTAATGGCCCATTAAGAACGGCAGTTTTATGCCTCGAATTGTTTCATAGCGGCCCTCTGCGACACCGAACTATTGCATTTTCATCGTGGACAGAACCATGTGTCTGCTGCGAAGAGAGCGTCCTGACGTTCCCCGGATAGATGGAATAATAAGCCGAGGCTCTGAGACCGGTGTCAAGGCTCTTGACCGCGAAGCGGTGCGCAAAGCTCGGCCTTGACGCTGGCCGGGCCTCGGCTATGCTGCTATCCGGGGAACGTCAATTTTGAAGACTGGCGTTGCTCGTCGGTTGCCACCTGACCGTTGGTGACGCAGGAGCCTGCTGGTTTTTCGCTCCAAGAACCACGCTGCCTTCGGCATCGGCAGGAGGGGTGACACGTCGCCCCGGCTCGGGTGCTGCAAGGTTGCCGCAGGTTACTGTGGCGGGCGCGGCGGATGTGGCGAACCAGATAAAGGCTATGCGATACTTTGGGAGCGGTCCCCACCCGAGGCCGGGATGGCGGAATTGGCAGACGCAGCGGACTCAAAATCCGCCGACCGCAAGGTCGTGGGGGTTCGACCCCCCCTCCCGGCACCAATCAAGTTCTAAAATAAACCAAATAAAATGAGCAAATTAGGCGCAATTCTAGGTTTGAGCGGAGCTTCGGTAATTTCTGTTATTGAGTAGTACATTGCTGTTCGGGTACAATTTCAGGTACAGTGCGGGTACAAACACGGTACAAACGCACTCTCTGGAGACCCGAATGGCTACTCTCGTAAAAACCCCATCAGGCAAGTGGAAGGCGATCATCCGCAGGGCCGGTTGGCCGATGACAGTTAAGACGTTTCGGACCCAGCGAGACGCCGGAGACTGGGCTCGTCGTACCGAAGACGACATGGTCCGGGGCGCATTCATCCAGCGCGCTGCTGGCGACCGCATGACGGTCGCCGCCGCGATGAAGCGCTATCTGGCCGATGTAGTCCCTTCAAAGCGGCCGACAACACAGGTGGCCGACCAAAAGCGCTCCAAGATTATCGTGAAACATCTCGGTAAGTATTCCCTCACCTCTCTGACGCCAGAGGTCATTGCCCAATTCAGGGATATGCGCTTGGCTGGGGAAGATCGTAAGGATGAGGCAGGAAACCCAATACCGAGATCTAACAGTACCGTTCGCCTCGATCTGGCCCTTCTTGGTCATCTGCTGACAATTGCGATCAAAGAGTGGGGCGTGAACTTGCCTGCCAACCCGGTCACAAATATCAGGCGACCAGCACCAGGGGCCGGCAGGAATCGGAGGCTATCGCCAGAAGAAGAATCTCGCCTGTTAGCTGCCGTTGACCACCACTCAAACCCGATGATGGGTTGGATTGTTCGGATCGCTCTTGAGTCAGGTATGCGGTGGTCAGAAATCCTGACGCTTCGCAAGTCCCAGGTGGACCTCAAGCGGCGGATTGTTCGACTGCTTAAAACAAAAAACACTCAGCCGCGTACCGTTCCCTTGACTCTTTCAGCTGTCGAAATGTTCAGAAAGGCGATTGAGAATCCGGTCCGGCCTGACGATACGGATCTAATCTTTTTTGGAGCGCCTGGCCGAGATGGTGTTCGGAGGCCTTATCAATTTGACCGGATGTGGCAGGCTATCAAGCGAAAGGAAGGTTTGAAAGACTTTCGCTTTCATGATCTACGCCATGAAGCCGTGAGTCGATTTGTGGAGGCTGGGTTTTCTGATCAAGAGGTCTCCGCGATCAGCGGTCACAAAAGCATGCAAATGTTGAAGCGATACACACATTTGCGCACTGAGGATCTTGTCGCACGCATCGAAGAAGCGGCGCAGCGTCGAAAAAAGAGCGCATAACTTCAATCTGCGGTGACTGGGTCCACGCACAGAGTCAGCATTATTCGGCAAGCAGCACGTGGGGCGTTTTCAAGAGCGCGTTTGATTAGCTTTCCTCTTGCGCGAGCTGTGTGCGTTCTCGGCCTCGGCTTCCAATCGCAAGTTATTTGCGTGGTGCTGTTTTGCAATCTGGTAGATCGTTTCCCATGACAGTGGGAATCTCTCGCTTGACCCAGTGAGCTTGATGATGGCGAACTCGGGTCGGCTTTCAATGACAATCTTGCGCTTCTTGCCGTTCTCTTTTACAGAGGATGCGGTGATAAAGAGATTCTGTGCAGTACGCTCGATAAGGTGGCCCATGCGCTCGTACTCCTATCGCAACTCAGCCTGCTCGAACATTCGCTTCGGCCAGTTGTATGTTTGGGGCGACGCGTATGAGATGGGCGTCGTTGCGGTCGGTGGAAGGGAAAATTGAAAGCGTTTGTACTTTCCACTTTCAATCTTTCCTGGAAACTCTGGTCGGCTACGCGACACGCATGGTCGATAGCCCAACAAGGAGTGAGGTGTGACATCGTTATCACAGTGATCGTGGTAGCCTCCTTTTCCATTTGTCGATTGGGACCGCAGTCTCAGTAAGACGGATCGCACTCAGAATCCGCTCAAGGGAATTCATGTTTTCTTTCACCCGTCCACGATTCCCGTTGCAGCCGCCCATTTCGTATAAATATTTACGAACACGGTTGGAGATCTTATGTTGCTGTCGGGCCGAGATGATGCACTCTCCCAACCAGGGTGAGCCGCCGAGACACAGAACTGGTGCCAGCTTGACGACAAACGCAAATCGAGCTGTAGGCGGCAGGAACATTTGACGCATGAGGACGTTCATCAAGTTAGACCGCCTGCGAAACAAAATGTGCCCTGCAGAACACCCAACTTTGGTAATGAGGGTTGCGCCTCAGGGCCAGTTCACAGAAGGAGATTGCCGATTGTCAGGACAGAATCCATATCGCGCTCGATGCGATGATCGTTGTTGGAAGGCTGCACAGTGGGGTTTGTATCCATCGCCAGCATGATGAGGCGGCGCAGGTTTGCGGATTGCTCAGCCTGGCTGAGGAGCGCCATTGAGCCGGAGGCGATGCCGGGTGTCGCGTCCCAATGCAGACTCAGGTTGTTCTTGCGTGCAAGCTCGACGGCAAATTCCTGGAGAGCGACTTCGTTTCCAGCCAAAAACGGCTGTATCGTCCCGAGGTCGTAGAGGTATGCCGAGGCGCTACCTGCCCACTCTTCGGCGCTCAAGCCTTTCAGGTGGTTCTCGCGGCTCAAGCGATCCAAGACGCTGTTGAGGGATTTCTCCACCTGAGACGGGGGCACATTACCGGCGTCGATGGAGCGCAGTTCTCCGGCCCAATCGTAGAGGTCCTGATAGATATGGTGGTGGATCGCCTGAAGGTGGGTGGAGTCAAAGCCGCCTCGAAGAGGCGTTGCCTGAAGCTCAGCAAGGCGAATGACCGTAGAATTCGTCGCCGCTCTGGAGAGAGCGGGAGGGTCCGTGATGCCGAGCTTGTTTCTGAGTACGCCGGTGCCGGGGATTGTGAAGTCGGTTGCGTCAATCATCTTCGGTTCTCTCCTCTCACGGGTGAAGCTGTTGCAGGCGATTGGCGGAGCGCCGCAATGACCCGCCCCAGATAGCCGTTATCAATGCCGCGTCGGGTGTCGCCGGTGTTGTAGCGAGAGATGGCGTGCCGGAGCGCTTCCTGGCCGGGTCCGTAGGTTTTGACCTCAAGCTGGTATGCACTATCGAGAATCTGCCAACCGGCGCGAAGATTGAAGCATGGGTCCAATAGCGACTCGACAGAAAGCCCACGATGCTGGGCCTCCGCTGTACTGACCTGCATGAGGCCCAAGTCAACGAAGATTCCGCGGCGCTCGAAGTAGTCGAGCCATTCCAACGCTTCGCGTTGGGTGGCGGGCTGGCGCTTGAGTCGCAATGTGCCCTCCGGTAGGTGCCATTGCTTGACCAGCGCCCTCGGAAAGTCGATCTGCATGGCATTTGGATTGCCGCCGGATTCAACGCTGATGATGGCGCTGAGCGTGGTGAGCGGCACTGCCGGGAGGCAGCGCGATTGGAGAGCGGCAATGTCCAGCCGTTGAGCGGGGAGATTAGCGGCCGTGCCTAGCAAGAACACTGCGGTCATGATTTTCATCGGTTGCTTGCCTCGTAGAGTGGGATTGCCCAGAGGTCGGCCCAATCTTGCGCGGCCATATGCTGAATCGCTGGGATCGGCGTGTTGGCCGCCCAGTAGACATTTGAGGGCGCAAGCAGCATGACAGGGTTGTGCGCAAGTGTCTGGATGGCTGGCCAGAAAGAGAGTTGCTCGTAGCAGACCAAAATTCCGGCACGACGATTCCAAACGCGAATGGTTGATGGGAAGCGAAGCATTAGCGGGTATCCATTGCGCTGGTCTCCCACGCGCCACATACCAAACGGCACAGGCACACGTTGAGCGTAAGAAAGTCGCTCCGTATAGCCGCGGGAGAGGAGAACATTGCGATTGGCTTCCGTGTTCGTGATCGGGATTGTGGTGCCGATCAGCAGGCCGGTGCGCTGTAGCTTGAGTTGCGCGAAGGTGGAAGCCCAGCGTGCTTCGTGCATTCCATTCCAACTTGGAATGATCGACTCCGGGAAGACCAGCAACGTGTCGGGATGGGCGAGCGCGATTTGCTGGATCGCCCGCTCCTCGAATTCCAGCCGGGAGTCAATAGCGTCGTGAGCTGGCTCTCCGCCGAAGTTGGTGTTGACGGCGAGAATATGGGGATCGGAAACAGGGCGATGGAATCGAGCGTGGGTTGCGACGGATGCCGCAAGGAGAACGGTAAGGGTCATGGCTGTGCCGAAACGTCTATACGCCGCTATCAATACGACGACCAGCCCCAGACCAAACCAGCGGGTTCCGGGAAACCAGTGGCCAGTTGCGATCAGCGGATGGGCGACGGTTACAAGACTCAGCGGGGGGAGCGCCAGAGCAGCGAGCGCAGCCATTGCGGAGACCGGGAGGTAACGGCGGCTATAGAGGGCGACCCAGGGAGAAGCCGCGAGTGCTACCAAAGCAACCCAGATCGCGAGGGGTACAGCGAAGTTGTGGCCCGTCCGAAAGAAGCTCTGAGAGCCGGGAATCACGCTCCAGGTGGCGACTGCGTAATAGAAGACTGCACAGAGCGAGTCCAGGCGCCGACGCGAGTGAAGGTATACGAAGGGAAAGAGCAAGGCAAAATAATTCAGAGCAGGGTCGCCGCTCCAGCCGGCGCCACCGATTGCGGCGGAGGTGGCGAAGAGGATCGCGGTTCTGGCCTGAGCCGGAACAGGGATGCTCAGCAATCTCCATCTCGCTCTGCTTGGCATAATATCTGCCGTTTCTGAAATGTTCATCGCTTTCTCACCTCTCGATTTCTTGGTCAATTCGGATTGGTGGTTGGGTGGTACGAACGCTCGACGAACAAAGGACGAATCCAACTGTGGACAGAGCGCAACGGGATTGGGCCGAAGTACCTGGAATCGAAGCTTCTGGAACTGAAGGAGCTGACGACCCAAAGCTCGCCTTTTTGCACGCGGTATGTCCCGGCCGGGAACGGATGAAGCTGTCGTCCAGTCGAGTCGCGGTTTATGGTCGCGGTATTTGGCAGCGGTTGTCCGTTGACAATGACGCCGGAGGCGGAAATCTCCACCGTGTCACCGGGCCATGCAATCACAGGCTTGATGAGAGGCGAAAATCCATCTGGGCAGGTACGCATGGGAACTCGATAGTTCGGTTGGCCCAACATCCGTGGCCATCGAACATCGGGGCAGAAAAACACATAAGGCGCTGGGTCGTGAGGAGTACTCGATGGATCGGCAATCTCGCGGTAGATCCCAAATGGTGCCGAATGCGTGTAGTTGAAGATGAGGCCGAAGCTGACCCACGCTACCATCGTGCCAACGGCGGCAATGGCGATTGGGACAAGGACGCAACTCAGGCGAGAGAAAGCGCGAACCACGGAGCGGAGAGGTGGACCAGCCAGGCTGGTCTTAAATAGGCCAATCATGGATGCTCTCCTGAAGGAACGTCGGAATCTGCTTGGCGTCATTGGTGCGGCGAATCTCGTTCTGGTGGATGGCCGCCGTTTCCGATTTCGAGCTTGCAGCGATGCGGAATGCGCGAATCACATGAATCTCGAATATGGTTCCGGTTTCGCGGGCGGTGCCCTGTCCGTCTGTGCGGGGCCGTGGCTCGCGCCGTATGAGCTGACCGGTGACGTGGATGTTGTCGCCCTTCTGGAAGGTCTTCGCAACAATGGCGCTCTCGCCAAAGAACGTGATGGGAAGGAATTGGCGGTGCTCTACAGTTCTTCCCTGCGTATCGTAGAACCAGCTCTGCGCGAGCCGCGCGCGCACAAACTGACGGCCTCCGGCATCGGAGACCGAAGGCTGGTCGGTAAGGTTCCCGGCAAGAATGATCTGGTTAAGAATTTCCACGGATCTTCTCCTCGATTGCCTGGTTTTCGACTGCGGCATGGGCAATGGCCGCAATGTCGAGAGTGGGCGGCGAAGCTGCGGCGGGCTTAATGGGACTTGGTGTAGCCGCGGTTGGGAAGTTGGGCGGCTTCAACTTCGTGCGGGCCAACAAGGTGTCGTTCAAAAAGTAGAGGCTTTGGACTCCATAGATGGGCGCGACGCCGTTGATGAAAATGAGCATGTCACCGGGGGCGGTGATCCTGCTTGTCGGATCGTTCGTGGCCTTTGTTGGCGGCTTGATGCGGCGTATTTCATCGACGGTGATGAGAGGTCGTTGCACCTGCTCCACGCTGCGAAAGATGTGCTTGAGGTAGAAGTCGGTGCGTTGGCCGCTGTAGTTCACCGTCTCCTTTTCAACGGTCATGTTGCCGCTCAGCTCGGAGAGGTTCTTGCAGGTCTGGAGGTTGTCGGTCTGAAAAGCTGCTTTGATGTAGCAGTTGTCGGTGATGGACTCGTTCGGCCCGTACTCGTCGATGATCTGCGTGAGGGTCTGCGCGATGAGGTACGGCTTGATTTTGTATCCGGCCATGAGGCTCATTGCGGCGGAGAGGTTGGGAATCTTCCTCAGCTCGGGAAACTCATCGAGCATCAGCAGGAGATGGTGACGGTCCGGGTCGAGCTGTTCCATGAGGCGATTGAAGATGAGCTGAAGCATGAGCCGGACAAGCGGCCGTAGCCGTTCACGGTCCGGCTGCGGAATTTTGAAGTATAGGCTCATTGGAACCTCGCCATAGACGAGGTCGCGAATGACGAAGTCGGAGCGGGAGACGGTCTTCTGAACAATTGGATCGTCATACAGTGTCATCGGGGTAACGATGCTCGACTGGATGCTCGAAGCCTCGCGGTCCGCCCGGTTGAGCTGGCGCTGGACGGCCTTACTGACGTAAGGATGGGC
>Ga0208849_1001498_pt1 | contig 15989 bp, 13 predicted proteins | sample NGESurdeep072012_10_FD_184470 | JGI IMG/M metagenome (GOLD analysis project Ga0208849, IMG submission 184470) | Arctic peat soil microbial communities from Barrow, Alaska - NGEE Surface sample 53-3 deep-072012 (SPAdes) | ecosystem: Environmental > Terrestrial > Soil > Wetlands > Peat ...
GGGTCTTCCGTTATTAGCGGGGTCTGACCCGCGTGACGAATCACGATGAATTGAGTTTGTCGCGGGTATCCGCGTTTTAAGCACAGAGGCGCTTCAGCCTTAATCTGTGAAAAAGAAGAACCTCAGCGCCTCTGTGTTCGTCGATCCTAGCGAGATCGTTACCCATTTAGTTGGTCTGAAGGAGGTGCGCGTCTTGTCCTATTGTCGGCGCGGACCGGTGGGTGAACTAACCGTCGAGCAGGTCGTGGAGAACCCGACGTGTCCGAACTGTGGGCAGCGTGCCTTCGTCAAAGAGCGCCCCATCGTCCCCTACGCCGACCTGCCCTTTGGCGGGGTGCCCATGACCATTTTCTGGAAGAAACACCGAATGAAGTGTGTCAATCCACGGTGTTCGACGCTTTCCTTCACCCTCGTCGATCACCGCATTGCCGCGAAGGGCGCGATGCTCACGACGAGGGCGGCGAAGTGGGTCGTCAAAGAGATCGGCTCAGGTCAGACGGTCTCGCACTTGGCGCGTGAACTCAACTGCTCCTGGGACGCGGTGAATCGCGCCATGCGTCTCTACGGCGAAGCACTTCTTAAGGCCGACACCAAAAGATTGAAGGACACCACCGCGATTGGCCTCGATGAGACGCTCTTTTTGCGTCGCGGCCCCTACAAAAAGAAGTCCTGGTCCACGACGGTCTGTGACGTGGTCAATCACCAACTCATTGACGTCGTGCCCACGAGAGAGTTCACTGAGGTGGCGAGGTGGCTCGACCACCAGCCCCACCACGTCAAGGAGAACCTCCGCTACGGCTGTCTCGACATGAGCCGGACCTACGCGGCCGTCTTTAGTGTCGTGACCCCCAAAGCCGTCCAGGTCATCGACCGCTTTCACGTCATGCGCCACGCCATCGCGGCCGTTGACGAAACGCGACGGCGCGTCCAACAAGTGCACCTCGGACACCGCGGGCGCAGTGGTGATCCGCTCTACAAAGCTCGCAAGTTATTGATTATTAAAGCGACCGGCGACGACCCCGAGTTGCAGTCACGACTCCAGGGGCTTCTAGAGCTCGGCGACCCGAACGGCGAAGTTGCCTTCGCCTACGCCGTCAAAGAAGCCGTTGCTCGGTTTTACACGATTGAGGACCCTGAAGAGGCGACCAGCTTCTTGCAGGACATCATCGACACCGCCTCGAAGAAGTCCGCCCCGAGAGAAGTCCGTTCATTGGCCAGAACGCTCCGAAACTGGTTCGCTGGCATCACCGCGTGGCACCGGGCACGAGTGTCGAACGGCCCCACCGAAGGCATGAACAACCTCATCAAACGTGTCAAGAGAGTCGCCTTTGGCTTCACCAACTTCGAGAACTTTCGAATACGCGCCCTGCTCTATGCCGGCAAACCCAACTTCAGAGTCCTCGACTCGATGGTCGTCACGTGATCAGCGAAGAACGGCTCGCCCCGCTGAAACCGGAAGAGCCGGTTTAAGGGCACTGCCTCTTACCAGGGATTTTTTTAGTGGGCCGTACAGGACTTGAACCTGTGACCCCTTGCGTGTCATGCCCATATTTCGAGTCCACCATCGCTTTCTGACGTCCAATTTTCGTTAGATCGTAACAGTTTGCGTCCACCCATACTTGTCAATATTTGCTCATATTTTTCGGCATTGCTGACTGTGTTGCTAACGAGAAGTTTGTCAGTGCCTTTGCAGATTATGCAAAGGGTCGCTCAAACCAGCGTCCACAATCTAATGGCGACTTTCGTGTTGGGGTCAAGGGGGCCAGTGGGATTGAGAAACAAGGCGTGTTGGGGCGGACGATCGAGTGTCTCATTCAACGCATACTTCGGCAGCGTCAAGCATTTGTCTCCCGAACGGCTGCAGATCATCCTTGCAACATAGAAGACCGTCCCAAACCCGTTGTACCGCACCCCATTCCCAAATCGCTTCTACATCGAGCCCGCAACGGGCCGCCAGGAATCGTGCACGGTCCTTGGGATTGCCTGCAATGAGCTCGACCGGGTCTTCTCGCATAAGTACGCCCAAATCAAACTCGGCTTCGGCCACTCCACCGTCAGGGTCGACCAATTTGAATCCAACCTTGGCTTGAAGGGTGTTCCATTGGTGGATATCACCGTGAATAAGGACGGCTCTTTCGTCGTCGTGGGCTGCAGACCGTCTTTCGCCGCACTCGAGCGCGTAGTCAACTGCTCGTTCGCTGCAGGGGTGATCGAGCTCCTCCCATAGTGATCGGATTAACGCCATTTGCGCCCTCGCCTTCTGGCGGCCGTTGGGAAGTCCGCAGTCAGGAGCGGGGCGCCACATTCTCTCTGCAACCCCGCAGAGTATCTCGTGGCGACGAGCAATTGGGAGGGCGAGATCGTGCAGCGAAGGACCGAGCCGTTCCAGGAGAAGTGCTCCCAACGTCACGTCATGAGCAACCAAGAGCGCGCAACCGTCACCATTCGCGAGTTTTAGAGTGGTGATCTCGGATTCCGCGTAGCCCCCTTCGCGTGAAATGTGAATCTTCAAGACCAGAGGTTCTCCGTCTTCCCTAAAGGCTTCGGCAACATACGCTTCGGTGGCGTTTGGGAATATTGTTCCGATGGTGATGTTCCATCTAGTTGCCAATTCAGCAACGACGTCGCCCAGATTCGCGAGCCAATCGTCGGCACCAACAGCGACAGCTTGACGCCGAACGACCACTGGAATATCGATCACTCAAATATTGTCTCATAGGACTGTTGGGTGGCTCGACTGGAACCCGCACGCGAACCGCCTCAATCTGAAGCTGAAGATGGCCGGACATCTTGAGGACTGCTAGGCCTTCGCCAGACCCCAAAATAGGCCCCATATTTGTGCGACATCACGAGACGACACTGCCCGACGGTCTTTTGATTGCGTTAGATCGACTGTCGATAGCCGAAAAACTCATGGTCCGGGCTGTAGCCGCCATAGCCACCACCGATGTCTGTGAAGTCTGCGACGAACTCCACGTCCTTGATCCACTTGACTTGCTTGAAGCCGAGTTGTGTCTCGTTGCGCAACCTCAGTGGAGCGCCGTGGCCGAAAGACAACGGCTCCCCGTTCATGTCGTACGCCAGCATCGTCAAGTGATAGCTCATTTGCTCAATCGGATGTGCGTCGTAGTAGACGCCCGCGTCGGCGCCATCACCCAGCGAGTAGAAGATTACCCATTTGGCGTCGCGCTTAGGTTTCACCAAATCCATGATGGTCTGCATCGACACGCCGCCCCACTTGGCGATTCCCGACCACCCTTGGATGCAGAAATGCTGGGTGATCTGCTCATGATGCGAGAGCGCCCGCAATTCGGCGAGCGAGAGGTCAACGGGGTTGTCAACCAGTCCGTTGATACGTAGTTTGTATTCTACAAAATTGGCTTCGAATAGTGCGTTGTACTCATCCGAATCGGGGTACTCGCCGTTGTGCCAAAAATAGGGAGAGATGTCTTTCTCGTTGTACTCGCCCGGTGTCGAATCCACGTGCTCGAAAAGGCGCTGAGCCGGGCCGACCAACGCGTAACCAACGCGCTGCACTACGCGCGGGTGGCGCAGTGTGAACGGGGTCGCCGCAACCCAGCCGACGATGACGACGACCATCGACGCCGCGAAGACCCAGAATCCAATCCAACTGTCGTCATTGCGGGCTGCGAAGATGTTATTGAGGTTGTTGAGCAGACCGGTTGTGAACACGAGCGTCACGTGCATCACGATGAACACGAGGAACCATATCAGCACCAAGAAGTGCAGCGATCGTGCCGTCTGAATGCTCAGCGGTTTGCTGATCCGCTTGAAACGCGTCGAAAGTGCTGGTGACATGCCGAGCCCGGTAACGAGCGCGAGCGGTGCGGCGACAAAGATGGTGACGAAGTAAGCGAGCAGTTGAAGGCTGTTGTACGCGGCCCACCCATTTTCGACCGGCCATTGCAGTGAGAAGTACTGGATCATTACCGATAGCGCGTTAGGGAATACCGCCCAACTCGTGGGCACCACGCGGCGCCACTGAGAGGTTGTGAACAAGAGAACGTAGAAGACGAGGCCGTTGAGCAACCAGAGACCGTTAGTCCCGAGGTGCCACCAACGGGCGAGGCCGATCGAATGGCGAAGCCCCGGCAGTCCGACCTGTCCCGGAAGGCTGATCGAGTCTTGCTTTGCGGTCCACAGAGGAACATTCGGCACGGGCCTTTGAATGCGGAACCAGTCCTTGCCAGGGGTGCTGTGTCTCGTCCAGTACAACCGAGGGTGATCACTTAGAATTTGCAATCCAGATCGGATGATGAAAATCATCAAGAACAGGTTGAAGAAGTGCTGCACTGCGACCCAAATCGGCAGTCCAGCGTTCGCTTTGGCGCTGGCCGTCTTGATGGTCCCTGGATACCGAACCATAAAGCGCTCAACCGACGGCATGTGGCGCAAGCCCTTAGCGGCCGCCACCATAACGATTAAGCCGAAGAACCCGATCGGCAATAACCAGAGCAGGTTGAACCATCTGCTGCGGCCGACACGTACATGGGGTGCGATGCCATGAGTTTGGGGGACCGACCCAGCCCACGTCGACGGATTAACGACATCCTCGCCGGTTGTAAGTTGCGACCGGAAACTCGACACCACGTCGGGCGAGATCTGCGACCGCGCGGGCCACTCCCCTTCGCGACGCTCCTCAGATTCAGGCATCAGTCGTCGCGATACGCGAGGCTTTCGTCGTTCACGTTTTGGAACGCGGCGGGAAGGGCGGGGCGAGAAACGCCAGCATGGTGAGACCGACTTGACCTTGGTTGGCGACGCGCAGTTCCTCGTCGCGTTGAACGTAGGCGAGAGAACCCGCTACGAACGCAACCGTACCGTTTTCTGTTTGGAGAACTCCCTCGCCCTCTACGACGAAGAGCATGAGGTCCGACGAACCGTGGCGGTGTGGGGGTAGGGCCTGGCCCGGACTGAGCTTGATTACCCTGACATTGGATTGTGAGCCGTCGATGAACGGCTGCGCAATTAACTTTTCGTCGTCGTACGCAGGTATGTCACTAAGTTTGACGATGTCCACGACTGTTGGTATAGCACGGCGCGGGACCGACGACAAACGACTCGCGCGATTCGACGCCCCAGCTCTGCTCGAGTGCATCCCAGGTTCAAGGCGGATCCACGAATCTTTCTGTTCGCACCATTCGCCGCCTTTGTCGTTGTCTCCAACAGTCCGTGGGAGACGACGATCAACGGCAAGAGACTTAAGATTTACGAATCTGGTGGGCCGCAACCGAGGGGGCTCGCGACCCATCGTCAGTCGTACTTCTCAACCCGGACTCTCGTCGGCTCGACGCCGAGTTCACCCAACCAGCCCTGCACGTCTTCCACCATCGCTGGCGGGCCACAGATATAAACATGTCTCGGGGATTGTCCCGCGACAGCGTCGGCCACCATTCGGTGATCGATTCGACGGTGGTGTGTTGCTCGAACGTCGCTCGAATCACGAGTGAAGGTGTGCACCACCTCCAACCACGCGCACTGTTCGGCCAAATCGGTCAATTCGCGATGGTAGAAGGAGTTATTGAAACTGCTCGACGCACACACGAGGCGCATTGGGATGTCGAGATCCAACGCAGCGGCATAGCGAATCATGCTCATGAGCGGGACCATGCCGCTGCCCGCTCCAACCAAAAGGACCGGACCACCATCATCTTTCGTCCAAGTAAAACGTCCAACCGGACCCCTCACTTGGAATTGGTCACCTACGCTGAGACCTCGAACCAGTTGGGGTGAAATTAAACCGCCGGGTATCTCGCGCACGCCAATATCGATAGTCGACACATCCGGTATGGGCGATGAAGCAGCGGAGTAGGCCCTTTGAACCAGGCCCGTCCGACCAGGTACCGAAAGGCGAACGTTGTAATACTGACCTGGGAGAAAATCGACTGAATCTTCAAGTCGCAGTCGTAACGTCACGGCATCTGACGTCTCTGCGATGATGTCAATCAATCGAGCGTCTTGCCAAAGCGTCTGCTTGCGACTCGAAACGTCACGAGCGGTCCGCGCCGTAGCAATTCGTGTGGCCGCGGACGTGTCGTCGGGGCCATTTGGGGAAAACACGGGACAAGCCTTTCGCGAGCAAGGACTAGAAGGAAGGTAAATGGGGACGTGTCAAAACGGAACCAACGCGTCCTGACCGTGGAGAAGTTCTCGCAGCATTCCGGGCATTGAACGTCTCGAACAACGAGGGTATGACAATGCGCATCGACCACCGAAACGTCTTCCCCGTTGCGAACAACGCCGTCGCGACACCCGATCGCGCCTTTGACATAACGGCAACGGGATCAACACAATCCATCCTTCTCGTCTCTGCGACATCTGAACTAAAATGAACGTCAACCCTCCACGCTTGCAAACAAGTCAAATACGTATCAAAAAGCGATTACGAACTGGCCCCATCGAGAAGGGACTCACGATGATGAATTCTTTTTATGAAAGGGAGTTTGACTTTGCGAAGAATTGATACTCCCCCGTCTGACCTGGGAATGATTGATTGTGTGCGCGGGTTACTTATCTGCCCGAAGGGGATACTGGCCGCGGACGAAAGTTTGCCCACCATCGCTAAGCGATTCGAGTCCGTGGGTATACCTAATTCGGAGGAAACGCGAAGGCGATATCGTGAAATGCTGCTTGCCACAGAAGGATTAGATGAGTTCATCTCCGGCGCGATTTTGTTCGATGAGACTGCTCGTCAGGCGAGCACGGATGGGACTCCATTCATTCACCTTTTAGAAAAGGTTGGCATTATTCCCGGGATCAAAGTCGACGCTGGATTGCTTCCAATAAGAAGCTCAGATACTGAAAACGTCACGTCCGGATTCGACGGGCTGCCCGGACGGCTAAGCGAATATGTCCAGATGGGACTTCGATTTGCGAAGTGGAGATCAGTATTTCGGATTGGCCCCGGGCTTCCAAGTGATTTCGCGATCGATACGAATGCCATTGGACTGGCACAATACGCGTCATCCTGTCAAGGCGCCGGTCTCGTCCCGATCGTGGAATCGGAAGTGCTTCTCGACGGAGACCATTCGCTTGCCGACTCCATACGCGTCAATATTCATGTGCTCACTGAGGTTGTCCGTAGGCTCGAGCAAGCACACGTACGGCTGGATTTGACCATTATAAAGACCAGCATGGCTACTCCCGGATCTACTAATAAAGGCGAGAATCAAGTATCGATCGCCGCGGCGACCGCACGAGTGCTTTCGAAGGCACTCCCTCCAGCTATCGGCGGGGTCGTTTTCCTTTCGGGTGGTATGTCGGAGCTTGAAGCAACTCGCAACCTTAACGACTTCTCCCAGATTGGCGGCTACTCCTGGCCCGTCAGCTTCTCGTTCGGACGAGCTCTCCAAAACTCCGCCTTGAAACGCTGGAGTAACGATCCATCCAGGTTCGAGGAGGCACGCACGGAACTTCTGCATCGGGCGAGAATGAATTCGTTGGCTCGCACAGGTGACTGGACACCCGAGAAGGACAGCGCAGGGGGAGAGCATTCTCGAAAGTTCTAGTTGGGGAGTGATATCGCAAAGCCTGAATAAGTTTCTCGGGATACGTGGAAAAATCGATATCACCAGACAGTCGTTGAGATTAGCGCGATGTTTGAAAACGCGACAGAGAAATATGATTCCTAAGTCATCGAACCGTTGAGAACCGACTTCGGTTCAATTCTTCGTTGATGGCTTCCTAGGTGCGCGCGTTCCAGTTGCGTGATTTAGTTATAGATGATTAACGGTCTGATGATTCGGATTACGCCGAGTTCCTACGGAGAAGATGACAAGCCCTCGCCTGTCGAGGACTCCAAGCCTCACTCAGAGTCTCGAGTCACACGGAGAACGATGGCTACCCGAAAAAAGAACGCAGAAAACTCTTGGAAGACAAACGCGACGTTATCGTTAAGTCGCCATCGCCATTAATGAAAGGACGCCGTAATAGCGGGCCTCATACGACCGCTAGATCGCCGCCAATGGGCAATTGAGACGTTCCCCCTTGGCGGGAGCGATGTTTCAACTCAGATGTGTTTCGAGAAAAAGTCGGACCTGTTCAAATGCTTCTTCGGTTTCTGCTGAAACGTGGCGTCGCGCTCGTGGATTTAAGGCGAATCCATGACCAACCTGCGGGTAGACGATCATTTTGGACTGCGTGGCGGATAACGCGAGTGTTTTCCGCAGTAGCAAGAGGTCATCGGGTGGGGTGCTGGCGTCTCTTTCGCCATAAACCCCCAGCCAGGGCACCTTGAGTTCTCGCGCCGCATCGATTCCGCTGAGCACGCCGGGCCACCGTGGCGAGGCGAGACCGGAGCCGTAGAACGTGATTGCAGCATCGATTTTTATTGTGGCCGCCGCCCATAGCGCGATGGTGCCTCCCATGGAGAAGCCGACGAGAGCGACCTTATGGGCGCCGCGCGCGCGAGCCCAAGCCAAGGCACTCTCGAGGTCAGCAGAGAGACCCTCAGCCGAGAGTCTGTTGTGATAGCGGCGGGCTTTGTTAAAGACCCGATCAGTGACCACCGGGGATCCGAAGCGGTGGTACAGGTGTGGTGCGGCCGTAATATAACCACAGCTAGCCAATCGTGCGGTGAGAGTTGCGATCTCGTCAGTCATGCCCCAAATTTCGTGAAGTAGAACGATTCCTGCTCTCGCGGTCTGCGACGGTTGCGAAACAGTCAGGGGAGTCCCGTCGGCGCCGCAGGTTTCAATCACCGGTGGCCGGTCGTCCTTAGAGAAGAATGTCGGCACGTTGATATCTTCCCTCAAAAGAAACGTCTGTGGGTTCGCGGCTGCTCTGTCACGCTCGACGCCGATTGTCTCAGCCCGCTAAGTCGTCAAGTCTCATTCATTTGTGATGACGGGCATCCTGTCAGTCACGTCTGAATTGTCAACGAGCTCGACGGATGACTAAATTTTCGTCAGCGCACTGCCCTTATGCATCGCAATGTGATCAGTCTTGTCACTCTTGATCTCGTACTGCGGATCATCTGCGCTACAGCGGTGCGTGTAACCCTTGTACTGCACGTCTTTCGTGTGCACCTTGATGATCTTTCCCTGCACGTGGCCTGCTTCGGAGTTCCAACGCACATGATCTCCGACTGAGAGTTTTTTGGCCATTAAGTCCTCTCACGACAGCCAACGCTGTTCTTGACCTGGGCCAGTTTAACGCAGTGCAGCGCGTCGCGAGCTTGAGCATCGGTGCGCCGCCATTGGCGACGAACGTCTCTACGATGACAACTCCCGACTGTCCTGAGGCGAGATCACGGACGACGTGATGTTCGCCAATAGACGATATAACGTTCACGGAGCAATTAGGCGTTCATGCCGGGGACCTTATAAAGGATGGAGTAGAACTCTTCGGCGATGGCGATGAGCCCGAACAGTGCCGAGCTAGTCCTATCCGTTGTCAGCGGCTCGAGAGCAGACGGGACTTGGTGGAGAGAGTATCGAGGAGCTTGGTGAATGAGTCGTGAAAGCTGGCCACGCCCTGATCTTCGAGGATGTGGCCCACGTCGTCCATGTCGATGGAAACCTCGGCCAGTCGATCCATGACGTCACCGGCGTCCTGAACTTCGATATCAATGGTGCGAGAAACGGCGCCGTGGTCCTCGAACGAAGCAATGGTCGCTTCAGGAAGGGTGTTCACCGTCTCCGGACCGATCAGGCTATCGACGTAGAGCGTGTCAGAGTACGCGGAGTTCTTGGTCGACGTCGACGCCCATAACGGGCGTTGCGGGTGGGCGCCGAGTATCTCGAGTCCCCTCCACCGATCGCCGACAAACTGGCCGCGGAACAGTTGGTAGGCGAGTCGCGCTTGAGCGACGGCGGCACGACCCCGCAGCGCGAGCGCTTCGGTGGTACCGATGGCTTCGAGGCGTCGATCAACTTCTGTGTCAACTCGGCTGACGAAGAACGATGCCACGCTATGCACAGTTGCGGGGTTCCCGCCCGCCGAGGTGAAGCTCTCGAGACCCGACAGGTAGGCCTCGATCACCTGCTCGTAGCGCGAGAGTGAGAAGATCAACGTGATGTTGACGTTGCGCCCCTCAGCCGTCATAGCCTGAATTGCGGGATTGCCTTCTGGAGTCGCAGGGATCTTCACGAACAGATTAGGTTGATCGATCCGTTGGTGAAGGTCACGAACCGCCGCAATAGTACCGTCGGTGTCGTGGGCGAGCTCGGGAGCGACCTCGATCGACACGAACCCGTCGGTGCCCCTACTTGCATCGAATGTGGGACGTAGTACCGCGAGTGCGTCGCGGACGTCGTCAATAGCCAACTCCCAGTACGAGTCTCGGATTGTTGTGCCGGCGTCGGTAAGCTTCGCGAACTGTTCGTCGTACGCATCAGATCCCCCGATCGCCTTCGCGAAGATGGTCGGGTTGGTGGTGACGCCGCGGATGCCGTCAGCTACAAAGCGTGCAAGGGTACCGTCGCGAAGATAGGTACGAGTCAGGTTGTCGAGCCACGGACTCTGACCCTGCTCGTCGTATAACCGGTGCAGTTCAGTCACGACGGTATATCCTTGTCATGTTCGCCGGGGAATACGTCGGTTTCAGACTTGTGCCAGGCGGGGTGATCGCCCCCCGTTTCGACGTTGAAACCGTACTCAAAGACCAGACTGCCGCCGAACGCGGCGCCGAGCGACACCAACATAGCGATCACCACCGATAGGACGACGATCCCGATAGGTGTCACGGTCGCGGTGTGATAGTCGTTCAACCGCCAAACTACGTCAGCCAGCGCCAACACCGTGACTGTGACCATGATCGTGGCGTGGGTGTTTATAGTACGGCGAGCCTGCGTACCTGCCTCGGACGACCTCCACGCATCCCACAGCCCCGAGAGCGCAGCAAAGATTGACACCGCTGCACCACCAATGAAGGTGAACGTGCCGGCGTGCCACAACTCCCGAGCCCAGTTGTGGTCCCTGCCGGCTACCGCTGAGATGACGTCGAAAGCGGCCGCGAGCACGTATGCGGCGATAGGAAAATCGGTGAGGGGCGGATGCAAGGGTTTACCTGACCAGCCGCGAAGTCCCTTGAACGTGCGGCCCTTCAGCGTGAGCGTCGGCCGAATCGAGAACCTTCTCATAATGACTCCTTGAAGATCCTCGGGCGGTGCATTGCTACTGGTATCACTGTTTGATTCCGATGGGGCCGAAGAACTCCTGATGGGAATTTACTGACTATTTGACGACGTGACAAGTCCCAAATCCGTCAGCGGACCTTTCGTCGCGAATCAGGGTCCTGGTCGAAGGTACTGATACGTTAGTCACGCGACAATCTTCAATGTTTCTGTTAGTTCGAGTCCCACTTTCCGGGCGATTCACTTTCTTCGTAACACTCAACGGGCGAGTCCTCTATCAGCGGTTCAGAATGCGAGCAAGTACCGCAGCTTCGCTGATCTCTGAATCCTTGGTACCGGTGAGCAGAGTTAGACGACGGGCGACCGCCAATTCACGTAAATGATCCAGCGCCTGACCGCGCTTGATTTGCTTGAGTTCGACGCTATAACGGCGGCTGAATTCACTGAATTTGGTTGGATCATGGCCGTACCATTGACACAACCGTGTCGACGGCGCCACGTCCTTGCACCACTCGTCTAGCGCCGCCTTCGCCTTGGTCACTCCACGGGGCCAAATGCGATCGACCAGAACTCGATAACCGTCGTCGTCATCGGCTTCCTCGTACACCCGACGAACCCGTACGTCCGAATTTCTTGCCATTACAGACTTCTCTCAGGATGCGAGTCAAAGGTCAACGTCGGCCGTGAGTGCGAATCACCATTAAGGCAAGCCAACCATACGTCTACCCCCAAGTCGTCATCACACTCTTTGGATTCGAACCTCACTCACCTAGTAAACCGTGACCGTTCGGTGGAGGAAGGCGCAAGTCGAGCGTGTCCGGGCTTGTACGTCGAAACGGATTGGGAATCAGCCAACCAGTATCTCCAGGGAAACGAGGTGGCGACACCACCCGGCCCGCTGACACCAACCCGCGGCCCTACGACATGGGGTAAGACGACGCCGTCGCGTGGCACGAAGAACCGCCACTGACTGGAGAAGAGGTCGTCACCATCGTTGGTGAGATTCGCGCCGAAGCTTTGGGCAACGCACCCCGGACCCCGGGCCAATCCGTGCTCGGGGAGAGGAATCTTCCGTGGTTTCTGTTCTCGGCGGATACGCGCGTGCTCTGCGCCTTCGATGACGTCCCCCGCTCGAATCAGACACCCGTACGGCTGGCCCAACTGCCCCACGACAATGTTGATCGCGTGATGTAAACCGTATGTGAAATAGCAGTAGAGGTGACCTGGTGGACCAAACAGGGTCTTGTTTCGGTTTGTCATGCCCCGATAAGAGTGCGCCCCGGGATCACGTTCGCCAGCGTACGCTTCGACCTCGGTGATCCGCACCGATGTCGTGGTCCCGGCATCGGTGCGTTGGAGTACGCAGCCGAGGAGGGCTGGGGCGACTTCGAGTACGTCACGAGCGAAGAAACTACGGCTCGTGTTGCATAGTCCATCAAAATCGCTCACCGAGCAATCGTACCGGTGAGCCTGGGACACTCGAACCAACTAGCGGTTGCACACGCCTCCCAGCAAGCTGGTAATCGGTGGCACACTTAGAAGATGTCTGCATTGCGCTACCCACCACGTGTACCAAAAGGTTCTCTGTTGGAGGCTCAGCCGTGATCCGAAATAGCTTCGGTGCAAGAGACACACTTAACGTCGACGAATCGACTTTCGAAATCTTTCGAGTCGATGAGTTCAACCCCGCCACACGATTGCCTTACAGCTTGAAAATCTTGCTAGAGAACCTCTTGCGCAACGAGGACGGCCAATTGATCACCGCGGAGCAGATCAACGCACTGCGGAACTGGGACGCGTCCGCAACGCAGAGCACAGAGATATTATTTACGCCGGCACGAGTGCTGATGCAAGACTTCACCGGGGTACCGTGCGTGGTCGACATGGTTGCGATGCGTGATGCAATGGCCACTTTCGGCGGAGATCCTCGAAGAATCAATCCGCTCATTCCCACAGAATTGGTAATTGACCACTCGGTCATTGCTGACGCGTTCGCGCGATCGGACGCGTTTAAAATTAATGCCGAATTGGAGTTTCAGCGCAATCAAGAGCGCTACGAACTGCTTCGCTGGGCTCAGCAGTCCTTCGATGACTTCCTTGTCGTGCCACCGGACACTGGAATCTGTCACCAGGTGAATCTCGAGTACCTCTCACGCGTAGTGTTCGCCCAAAGTGGCCGGAGCGGTCCCTGCGCCTACCCCGACACTCTGGTAGGAACGGACTCGCACACACCAATGGTCAACGGTCTCGGTGTCCTTGGCTGGGGAGTTGGCGGCATCGAGGCCGAAGCAGCCATGCTCGGGCAACCGATGAGCATGCTCATCCCCCAAGTAGTGGGTCTAAAGCTAAGCGGTGAATTGAGCGAAGGAACCACGGCGACCGATCTCGTGCTCACGGTGGCCGAATTATTGCGCCGCACGAGGGTGGTGGGAAAATTTGTCGACTTCTTCGGTCCCGGTGTCGCGAACGTGCCACTGGCGACGCGAGCGACTCTTGGCAACATGAGTCCCGAGTACGGCTCTACCTGTTCGGTTTTTCCGATCGATGACGAGACCTTGCACTATCTACGCCTGACCGGATGAAGCGAGTCCCAGGTCAAACTCGTCGAGGTGTACGCCAAGACGCAAGGTCTATGGCACGACCCCGAAGACGAACCAATCTTTAGTCAGGTCGTCGAACTAGATCTCGCGACGGTGGAGCCTTCAATCGCAGGGCCGAAACGACCGCAAGATCGCATCGCGCTCAAGAATGCGCAGCAGACCTTCCGCGCACTCCTCGCCAGCACATCAGGCATCGATGCCGTCCAGGGTGGATTGGATGAGGCGGACGCCAATTCTTTCCCCGCGAGCGATCCCATCTCCATTAGCGTTCGAGCGCCGCGCGATGAACCGCCGCGCTCGAGCACATCTTTGGAACTTCTGGCGTGGCCGACGAACCCGGTAACGACACTTTTTTCCGATGAGAACATCCACGACATTGACCATGGACACGTGGTAATTGCCGCGATCACTTCGTGCACGAATACCTCCAACCCGGCCGTGATGGTTAGCGCGGGATTGCTCGCCAAGAAAGCAGTAGAGCGCGGCCTCACCTCCAAGCCGTGGGTCAAGACGTCGCTGGCACCAGGGTCACGAGTCGTGACTGACTACTACGATCGGGCCAACCTGACCCCCTACCTTGAAAAACTTGGCTTCAATCTCGTGGGTTACGGCTGTACTACCTGCATTGGCAACTCGGGACCACTGATCCCGGCGGTCAGCGCGGCAGTAAACCAAAACGACTTAGTCGTGGCGTCGGTGTTGAGCGGCAACCGCAACTTCGAAAGTCGTATCCACCCCGAAGTGAAGATGAACTTCCTCGCTTCGCCGCCTCTAGTGATCGCGTACGCCCTCGTCGGCACCATGCACGCCGACCTATTGCGGGAGCCGCTCGGCAATGATGAGGGTGGAGTCCCGGTGTACCTTCGCGATATCTGGCCCACCACCGCTGAGATCAAAGAGGTAGTCGATCGCTGCGTCGCAGCTTCTATGTTCACGGACAGCTACCGTGACGTGCTCACTGGTGACGAGAGGTGGCGGAACATGGACGTGCCAAGGTCTGAAATATTTCAATGGGACCCCACCTCGACCTACGTGCGTCAGCCGCCGTACTTTGAGGGGATGCCCCGCGATCCCAAGGCGCTGGAAGATATCCTCGGTGCCCGAGTACTCGCGTACCTCGGCGACTCCGTCACCACCGACCACATCTCGCCCGCCGGCGTCATCCAAAAGGATTCACCCGCGGGCCCCTACCTCAACGAGCAGGGCGTTTCGCAAGGCGACTTCAACTCGTATGGATCACGGCGCGGGAATCACGAAGTAATGGTCCGGGGCACTTTTGCCAATGTGCGCCTGCGCAACCGGCTTGTTCCCGGTATCGAAGGTGGTTTCACACGACGACTTCCCGATGCAGAAACACTCACGATCTACGACGCGGCCATCGAGTACATGACCAGGGGCACTCCCCTCATTGTCATTGCCGGTACTGATTACGGTTCGGGATCGTCGCGAGATTGGGCGGCGAAGGGAACCATGCTCCTAGGGGTAAAGGCAGTTCTTGCCACGTCATTCGAGCGAATTCACCGCTCCAACTTGATTGGGATGGGTGTGCTGCCGCTGCAATTCCAGTCCGGCGACACAGCCGAGAGCCTGAGTTTGAACGGGGAGGAACTGTACTCCATCATTGGATTAACTGGCGTCGCCACGCCCCCGCACGAGGTCACGGTGCGCATCAACGCGAATGACGAATCTCGCGAAATCACTGCCACGGTGAGAATTGACACTCCAGCAGAGGCCGCCCATTTCGTGCACGGTGGAATCCTGCCTTACGTGTTGCGACAACTTCTCAACGCGGCCACTTAATCGACATCCACACCGGCGGTGAATGAAAGCGACCCAGTTCGTGACTAATTACTAGGTCCGAAGCCCCGCCGCGTCCAACATCTATGTAACGTAGAGCGTTTCTCCCAGAAGGGTCCACGCCCAAGTTGACACCCAGAGACCCACTTGTAATGTCGTAAGGGCATATCGATAGGGACGCTTCTTTCTAGCAAGGCCCGGTCTTAGGAAGGTTGGTATTTTGTCAAGGCGTTGCGTGACGCAGATCCCATCATTTCGAATTACGGTCCGCGCGTACGAAACTAACCGAGAGTCGAGCATTTCTAAATGAACACGGCCGAAACTCTGAATGTTGTGGAGCGCAGTGTGTCACACGTTGGAGAGATCTGGACTATTGGTCACTCCACCCGCTCGACTGAAGAGTTTCTCGATTTGCTGCACGAGCACGCCATTGACTCGCTCGTCGACGTGCGCTCTTTTCCCGGCTCTCGCCGATGTCCGCAGTTCGGACGCGAGA
>Ga0208849_1001501_pt1 | contig 15931 bp, 13 predicted proteins | sample NGESurdeep072012_10_FD_184470 | JGI IMG/M metagenome (GOLD analysis project Ga0208849, IMG submission 184470) | Arctic peat soil microbial communities from Barrow, Alaska - NGEE Surface sample 53-3 deep-072012 (SPAdes) | ecosystem: Environmental > Terrestrial > Soil > Wetlands > Peat ...
CGCCTTCCCACCAATCCGCCACGTCGCGACCCTCGCCGCTCCGCACCTCTTCCCGCGGGCAAAACCGGAAATCCTTCACACGCACGCAGCGGGGAAGGAGTTCAGAAAAAATCCTCACCCGCGCAGCGGGGGAGGGGGACCGCCAGCGCAGCCGGTGGTGGAGGGGCGCAAGCCGGCGGTCAACCTGATCGGAATTCGCTCTACAGCCGATGATCGGCCCGGCGGCGCCATCGATTTGCCGCCCTATTCGCTGACCGTCGCGACCAGCGCCATGCAACCCGACCTCGAGGACGCCAATTGACCAACCCGCCCACCGCCGATCACGCCGGCGTTAGCCAGGCGCTTGACGCTCTCTTCGCTCCCTGGAACCGAAGCGACGCGCCGGGACTGGTGGTCGGCATCGCCAGGGGCCGGGAGGTGGTCTACCGCCGCGGTTTCGGCATGGCCAGCCTCGAACAGGCCTGCGCCAACAGCCCGGCCACGCGCATGCGCATCGGCTCGACCACGAAGCACTTCACTTGTCTGGCGGCCCTTTTGCTGGCCGGCGAGGGCAAGCTCGATATCGACGCGAGCATCCGCACCTACCTTCCGGAACTGCCCGCTCTGGAGGGCGAGCCCACCCTTCGCCAACTGATGAGCCACACCGGCGGCTACCGCTGCTATCTCGACGTGTCGATGCTGACCAATGGAGCGGCGATCCTGCCGGTCGGCGCGAGCCTCGACTACATGGCGCGCCAGACGGCGGCCAATTTCGCGCCGGGCGCCCAGATGATCTACTGCAACGGCGGTTATGTGCTGATTTCCATCGCCATAGAGCGGGCCAGCGGCATCCCCATTCGGCAATTCCTCGAGCAGCGGATCTTCTGGCCCATGGGCATGGCAGATACCGAACTCGCGCCCAGCGATATGGAAATCCTGCCCGGCGCCGCGACCTTGCATCTGGTTTCACCGCAAGGCCTTCGCCGCGGCATATTCCCGTCCGAGGAGGTCATCGGCGAGGGCGGCATGATCTCGACCATCGACGACATGCTGACCTGGCTGGCGCACCTGCGCGCACCGACCGTGGTCGGCGACGCGGCGATCTGGGCGCAGATGATGACCCCGGCCCGTTACACCGGCGGCGGAAGCGGCGCCTATTGTCTGGGTCTGATGCGCAACGCCTACCGCGGCGTCGAGACCGTTCACCACGCCGGCGGCGTGTTTGGCGGCGCCTCGCAGATGCTGACCGTTCCCGCTCATCAGCTCGACATCATCATGATGACCAACAGGTCCGATGTTTCCCCGGCCGACCTGACCGAACGGGTGCTGGACATCATCCTTGAAGGAGAGCTTTCCCCGGCCCCGGAGCACCTCGACGAAGCCGCGGGCAAGGCTCTCGTGGGTCGCTATTTCTCGCCGCGATCGCGGGTGCTCTACAGCATCCGCAAGAACGAGGCGGGCTTTGGCCTGGGAATCAATAATTCCCAGGGACGCCCTCTGCCGATCGAGCGCACCGCGACCGGCGAGCTGCGCGCCGACCCGGGAAGCATGGCCGCGATCACCATCGAGGGCGCCGATCTCGCCTCGCCGACCCCTCCCGACAGCCTCGACTTTACCGTCGCCGGTGAGACGCATGCCTATCGACGCTTGGCCGAGGCGCCGCCGCCGATCAGCGAATTCACCGACCTGATCGGAGATTACGCAAACCCGGACACCGATAGCCGCGCCACCATCACCGACGAAGACGACGCACTGTTCATGAACCTCGTCGGTCGCTTTGGGCGGACGCGCTATGCCCTGAAGCCGATCGACCAGGACATTCTCCTTTTCAGGCGCCAGGGGATGAGCGGAAACACCGCGATGACCGGGTCCCTGCTGGTCATGCGCCAGGGCGACGCGGTCACCACCGTCGAGATGAACACCCCCCGCACGCGCGGCCTGCGGTTTACGCGCGTCGGCTCTGGCGGTCTCGGCCGCAAACCACTGGCGTCTGACCGCCAATCACCTTAAGATCATGGCTCAAATGTCTGGGGCGAACAGGCTTTGCGACCCGCGGGATCGCAAGCCAGGCAAACGAGAGAGAGGTCGGTTTCAAGTTGGAGCCCACGAATATTGCGGCGCCAGAGTACTTCCATAAGGTTGTTGATTGTCAGTGGGCCTGTCCATCCCACACCCCGGTGCCGGAATACATCCGGCTGATCGCCGAGGGCCGTTACACCGACGCCTATATGATCAACTGGAAGTCCAATGTCTTTCCGGGGATTCTCGGGCGGACCTGCGATCGGCCGTGCGAACCGGCCTGTCGCCGAGGGCGCGTGGAAGAAGAACCGGTGGCTATCTGCCGCCTAAAGCGCGTCGCCGCCGACAACAAGGACGATGTCACCGCCCGCCTGCCGCCGCCGGCCAGCGCCCCGAACGGTCGGCGGATCGCCTGCATCGGCGCGGGGCCCGCATCGCTGACCGTGGCCCGAGACCTCGCGCCGATGGGCTATGAGGTGGTCATCTACGATGCGGACGCCAAGGCCGGCGGCATGATCCGCAGCCAGATCCCGCGATTCCGCCTGCCCGAATCGGTGATCGACGAAGAGGTCGGATACATCACCGGCCTTGGCCTCACCTTAAGGATGGGCGAGCGCGTGGACAGTCTCAGGGCCATCCTGGATCAGGACTACGATGCGATCTTTGTCGGCTCGGGGGCGCCCCGCGGCCGCAACCTCGATATTCCAGGGCGCCAGGACGCAGCGGCGAACATCCACATCGGCATCGACTGGCTGTCCAGCGTCTCGTTCGGCCACGTAACCGCCATCGGCAAGCGCGTCATCGTGCTGGGTGGCGGCAACACCGCCATGGACTGTTGCCGCACCTCGCGCCGACTGGGCGGCCAGGAAGTAACGGTCATCGTCCGTTCAGGATTTGAGGAAATGAAGGCGTCTCCCTGGGAGAAGGAGGACGCCATGCACGAGGACATTCCGATCCTCAACAACCTGGTTCCCCTGGCCTTCACCCATGAAGCCGGGCGGTTGACCGGCGTCACCTTCGAGAAGGTCGCCGCGGTCGTCGACCCGTCGGGGCGCCGCAGCTTGCGTCCCACCGGCGAGGCGCACGTCCACTACCCGTGCGACGACGTGCTTCTGGCGGTGGGGCAGGAGAACGCCTTTCCCTGGATCGAGCGCGATATCGGCATCGAGTTCGACACCTGGAACATGCCGGTGGTCAGCGAGGTCAGCTACGCCTCGACCAATCCGCGCGTGTTCTTCGGCGGCGACGCGGCCTTCGGCCCCAAGAACATCATCTGGGCCGTCGCCCATGGCCACGACGCGGCCATTTCCATCCATAAGCTCTGCCAGGGCCAGGATGTCCGCGAGCGGCCGGCCCCCGGCGTCACCCTGGTCAGCCAGAAGATGGGCATCCACGAGTGGAGCTACGACAACGATATTTCCAATGACCTGCGCTTCCGCGTGCCGCTGCGCGACAAGCGCGAGGCGCTGGGTAACGTCAAACTCGAGGTCGAACTGGGTTTCGATACCCGGGTGGGGCTGAAGGAAGCCGAACGATGCCTCAACTGCGACATCGAGACCGTTTTCGCCGAGCCGCTGTGCATCGAGTGCGACGCCTGCGTCGACATCTGCCCGGTCGACTGCATCACCTTCACCGCCAACGGCGATGAGGCGGACCTGCGCACGCGATTGCAGGCGCCGGCGCTTAATGTGACGCAGGATCTCTACGTCTCCGGCGGTTTGCCGACCGGCCGGGTGATGGTCAAGGACGAGGATGTCTGTTTGCACTGCGGACTTTGCGCCGAGCGCTGCCCGACCGGGGCATGGGACATGAAGAAGTTCCTGCTCGACATGACGCACGCTGGGGAGGGCGCATGTCAGAGGTAAGGGATATCGATCCGGCCGAGGAGCGGGCCTCGAAGCGGCCGCGCCTCACCGCCGTCAACGACTTCGTGGTCAAGTTCGCCAACGTCAACGGCTCCGGCTCGGCCAGCGCCAACGCCCTGTTCGCCAAGTCGATCCTGCGCATGGGCGTGCCCGTCGCCGCGCGCAACATCTTTCCCTCGAATATCCAGGGCCTGCCAACCTGGTACGAGGTGCGGGTGTCGGCCGCGGGACATCTGGGACGCCGGGGCGGGGTCGACCTGATGGTGGCCATGAACCCGCAGACCTGGGCCAAGGACATCGCCTCGATCGAGCCGGGCGGCTACCTGTTCTACGACAGCACCAAGCCGGTCGATCTGACGGCATTGCGCGGGGACATCAACATCCTTGGCCTGCCTCTGACGGAGATCTGCAACCGGGCCTACAGCGACCCGCGCCAGCGCCAACTGTTCAAGAACATCATCTATGTCGGCGCGCTCTCGGCGCTGCTCGGTATCGATCCGGCGGTCAACGAGAGCCTGATCGGCGAGCAGTTCCAGGGCAAGGAGCGGCTGATCAAACCCAATCTCGAGGCTCTGGCCCTCGGCCGCGAGCATGCCTTGGAGGCGCTCGAACCGCTTGGACTGCGGATCGAACGCGCCGACGCGGTGGGCGACCGCATCTATGTCGAAGGCAATGCGGCCGCCGCGCTAGGCGCCGTCTATGGCGGCGCGACCGTGTGCGCCTGGTATCCGATCACCCCGTCGACGTCCCTGGCCGAGGCGTTCATGGGCTATTGCGAAAAGTTCCGCACCGATCCCGTCACCGGCGAGACCCGCCACGCCATCGTCCAGGCCGAGGACGAGATCGCCTCCATCGGCATCGTCGTCGGCGCCGGCTGGAACGGGGCCAGGGCTTTCACCTGCACATCGGGGCCTGGGATCTCGCTGATGCAGGAGTTCGTCGGCCTGTCCTATTTCGCCGAGATCCCGGCGGTGATCTTCGATGTCCAGCGCGGCGGGCCGTCCACCGGCATGCCGACCCGCACCCAGCAGTCGGACATCCTCATCGCCGCCTACGCCTCGCACGGCGACACCAAACACCCGCTGCTGTTCCCCGAGGACCCCAGCGAGTGTTTCGAAATGGCGGCCCTGGCCTTCGACCTGGCCGAGCGGCTGCAGACCACCATCTTCGTCATGCTCGACCTGGACATCGGCATGAACGAGTGGCTGTGCCGGCCCTTCGCCTGGGATGACGCGCGGCGCCTCGACCGCGGCAAGCTGATGACCCACGACCAACTCGAAGCGGGCGCGGACTTCGGCCGCTATCGCGATGTCGACGGCGACGGCGTCGCCTACCGCACCCTGCCGGGCGTCCACCCCACGCGCGGCGCCTATTTCACCCGCGGCACCTCGCGCGATCCCGACGCGCGCTACAGCGAGGAGGGACCGATCTATGTCGCCAACATGGAACGCTTGCTGGCCAAGTTCGAAACCGCCAAGGCCCTGATCCCGACGCCGGTGCTGCGGCCGGCCCGCAGACGCACCCCGCACGGGGCGATCTATTTCGGCTCGACCACCCCGGCAATGCACGAGGCGCTCGATACGCTCGAGACCGCGGGAATTCACATTGACGCCATGCGGGTGCGCGGATTTCCCTTCTGCAACGCCGTGCTCGATTTCATCGCCGCCCATGAGACGGTGTTCGTCGTCGAGCAGAACCGCGACGCGCAGCTGCGCACCCTGATCGTCAACGAGGGTGGTATCGATCCGGCCAAGCTGACGGCCGTGCTCAACTATGACGGCTCGCCGATAACCGCGCGGTTCATCACCGCCGAAATTTCCCGGTGCATGGGGGGAATGGCGAAACTTTCGGGGGCCGGGGCGAAGCCATGACCTACATCACCAAGCCGCGGCTGCATCATCCGCTGCTGGCGCCCAACGCCATCGGCCTTTCACGCCGCGACTACGAGGGCAAGGTCTCGACTCTGTGCGCCGGGTGCGGCCATGACTCGATTTCCGCCGCGGTGATCCATGCCTGCTACGAGCTCGACCTGCCGCCCCATCGCCTGGCCAAGCTGTCGGGCATCGGCTGCTCTTCGAAGACGCCGGACTATTTCCTCGGCAATTCGCACGGCTTCAACGCCGTCCACGGGCGGATGCCGTCGGTGCTGACCGGCGCGAACCTCGCCAACCGCGAGCTGATCTATCTGGGCGTGTCGGGCGACGGCGACAGCGCTTCGATCGGCCTTGGCCAGTTCGCGCACTGCCTGCGCCGGGGGGTCAATATGACCTACATCGTCGAGAACAACGGCGTTTACGGGCTGACCAAGGGCCAGTTCTCTGCGACATCGGACAAGGGTTCGAAGTCCAAGCGCGGCGTGGTCAATCACGACCAGCCGATCGAACTTGTCGGACTGGCTCTGCAGCTCGGGGCCAGCTTCGTCGCCCGCAGCTTTTCCGGTGACAAGGGCCAGCTGGTGCCGCTGATCAAGGCCGCCATCCTGCATCGGGGCGCGGCGTTCATCGATGTCATCTCGCCCTGCGTCCAGTTCAACAACCATGCCGGATCGACCAAGAGCTTCGACTATGTGCGTGAGCACAACGCGGCCGTGAATCGCCTGGACGTTATCTCCGATCGCGACGAGATCACCGTCGACTACCAGCCGGGCACGGTTCAGCGGGTGACCCAGCACGACGGCTCGGTGCTGGTCCTGAGGAAACTGCCCGACGATTACGACCCCACCGATCGCCTGGCGGCCATCACCCATCTGGTGGCCCATCAGGCCCGCGGCGAGATCGTCACCGGCCTCCTTTACGTCGATCCCGATGCCGGGGAGTTGCACGACTATCTCGGCACGGTGAAGACGCCTCTGAACGCGCTTGGCGATGCGGATTTGACCCCTGGCGCGGCGGCCCTCGAAGCCGTGAACGACTCGTTGCGGTAGACGTTGGTCAAGCTTAGGAAGGACGCGGCCCTGGTGGCCGCCGCGTGTGGCCGACAAAGATCAGAAGACGGTGAGGCGATGCGGGATGGGGACGTCAATACAACCAAGGCCCCGCCCGGCCTTGATCCGGTCCCGACAAGACACGCCCGCCTGATCGCCTGGGTAAGGCAGGTCGCGCAGCTTACAGAGCCCGATCGGGTACATTGGTGCGATGGTTCGCAGGCTGAGTGGGACGCCTTGACCGATCAGCTGGTCGCCGCCGGCACCCTGACCCGGCTCGATCCGGAAAAGCGGCCCAACTGTTTCCACGCGGCCTCCGATCCCAGGGACGTGGCCCGCGTCGAGGCGCGCACCTTCATCTGCTCCAACGACCCGGCCGACGCCGGCCCGACCAACAACTGGCTCGACCCCACCGAGATGCGCGCGGACCTGGCCGATCTCTTCGCCGGCTGCATGCGCGGGCGCACGATGTATGTCGTGCCCTTCTGCATGGGCCCGCTTGGATCGAAGATCAGCGCGCTCGGCGTGGAGATCACCGATAGCGCCTATGTCGCGGTGTCGATGCGGATCATGACCCGTATGGGGGCCGCGGCCCTGAAGGAACTGGGCGATGACGGCTTCTTCGTGCCCGCGGTCCACTCGGTTGGCAAGCCGCTGGCGCCCGGGCAAGCCGACGTGCCGTGGCCGTGCAACGAGATCAAGTACATCGTCCATTTCCCCGACGAGCGCGAGATCTGGTCCTATGGCTCGGGCTATGGCGGCAATGCGCTCCTGGGCAAGAAATGCTACGCCCTGCGCATCGCGTCGGTGATGGCCAGGGACGAGGGGTGGCTGGCCGAGCACATGCTGATCCTCAAGTTGACCCCGCCGGGCGGTGAGGCGCACTACGTCGCCGCCGCCTTCCCCAGCGCCTGCGGCAAGACCAATTTGGCCATGATGCAACCGACGCTTCCCGGCTGGAAGGTCGAAACCGTCGGCGACGACATCTGCTGGATGCGCTTTGGCGAGGATGGCCGGCTCTACGCGATCAATCCGGAAGCCGGGTTTTTCGGCGTCGCGCCCGGCACCAGCGCCGTGACCAATCCCAACGCCATCGCCTCGCTGGCGCGCAACACCATCTTCACCAACGTCGCCCTGACCGCCGACGGCGACGTCTGGTGGGAGGGCCTGAGCAAGACGCCGCCCGAAGGTCTCACCGACTGGAAAGGCCGCGCATGGTCGCCGGCCCTCGGCGAGCCCGCCGCCCATCCCAACGCCCGTTTCACCTCGCCCGCCGGCCAATGCCCGTCGATCGCGCCCGAATGGGAAGATCCCCGCGGCGTGCCGATCTCCGCCATCCTGTTTGGCGGCCGGCGGGCCAGCACGGTGCCGCTGGTCATCGAGGCGTTCGACTGGCGCCACGGCGTGTTCCTGGCCTCGAACGTGACCTCGGAAGGCACCGCCGCGGCCGAGAACAAGGTCGGCGAGTTGCGCCGCGATCCGTTCGCCATGCTGCCCTTCTGCGGCTACAACATGGGTGATTATTTCGCCCATTGGCTGAGGCTCGGCGAGGCGGCCGATCCGGCCAAGCTGCCGCGCATCTATTACGTCAACTGGTTCCGGCAAGGCCCTGACGGGAAGCTTCTCTGGCCAGGATTCGGCGATAACTGCAGGGTTCTCAAATGGATCGTCGATCGTCTTGACGGAAAGGCCGAGGCTCGGGACACCCCGATCGGTCGAGCTCCGGCCGAGGGTTCGCTCGACGTCGGCGGTCTGGACTTGTCGGCGGAAGCTCTGGCGGCCCTGCTCGATGTCGATCGGGCGGACTGGCGGGAAGAGGCGGCGCTGATCCCGGCGGCTTACCAGACATTCGGCCAACGCCTGCCCGCCGGGCTTTGGCGCGAACATGCGGCATTGTTGGAGCGCCTCGCTGAGCCCTGGGCGGAACAGGTGGGGGGGACCCTTCCATCCGCCGTTTCTCCGGTTTCCGCCTAACTTCGCTTGGCCCGGCAGGTCACTGTAACGCAGCAGTTTTGCGGGCCGCCGACATCGGGCAACGGCGGCTATGTCTGCGGTCTGATGGCGGGGATGCTGGAAGGACCGGTTACCGGCATTCTGCGCGCGCCCGTGCCCCTGGAGACGCCGCTCGATCTGTCCGTCGAGGAGGGTTCGGTCCGTCTGCTTGGCCCCTCGGGCGCGCTGATCGGCCAGGCGCATCCTGCCGATCCGTCGTTGCTTCCCACGCCGCCTTCGCCACCCGGTCTCGACGCGGCGGCGGCGGCCGGCCGGCGCTTTCCGGGGCTGACGCGGGTGTTCCATCCGCTCTGCTTCACCTGCAGCGACCGCCCGGCCGAAGGCGTCGGCCTGCGCGTATTCACCGGCCAGATAGAGGCTGCGCCGGACGGCATGGTCGCCGGAACCTGGACCTGCCACGCCGCTTTCGGCGACGTCGACGCACTGGCCCCGGTCGAAGTGGTCTGGGCGGCGATGGATTGCCCCGGCTCGGTCGCCTGGATGGTGCGCGGCGGCGCCGGCGGCCTCTTGGGCACCATGAGCTGCGAGGTGCTGCGCAGGCCGGCGGTCGGCGAGCCCTGTGTGATCACCGCCTGGCCGATCGAAGCGGCCGGCCGCAAGTCCATCGCCGGCGTCGCCTTGTTCTCCGATGGAGAGCTCATCGCGCGCGCCCATCAGATCTGGATCGGCCGGCCAGTGGCGGCCGGCCCGCAAGCCGCCTGATTCGCTTTTCGCCTAGCCTTCCCTGGCAGGATGGGTATTTTCGCGGGCCAGGGGTTTTTGAAGGTTTGAAGGAATAAAATCAGATGCGCGAAGCGGTGATCGTCTCCTATGCCCGGACGGGCCTGGCAAAATCGGGCCGGGGGGGGTTCAACATCACGCCGACGGTGTCGATGGCCGCCCATGCCGTGAAGCATGCGGTCGAGAAATCGGGCGTCGAGCTGGAGGCGATCGAGGACTGCTATATGGGCAACGTCGCCCACGGCAACGGCAATCCCGGCCGTAACGCCGCCCTGCTGGCGGGCCTGCCGATCACCACCGCCGGCGTGACGGTCAACCGCTTCTGTTCGTCCGGCCTGCAGTCGATCGCCATGGCGGCGCGCTATGTCGTCGACGACGGGGCCGATTGCGTGGTCGCTGGCGGCGTGGAATCGATCAGCTTCCCGGGCGGCGGCGGCGCGCGAGAGAACAACGATCCGCGCCTGACCCAGATGTATCCGGACATCTTCATGCCGATGATCGACACCGCCGACATCGTCGCCGAGCGCTACAACATCTCCCGGGAATACCAGGACGAGTACTCGCTGGAATCCCAGCGGCGCATGGCCGCCGCCCAGCAGGCCGGCAAGTTCAAGGACGAGATCGTGCCGATGAAGACCAAGATGAAGGTGGTCAACCGGGAAACCAAGGAAGAGAGCATCGTCGACTACACGGTCGACCGCGACGAGTGCAACCGGCCGGATACGACCCTCGAGGGCCTGGCGAGGCTGGAGCCGGTGCGGGGGCCCGGCAAGTACATCACAGCCGGCAACGCCTCGCAGCTGTCCGACGGCGCGGCGGCGGTAGTGATCATGGAAGCGGCCGAAGCCAAGCGCCGGGGTCTCAAGCCCATGGGCGTGTTCAAGGGCTGGGCGGCCGCCGGCTGCAAGCCGGACGAGATGGGCATCGGCCCGGTGTTCGCGGTGCCGCGCCTCCTGGAGCGTCATGGCCTGAAGGTCGAGGACATCGATCTTTGGGAGCTGAACGAGGCGTTCGCCAGCCAGTGTCTCTACTGCCGCGACACCCTCGGCATCGATCCGGAGAAGTACAACGTCAACGGCGGCTCCATCGCCATCGGCCACCCCTTCGGCATGACCGGCGCCCGCGTCGCCGGTCACATCCTCCAGGAGGGCCGTCGCCGCGGCAATGTGCGCCACGCGGTGGTCACCATGTGCATCGGCGGCGGCCAGGGCGGCGCGGGCCTGTTCGAGGTCTATAACTAGGCCGAAACGCATTCTCCCTCCCCTTCATGGGGAGGGACGGTCGCGGAGCGACCAGGGTGGGGAAGTAGGGTTTTCCACGAATGCATGGGGACTTTCAGACTCCCCCACCCCGATGACGCTCTGCGCCATCGACCCTCCCCATAAGGAGGAGGGAGGTCAGGCAGACTCGACGACCACGGGATGCCATCCATGATCCCCTCTTCACCGATTAGGATCGCTGTCCTCGGCGTGGGAAATATCGGCAGCACATTCGCCTTCCAGCTGGGTCGAGCGGCCGGTAACGATGTCACAGTCATCGCGCGACCGGGTTCCGTCAGGCTGCGGCAGCTTCAGCGCGATGGCGGGATCATCGATATCAACGGCGAGCGGGCAAGTGTCCGCGTGATCGATACGCTGGATGAGGAGACGCCGTACGATCTCGTGATTGTCACCCTCCTGGACCACCAAGCCGCCGCTGTGCTTCCCAACCTGGGCCGCAGCGCCGCCAGATGCGTCCAGTTCATGTTCAACACTTTTCATCCCGAACGCCTTGAAAACGCGGTCGGCGTCGAGCGCTGCGCGTTCGGTATGCCGTTCGTCCAAGCGACGTTGGATAGCGATGGCAAGCTCAAGGCAACTATCGGGGCTGGCGGCCAGAAAACCATCATGAGCGAGCAGCGCTGGGTCGACGTGTTCAACGCGGCCGGCTTACCCGCCGCCATCGAAAGCGACATGCCGCTTTGGCTTCGCTGCCACGTTCCGCTGTGCGTGGCGTTCGAGGCCGTGTCCGTAGCCGGCGAGCGGCGCGGTGGCGGCGCTTCGTGGGTAGAAGCGGTCGTATTGGCGCGCGGTGTCCACGCGTGCTTCAACCTCATCAAGGGGCTTGGCTATAGCGTCTATCCGAAATCGAAGCAGCGGATCGACGGTTGCCCGACAGAGGTCTTGGCGGCCATGCTGTGGTTCATGTCGCGCATCCGCTCATTTCGCGAGCTGTTGGCGACAGGAAAAGCCGAGTGCCAAGCCCTGGTGGATGTGATGGTGGCGGCCGCGACGCCCGCGAAACAGCATGTCATGCTGTCCGACATTCGGGCGATGAAGCCGTCGTAGCAGGCGTGTAGCAAAAGCGATGTTCTAACCCTTCTCCCACGCCAACGAGAAGGAGGGGCCCGCCGCTTCAAGCGGTGGGAAGATGAGGGGTTAGACTGCCGGCCGCGTAACCCCTCACCGTCCCACGCCCTTGCGGGCGCGGGCCCCTCCCTCTCCCACTGGGAGAGGTTTAATTTTGCCTCGTGGGCCGAAGTTGGGTCAGCCGGGCTCGACCACCACAGCGGTTCCGTAGGCGAGGACCTCGGTGATGCCGTCCATGATCTCGTTGGCGTCGTAACGCATGGCGACGATGGCGTTGGCGCCGGCCGCCGTGGCGTGTTCGACCATGTGATCGAGCGCTTCCTGGCGGGCGGTCTCGGCCAGGTTGACGAACACCGACAGCTTGCCGCCAAACAGCGACTGGATGCCGCCGGCGAAATTGCCGATGACGCTGCGCGAGCGCACGGTGATGCCGCGCACCAGGGCGACGTGGCGGACAACCCTGTGACCGGCGATCTCATTGGCGGTCGAAATGAGCATGGCGATTCCCCGTGGGTGTGAGTGCGCCGACGATGGCGAAGACGCCCGGCCGGCGCAAGGCCGCGGCTTTTCCGGCCACGGAATCCTGTTAGGACCAACCTTGAAGGGGAGGGCGATTGTCGCAGTCAAGCGAAACGGGGGAAGCGCCGGCGACCCCGGACGAGGCGGAGGCCGAAGCCGAATACGAGCGGTTCGTGTGGAAGAACCTGCCGCGCAATTTCGCCGGCCATTTCCTGCACGGCATGCTGGGCATGACCGGGTTTCGGCTGTTCAACGCGCCGACCTTTCTGCCCGCCTATCTCCACCTGCTATCGGGCTCGGACTTCATCGTCGGCCTCGGCCAGTCGCTGCAGCAGCTAGGCGGGGTGATCTCCCCGGTCATCGGCGCCACCCACATCGAGCATCGCAAACGGGTGCTCCCCGTCGCCATGCTGATGGGCACGCTGATGCGCATTCAGATCCTCGGCGTCGCGGTGGCCGGGTTCATCCTGCATGGCTATCCGCTCCTGATCACCATCCTGGTGTTTCTGTTCCTGCTCGGACTGTTTTCGGGCCCGCAGTCGGTGGCTTTCCAGCTGCTGCTGGCCAAGGTCATTCCGATCGTCAGGCGCGGCCGGCTTCAGGCCTTGCGCAACGTCACCGGCGGGGCGATCGCCGCAGGCCTGGCCTGGTTCGCCGGCCGATATCTGATCCAGCGCAACGTGTTCGGCAACGGTTATGGGACCACCTTTCTGCTGGCGTTCGTGCTCACCAGCCTGGGCCTGACGGCGCTGCGGGTTCTGATGCGCGAGCCGATCCCGCCGACCATCCGCGCCAAGGCCAGGATCATCGACCGGGTGCGCGAGTTTCCGACCCTGCTCACCGCCGACCGGGGATTCATGTTCTTCATGGTCGCCCTGACCCTGGCCGTGGCCGGCCGGGTCGCCGCGCCGTTCTATATCCTCTACGCGGGCCACTCGATGCCCCTGGATGGTAAGAATCTCGGGCTGGTCTCCCTGGCCTTCCTCGGGGCGGACACGGTGACCAACCTCGGCTGGGGCCTGGCGGGCGACCGCTTCGGCTTCCGCTCGACTTTCGTCGGCTCGCTCATCTTGTGGATCGCCGCCACGGTCCTCCTGATGGGGGCGCCCTCGATGCCTGGGCTGCATCTCTCATCGATCGGCGGCTACACGCTGGGGGTTCACGGACTGATCTTCGCCGCCTTCTTCGGTCTCGGCGCCGCGCAATCGGGGTTCATGATGAGCTCCCAGACCATGGTCCTCGAGTTCGGGGCCCGCGACGACATCGCCATGCGCCTGGCTTTGACGTCGACCGCACAGGGGGCGATGTCGGCCATCGGCCCCCTGGCCGGGGGCCTGCTGGCCGCGACGCTGGGTTACCAGGTGCTGTTCAGCGTCTCGATCGGCTTTCTGATCGTCGCCCTTGTGGTGCTGTTGCTGCTGGTCGAGGAGCCGCGCTTCCGCAGAGCCGTCGCCTGACGTCCGCCAGCCGTGCTAAGGGCTGGCGCCTCAGCTTCGTTTTTTGAGGACGCGTGAACCATGCGCATCGGCGTGCCCAAGGAGATCAAGACCCTGGAGTTTCGCATCGGCGCGACGCCCGGCGTGGTCCAGCGGCTTTGCCGCGAGGGCCATGAGGTGTTCGTCGAGGCGGGCGCGGGGGCGGGGATCGGGCTGGCCGACCAGGCCTATGCCGACGTCGGCGCGAAAATATCGCGCGACGCCGACGCCGTGTTCGAAGCGGCGGAACTGATCGTCAAGGTCAAGGAGCCGCAGGCCGAGGAGATCGCGCGGCTGAAACCCCATCACGTCCTCTTCACCTACCTTCACCTGGCGGCCGATCCGGAGCAGGCGCGCGGACTGATGGCGTCGGGGGCGACGGCGATCGCCTATGAGACCGTTTCCGATCGCCGGGGCCGCCTGCCGCTGCTGGCCCCAATGAGCCAGGTGGCGGGCCGGATGGCGGTCGATGTCGGGGCCTATCACCTGCTCAAGCCCGCGGGCGGCCGGGGCGTGCTGCTGGGCGGGGCGCCGGGCGTGCCGCCCGCGCGCGTCCTGATCCTGGGCGGCGGGGTCAGCGGCAAGCACGCCGCGCAGATGGCCATCGGCCAGCGCGCCGACGTCACCCTGTTCGACATTTCCGCGGTGCGTCTCGAGGAACTCGACGATCAGTTCGGCGGGCGACTGAAGACCTGCTACTCGACCCACGATCTGGTCGCCGAGGCGCTGCCGACCGCCGACCTGGTGATCGGCTGTGTGCTGATCCCGGGCGCCGCGGCGCCCAAACTGGTCACCCGCGCGGATCTCGGCCGGATGCGCGCCGGGGCCGTGCTCGTCGACGTCGCCATCGATCAGGGCGGCTGTTTCGAAACCAGCCATCCGACGACGCACGCCAACCCGACCTTCGTCGTCGATGACGTGATCCACTATTGCGTGGCCAATATGCCGGGCGCCGCGCCCCTGACCTCGACCTATGCGCTGAGCGCCGCCACCGGGTCCTACATCTCCGCCCTGGCCGGAAAGGGCGTGGAGCGTGCGCTGGCCGACGATCCCGGCTTCGCCGAGGGGCTGAACGTGCAGGACGGTCGGGTCGTGCACCCCGCCGCGGCCCATGCGCTCGGAATGGACTAAAGGTAGGACGCCCCCTCCGTCACGGCGCTGATCGCGCCGCGCCATCTCCCCCGCAAAAACGGCGGGGGAGGAGTTTTTCCCTGAAATTCGTCCCCTGCAAGCGCAGCGCGGCGGGGGAGGGCGACCACGAAGTGGTGGAGGGGCGCGGCGGCGCCTTAATCCAACAGCATGGCGTCCGCCTTCGCCTGCAATGCCGCGCCTTGACGGTGGATGTAGATCACCAAGCCTATGACCAGGCCAACCGCGAGGACCACCGCGGCGATGCCGAGGGGCCGGCCGACAGCCTTGAAGAACGCCCCGAACAGATAGCCGCCAACGCCGAAGACCAGGGTCCAGGCCACGCCGCCCAGTGCGTTGAAGGCCATGAACCGCCCCACACCCATGCGGTTGGTCCCGGCCAGGACGCCGCCGAACGGCCCCACAAGGGCGACGAATCTCAGGAAGAAGACGATCTTGCCCCCGTGGACAATGAACAGATACTGGCCAAGACGGATGCGCGCGGGTCCAAGGCCGATGAAACCTCCATATTTGCTCAGTGTCGCGGCGGCGACGGATCGGCCCACCCCATAGCCGGCCGCGCTGCCGAGAATCGCGGCCAGCGATCCGACCAGGACGAGGATCGGCAGGCTGAGCCGGTGGGTGTGGGAGGCATAGATTCCCGCGGCGATCAGCAACTCGCCGGCAGGCAGCGGGATGCCGGCGCTGGCCAGCAGGATGGCGGTGAAGGTGGCGGCATAGCCGTAGTGGGCGACAAGGCCGGACAGATGGACGTGCGACATCGGCCCTTCATGCACGCCCCGCACGGCCCGTGTCATTCATTAGGGAATCTTCCTAGCAGATTGGTTCGGCCATGCACCCCTTCCGTCACGGCGCGACACGCGCCGCGCCACCTTCCCCGCTTCGCGGGGCAGGAGTTCAAAAAGGAAAATTCCTCCCTCG
>Ga0208849_1001503_pt1 | contig 15926 bp, 11 predicted proteins | sample NGESurdeep072012_10_FD_184470 | JGI IMG/M metagenome (GOLD analysis project Ga0208849, IMG submission 184470) | Arctic peat soil microbial communities from Barrow, Alaska - NGEE Surface sample 53-3 deep-072012 (SPAdes) | ecosystem: Environmental > Terrestrial > Soil > Wetlands > Peat ...
GCTCTCACTGGACGGCGACTTCTATTACGTGCTCTTCGGCAACGGCTACACCGCTTCGCCCGATCCCAACGCCGCGGGCGCCAACGAGTACCAGAGCTCGGGCAACTCGGTCACCAAGGGCTTTGAAGCCGAAGCCAACGTTTCGCTCACCCACGGTCTGCTCGTGTACCTCAACGGCACCGTCGGCTCGGCGCATTACACCAGCAGCAGCATCCTCACCGGAACATCGACCGGCAACAAGTACTATATCAACCCTAATAATGGCGCGTGGGTCGCCAGCACGCCGGCGAACACCGAAACCTGGGGTCTCACATACGCCGCGCATGGCCTGGACTTCGGCTTCCTCACCAAGCGCATCGGCCCCATGTGGAACGACAACAAGGCTCCCTTGACCCTCAACTACACCGATGGCACCGCGGATAAGAAGGCGACCAGCATCACCGCCAGCCAGGTCATTCCGATCGATCCCTTTACCCTCTCCAACCTCTTTGTGAACTACAACGTCCATGCTGTTCCGCACTTCGGAGAGTCGAAGCTGCGCCTCAGCTTCAACAATCTGCTCAACGCGCAGGGAATCACCGGCCTCACCGCTGCCACGGCGGGAACGACCTTCACCCCCAACGCCGGCGACACGCTCACGCTGCTCCCCGGGCGCAGCATCACAGCCTCCTTCCAGTTGGGCTTCACCCGCCGCAAAGAATAACGAATGGGTGCCGGGTCCCCCAGAGCCTGCCCTGAGCGAGGCCGAACGGCCGAGTCGAATGGGTGCCTCGCCTTGGGGGCACCTGGGAACCAGCGAACGACGCTCGCCTTTGGGCAACTGAGAAGCCCAGGCAACGTTGTCAAGCCCGTTCAAAGCCCGATTTACCCGTAACCTGCACCATCAACTATGGTTATCTTTCGTAGAAACCTGGCATAACAGTTATGCCGTATCGGTTAAAATAGAAACAGTAGTCCATATAGGGCTGGCCCGGCAGTATCGCCGGGCCTTATTTTTCAGTAATTTGGCTCGAAATCCCGTGGATCGAATACTTTGCAGTATTTGTAGCGGCGTAAACCGTTGCAAATAAATATACTTCGACCCAAAAATATGTATTGGGGGGCAGGGGGGAGGGGGAATACCTACCGGATGCCCACCACCTTGTGCGTCTGCACGCTCAGCCGCCACTGCGGATGCTCCATGCAGTACCGGATCGCCAGTTCGGTATTCTCCTGCCGATCAGGGCCGTCCATCGGCTGTAGGAAGAAATGCCGGAAGCGCAGCGCCGCATACCGCTCCGGCGCCGCCCCGGTTTGCGGATCCTGGCTCTGGGGATACACCAGCTTCAGTTCATCGCCCGTCGTCTGCACCAACTCCGCACCGGCCTTCGGGCTGACGCAGATCCAGTCAATGCCCCGAGGCACGGCGATGGTCCCGTTGGTCTCGACTGCAATCTCGAACCCGCGCAGATGCAGCGCGTCGATCAACGCCGCGTCCAGTTGCAGCAGCGGCTCGCCGCCCGTGCACACGACAAACGGTCGCGGGTGCCCCACATCTCGACCCTGAGATGTGGGCTGGGTACCCTGGCCGCCTTGCATTTGGGCACCCGGGAAACCCGGGAGACACTGCGCAATTCGCTCCGCCAACTCTTCCGCCGTCGCAAACTTGCCGCCATCGGCTCCAACGCCAACGAAGTCCGTGTCGCAGAACCTGCAGACCGCCGCCGCGCGGTCCTCCTCGCGGCCCGACCACAGGTTGCATCCCGCAAACCGGCAGAAGACCGCCGCACGGCCTGCCTGCGCGCCCTCACCCTGCAGCGTGTAGAAGATCTCTTTGGCGATGTAGCTCTTGGCCGCGGCGCTGTAGCTCACGACCGCACCTGATAGCGCAGTGGATCGCTCAGCCCGTTCTCGCGAAAGCCCTTCTGCCGCAGCACGCAGGAGTCGCACTCGCCGCACGGATCGCCGCTGGGCGAGGGATCGTAGCAACTGCTCGTCAGTCCGTAGTCCACGCCCAGAGCAAGCCCGCGCGCAATGATCTGCGCTTTGGTCATGGCGATCAGCGGCGTGTGAATCGTCAGCCGCTGCCGCCCTTCCACGCCTGCCTTGGTCGCCAGGTTGGCCAGCCGCTCGAACGCCGCAATGAACTCTGGCCGGCAGTCGGGATAGCCGCTGTAGTCCAGCGCATTCACGCCGATGTAGATGTCGCTCGCGCCCAGCACCTCCGCCCACGCCAGCGCGAAGGAGAGAAAGATGGTGTTGCGCGCCGGCACGTAGGTGACCGGAATCTCGCCGGCCATCTCCTCTTCGCTGCGGCCCTTCGGCACGTCGATCTCCGCCGTCAGCGCAGACCCGCCAAACGCCCGCAGGTCGATCTCGGCGACTCGATGTTCTGTCGCACCCAGCGCCGCAGCCAGTCGCCGCGCGCAATCCAGCTCCCACGCGTGCCGCTGCCCATAGGAGAACGACAGCGCATACGCGTCGAAGCCCTCCGCCCGCGCCATCGCCAGCACGGTCGCCGAGTCCAGCCCGCCGCTGAGCAGCACCACTGCGCTATGTCTCAATTCCGCCATCCGCCTCACACGAAGAAAAGTCCGCGTCCCAATCAACACACCCCTTAATCGTAGGTTCTATCGAAGCGATTGTCATTCCGCACCCTCGGGGAGGGAAGTGCGCTACGGATACAAAGTCCGCTTCCGCCGAAGCCGCCGCGGGAGTCTAATAGCTGCTATGGGGATGCGACGAACGTGGATGGCGACTGCCGCTCTCTGCTTTGGGCTGCTGCTCAGCGCAGGCGCAGGGAGCGCGCAGAAGAAGGGCAAGGACAACCAGTCCGGTTATGACCGCTCGGCGAAGGCGACCATGATCCATCCGGCGATCGTGTATGTCGCGGCGGATGATAGCTCCAGCCATGTCACGGAGGTGACCATCGGACATGAGGTGGTCGTCTCGCAGCGGAACGGCAGTTGGGCACGCGTCTTTGCCAATACCGACGCGGACGACGAGAAGTACCAGGGCGACGATGCGCCGGAGTTTGGCGACGATGCGACGCCGCCGATGTCAGGCTGGATCAAGGACAAGGGCATCGTGTCTCCCGTGACGCCGAATGGGGACGCTATCCTGTTCGGCACGGCGGCCAACCTGGAGGAGCAGGCCAGCGCGCCGCATGCGCCGAAGAACGCGGCACAGGCAGCGCATCTGCTGTACAAGCGCGTGGCGGCGTACTTCCCGGACTCCCCGCTGGCGGCGGAGGCGGCCTGGCGCGCGGCGGATATTCGCTGGCAGATTGACAAGGCGGACATCCGCACGCTGCCCTCAGCGAAGGAGCAGGAGTCGTATCTGCGGCCGCAGATTTATGACGGCGACCTGAACAAGGTGATGAAGACCTATCCGGGGGCGAAACAAGCCGCACTCGCCGCGTATGACCTGCTGGACAACAAGCTGTGCGGCGACTGGCAGGGGCTGCCGAAATGTCCGGAGATGGAAGCCGGTCTTTACGAGAAGTACGCCGAGCGCTACCCGGATTCACCCAAGGCAGCCGAGGCGTTGTATGAGGCAACGTATCGCGAAGGCGTTCTGGTGGAGATGTATCTGGTGCAGGAGGACAAGGGCCGCAGCCAGCATGCTGCCGACGCGGCGCAGGGGTTGGCGGCACAGATGAAGCAGCGCTATGCGCAGTCCGACTTTACGGCGCGTGCGGCCAGCATCGCGTATCGCGTGCAGCAGCAGATCCCGGTGTACGGGAGTGATCGGGACTAGGCGGTAGTCAGCTGCACAGCTACTCCAGATGAAATGCGCCGTCGCTCCAGTCCTCCGGGGCGACGTCGGCGATGGTTTCGGTGAAGTCCCAGCGATGGCCGTGGAAGTCGCGGGCGTTGTACTGGCGCTCGCCGTAGGGATGGTCGGTCGGTTCGGTGAGGATGGCCGCGCCGTTCCGGCGTGCGCGGTCGCAGTGGCCGATGGCGTCCTCGATGCGGACCTGAACGGTCTGCGAGCCGTTGGGGATGGCGCTGCCCTCAGCGATGGCGAAGCAGCCGGCTTCCACATTGATACCTGGCCTTCATCTGGATGCGGTGATTCGCGATGCGCAGCCGGACGGTGAAACCAAATGCCTTGCTCAGCCAGTTTGCGGCTGCAGCGGGGTCGGGGTAGACAAGCACCGGAATAACTGGACAGGGCGGGGCGGAGCGGTTGGTTCGCATGGGGTGACTCTATCACCGGCAAATCTGCCGGGAGGCAACCCACCTTCTCGCGTAAAACCTCTCCCGAACCCGGAAGCGCACGGGATCAACAGGGGTTGGGATGAGCGCGCCGCAGCGTTTTGGTGCATACTAAGGTTAATCCGGCTGCAAACACGGCCGGCATTTTTGGTAGGCCCGCTCCCGTTGGCGCACAGGCGCCGGGACCGCAGCCCAGGTTTTAGAAGACTTTAGATAAAGGCCGGCCAGGCGAAGGATCGAATCCGTTGGCCGGACAGGTTAGTAAGGGAATGACTGCATCCGGACGGCAAACGGCCGCGCCCAGGGCAACTGCCCAGGCTGCTCTGGTCACCGATTCCGCACCGCAGACTCTGCTCGAAGCCTCCCCAGTGACACCGATCCGCTTTGAATTCAGCCAGATCGCGCCACCCGGCGCCGGCGGCAAAGGACATTCAGGCCTCTTCGGCCCGGCTGTCCCGCGCAGGTTGGCGCCCTTCGGCTTCTCGTTCCCATCCCTGTCCGCACCTGCGGTGAGCGCCGTTTAGACTCGCGCTCCCGTTCCACCGCCATGGCCTGCCGCCCGACCGGTTCCTAAAACCGGGACGGGCAGAAAGCAGGAACCATGTCGAAGGAAATTTACATCTCCAGCACGCCGCATGAGACGCGGCTTGCCATCGTCGAGGACGAAGCCCTCGCCGAGATTTACTACGAGCGCGAGAACGAGTACACCCTCGCCGGCTCCATCTATAACGGACGCGTAACGCGTGTGCTGCCGGGCATGCAATCGTCGTTTGTGGAGATTGGCCTGGAGCGCGACGCGTTCCTCTACATCACGGACTTCCTGGAAGAGGCGCCTGACTCCGAGGAGTTTGACACAGCCCCGGCCGGTAATCGCAATGGAGGCGAGCGCTCCGAGAGCGGCCCGCGCAGCGAGGGTCCCCGTAGCGAAAGCCCGCGCAGTGACGGTCCGCGCAGTGACCGCGGCCGTGGCCGTCGTGGCGGACGCGACAGGAGTCGCGGCGAGCGAAACGGCAATCCGTCCCAGCCGGAACATGCGTCGCCGGAGTCGGCGTCCAGCGAGACATCCTACGATGACGCTGAGCATGTGGTTGCGCCTAGTGAGGGCCACGCCGCAGAGGGCCAGCCGGAGAGCGGCGCAGAAGGATCGGCCGAGGGTGGACGCCGCTGGCGCGGCCGTCGCGGACGCCGCCGGGGTCGTGGCGGCAGCCGTACCGACCAGCCGCAGGAGGGCACAGCGCAATCGGCTCCGGAAGGAGTGGCCGGGGCTGAGGATGTCTTCGAGGACGAGTCGAATTCCGCCGATTTCAGCGCCTCTTCAGAGCCTTCCTTCGAGGAGATGGCGCGCCCCGAGTTTCGGCCTGCCGACCGCGAACAGCGCGGTGACCGCGACCAGAGTGGCGGGCGCAATCGCCGCGATCAGGGACGTCCAGGTCGCGAAGGCCGTACGGCCGAGCCGCGTCGTGAGGGGCGTGATCAGGGACGCGAACCGCGCAGCGCCGACTCCAGTCCTCGCGCTCCGCGTGGTTCTGAGCCTCGCCGCGACCGTTACGGCGCAGGCGATGCTCCCTCCGGTACCGGCCCTCTTGAGAACGCGTATGACTCGCCTGCTGACGGCAGCGAAATCTTCGTGCTTCCCGGCGAATCGCTGGCGCGGCACCGCACGGGAGGGGAGCAGTCCGAGGGGGAAGCATCAGTCTCTGGCGCTTCCACGAACTCCGGCCTGTCCGTCCCGAACCCTACGCCCCTTGCGCCCCCGGCGACGCTCTACACGCTGGCCGAGGGCTGGGACGGCGGCAGCGTATTGCCCGGGGAGACCATTCGTCCGCGTGGGCCACAATCGCGCGGGGCAGAACCGCAGAGGTCTGACCGCGGAGCAGGATTTGATGCAGGCAGAGGTCCGCGGCGTGACCGCGACGGGCGTGGCGGCCGCCGTGACGAACGTGGCCGTTCCGACGAACGTCCCCGCTCCGGTGAACGCAACCCGCGCGCCGATGAATTTGCCGCGGTAAAGACTCCTGTGGTTCCCGAGGCGGAAGCGGCGCCGAATACTGAGCCGCCGATGGACGACTTTGCCGGTGTGCATGCGGCAACACCCCATGTCGAGACCGAGTACGAGCCCACTGAGGCCTCTGCCTCCTACCGCGTGGACCCCGTTCCGCCCAGCGAGTTCCGTCAGAGCGCGCCGGTGCTGGAGCACGAGGCTGAAGATCCTGCCACCGCTGCGGTCTTCGCCGAAGAAGCGACGACCCACGATGTCACTTCCATCTCCGCCGCGGGCAAGATGCATTCTGACGCAGAGCCGGAGCTCGCGGCGCCTGCCGCCCCGGTCCACGAGGAGATGCTCCACGAACAGGAGACCGTCGCTCCGGCGCTTCAGGCCAGCTCCATCGAAGAGCTGGACGATCTGGACGATCTAGACGAGGAGACGCTTGAGGGCGCGGCCGATCTGGGCACCATGCTGCGCGAGATGTCCATCGACCAGATCACGCGCACGCAGCCTGAAATCGATGACGAGGACGAGCTGGACGAGGACGATGACTTCGAGGAAGACCTGCTGGAAGAGGACGAGCTGGACGAAGAAGACGAGGAAGACGACGAAGACGATGCCGATAGCTTCCAGCGAGCGGACGGCGAGGAGGCACCGGAGGCGACCTTCTCCGATGCGTTCGAGCGCGCAGAGTCCGGCGAAGAATCCTTCAGCGCGGTTGAGACCGATGAGGCAAACTTCGGCGGGTCCCAGCAAGGCCATGCCGAGGGGAAGACGGAGGGTCACAGTCCCAGTCGCGATTCTGATCCCGGCCGCCATCGCGACTCCGGTGGCCGCGGGCGCCGCGATGGCCGCCGTGGAGATCGCGATCGCGATCGTGGCCGTGGGCGCGGACGCCCCGGGCACGGCGACCGTCGCAGCCGCGCCTCCGCGCAGACCACGAACCTTCCCGCCATCAGCGACCTGCTGAAGCCCGGCCAGGAGATTCTCGTTCAGATTGCCAAGGAGCCCATTGCCAAGAAGGGCGCGCGCATCACGTCGCACATCGCGCTTCCGGGCCGCTTCCTGGTCTTCATGCCTACGGTGAACCACACGGGAGTCTCGCGCAAGATCGAGTCCGATGGCGAGCGCCGCCGGCTGAAGGAAATTCTGCTGAGCGAGAAGGGCGACGCCACCGGCGGCTTCATCGTGCGCACCGCCGCCGAGGGCGCCAGCGAAGAGGAGTTGCGCAGCGACCTGCGCTTCCTGCTGAACCTCTGGGCGGACATCAAGGCGCGCAGCGAATCCTCCAAATCGCCTGCGCTGATCTATCACGACCTCAATCTGGTGGAGCGCGTCCTGCGCGACCAGGTGACGGACAACTTCTCCGCCATCTGGGTGGACACTGAGCAAGAGTACGAGCGCGTGCTGCGCTTCCTGCAGCGCTTCCAGCCCTCGCTCATCCGCCGCGTCAAGCTCTACCTCAAGGAGACGCCGCTGTTTGAGCAGTTCGGCATCACCGAGGAGATCAACAAGGCGCTGCGCAGCAAGGTGTGGCTCAAGTCCGGCGGGTCGATCGTCATCAACCAGACTGAGGCGCTGGTCGCCATCGACATCAATACCGGCAAGTACGTCGGCAAGACGGCGCGGCTCGAAGACACCATCGTCAAGACCAACCTCGATGCCATCCCGGAGATCGTCCGCCAGATCCGGCTGCGCGACCTTGGCGGCATCATCATCATCGACTTCATCGATATGGATGAGCGCAAGAACCGCAACCGTGTAATGGCCGCGCTGGAAGAAGAGCTGAAGAACGACCGCGCGCCATCGAAGGTCCTCCAGTTCAACGACTTTGGGCTGGTAGCCATCACGCGCAAACGCGTCAAGCAATCGCTGGAGCGTACCCTGTCGACGACCTGCAACATCTGCACCGGCACCGGCATGGTCAAGTCGCCGGTCACCGTCTGCAACGACATCTATGTCGAGATGCGCAAGATGCACAAGCACCTGGAGCGCGGCGACATCATGCTTCGTGTGCATCCGGAGGTCGTCAAGCAGCTCAAGAGCTCGGGCTCAAAGTGGCTGCAGGAGATGGAGGAGATGGCGGGCAAGACCATCCTGGTGAAGAGCGATCCCAGCCTGCACCCGGAGCAGTTCGACATCCACTAACTCCCAAAGAAGTTGGGATGGCCCATCCTTCGCGCTGCGGAGGGTGGGTCGGGTTTTAGCGATGCGCTTTTTCCAGCAAACGACCGGGGGAGCGATCCAAATGGGCGGCTTGTGCGTCTTATCTTGAAACAGCGTTTGCACGGTCAGGCGGCAAGACGGCCGCAACAAATTAAACCGGTTCGTGTTAGGAAAGACCACATAGCAGTCTGCAACCCCAGGAGTCGTCGAAAAATGCAGAGTCACCAAACTTTCTTCCGTTTATCGTGCCGCGTTGCGGCCCTCAGCTTCGTTCTCGCCGGAGCGGCGTCCGTGATGCACGCCCAGTCGGCCGCTTCCACGACCGCCGGCTTTGGGCGGTCGCCCTTTGTCGCGTCCGCCTACGCCAATCCGTTCGCAGGTATGGTTTCCAGCTCGTCCAGCTCTTCCTCGTCTTCGGCGGATGTCGACGCTTTGATCGATGGCTCGGCATTGGGGCACTTCGATCTCAAATCCTCGCAGCCGCCTCCGCGCCGCCGCTATGGCCGTCCCAATTATTCCGACAAAAACACCAATCCGGACGGCTCGTCCAAGTGGACTGGCATGGTGGGCGGCGGCCTTGGCCTGCCGGTCGGGAATACGCATAAGTACGAGACGCCCAGCTGGGGACTTCAGGTCGGTGGAGGGCGCAACTTCTCGAAGGCCCTCGCCGTGCTGCTGCAGTTCGACTACGACCACTTCGGTCTGCAAAGTTCGACGATCAACAACCAAGAGTATGCCTACAACTACTATTGCACTCCGGCGCAGCAGAATGCCGGCAACTGCAGCATCATTAGCAACCTTGATGGGAACAACCACGTCTGGTCTTTGACGGTTGACCCAACCTTTACAGTGCCGACGGAAGGATCGCTTGGTCTCTATGCTGTCGTCGGCGCGGGCTTTTACCACAAGGTAACCAACTTCACCGTGCCCTCGGTTGGCCAGTATTGCGATTATTTTTCCTGCTACCAGTATCAGGCCGACCAGGTTATCGACCACTACACCAGCAACGCCTTTGGCGGGAATGCAGGACTTGGGCTGACCTGGAAGTTCTCCAGATTTTCAAATGAAAAACTGTATGCCGAAGCGCGGTACGTCCTGATCGATAACCAACCACGCGTCGGAGTTACCGCGCAGAATGTATCGACGTTTGGCGCGACCTATGGGGGCTACAACTACTATCCGGCCAACAGCAACCGCACCTCTTATATCCCAATCAAGTTCGGTATCCGGTTCTAGCTCTGGTCTCCAGACAAGCAAGCCAAACGACAGAAGCCCGGCATCGCGCCGGGCTTTTGTTTATTCCACACAGCTAATCTGTTGCTTTCCATGGATCGATCAGCTTCACTCCGCAGCCTTCAAAGTCAGCCACGTTTCTCGTTGCCAGCGACGCTCCCGCAGCCAGCGTGATCGCCGCGATCTGTGCGTCGAAGGCGGAGATCGGCTTGCCTTCGCGCCGACGGGAGGCCAATGTCCTCGAATAGTGTCGCGCAGCGTGTTCGTCGAAAGGGAGAATTTTTCCGCGCAATTCAACGTCAAATACGTCGAGGGTGATCCGTGTCAGACGCTCCCGTCGTCTTCCGGCGGGCATGATTTCAAGTCCATAAAGCGCCTCGCCAACCGTGACCGAAGTGGTGTAAAGAACTGGGCTTGGTTGCCGCAGCAGCCATGCCGATACGATCGGATCGGGCCGCTCGCGCGTCATCTCGGAGATCACATTGGTGTCGAGGACAATCATCGAGAGCTAGTCGAACGTGGGCGGCTCCCGCGCCGGTTCGCGTGGAGGAATCTCCAGATCCATCGGACCGTATTTCGCCACCGCACGTCGTATCCGGTGGTAGACATGCTCCTGCGTCTCCCGCCTGTTGGTCGCGTCTTCCAGAATCTCGCGCGCCTCGGCTTCCATCGAACGCCCGTTCCGCGCGGCCCGCACACGCAACTTCTCCTTCACTGTTTCCTTCAGATCGCGGATGTGCAGCGTTGCCATGCAAGCAATGATAGCACCGCCGCAGCTACGCGCGCATCGCTCCGCCAAGCGCCGTCAGCGCTTCGACGATCTTCGCGGACCATGCGGCCAGCTCTTCCTCGCGCAATGTGCGCTCATGGGATTGGAAGACGCAGCGCAGCAGCAGAGCATGGTGGCCCTTTGGCACAGTTGCGGCCTTCGCGTCGCGGAAGACCTCCACGGGCGCAAGCCGCACCAAATCCGAGATCGCAAGCGCCTCAATCGTGCGCGCAATCCTGCCCCACTGCATCGCATCGGGAAATGTGAAGGAGTAATCTCGCTCGACGGCCTGGTAGCGCGAGAGTTCGCGCGCAGTTGCCCGTTTCAGCGGCAGCGCGTACAGCGTCTCCAGGTCAATCTCGGCGAGATAGACTGGCTGGCGCAGCTTGTGCGCCTCTCGTTCACTCGCGGCCAGCTCGCCGAAGCAGGCGACCGCGTTGCCTTCCAGTGTTACGGTCGCGCCGCGGCCAGGTTCAATCCACTGCGGCGCGTCCGCCGCGAACATGGCCTTTTCCGCCGCGCACACACTCAGTTGGTCCGCCGATGCGGCGAAGAGGCTGAGCAAAGATTCGACCAGACCCTTCAACTCGTAGATACCCGCGTCGTTCGCGCCGTGGAGCGGCGTAGCGGCGAGTTCTCCGGTCAACCCTATCGCCAGGCTCTCTGTTTCAAACACCTGCTCCTGCGATCCGCCGAAGACTGCGCCTTGCTCAAACAGCCGCGCCTCGCGCACGTCGCGGTTCAGGTTGTGCGCCAGCATGGTGAGCATCCCCGGAACCAGCGAGGGCCGCAACAGCCGCGCCTCTTCGCTCAGCGGGTTCTCGAGCGCAATCTGTCCACGCACTCCGGCGAAGATCGCACCCTCCGCCTCCGAGGCAAAGCTCGAGGAGATCGCCTCGGAATACCCCAGCGCCAGCAGCCGGGCGCGCACCGCGGCCTCTTTTGCGGCGCGCGGATGCGCGGTCACGGGCATTGGAGTGGGTAGCGTGTTCGCAAAGCGGTTATAGCCGTAGACGCGGGCGACCTCTTCGATCAGGTCGATCTCGCGCTCGAGGTCGAGGCGCCAGCTCGGCAGCTTTGCTTCAAACTGCTCTGCGCTGCTGTCGCGCAGCTCGCATCCGAGAGCTGTGAGCGTGCGCTTCACCAGCGAGGAAGTTATCTCTTCTTCGCCCTGCGCAGTAGTCCCTAGAATCCGTTTCACCTCGGGGACAGACACGCTGATCGCCGCACGCCCGGCGGTCTTCGCCGCAATCTCCGGGACGACGACATCGATCAGCTCGCCTTCGATGGAACCGCCGCCGGACTCGAGAATCAACTTCGCGACCAGCGCATTTGCGACAGGGCAGGCGTTGAAGTCCGCGCCGCGCTCGAAGCGGTGCGACGCGTCCGTATGCAGTCCATGCCGCCTGGAGCTGCGCCGCACACTCGCCGGATCGAACCATGCCGACTCAATCAGGATGTTCTTCGTCTGCGGCGTGATCATCGTGTCCCAGCCGCCCATCACGCCGGCCAGGCCCAGCGCCTTCGCGTGGTCGGCGACGACGAGATCGTCGGCTTCGAGTGTGCGCTCGGTGCCATCGAGGAGCTTCAGCTTCTCTCCTTTATGCGCGAGGCGGACGACGATGCCGCCCTCAATCTTGTCGAGATCGAACGCATGCGTCGGGTGCCCCATGCCCTGGAGCACGAAGTTCGATGCGTCGACAGCGTTCGAGATTGGCTTGGATCCAAGCAGCGAAAAATATTCGGCGACCAGGCCGGTGGATGGCGCGATCATGGCGCCGCGCAAAACTCTTGCGGTGAAGCGGCCGCAGAGGTCAGGCGCTGCAATCTCGACGGAAAAGGGCCTGGTGGTTGCCGCAGCCATAGGCAGTGCGATATCGAGCGGCTTCAGCTCCAATCCATAGATTGCGGCGGCCTCGCGCGCGATGCCGTAGTGGTTCATCGCGTCGACGCGGTTGGTGGTGATGTCCATCTCAAAGAGATGGCCTTTGCCTTCACCGAGAGGATGCACGCCCTCGACCGCTATGCCGCGCAACGTCAGGTCATCCGCCAGTTGGCGGTCGGAGACCGCGAGCGCAGGCACATAATGCCGCAGCCATTGGGTGAGTATGTTCACGCGAACTGCTCCAGGAAGCGCATGTCGCCTGAATAAAACAGCCCAATCTCAGAGACGCCGTGCAGGACCATGGCAATGCGCTCTACGCCCATGCCAAAGGCGAAGCCGCTGATCTTGCGCGAGTCATAAGCTGGTGACTTGCCTTGCGCCACCCGCAGCTCGTCGACGCTGGCGAAGACCGCAGGATCGACCATGCCACAGCCGAGCAGCTCAATCCAGCCGGAGTGCTTGCACTTGCGGCAGCCGTTGCCGCCGCAGAAAATGCAGCTGATCTGTACGTCAGCGCTCGGCTCCGTGAACGGGAAGAAGCTGGGAAAGAAGCGCGTCTTCACATCCGAACCGAACAGCGCCTTCATCGCGTGGTCGAGCGTGCCCTTCAGGTCGGAGAAGGTGATGTCGGCGTCCACGCAAAGGCCTTCCACCTGATGGAAGACGGGCGAGTGTGTCGCGTCCGCCGCGTCATTGCGGTGTACCTTGCCCGGGACGACGATGCGCAGTGGCGGCTCTTCGGCAGCCATGGTGCGGATCTGCACCGGAGAGGTATGCGTGCGCATCAGCAGCCTGGCTGGCGCAGGCCGGTCATTCTGACCGGCTACCAACAAAGTGTCCTGCGTGTCGCGCGCGGGATGGTTAGGCGGAAAGTTCAGCGCCTCGAAGTTGTGGAAGTCCGTCTCCACCTGCGGTCCCAGCGCTGTTGAGTAGCCAAGCTGATGGAAGACGCGCACGATTTCGTGCATGGTCTTGATCAGCGGATGCTCGACGCCGGGAGCGCGTATGGCCCCGGGCAGCGTAATGTCGATGCCTGCAAGTGCTCCTCGCGCAGGCGCGGCGGCGGCAGTCTCCAGCGCGGCTTCGATCTCCTGCTTCAGTTGGTTGAAGCGCATACCCAGCGGCTTGCGTGCCTCTGCCGGCGCGGATTTCAGCCATGCATCGCTTACCAGCTTCAGACGGCCTTGTTTGCGCCCCAGCCAGCGCAGCCGGAAGGCTTCAGCGTCGATGCCGCGGGCCGTCTCCGCGCGCACCTCGTCGCGCAGCATGGCAAATGCCGCATCCAGCGAGGCATCTTCGTAGGTCTTCAGTTGAGGGATGTCGTCGTTCATTCGCAGCTTCGCGGCGCAGCGCCGTTATCTCTTCTCTTTCTGAACTCGAACCAGTGTATCGCGGCCCTACAGCGCGGCCGACACGATGATCCCGACCACCAGCGTGCCCAACATCAGGCTGCGTTTGTCGGTGATGGCATAGACGACTGGGTCCTCGTGCAGCTCTCCGCGCGAGGCCAGTAGCCATAGCCGGAAGAGCCACAGCAGCAGCACCGGCACCAGAAGCCATAGACGTCCGTAGTTCGGATACAGCTCTCGCGCGGCCTCATTCAGCCCGATGTACAGCGCAAACACCACGACGGACGCGCAACCGCTGGCCGTGCCGAAGCTGCGCACCTGCTCCAGGTCGGACACGCGATAGCCGCGGCCCTTCACTGCGACGGCTGCGGGAGCTTCCGTGCCCTCGAGCATCGCTTCCAGTTCAGAGAAGCGCTTGACGAACGCCAGCGAGAGGAAGAAGAAGATGCTGAACGCCGCCAGCCAGGGCGAGATCGGCACCTCCGCCGCGGCTGAGCCGGCCAGCAGACGGATGGTGTACAGCCCGGAGAGCACGATCACGTCCACCAGCGCCATGCGCTTCAGCCGCAGCGAGTAGGCCATGGTTACGACCACATACAGCGCCAGCCATTCGAGAAATGCCGGGCCTTGAGCCGAGACCTGCGGTGAGGGCGTGCCCAGCACATGCGGCAGCGCGATCGCCAGCGCCAGCGACGCGGCGAAGAAGAGCAGCGACGTCAGCACGCCGGCGATGGGCGAGAGATCGCCGGCAGCGAACGGCCTGCGCCGTTTGCGCGCGTGGTGGCGGTCGGCCTCGAGATCCAGCAGGTCATTGACGATATAAGTCGCCGACGCCGCAAAGCCAAAGCTGAAGAACGCCATGAACGTTGCCACTACCGGTCCGGCGGCGCGCTGATGCGCCAGCAGCAGCGGCAAGAAAATCAGCGTGTTCTTCGTCCACTGGTGCAGCCGGATGGCCTTCACCCACGCCTTTGCCGGCGAGACCGAATCGGCGAAGGTCCGCGCCGGAGTTACGCGCGCGGCGCGTAATCCTGCGTTCAGCGCACGATGCGGATTGGCCACCATCGGCATCACGCAGGCTGCCAGCAGCGGGATGTCCGGACGCGCATTGCCGATGTAGCAGAAGCCCTGCGGAAACCGCTGCTCAAAGGCTGCCAGCTTGTTCTTGCCTGTCAGGTTTACCTCGCCGTCAGAGGCCAGCACGCCGGTGAAGAGACGGAGGTACTCCGCCACGCGTTCGGCCAGCAAAGTATCCGCGCCTGTCGCCAGCCATATCTCGCGTCCCTTCGCGTGCTCCTCGCGCAGATATTCCAGCAGAGGCCCGTTATAGGGCAGCCGTTCCACGTCCAGCTCCGCCAGCGACGAGACCCTGCGCTTGAACGCTGCTTTGCCCTGCGCCATCCACGCCGGAAAGCGCAACACCGCCGCAGGGTCCTGTCGAGCGAGCACCAGCACCGTGTCCACCAGCGTGTCGGACTTGACCAGCGTTCCGTCGAGGTCCACGCACAGCGGCAGCGATGAGGCGGAGGTTGGCCCCGCCTCGGCGACTGCGGCGTCTTCAAACTGGTTCGCTGCGGATTCGATGGCCAAACGCGCTTCCTCCAAAATCCGCTATCCCGGCGGCCAATGCATCTGCCGCCCACCCAGAACGTGTATATGCAGATGGTCGACGGTCTGTCCGCCATCCTCGCCGGTGTTGATCACCAGCCGGTATCCGTCTTTCAGCCCGGCATCGCGCGCAATCTGCGCTGCCTTCGCAATCAGGTGTCCCAGCAGCGGGCCATGTACTTCTTCAGCGTGCGCGGTTGAAGCAATATGTTCTTTGGGGACCACCAGTACGTGGGTCGGCGCCTGCGGATTGATGTCGGCAAAGGCGAGGCACTGCGCGTCTTCATCGATGCGCTTCGCCGGAATCGACCCCGCTATGATCCTGCAAAACAGACACTCCGCGCCCATTCGCACGCTCCCACCCTGCATTCTACGGTCTTGGGATCACTCCTACTTCAAACGGGCATCACGGTCGAAAATACCTTGGCCGCTCACCCGCTGCCCACGGATCGTAAGCCCGCGCAAACGCAGCGCGGAACCGAATCGTCGGATGCGTGTCGAACCACCACTCGAATGCGGGATGCGGCGTGGGATCGTCCAGCGCATTCCGGCCCAAGTCCGCGAACGATCGCTGCCCAACACTCTGTGGACCGGCGACGATGCCATGCACCGCCTCCTGCCCGTAGACATCAGCGTCGTGCTCCATCGCCCGGCTGTAGGCGTTGGTAAATGGCTCGCCCAGGGTCGAGAGCACGCTCAGCGCCAGCGCAAGAACGATAATGCCGGCCCA
>Ga0208849_1001504_pt1 | contig 15925 bp, 16 predicted proteins | sample NGESurdeep072012_10_FD_184470 | JGI IMG/M metagenome (GOLD analysis project Ga0208849, IMG submission 184470) | Arctic peat soil microbial communities from Barrow, Alaska - NGEE Surface sample 53-3 deep-072012 (SPAdes) | ecosystem: Environmental > Terrestrial > Soil > Wetlands > Peat ...
GACGACATCGTCCAGGTCGTCGCCAGCGTGCACCGACCCGTCAACGTGCTGGCCCGACCGGGCGGTCCCACGGTCTCGGCGCTCGCCGGCGCCGGGGTCGCCCGTATCTCTGTGGGGGGCGCCCTGTGCTTCGCCGCCATCGGTGCGGTGGTGGAAGCGGCCCAGGAGCTCCAACAACACGGCACCTACGGGTTTCTCGACCGTGCCGCCGTCGGTGTCAAGGCAGCGCGCGCCGCCTTCGCGCCCTGAGCCCCAGCCTTCGGGCCGGGCAGCCAGCTACAACAGGAATTCCGCCATCATGCGCAACGTGTCGGCGCTGCCCGCCACGAGCAGCGTGGTGGCGATGGACTCCTGCCACGCCGCCAGCTCGTCGTGGATCTTCTGGCGCGGGCCGATGAGGGCGATCTTCTCCACCATCGAGGTGGGCACGGCCGCGGCGGCCTCGTCCTTGTGGCCGTCGAGGTAGAGCTCCTGGATCTTGTGCGCCTCGGCCTCGAAGCCCATGCGGACGAACACGTCGAAGTGGAAGTTCATCTCCTTGGCCCCCATCCCCCCGATGTAGAGGGCCAACATGGGCCGGTACAGATCGGCGGCCTGCTCGACGTCGTCGTCGACCACGACGGGGCAGAAGGCGATCACCTCGAAGTCCGCGGCGCTGTGCCTGGCCCCGGGCCGGGCGAAGCCCTCGTCGAGGGCGGTGGAGAACTCACCCATGTGGGCAGGGGAGAAGAAGATCGGGAACCACCCGTCGGCGATCTCCGCCGCCAGTGCCACGTTCTTGGGCCCCTCGGCCCCGAGTACGATCGGGATGTCGTTGCGCAGGGGGTGGACGATGGCCTTGAGCGGCTTGCCCAGGCCCGTGCCTCCCGGATACGGCAAGGGATAGTGGGGCCCGACGTTGGTCACCGGAGCCTGGCGGGCGAGCACCTGGCGCACGATCGAGACGTACTCGCGCGTCCGGGCCAAAGGCTTGGGGAAGGGCTGGCCGTACCAGCCCTCGACGACCTGCGGCCCTGACACTCCCAGGCCCAGCACGAGTCGTCCCCCGCACAGATGGTCGAGGGTCAGTGCCGCCATGGCCATGGCGGTGGGGGTCCGCGCCGACAGTTGGCACAGGGCCGTGCCCAGGCGGACTTGTGTGGTGCGCGAGCCCCACCATGCCAACGGGGTCAGGGCGTCGGAGCCGTAGGCCTCCGCTGTCCACACCGAGTCGAAGCCCAGGCGCTCGGCCTCGGCCACCAGTTCCGGGGCGTTGGCGGGCGGACCGGCGCCCCAATACCCGAGTTGCAGTCCCAGCTTCAGGCTCGTCATCGGGCCCTCCTGTCGGCGTGAGGTGTCGTCATCCCATCTTGGCCACGATCTCGTCGGCAAAGCGCGCCGACGCGTCGAGCCGGACCTGCAATTGCATCTCGGGGGGGGCTGTGGCGTCCACCTTGGCCACCATGGCCGGCGCACACAGGGTGTCGGTGACCCCGAAGTCCTCCTCGAAGCTCCGGTACAGATCGGCATCGGGCTTGGCCCACAGCGACAGGTAGATCGAGAACGGCTCGTGCTCACGCCCTGCCCGGCGCCGCTGTTCGGCCAACTCGCCGAGGTACGTCCGGGCCTGGTCCGGTTGGTAGGCGCCGGCCGCCACCCAGCCGTCGCACAGCGAGGCCGCCCGGCGCAGCGCGGGGGCGGAGTGCCCGCCCCCGATGATGGGGATCGGGCCCGGGGGCGAGGGCTCCATCTTCATGGCGGGGACGTCGTAGTGCGGACCGTGGTACTCGACCCATCCCCCTGCCCACAGGGCTCGCAGGGCGGGGATCATGTCGTCGAGCCGCTTTCCCCGGGTGTGGAAGTCCTGTCCGGTCGCCACGAACTCCTCTTCACACCACCCCACTCCCACGCCGAGCGCCACTCGACCTTGGGAGAGCACCGCGGCGGTGCCCACCTGCTTCGCCACCGTCATGAGGTCGCGTGCCGGTGCGATGTAGACCCCTGTCGTGAACTCGAGATTCCGGGTCACAGCCGCCATGGCGGAGATGAGGCACCATGCGTCGGGCCAGTGCGTGTCGGGATCCCAGTGGTCCCCGAACCCCGGGGCGCCGTCCTCGCGCGTGGAGTACGTGTAGCGCGACTGGCGGTCGCGGGGGAAGAACATGTGGTCCGACACGTACATCCCGGCATAGCCCTGCTCGTCGGCGGCCTTGGCCAACTCGAGGGTGTGCAGGGTCGGGAGGAACGTCACCGCTTGATGAAATCGCACAAAACCAGCCTCTCCTCGGTCGCCCGTCGCTGCCGGCGACCCGCTCGTCAGCGTCCGACCGGTGCGCCCGGGCTGAAGGCGATTGGAAGGTGCTTCACGCCGTTGATGAACGCCGACTGGAGTCGCTTCGCCTCCCCGTCGAGGCGCATGTCGGGCATGCGGTCGAGGAGATGCTGGAACATGACCCGGATTTCCATCCGGGCCAGGTTCGTTCCCAGGCAGAAGTGCGGTCCGCCACCGCCGAAGGCCATGTGTGGGTTTGGGGACCGGCCGATGTCGAACGTGTCGGGGTTCTCGAAGATGTCCTCGTCACGGTTGGCCGAGATGTGGAAGAAGACCACCTTCTGGTCCTCTTCGATGTGCTGGCCACGGATCTCCACGGGTCCGGTGGTCTGGCGGCGGAAGTTCATGACGGGGGTCACGAAACGCAGCATCTCGTCGGTGGCGGTCGGCAGGAGTGAGCGGTCGGCGAGCAGGCGCTGCCACTGGTCGGGGTTCTGGAAGAAGGCGTGCATCGCCCCCGAGATCAGGTTGCGCGTCGTTTCGTTGCCGGCCACCGTGAGGAGCAGGAAGAAGAGCTCGAGCTCGAGCTCCGAAAGCTGGTCGCCATCGACCTCGACGTTGGCGAGCACGCTCATGAGGTCGTCGGCCGGTTTGGCCTTCTTCTGGGCGAAGAGCTCCGCCGCGTAAGTGAAGAGCTCGATGGCCGCCTCGCCGGCGTAGTTCTCGCCGTCGGCATTGGTCTGGAACTCGGGATCCTCTTGTCCGATCATCCGGTTGGACCAGTCGAACATGTTGTGACGGTCGGCCTGGGGTACGCCGAGGAGATCGGCAATGACCTGGAGCGGGAGCTCGGCGGAGATGTCGGTGACGAAGTCGGCTTCGCCTTTCTCGATGACGGCGTCGATGATCTCGTCGGCCGTCTTGTGGATCTTCTCCTCGAGGGAGTTCACCATGCGCGGGGTGAAGCCCTTGTTCACCAGACGCCGGTAGCGCGTGTGCAGAGGAGGGTCCATGTTCAGCATCATGAGACGCTGCTGCTCGAGCTGCTCGTCGGGCATCTCCCACAGCAACGTGGCCCGCTTGGCCGAGGAGAAGTGCTCGTAGTCCCGATTCACCGCAACGCAATCGTCGTACTTGGTCACGGCCCAGAACCCGGGGCCCTCGGGCTCCTCGTGCCAGTACACCGGCGCCTGGCGCCTGAGCTCGGCGAACCAAGCGTGAGGCACGTCCGAGACGAAATTCGTCGAGTCGATCAGGTCGATCTCGCTGAGCTCCATGGCCGGTCCTCCTCGGATGCGTCCGGCGTCCCGGCCCGAGGTGCTCGAGCCGTGGCCGAGGATCCCCGCCCGCCGTAGGGCCGGCCACGTTTTCAGAACGTGTTCCAGTCATGATACGCCGCCGCCCCGACCCCGGCCAACAGGGACGGCCGGATCCCACAGGCGCGCTACCAGGCCGTCGCGACCTGGTGTCGGCAGCCGCCCGGGCACGTGGGCAACCGATTGTCGCGGGCCGCGGTGCGGCTGGTACGGTGCCAAACTAGAACGAGTTATAGCGACGAGCCCCTGCTGCAGCGGTGAGTCACGGCAGCAAACGAGCCCACGCGATGGCCGGGACCGGGCAACCGGCTCGGACCGGTGGTAGGAGGGCGCCATGTTCCTGGAGGAGAGCCCCGAGCAGCTGGCCCTGCGCCAGGAGCTGCGCGCGTACTACGCCGAGCTGCTCACCGACGAGGTGCGCCGGGGCATCGGCGAGGTGGGCGAGGGCGGCGAGCTGTGGCGCCAGGTCGTGGGCCGCATCGGCAAGGACGGGTGGCTGGGTATCGGATGGCCCAAGGAGTTCGGGGGCCAGGGCCGTCCCGCCACCGACCAGTTCATCTTCTTCGACGAGACCCGGCGGGCGAGCGCGCCGTTCCCGTTCGTGACCGTCAACACCGTGGGCCCCACGATCATGCGGTTCGGCACCGAGGAGCAGAAGTCGTTCTTCCTCCCCGCCATCCTGGCCGGTGAGGTCAATTTCGCCATCGGCTACACCGAGCCCGAAGCGGGCACCGACCTCGCCTCGCTCCAGACGCGGGCCGTGCGTGACGGCGACGAGTACGTCGTGAACGGCGCCAAGGTCTTCACGAGCGGGGCCGACATGGCGGACTACATCTGGTTGGCGGTGCGCACCAACCCCGATGCGCCCAAGCACAAGGGCATCTCCATCCTGGCCATGTCCACCGGCTCGCCGGGTTTCTCGTGGAGTCCCATCGTCACGGTGGCGGGTGCCAGGACCACGGCCACCTACTACGCCGACGTCCGGGTGCCGGTCGACCAACTGGTGGGGGCCGAGAACGAGGGCTGGCGCATGATCACCACGCAGCTCAACCACGAGCGCGTGGGCCTGGCGGCGTGGAGCGGCTTCGCCTCGCAGCTCTACGAGGAAGTCGCGGCGTGGGCGGCGGCCACGGTCACCCCCGACGGCCCCACCGTGCTCGACCTGGGGTGGGTGCAGGCGGACCTGGCCCGGTGCCGGGCCGAGCTCGAGGCCATGTACCTCCTCAACTGGCGCATGGCGACGGCGCTGTCGGCCGACACCATGAGCCCGGCCGACTCCTCGACGGTGAAGGTGTTCGGGGTGGAGCGCAGCATCGACATCTACCGGCGCCTGCTCGGCATCGTGGGGGCGGGTGGCTATCTCTCCCCCGACTCTCCCGGGGCGGTGCTGGCGGGCCGGCTCGAGCGCACCGCCCGCCACGCCCAGATCAATACCTTCGGCGGGGGCGTCAACGAGATCCAGCGCGAGATCGTGGCCATGGCCGGCCTGGGCATGACCCGGGCGGCGCGGTGAGCCTGGTGACACCCGAACACGGCGCGTCGCACGACGCCGAGGCGCTGCTGGCCCGGCTGCGCGCCTTCGAGGGCAAGCCCAGCGGACCACCGATGGAGGGGCGCGACGAGGTCAACCAGGCCATGATCCGGCACTGGGTCGACGCCATGGGCGACGAGAACCCCGTCTACGTCGATGCGCAGTCGGCCCGGGAGAACGGTTTCCCGGGGGTGGTGGCCCCGCCCACCATGCTCCAGGCGTGGACCATGCGCGGCCTTCTCTCCCAGCCCGGGGGCGCCTGGCAGGCGCCGCGCCATGCGTCGGGCGAAGTATCGGCGCAAGAGCAACTCTTCGACATCTTCAACGCGGCGGGGTTCACCTCGGTGGTGGCGACCAACTGCGACCAGGAGTACGTCCGGCCCATCGTGCTGGGGGACCAGTTGACGGTGACATCGGTCATCGACTCGGTGTCGCCCGAGAAACACACCGGCCTGGGTGACGGGCATTTCGTGACCACCCGTCTGGAATTCACCGACCAACACGGTGAGCGGGTGGCCACCATGCGCTTCCGCATCCTGCGGTTCCGGCCCCAGGCGCCCAAGCCCAAGGTCGACGCCTCTGTGCGGCCCCGGCCCGCCATCACGCACGACATCGCCTTCTTCTTCGAGGGCGCCCGACAGGGGAACCTGCTCATCCAACGCTGTGCGGAGTGCGGGGTGTTGCGCCATCCACCTCGCCCGGCGTGTGCGTCGTGCGGCTCCTTCGAGTGGGACACGGTGGCCTCGAGCGGGCGGGGGACGGTCTACAGCTTCGTCGTCGTCCATCACCCTCAGGTCGGCGGCTTCGACTACCCCCTGCCCATCGCCGTGGTCGAGCTCGAGGAGGGGACACGCCTGGTGGGAGACCTGATAGGCGTCGATCCCGTCGCCGTGGAGATCGGGATGCCGGTGGTGGTCGAGATGGTGGCCGTCGACGACGAGCTCACCATCCCGATGTTCCGACCCGCATCCCCCGGTGCCGTCGTCGGCGGCAAGGCAGGGGTGGCCTGATGGAATTCGACTTCACCGAGCAACAGCTGGCGGTGTCGGAGGCCGCGGCCACGATCTTCCAGGGCATGTGTGCCGTCGAGCGGGTGGCGGCGGTAGAGGACAGCGCCGACCGCTTCGACGAGGCCCTGTGGTCCGAGCTCGCCAAGGCGAACCTTCTCGGGTTGGCCGTCCCCGAGGAGCACGGCGGTTCGGGTCTGGGGCTGACCGAATTGTGCCTCGTCCTCGAACAACAAGGTCGGGCCGTGGCGCCCGTCCCGTTGTGGGCCACCGTCGTCCTGGGGGCGCTGCCCGTGGCGCGCTTCGGGACCCCCGAGCAACGGGCCCGGTGGCTGCCGGGCGTGGCGACCGGAGACGTCCGGCTCTCGGCCGCGCTCAACGAGGTGGCGGCCAGCGCCCGCAACCACCCCACGGTGCGCGCCGTGCGCGACGGGGAGCAGTGGCGACTGCACGGGACCGCATTTGCGGTTCCCCAGGCGCACCTCGCCGCCCGCATCCTCGTCCCCGCCGCGGTCGAGGGCACCCCCGACGAGGGGACCATCGTGGCCCTCGTCGACCCGACCGGTCCCGGCGCCACACTCGAGCGCGCCACCACCACCGATCACCAGATCCATCCCCACGTCCATCTGGACGGGGCACCCGCCGGGGAGCACGACGTGATAGCCGGGCCCGGTGACGGCGCCGGCGCGGTGGCGTGGATGCTCGACCGGGCGCGCACGGGCTTGTGTGCCATCCAGCTGGGAGTGACCGAGGAAGCGGTGCGCCGCGCCGCCGCCTACCTCAACCAGCGTCACCAGTTCGGGCGTCCGTTGTCGTCGTTCCAGGGGACCATGCTGCGCGCCGCCGATGCCTACATCGACACCGAGGCCATCCGGGTCACGACGTGGCAGGCAGCGTGGCGCATCGACGAGCATCTCCCCGCCACCGAAGCCGTCGCCGTCGCCCACTGGTGGGCGTCAGAGGCGGGCCAGCGCGTGGTGCACGCCACCCAGCACCTCCACGGCGGCCTGGGGGCGGACATCTCCTACCCGATCCACCGCTACTTCCTGTGGGGCAAGCAGATCGAGCTGATGCTGCAGGGCCCGAGCGCCGAGCTGGCCCGCCTGGGCTCGCTGCTGGCGACGCGTCTGCGCAGCTCGTCGGGAGCGGACCTCGCCGGAGTGGAGGGACCGTGAGCCCCGTGCGCGCCGGTACCTTGAGGTTCGGTCACATCGCCGTGGGCGACGCGCTCCCCGAGCTCGTCATCCCCCTGACCCGGACCCTCATCGTGGCCACGGCCATCGCCTCGCGCGACTACCAGGACGTGCACCACGACCCGGGCCTGGCTGTCGAACGAGGGTCGCCCGACATCTTCATGAACATTCTCAGCTCCAACGGCTTCGTGGGGCGCTTCGTGACGGACTGGGCCGGGCCCGGGGCCCGCATCGAGTCCGTGTCGATCCGCCTGGGCGCTCCCAATTATCCGGGCGACACCATGACCCTGACGGGAACCGTCACCACCACCGACATCCCGGCGGGGCGTGACGACGGCCGAGGGGTCGTGGAGGTGGCGGTGCGAGGTGCCAACAGTCGCGGCGACCACGTCACCGGGACCGTCCGTCTGTCGGTGCCCCGTGACGATGCGGGCACTCCATGAGGCCCGGGTCATGAGCGCGAGGTCCCCCCGTCGCCACAGCTTCGCCGGTACCACCGCCATCAGTGGGATCGGTGCCACCGAATTCTCCAAGGACTCGGGCCGGAGCGAGCTCCGCCTGGCCGCCGAGGCGGTGCGGAGCGCGCTCGACGACGCCGGCATCGCCCCGTCCGACGTCGACGGCCTCGTCACCTTCGCGGCGGACTCCAACCCCGAGATCGAGGTGGCCCGTACCCTGGGCATGGGTGACCTCACCTTCTTCAGCCGCATCCACTACGGCGGCGGTGCGGCGTGTGCGACGGTGCACCAGGCCGCCATGGCCGTGGCCAGCGGGGTGGCGGACGTCGTGGTGTGCTACCGGGCCTTCAACGAGCGCTCGGGCCACCGCTTCGGCACCGGCGTCCAAGGGCGCGCCCCGATCGCCAACGCCGAGAACGCGCACTTCTCGTGGTACGCCCCCCAGGGACTGCTCACCCCGGCGTCGTGGGTGGCGATGTTCGCCCAGCGGTACCTGCACGCCACCGGGGCCACCACCGAGGACTTCGGTCGCGTGGCGGTAGCGGACCGGGCCTTCGCTGCGACCAACCCCGCGGCGTGGTTCTACGGCAAGCCCATCACCTTGGAGGACCACCAGGCATCGCGCTGGATCGTCGAGCCCCTGCGCCTGCTCGACTGCTGCCAGGAATCCGACGGAGGCCAGGCCATCGTGGTCACCAGCCTCGAGCGCGCCCGGGACGGCGCCCGACCGCCGGCGGTCATCGCCGGCGCGGCCCAGGGATCGGGTGCCCAGCAGGACATGATGACGTCGTACTACCGCGACGACATGACCCGTCTCCCCGAGATGGGCGTGGTGGCCCGACAACTGTGGGAGACCTCGGGCCTCGGGCCCGACGACATGCAGTGTGCCGTGCTCTACGACCACTTCACGCCGTTCGTGCTCTACCAGCTGGAGGAGCTCGGATTCTGCGACTGGGGCGAAGCCAAGGAGTTTTTGCGCGACGGGCACATCGGGCCCGGCGGCAAGCTCCCCACCAACACCCACGGCGGCCAATTGGGTGAGGCCTACATCCACGGGATGAACGGCATCGCCGAAGGGGTCCGCCAGGTGCGGGGCTCGGCCGTGAACCAGGTGCAGGACACCGAGCACGTCGTCGTCACCGCCGGCACCGGGGTCCCCACCAGCGGACTGGTGCTGGGCGTCGACCGCCGCTGAGGTGGAATCGACCGAGGCTCTACTGGGCTTCGATCGTCAAAGGTGCAGGTGAGAGGCCCTGGCGCCATGTGACTGAACCTTGCCCCCGAACCGGCCGATCTAACCAGGGTGGCGATGTCGAGGGGTGAGGGGGGCCGAGGGTGATCCGGGCCCCTGAGGGCACCGGCGAGCCGGCGCGCACTTCGGGGACGTTGCGAGCGTCCGACGACGACCGTGACGCCACGATCGGCGTGCTGAACGAGGCGGTCACGGTGGGTCGTCTCACCGCCGACGAGCACGCGGATCGCGTGGAGTCAGCCCTGCGGGCCCAGACGTTGGGCGAGCTCTCGGTCTTGACGACAGATCTTGCATCACCTACGGCGAGGCTCAGGGTGTCGATGCCGCGAGTCGTCGTCGCCGTGCTCGTCGTGATCGTGGCGGCAGTGACCGGCGTGCTCGTCGCCTCGCAGGGGACGTCGTCGCCGATCCAGACGACACGCAACCAGAGTGCGTCGCCATCGGACGGGTTCGTGGCCGCCGAACCGTCTCTTGCGGGAAGATTCTGCCGAGGTCTTCTGGCATCCCGAAGAAGCGAGCCCTCGGGGCCGTCGGTCCTGGGGACCGGACCGGCATCAGACCCGTGGGGCACCCAGACGATCATCGTCCCGACACAACCATCGACTCGCTTCCTCCAGGACTTCGCTGCCGTCCGAAGTCTCGAAAACGCCACGTCGGTTGTCCAGATGGCCTGGCAGAAGAACGGGTATCAGTACTCGCAATTGACCCCACAATGCCTGACTGCCTACGACTCGCATTTCCAGTGGCAGTCCTCAGCCGACCCGAGTGCCGGCGCCGGGGCCGTCAGCGTCTCGTACGCGGATCGCCACAGCCTGCTGGCGGCGAGGTCCGACTCCGGAACCTGTTGGTACGAGCTGAACGTCATGGGCCCCGGTGACCCGATCATGGCCCAGGACGATCTGCCGTCGTATGGGGTCTTCTTCGCCAAGAGCAGCACAGGGTGTGCGGCCGACGCCGTACCCTCGGGCGCGGACTGGGAATCTGCCGATCCCTTGCCACCACAGCTCACGCAGTCGTAGCCGGCTCACTCGGTCGTCACCGGCTCACCAATCGTGGCTGGCATTGTCGCCACCGGCGCGCCGCACTAGAAAGAGTCCACATGGTGGACCGCATCGACTACGACGAATTCGGGCTCTTCCACGAGAACGCCGAGGAGTACGGCCTGCCCTTCGACGCAGCACCCGTCGTACGGCGCGTCTCGGTCGGCGTGGCACCGGGCCGGAGGTTGAGCGCCCTGGCCTGGGGTGACGGCGAGCCCCAGTTGGTGTTGTTGCACGGGGGGGCCCAGAACGCCCACACCTGGGACACCGTGGCGATGGCCCTCGACCGCCCCCTGGTGGCCGTCGACCTGCCGGGACACGGACACTCCGACGGACCGGGGGAGCGTCGCCACGGAGAACTCAGCGCACAGGGCAATGCCGTCGACGTGGCCGTGGCCGTGCGTCACCTCGCCCCGGACGCCCAGGCTGTGGTGGGGATGTCGCTCGGGGGGCTCACCACCATCGCATTGGCCGAGGAGGCGCCCGAACTGGTGGGGGCCATGGTGCTGGTCGACGTCTTGCCCGGGCTCAAAGGCGAGCGGTCCAGGCACATCGTCGACTTCGTGAACGGACCTCCCAGCTTCGCCAGTCTCGATGAGCTGCTGGAGTGGACGGTGCAGTTCAACCCCACCCGGTCCCAGGTGTCGCTCCGCCGCGGCATCCTGCACAATGCCGAACAGCAAGACGACGGGACGTGGGTGTGGCGCTGGGCCCGGCACCGGCCCATGCCGCAGGCCGGCGGACCGCTCCCAGGCGGAACCGAGGTGCACGGGGACACCCTTTTCGACGAGCTGTGGGACGCGCTGTCCTCGCTCACCGTGCCGCTCTTGTTGGTCCGAGGGATGCGACCTGACTCCGTCCTCGGGGACAAGGACGAGGCCGAACTTCGTCGGCGCCTGCCCGCGGCGCAGGTCGTCCATGTCGAGGACGCCGGCCACAGCGTCCAAGGCGACCAGCCCCTCGAGCTCGCAAGCCTCATCGAGGCATTCGTCTTCAGGAACTGATCCCCCCCGCAGGGGTTTGATTCAGCCCCGGGTCGGTGCTGCGCCACCAATTCGATCCACGTCACGCTCGAGGGTGGTCCCGTGATCCCGCCTCGGGCGAGCGCTTCGGCCAGTCGCCCTTGCATGAACCTGGCTTGATGCTCGGGTGTGTCCCACACCTCGATCACGACGAGGTCCCCGTTCTCGTCGAGCCCCGCGGCATGAGTCTGGAGCCCGTCGGGCCAGTCCCCCTCGCCGGTGTGGGGATCGATGCCCAATGCTGCATTGACGGCGTTGTATTCCTTGACGGTGACACCCTCGAACTCCAGGATGAGCTCGGCAGCCATAGCCATCTCCCTGTGTGGACGCCGGATCGGCTTTGGCGCCGGGGCGGTCTCGGTCAGCCTGCCAGATCCGAGGCCCGGAGCGCTCAGCTCGGGATCACAACTATCTTGGGCATGGTGGCACCAGCGGTCAATCGGTGGCCACGGGTCGCCACGGTGGCGGTGTTCCTGGCCCATGGGTTGTTGTTCGCGTCGTGGACGGCGCACATTCCCCACGTCAAGTCACACCTGCACCTGAGCAACGCCGGGCTGGGAGTGGCGCTGTTGGGTGCTCCTTTGGGATCGGTGTCGGCGATGCTCCTGTCCGCTCGCCTGCTTCCCCATTTCGGCAGCAGGGCCATGGTCCGGGTCGGGCTGCTGGGCTACTGCGCCGCCGGGGTCTTCGTCGGCCTCGCCGGCTCTCTGGGGGCACTGTTCATCGCCATGTTCGTGTGGGGAGCCTTCCAGGGCGCCCTCGACGTCTCCATGAACACCCAGGCCGTGGCGGTGGAGCGGGAATGTCGGCGTCCCCTCATGTCGGGGTTCCACGGATGCTGGAGCATCGGCGCCCTTGCGGGCGCTGGATTGGGGGTCATCGGTGTCGCCGTGGGCCTGTCGTTGAGTCTCCAACTTCTGGTCCTCGGCGCCCTCGTTCTCGTGGTCGTGGGCAGCCTCACGCCCCGGATGCTCCCCGAGACCACACCGTCGACCCGGACTCGTAGCGTCGGGCGCCCGTCGGTCCTCCGTCTGTCGCGGCCCGTGCTCGTGCTGGGAGCCATCGCCTTCGCGTCCATGCTGTGTGAGGGCGCCAGTGCTGATTGGGCCGCGGTCTACCTGCGCGGTCCGCTCCATTCCAGCGCCACCACGGCGGGTTTCGGCTATGCGGCATTCATGCTGACGATGGTGGCGATCCGCTTGTCGGGGAACCGTCTGCTCGCCCGGTTCCGGGCCCGCGTCGTCCTTCCCGTCCTGGCAGGGATCGCCACCACCGGATTCGTTGCCGGACTGATCGGCGATCGCGATGGCAGTGCCATCGCCGGCTTCGCCTGCCTGGGGATCGGTCTGGGCCTGATCGTCCCCACCGTGTTCAGCGCGGCGGGGAGGCTTCCCGGACTCAATCCCGGCACCGCCATCGCCACGGTCTCGGCCTGCGGATGGCTCGGGTTCGTGTGCGGGCCACCCCTGATCGGGGGGCTCGCCTCGGCCACGTCGCTTCCCGTGGCGCTCGGCCTGCTACCCGTGCTCACGACCGGCATCGTCGTCTCGACCGGGCTGGCAATGGCCCTGCGCCACGAGCCATCGGGCGTGATGCCCAAGGCTGGGGTACGACCAGATCATTCCGCCTGACGCTTCACGAGTCCGAGCGTGACACATGGTTGCAGTCACTGGTTGCAGTCACCGGGCGCCGATGCAAGAGTGCCCGCGTGCCGATGATCTACTTCGACGAGCGGATTGCCGCCAGGTACGACACGGACTCCTCGGAAATGTTCGACCCCGCTTTGACGCTCGACCTGATGACGCGGATCGCCGGCATGGCGTTGCGGGAACGCTGGAGTGGCTGGGCCCGCGAGCCCTTCACCGGTGAGAGCACGTCGCACGTCTCGGTGTGGGAGAAGACGGCGGAGAAATTCAGAGCGAGCCGCACCGCAGGTCAAGAGTGCGCGAGTGGAGAGCGGAGGTGTCGATGCAGGCCGAGACCGGGTACTTCGACCATGGGGGCAGAGACGATGTGCTCGGTGGGGGAGCGCGGATGATCCCCGTGACCACGCCCCGGGGCCCCTATCGGGTGTGGACCAAGCGCGTCGGCAACAATCCCGACATCAAGCTGCTGCTCCTCCACGGCGGGCCGGGAGCGACCCACGAGTACTTCGAGGCGTGTGACAGCTACCTGCCGGCCGCCGGGATCGAGTACTACTACTACGACCAGCTCGGATCGGCCTACAGCGATCAGCCTGAACATCCCGACCTGTGGGAGACCGATCGCTTCGTCGAGGAGGTCGAGCAGGTCCGACAGGTGTTGGGCCTCGATGAAGGGAACTTCTTCCTGCTGGGGCATTCCTGGGGAGGGATCCTCGCCATCGAGTATGCGCTTCGCTATCAGCGCAACCTCAAGGGGCTCGTGATCTCCAACATGATGTCCAGCATCCCGGCGTACAACAGGTATGCCGAGACCGTCTTGATGCCGGCCATGGACCAAGACGCCCTCGCCGAGATCAAAGACCTCGAGGCCCATGGAGACATCGATGATCCCCGGTATATGGAGCTGCTCACGGCGCACCATTACGTCCACCATGTGCTTCGGATGCCGGCCGAGGACTGGCCTGAGCCGGTCGACCGGTCCTTCGCCCACATCAACCAGGCGGTCTATGTCCCCATGCAAGGCCCGAGTGAGTTGGGGGCGAGCGGGAGGCTGGCGGAGTGGGATCGAACCGCGGATCTGGAGCGCATCGACGTGCCCACGCTCGTGATCGGCGCCCAGCACGACACTATGGACCCGCAGTACCTGGAGATGATGTCCACCACGCTGCCACACGGCACGTACCTGCACTGCCCTGACGGCAGCCACATGGCGATGTACGACGACCAGGACCGCTATTTCGAGGGCCTCGTCCACTTCCTCCTCGGATCCCCCCGGTGAGGACGATTTCCCCTCGACCACGTCCCAGAGGGGCGTGTCGACGTATGCTCGTCTCGGTGAAGAAGCGAGCCCTGTCGGCGTGTGGTGCCATGACGGTCGGTCTGGTCCTCGCGAGTTGCAGTTCCGGGGGCACCGGTCCCAGCGCCACCCCCACGACGGCCTCAACGGTGGCCCCCACGACCGCCTCCACGTCGGTCGCGGCGCCCCCCAAGAGCACGACGACCACGATGGCGGTGACGGCGGGCGCGCCCACCTGCCCCACCGCGGCGCAGGCCAATGCCGCCCTCGGGGTCTCCGATACCGGACCGACTCAAACCTCGACGGCGGGGGGAGGGATCGTGTGCGAGTACACCGGGAGTGCCGGCAATGCCGCGGTGGCGATCTTCGCCCACCAGAGCGCGACCGTCTTCCCCGGCCAGGTCGCCAACGCACCCGGGGCACCGGCCATGCCCAAGCTCTCGGGCGTCGGCGACGGGGCCTATGGGTCCACCATCGCCGGTCGCTCCATCGTGAACGCCTATTCCAATACGAGCCGGACCGTGGTGGCCGCCCAGGCTCCGGGTGCGCTGGCCCCGGTCGAGGCTCTGGCCCGGGTCGCTCTCTCCGACAACTGACCGGCGCCGTCGGCGGTCCAGGCCAACGGGGCCCCGACGTGTCGCTGGATGGCCCCATGGCAATACGTGACCTGTCGCTGCTGCTGAAGAACCTCTCGGTGACCAGGCGGCCGGGGCGGTGGTGCATGGTGAGCGACGTGGCCGAGCCCATCACGGCGGCGGCGACCATCGTCGAAGACGAAGGGGTGACGTCGGTCGTCTCGGTGGCCGACGCCGAGCGGCTGGGGATCGCCCCCGACTTCGTGGCTGCGTGGCTGACCTTGGACATGCGCTCGGCGCTCGACGCCGTGGGCCTGACCGCCACGGTCGCCACGGCCTTGTTCCGAGAGGGAATACCCTGCAACGTCTTGGCCGGATACCACCATGACCATCTCTTGGTCCCCGAGCACGAGGCCGACCGGGCGGTGGCGATCCTCCTCAGGCTCCGCCCATCACCGCCGCAAGGCTCTCTCGAGTGAAGCCCAACCGCTCCATTCCCCAGGCGTCGGTGATCCCCGTCCTCATCTACCCCGATGTCCGAGAAGCAGTCAGGTGGTTGTGCACGGTGTTCGGGTTCGTCGAGCGTGTCCAGATCGGGGAGGACCACCGCTCGCAGCTCAGCTATGGCGAGGGTGCCGTCATCGTGGGCGATGTACGTCACGACCGCAGGCCACCCCGCCCGGGAGAGGCGACCCATTCGGTCATGGTGCGTGTGGAGGACGCCACTTCCCACTGCGAACAGGCACGGGCACACGGCGCCCGGATCCTCATGGAGCCGACCGACTTCGAGTACGGCGAGCGGCAGTACACCGCCGAGGACCTCGCCGGCCATCAATGGACATTCTCCGAGACCCGGGCCGACGTCGCTCCCGAGACGTGGGGCGGAATCTCTGTCCCGGGTGTCGAGTAGCGGACCCCGTCGGGGCGAACCGCCGCCTCCCGCCGGTGTCGCTAGGCGTCGAAGGGGGCGACGACCCGCCTGAGGAGTCCGGCCAAGGTGCCCCGCTCCTCCACGTCGAGCGTCCCGAGGATGGCGTTCTCGCGGGCAACCAGATCTCGAAGGGCGAGGTCGACGCGCCGTCGTCCGGCCGCGGTCAGGTGCACTCGGACTGATCGGGCGTCGTGGGGGTCGGGACGCCGGCGGACCAGGCCCCGCTCCTCGAGATGATCGATCCGATTGGTCATGGTGCCCGAGGTGACCAACGTCTGCGCCAGCAATTGGCCGGGCGAGAGATGGTGCGGCGGGTCGGACCGCCGCAGGGCGGAGAGCACGTCGAAGGTCCAGGTCTCGAGGTCGTGGCGGGCGAACACGAGCGTGCGCTGGCGCTCCAGGTGCCGTG
>Ga0208849_1001505_pt1 | contig 15918 bp, 11 predicted proteins | sample NGESurdeep072012_10_FD_184470 | JGI IMG/M metagenome (GOLD analysis project Ga0208849, IMG submission 184470) | Arctic peat soil microbial communities from Barrow, Alaska - NGEE Surface sample 53-3 deep-072012 (SPAdes) | ecosystem: Environmental > Terrestrial > Soil > Wetlands > Peat ...
CTGGTCGGCGTGCTTTACGTTCTTGACGAGCCGAGCATCGGTCTGCATCAGCGCGATAATGACCGCCTGCTTCACACGCTGAAAGGTCTGCGCGATTTGGGCAACACCGTTCTCGTGGTGGAGCACGACGCCGACACGATTCGCAACGCGGATTACATTTTGGATCTCGGCCCCGGCGCGGGCGTCCACGGCGGCGAACTCGTCGCGGCGGGCACGCTGCCGGAAATTCTTGCCGCCAAAAAATCGCTCACCGGCCAGTATCTTACAGGCGAATTAAAAATTGCCGTGCCGAAGAAAAGAATTTCGCCGTCGGAGGAAAAGGGCTGGCTGGAAATTCTGGGCTGCCAGGAAAATAATTTGCGGGACATTGATGTGCGGATTCCGCTCGGCACGTTCACCTGCGTGACCGGCGTAAGCGGTTCGGGCAAGAGCACGCTGGTGAGCGACATTTTGCAGCGCGCGCTGTTCCGCAAATTTTACGGCTCGAAGGAACGGCCCGGCGAGCATCGCGCATTAAGAGGTTTTGAAAGCCTTGACAAGGTCATCGTGATTGACCAGTCGCCGATTGGCCGGACGCCGCGCAGCAATCCGGCTACTTACACGGGAATGTTTAATCACATCCGCGATTTGTTTGCCAAACTGCCCGCCGCCAAAGTGCGCGGTTATGAGCCGGGCCGGTTTAGTTTCAACGTCAAGGGCGGGCGCTGCGAAAAATGCGAGGGCGACGGCGTTTTGAAAATTGAAATGAATTTTCTGCCGGCGGTTTATGTGACGTGCGAGGCGTGCAACGGCAAGCGTTACAATCGCGAGACACTGGAGATTGCCTACAAGGGAAAAAACATCGCGGACGTGCTGGACATGACGGTGGACGAGGGCGTGGATTTTTTCCGCGCGGTGCCGAAAATCGCCACACCGCTGCAGACGCTCGCCGAAGTCGGGCTGGGCTACATTCATCTCGGCCAGCAAGCGACGACGTTGAGCGGCGGCGAGGCGCAGCGCGTGAAGCTGGCGACGGAACTGGCGCGCCGGGCGACGGGCCGGACGTTTTACATTCTGGACGAGCCGACGACCGGCTTGCATTTCCACGACGTGGCGAAGCTGCTGGAAGTGCTGTTCAAATTGCGCGACACGGGCAACACGCTGCTCGTCATTGAACACAATCTGGACGTGATTAAAACGGCGGACTGGATCATTGACCTCGGCCCGGAAGGCGGCTCCGGCGGCGGAAGAATCGTGGCGGAAGGCCCGCCGGAAAAAATCATCCACTGCGCCGCGAGCTTCACCGGGCACTATCTGAAAAGCGTTTTGGCTTGAGTGGGAACGGCGAAATCGGCATGGCTTGGCTCCATATTGGGCGTCGTCATTTTATTTCAACCGGTCTTCTCTTAGGAAAATAACATAGCTGATGGCTGCATTTGTGGTGTTAGGAATCAGCCATATATGCATCTGACCATGCACGCCAGCCTGATTGTAGATCAAGTCACCTGTCAACGGCTGACCTTCGGAACGTGGACTTGGCCCCACACACAACTGGTCGAAAGAGCCACGCAATGTCTTGTTGTGTTCACCGCTAATCACTTGCGCTATCGCTTCGCATCCTATCGGCTTCTGTGTGCAAGTAATAAAACCGCACCAAGATTTCCAAGCGTATTCAGACTCCGGCTGCCTTTGGCCCTCTCCGCGAGCTGTGTTCTGAAGAGTGTAACCGTGCTGGCGAAAAGCAGCTACGGGGTCAAAACCTCCATCCAACATTGGCGAAAACTTGGCCGAACGGCTGCAACTGGTGGAAAAAATCACCAAAGTGCTGACCAGAAATAAAATCGCTGTATTCATAGCGTATGGCGACGACGCCTAACATTGTATTAACCCGAGCCAGCGTTGGCTATTTCTGACAGGAGACAATTGGTCAAACTCATGACCGTAAAATTTTTGGCGCAAAACAGCACATCTTGTCAGCTATCGCTCGGCCATGAATGAATCTTCGCAAAATGATTCCACCGTGCAAGGGCAAAAACGCCCGGTGACGTCGTCCGGGAAAATGCAGGAAGTGCGGCGGCTGAAACTTCTGGATTTCCCGCTTTTGTCGTCCCGTATCGTCGTTTAGATTGGGCGCATGGCATTTTTGCGGCGTTGGCTTTTGATCTTGTCCGCGCTCGTTCTGGGCGGCGGACAGATTTTTGCCGCCAGCACGCGCGAAGAGCGCGCTTATGCCGCCGCCATTTTGACATTTAATGGCGGAATGTGGGACCGCGCGGAAATGGAGTTCAATCAATTTGTCAGCCGATACCCAGACTCCACCAACGCACCGATGGCGGTGCTGCTGGAGGCGCAGTCGCAAATCAAGCAGGACCGCTTTTCGGACGCGGTCAAATTGCTGCGCGACCGCGAACCGGTGGCGGGACAGCTCGCCGACCAATACGATTCCTGGCTGGCCGAGGCGCAGTTTCAAAACGGGGATTTGACCAACGCGGCGGAAACCTGGATCGCACTCGCGCAAAAATTCCCCAAGTCGCCGTTGCGGCTGCCAGCGGTGGTGGAAGCGGCGGTGGCCTATGCCCAGCTAACCAACTGCTGGCCGCAGCACGATGCGCTGCTCGAAGACACGAACGGCGTCTTCCAGCGCGCGGCGCAACTGGATCCTGCAAACAAACTGGTGGTGGCCGGGCGGCTGTCATTGGAAAATTCCAAGTTTCAACAGCGTGATATTCCTGGCGTGACGGCGGTTTATGAATTGCTCACCAACCAATGGCAGACGCTCACCCCGGAGCAGCAGAGCCAGGCCACATATTTGCTTTATCTGGCGAAAAGCGAGGCGGGTGATTTCGTCGCGGCGCTGACAGCGGCGACCAACCTCGTGCAGATTGCGCGCTCGCCAACGAACCAGGCCTGGCTGGCCACGGCCTGGGCTTCGCAGGGCGCGGCGCTGAAGTCGCTGGGCCGGACGAACGAAGCCCTGGCGGCTTATCGGGAAAACCTGGCGCCAGGCGTGCCGCAAAAAAAACAGCGGTCGGCCATTCTGGAAATCGCGGCGCTGGCCCTGGCCCAGGACGATTTGACCAACGCGGAAGCGGCGCTGGAAACTTTTTTGGGACAGTTCACCAATTCCCCGGAGTCGGATCTGGCGCGGCTGACGCTGGGGGAGCTGCACCTGAAGGATTTCGTCGCGCACCCGGCAGACACGAATCATCTGGCGGCGGCGCAATTGCAGTTGCTGGCCGCCGCCACGAACGGGCCGCTGGCGGGAAAAGTTTTTCTGGACCGCGGCTGGTGTTTGTGGCTCGCAAAAAATTATCCCGCCAGCCTTACGAATTTTGAGGTGGCCGCGCAGAACCTGCCGTTTTCAGAGGATCTGGCGGTGGCGAAATTCAAGGCGGGCGACGCCTTGCTGAAGCTGGGGAAATATTCCGAGGCCCGGACGGATTATGAGTCGGTGCTGCATGATTTCACGGATCTGCCGGCGGTCGGCCGGGCGCTGGGTGAACAGGCGCTTTACCAGAGCCTGCGCGCGAACCTGAAGTTGAATGATGCGTCGGGCGCGCGTGACGCGCTGGCGCGCATTTTGACGGCGTATCCCGAAGGAAACCTCTCGGACAACGCCATCCTGCTGGTCGCCGAAAGCGTGGACGATTCGAGCCGGCCGGCGGACTCGCGCGAATTGCTCATGCAATTTGAAAAGCGTTTTCCCAATTCGGAACTGCTCCCGCAGGCGCGGATGGCCGTGGCGCGGACTTACGAGCAGAACGCAAACTGGCCGGCGGCGGTCACGAACTACGAAGCATGGCTGCGCGATTTTCCGACAAACAGCCTGCGTCCACAGGTGGAATACGCGCTGGCGCTGGCCAATTATCAGGCGGGCGACGAGACGAATGCGCTGGCGGAGTTCACCGCTTTCATCAGCCAGAATGTCACCAACGATGATCTCGCACCGCTGGCGCAATGGTGGGTGGCGGACTATTTTTTCCGCGCGGGCAACTGGACGGGGGCCGAGACCAATTACGAAGCGGTCTTTCAGAATCCGGCGTGGAAAAATTCGCCGTTGTTTTATCAGGCGCAGTTGATGGCCGGGCGCGCGGCGATGGCGCGGCAAGGATTCCCCGACGCCAACCGCTATTTCGCCAACTTGGTCAACGACGCCACCACCGACACAAATTTCCCGCCGGAGCTGAAGGTGCGGGCCAGATTCGCCTATGCCGCGTCGTTGCGGCAGACGCCTTCGTCCGACACGAACAACCCGCTGGCGAATTTTCAGACGGCGACGAATATTTTGAGCCAGATTCTCACCCTCTGTCCGACCAACGAGGCCGCCATGCGGGCGTGGGGCGAGATCGGCAACTGCGATTTGCAGTTTGATCTGGCCGCCGCGACGAACGCCTACGCGCAGGTTTTCAGCACCAACTCGCCGGCGGACGTCGCCGTGCGCAGTGCGGCGCAATTTGCTTTGGGGATGGTCTTGGAAAAAATGGCGGCGTTGACCGGCGGTGTGAACCGGACGAATTTGCTCAACCAGGCGCTGGACAATTATAGGAACGTGTTTCATGAAACAAATCTGCGCGACGGCGAAATGAAGGACGATTATTGGGTAAAAGAAGCCGCGCTGAAGGCGGCACTGCTGGTTGGGATTTTGTATGACACAGCAACGCAAAAAACAATCTACGGTGAACTCGAACACGCTTTGCCGCAACTGACCGACCTCGTCGAAAAGAAAATCGCCGAGCTGCCGTCGGAAAAAAATTGACGCCCGGCGTTTGACACGGGCGGAACGCGCCTTTAGCTTCAAACCGACATGAATGCAACGGCCGCCAATGAAGAAGTCGTCACGCTCACGGCCAGCGCCGTGGACGAGGTGAAGCTGCTGCTTGGCAAGCCGGAAAACGCCGGCAAACACATGAGATTTTACGTGGAGCAGGGCGGCTGTTCGGGAATGCAATACGGCATGGTCTTCGACGAAAAGCGCGAGGGCGACCTGGTTTCCGAAAACGACGGCGTGACGGTTCTAGTGGATTCGATCAGCGCCCAATATCTGCGTGGCACCGTGGTGGATTTCAGCGATGCGCTGACCGCCGGCGGTTTTAAGATCACCAATCCCAACGCGAAGGAGAGCTGCGGCTGCGGAAAATCTTTTACGGCTTAGGCGGACTCGATCAACCCGCGCAAGCCGAACAACGCCGTCCCGTGTGATGCGGGGCGGCTTTTCTTTTAGTGACGGGTGACGGGTGAAAAGTGACAAGAATTTTGCAGGGGCGTGCTTTTTCTCTTCACTTGTCACACGTCACTTGTCACTTTTATTTTGTGATTGGAAATTTGCTCATGCCCGAACTGGCGGAACTCATCCGCAAGCGCGATTTCAACGGACTCAAAGAAATCCTCTGCGAATTTCCCGCGCCGGACATCGCGGAAATTTTTGTTGATTTGAAGCCGGACGACGAGGCGGTGCTGCTGCGTTTGCTGCCGCGCGAACTGGCCACCGAGGTTTTTGAATACCTGCCGCTCGACGACCAGGAAAAAATGCTGCACGCGCTCGGCAGTGAGCAGGTCGCGCAAATCCTCAACGACATCGCGCCCGATGACCGAACTGCCTTGCTGCAAGAATTGCCAGCGGCGGCGACGCAAAAACTGCTCGCGCTATTGAGTCCCGAAGAACGCAAGATCGCCACCGACCTTCTCGGTTATCCGAAAAATTCCATCGGCCGACGCATGACGCCGCGCTACGTCGCCATCCAGCAGAATTGGACGGTGGCGGAGGTCTTCGCGGAATTGCGCAAACAGAACCACAAGCGCGACGCGATGAACCAGCTTTACGTCGTGGACAACAAAGGCCGGCTTGTGGATTTCGTTCGCCTGCGCGATCTCGTCGTCATGCCGCCGCAGACTTCCGTGCTGGAGATTTTGGAGAACCAGCAGATTTTTCTCCGCGCGGCGGACGATCAGGAAACCGCCGTGGCCGCGTTCAAAAAATACGACGTGACGATGCTGCCGGTCGTGGATTCCAGCGATGTGCTCGTCGGCGTCATCACCGTGGACGACGTGCTCGACGTCGCGGAAAAAGAAGCGACCGAGGACATCCAGAAACTCGGCGGTGTGCAGGCGTTGGAAGCGTCGTATCTCAAGACGGGAATTTTTGAGATGGTCAAGAAACGCGCGCCGTGGCTCGCGGTTTTGTTCATCGGCGAAATGTTCACGTCCGTGGCTATGCAAAATTACGGAGGCGAAATCCAGGAAGTCGTCGTGCTGGCGTTTTTCGTGCCGCTGATTTTGTCGAGCGGCGGCAATTCCGGTTCGCAGGCGACGTCGCTCATCATCCGCGCGATGGCGTTGCAGGATGTTTTGCTGAAAGATTGGTGGCGTGTGTTGCGTCGTGAACTTGCGACTGGTTTTCTGCTCGGCTGCATCCTCGCGAGCGTCGGCATGGCGCGGGTTTTTCTCTGGCAATTTTTGCACCTCGCCGGCCCGAATGGTTACGGGCCGAATTTCGCGTTGTTGTCGTTGACGATTGGCGTCAGTCTCGTTTGCGTCGTGCTGTGGGGAAGTCTGGTTGGCGCGATGCTCCCGATGTTTTTGCGTCTGATCCGGCTCGACCCGGCGGTCTGTTCCGCGCCGTTTGTTGCGACGCTGGTGGACGTGACGGGCATCGTGATTTTTTTCAACGTGGCGAAACACATTTTGCATCTCTGAATTAATGCCGCCATCCGCTTGACGCTGCCGCCCGTTCGTCTAATCTGGTCACACATGGGGAGCCAACCGGCCGTCCGCAGGGACGACGAAGGCTGAGAGTTTCGCGCGGAACGCGAAAGACCCAGAACCTGATCCAGGTAATGCTGGCGTAGGAACTCCTTGCGGAGGGCCATTTGGGCCAACCTTCAAAAGTTTTCCCCGGATCATTAACGCGCTTTTGTGTTCCTAGAACCCAGACGCCAGACCCAAGAACCAAAGCAAATTTATGATCGCAAACAAAGATTCCTTTGAGCCGCACAGCAGCGAACAACTGCCCGCCAGTAAAAAAGTTTTCGTGACCGGCACCATCCATCCCGACCTCCGCGTGCCGATGCGCGAGATCGAAGTCAGCGACACCAAGTCTTACACCGGTGCGATCGAGAAGAATGCGCCCGTGCGCGTCTATGATTGTAGCGGGCCGTGGGGTGACCCCACGTTCACCGGCACGTCCGACGAAGGTTTGCCCGCGTTGCGCCGCGACTGGATCTTGAAACGCGGCGACGTGGAGGAATACGAAGGTCGCGAAGTGAAGCCGCAGGACAACGGCTATCTCTCCGGCAAACACGCCGAGTTCGCCAGTGCGGCGGAGAAAAATCGTCTAGTGGAATTTCCCGGACTCACTGCGAATCGCCGTCGCACCTTGCGCGCGAAGGCGGGCAAAATCGTCACGCAGTTGCAATACGCCCGCGCCGGCATCATCACGCCGGAAATGGAATTCATCGCCATCCGCGAGAACATGGGCTGGGCCAATTTACGATTGACGATTGACGATTTACGCGATGACAACAAGCGCAACGTTCTCGACAAGCAGCACGCTGGAAGCAGCCAGCTCGTAAATCGTAAATCCGAAATCACAAATTCATTCGTGCCATCCGTGTTCTCCCGATTTCCACAGAGAATCCCGGAAGAGATTACAGCGGAATTTGTCAGGTCAGAAGTCGCCGCCGGTCGCGCCATCATTCCGGTGAACATCAATCACCCGGAGAATGAGCCGATGATTATTGGCCGCAACTTTCTGGTGAAAATAAATTCCAACATCGGCAATTCCGCCGTTGCTTCGTCCATCGAGGAAGAAGTTGAAAAGATGCGTTGGTCAATTAAATGGGGCGCGGACACCGTCATGGATTTGTCCACTGGCAAAAACATCCACGCCACGCGCGAATGGATTTTGCGCAACTCCCCCGTGCCCATCGGCACGGTGCCGATTTATCAGGCGCTGGAAAAAGTCAATGGTCGTGCCGAAGACCTCACGTGGGAACTCTTCCGCGACACGCTTATCGAACAGGCGGAGCAGGGCGTGGATTACTTCACCATTCACGCCGGCGTGCTGCTGCGCTTCGTGCCGCTCACGGCGAACCGCATGACCGGCATCGTTTCGCGCGGCGGCAGCATCATGGCGAAGTGGTGCCTCGCGCATCACAAAGAAAATTTCCTCTACACGCATTGGGACGACATCTGCAACATCATGGCCGCGTATGATGTTTCGTTCTCCATCGGCGACGGACTGCGCCCCGGCTCGATTGCCGATGCGAATGACCGCGCGCAATTCGGTGAACTCGAAACGCAGGGCGAACTCACCAAACGCGCGTGGGCCAAGGGCGTGCAAGTCATGAACGAAGGCCCCGGCCATGTGCCCATCCACATGATCGAGGAGAACATGGTCAAGCAGCTCGAATGGTGTGGCGAAGCCCCGTTCTACACGCTCGGACCGCTCACCACCGACATCGCGCCCGGCTACGACCACATCACCAGCGGCATCGGCGCGGCGATGATCGGTTGGTATGGCTGCGCGATGCTCTGTTATGTGACCCCGAAAGAGCATTTGGGATTGCCCAACAAAAAAGATGTCAAGGATGGAGTGATTACCTACAAAATCGCGGCGCACGCGGCGGATTTGGCGAAGGGACATCCGGGCGCGCAATACCGCGACAACGCAATTTCCAAAGCCAGATTCGAGTTCAGGTGGGAAGACCAGTTTAACCTGTCGCTTGACCCGGTGACGGCCAGGGAATTCCACGATGAAACCCTGCCGCAAGACGGAGCGAAGACGGCGCATTTCTGTTCCATGTGCGGCCCGCACTTTTGCAGCATGAAGATAACGGAGGACGTGCGGAAATATGCGGCGGAGCAAGGCATCGCCGAGGAAGAAGCGTTGAAAAAAGGGATGGAAGAAAAGTCCAAAGAGTTTGCCGAAAAGGGAAACGAGCTTTACGCGAAGGCGTGAGGTTCTTTTCAACGCAAAGGCGCAAAGACGCGAAGTGGGAATTGCTTCCGGTGAATCATTTTGATTCAATCTGTCCATGCCGAAGAAGAAGAATTGGCCACCCGATGACGGAGATGTCACTTATCTGATCGAACGCCTCGACGCTCTTGAAGATCGAGAGAATGTTAGATTTGAGGCTCTACTCGCGACATTCATCGTGACACCTGAAGGACACCACTACATAAGGTTGGGCGGCGAGATTCATCCGCGAGAGGGTCTTGAGATTGGCCAGCACCTCAAGGTTGCAATCACTTTGTATGATCCAAAGGGCAGGGTTGTTAATACCGGGACATGCTACTTGTCTGCTCCCGAAAAATTTTACGGATTTGAGGCATTCCACCTTGATATAAACGCTGGAGCGGAAGTTGTTAAGGTGAGGATATATCCCCAACGCGTCTGAATTCTTATGCTTGAACGAGTCCGAAAATCACTTCTGGAAGAGGCTCTCAAGTCTCCAACATTGCTGTCGGATTTAGCTGGCCTCGAACAATACGTCGCGGAAAGCTACGATGCACGAGCTTTCGTTGAGCTTCTTCAGAACGCCGACGACTCGGGCGCTTCTTGTTTCACAGTTCTGCGCGCCGGCAGATTTCTGTTTGCCGCCAACAACGGTCACTGCTTTACGGAATCCGAGTTTGAAAGTCTCTGTCGTAGCGCGGCGTCCTCAAAGCATCGTGGTGAGGCCATCGGCTTCCGTGGCATCGGCTTCAAATCAGTTGTCGGGTTGGCAAAAACTGTCCATGTAATTAGCGGCGAACTCCAAGCGACTTTTTCGCGCCAAAGGACAACGGCGGATGTCCCGCAGGCGAGTCGTGTTCCGTTGATTCGGATTCCGCACTCGCTGCTGCCCGCCGAGCGCAAGGAATTTGACAGCCAACTCGACCGTTTGATTGCTGACCGCTTTAACACAATTTTTGTATTCGACGGTTTGACCGGAAGCAGCATTGAATCGGAATTCGCCGCTTTTGATCCAAGCTCGCTTTTGTTTCTCCGCAACGTGCGCCAGATGCAGCTAAAGTCTAGGGTCGAAACCGTTGTCACCGTTCAACGCCAGACTGACGCGCCAGGACTGCAATCTTTGCGGCTGGCAAGTTCGGATGGCTTCAGGAAGTGGAGCGTCATGGAGCGTGATGGATTTGCATTTGCTTTTGTGCATGACGCAGGAGGAGTCAGCCGCCTCGCCGAACCAGAAGCGGTCGTCCATGCTTTCTTGCCAACACATGAACCGACTGGATTCGCATTCAAAATCAACGGAGACATTAGCACCGATCCATCACGCACAAGGGTGGTCTTGGATGAAAGCACCCTGAATGGAATCCGCACGATGGCGCGCTTCTTTTTGGAACTAATTGGACAATGCCTGAATGGAACAGCCCCGATAGAATCTGAAAAGCTGTTTGCAGCACTAATACCTTATTCAAATTTGGGAATGGTCGCGCTCCAGCGGCGCAGTTTCAAAACCGAGTTCGTTGCTGCATTAAAGAACGAAGCAAAGGATACGTTCACCGATTTGTTTCTCAGCCCCGTTTGGTTAAACGCGGCAGACTTTGAGAAGTTGTCGAAAGCGGCAGGGATAAAAGCTGTGCCACGCGCCCTGCAAGATGTGGACGGCGTTGCCAGCCTGTTGCGTTTCTTGGGCGCGAAAGAGGCGAAGCTTGACGAACTATCGTCCGGGCTTACGAAAACCGAACCATCTATTGCCGGTGCTGCCGAAGTTGTAGCACATATCGCCAATCTCCACGCCACAAAACAAATTGAAGCATCGTCCGTAGATGAGTCTTGGCGCATCTGGCCAAGCGAGGACGTTCCTGTTTCTTTAAGCGAGGCGAAGCGGAGCGAAAAACCACTGGCGGAGGATTTTCTGGATATGGTCACAGAGAAAACTGGCACTCCTTCCCATCTCAACCGATTAGTGCAGGGGGTGACAAACTCGCAAGTCGCCAAAAAACTTGTCCCTAGCGATTCCTCACCGTCTCCAGTTCAACAATCGCCGGAATCAGTCTCGCCTGAAACACCGACACGATTGAGCCTGACACCGTGGCGTGCTGCTGAACAGCAAGTGTTGGAACTGCTTGAGGCGCGGGGTTGGCAGGCCACGGATGTTAGTCGTCAGAATCTTGGCTACGACATTGAAGCAACCACACCCGATAATGAGGAACGTTTCCTCGAAGTAAAATCCATTGATTACCCCGGTCAGCCATTCACCATGACAAGCAACGAGGAAGCTGTAGCCAGACAGAAAGGAAAAGCCTACCGGCTCGTGCTTGTCCGCCAAACCAGCAACGATTTGGAAGTTGCATTCATAGAAGACCCAGTCCACCGGCTGCGCCTGACAAGACAGTGTCGCCAATGGGTGTGGGAATGTGCCGCCTATGAGTTCGTCTCCGAACGGTTTCCGCTAGAATAGAAAATCCGACGGCTATCGTTTAGAACGCCACCGCCTAAAAATCTCTGCCCCTTCGTGAAGCGTAAGAATTTCGTTTTTGTGTAAGGTCATTGGCACTACCACATTCTCCGGTTGTTGCCTCAAGACGACCGTTTCAAGTATTTGTGGAAGCGGGCGCTGATCCACTTTGACCATGATTTTGATTGAGGGGAGAAATAGCACGTTGAAGTTAATCCCTTCAGGGGTTCGCTGTTGGTAGGGCGCAAACATGGCGTTTGGATAACGCTGGCCAACCAACCGGCCAAGCCCAATCGGAAATTGGTCGTAGCTGCCAGGGTTTTGGCTTCGGATCATGTCGGCAATTATGGACTCATATTTTCCAAGTTGGATTTTTGAAAAGAAAGGCAAGCTGCTCACGGACGCCCTCCACAGCACGCTTAAAATGAAAAGTTTGAGCAGACCATAATCAATGTCCTTGATAATGAAAGCCAGCATCTCCGAGTCATTTTGAGGAAGCTTATCGTTGCCAGGCGGATTTCCAAGAAGCTCGAACGCGTAGCCATCCCATGATGAAAAGCCACCATCACAGGTTTCACAAAGAATTTGGTCGTCCCAAATGCCATTCTGCCAGTCTTCGACATCTTTAACGTCGTGTTGCCTAGCTTCAAGCAACTGGTTTGAGTCACCTTTAGCTCGAAGGCAGAAACTCCGTGGAATGATGTGCGCCTTTGCAAGTTTTTTGTCTAGCTTGCACAGTTTGCAAGTTCCAACGCTCATGTGTTCACTGTAATGTAAGCGAGACGCCCGCGCTACCTTTGCCGGAAAACCGCGTAAATAGCTGATAATCAGCTTCTCGGTTGCAAGAAACTCATGCTCCGGGTCGCGCGGACGGCGCTCGGTGTCGAGAAATGACCGCTCGGTTTCTCGCGGACTGCGCTCGGTTTCTCGCGGAACATGCTCCGGCTGGCGCGGTCGGCTCTCGGCTTTGCGCGGTCGTTGCTCCGGGTCGGGAAATCGTCGCCCGGCGTCTCGCGGACAACGCTCCGGTTTGCGTGGCGGATGCTCACAGTCGGGCGAGCGCGGTTCGGATAATCGGGACACACGCTCGGCTGTAAGAAATAGATGGTTGACACGTCGCGGAGGGATTCACAAACTTTCCGCACCACTATGAATCGAGACCAACTAAATCGCACCGGCATGTTTAGCACCGTATCGGCTTACATGGGAACAAACAAAACCATCTGGAACGGCGTCAAGGCCATCGGCGACACTGTGACTGATGTGGATGACGGCATCGCCGACATCAACAGTTCGGCGGGCAAGCAGCAAACGCCGGTCAGCGGCGCGGCGGGTGCAAAGGCGCAAGTGCGTCACGATTACGAGGAACAGATTTTGGTGATTGCCAGCCAGCTTGCGGCGTTGGCGGAAGTGAACAGCGACGCAAATCTCGCGGCACAAGTGGAACTCACGCTTTCGGCTTTGGACAAACTTTCGGATGACGAGTTGGAAGAAACGGGAACGCGGGTCGCGGGTCTGGCCACAACCAATCTGGCGGCGCTGGCGGATTACGGGATCTTGCAAGCGGACGTGACGGCGTTGACGGCTCTGACGACGCAATTTCATGGAATCAAAACCGCACCGCGCACGGCGGTCGCGGATCGTGCGGGTCAAACGACGACGTTGCCGGATAAAATCGCCAGCGTCACAAGCATTCTCCGCAATCGTCTGGACAAGCTGATGACGAAGTTCAAGAAATCCAATCCCGAATTTTACGCGGGCTATTTGAGCGCACGGGTGATTGTTGACCGTGGCGGCAGCGGCGGTTCAACGCCAACTCCGCCAACTCCGCCCCCGGCAACGCCACATTGATGGCACGGACGGTTTCGGTTGACTCGCGGCGCACAATTTTTTGAGCGCGTGGAATTTGTTTTTCATCGAATGTTCAAGGAGCGTTGGATTGCAAATGTTGCGGCCGGGCGTTAAGATTTTTCCCGAAATGAAAATGTTCATCACGCCCGGCTACGACCGCATCACCAGCGGCATCGGCGCGGCGATGATCGGTTGGTATGGCTGCGCGTTGCTCTGCTACGTCACGCCCAAGGAACACCTCGGCTTGCCGAACAAGAAGGACGTGAAAGACGGCGTCATCACCTACAAGATCGCGGCGCACGCGGCGGACCTGGCCAAGGGTCATCCCGGCGCGCAATACCGCGACAACGCCATCTCCAAGGCGCGCTTTGAATTCCGCTGGGAAGATCAATTCAACCTCGCGCTCGACCCCGTGACCGCGCGCGAATTCCACGACGAAACCCTGCCGCAGGACGGCGCCAAGACCGCGCACTTCTGCTCCATGTGCGGCCCGCATTTCTGCTCGATGAAGATCACCGAAGACGTCCGCAAATACGCCGCCGAACAAGGCATCGCCGAGGAAGAGGCGCTGAAGAAGGGGATGGAAGAAAAGTCGAAGGAGTTCGTGGAAAAGGGCGCGGAGGTTTACGCGAAGGTGTAAAGTAAATGCTAACAACTAACACGGCATAATGTCATGCAATATGTGATTGATCCACTTTTGGGCGGCGGGACTCGTTCGCTTGTCAGGTTCAGGGGTAGGCGTGCATCTGACTTTGAACGCTTGGCTTTAAGCTTGATAAGAGCAGAAGTCGTTGCTTCTGGAAAACAATTGCTGATTGGCCCTGAAGCAGGTTCGAAGTATAGCGGTTACGACGCCATCGCTCCCCAAGGAATTCGTGACCTTCCTGGAATATGTGTCGTTGAGGTCAAATACTCTCTCTCAAGGAGCTTCATGGATATGCTATTCAGGAGAATTCAGCGCATTTCTCCTGGGTTCAAGAGCTTGATGTTGGTTACTAACGCTGAACGCCAAGAACTGACTCAACTGAAAAAGTATGCGAAGTTTCGGTTTAAGCATTCAATTGAGATTTTGGGAAATCAAGATATTACCAAACTTTCTAAGAAATTTCCGGCTGTGGCTTTGTGCGCGGACTCATCCTCGCGGCGCGGGAGCAGGTCGCGCGGGCGGTGGATTCCGGGTTGGTCGCGCTCTACTGGCACATTGGCCGCCGGATTCGTAAGGACATCCTCAAGGAGAAGCGCGCGGAGTATGGATTGAGGATTGTCGCCGCGCTGGGGCGACAATTGGAAAGGGAGTTTGGCCGGGGATTCACCGCGAAGAATCTGCACCGGATGGTTCAGTTCGCAGAAGTTTTTCCCGACGAACAGATTGTCGCCGCACTGCGGCGACAATTGGGCTGGACGCATTTCAGGATGATCCTCCCGATGGAGGACGAACTGAAACGCGACTTCTATGCGGAGATGTGCCGCATCGAGCGCTGGAGCACGCGCACGCTGGCGAAGAAGATTGACGGGATGCTTTACGAGCGCACGGCGTTGTCGAAGAAGCCGGACAAGCTCATCCGGCAGGAACTGGCAGCGTTGCGCGAGGAGGACAGGCTCACGCCCGACCTCGTGTTCCGCGACCCTTATGTGTTGGATTTTCTCGGTCTGCGTGACACCTATGCGGAGCGCGATCTCGAAGCGGCCATCCTGCGCGAGATGGAGGCGTTCATCTTGGAACTTGGCACAGGCTTCGCGTTTCTCGAACGACAGAAGCGCATCATGGTGGACGGTGATGACCATTACCTTGACCTGCTGTTTTACCACCGTCACTTGCGGCGGCTCGTGGCGATTGATCTGAAGCTGCGCGAGTTCAAGCCCGCTGACAAAGGCCAGATGGAACTCTATCTGCGCTGGCTCGACCGTCACGAACGCAGACCGGGCGAGGAAGCGCCCATCGGCCTGATTCTCTGCGCAGGTCAGCGGCACGAGACGGTGGAGTTGCTTGATTTGGAGAAGTCCGGCATCCGCGTGTCTTCCTACTGGACGGACGTGCTGCCGAAGGCGCAGTTGCAAAAGAAGCTGCATGAAGCAGTGCGACTGGCGCGGGCGCGGCTGGCGAAAAAGAGTTCAGCCAAGAGAAGGAAGCTTCGTTGAAAACAGCGCTGGCGCTGACGGCCATCCAACCTACGAACAACATGAAGACCAATAAAAAGGAATTGTCCCCCAAACAACGTGAAGAACTGCTCAGCGCATTGAAAGACCGGTTTAAAAAGAACATGGGCCGCCACCAAGGTTTGGTGTGGGCCAAGGTGCAGGCCCGGCTGGAAGCCAATGCGGAAAAATTGTGGCCGCTCGCGGAAATGGAACGGACCGGCGGCGAACCGGATGTGGTGGGCGTAAAGTCGGGCGAATTCGTTTTCTTTGATTGTTCCGCGCAAAGTCCCAAGGGTCGCGTCAGTTTTTGCTACGACCGCGAAGCGTTGGATTCGCGGAAGGAACATAAACCCAAAAACTGCGTCATGGATATGGCGGCGGAAATGGGCATCGAGGTTTTGACGGAAGAGGAATATTTCGAACTGCAAAAGCTGGGCGAGTTCGACACGAAGTCGTCGAGCTGGGTGAAGACGCCTGCTGATACGGTGCAACTTGATCGCTCTGAAATGAGTCCACGGTGATTTTTGATGACCGTTTTATGTCTTGTGGG
>Ga0208849_1001506_pt1 | contig 15906 bp, 12 predicted proteins | sample NGESurdeep072012_10_FD_184470 | JGI IMG/M metagenome (GOLD analysis project Ga0208849, IMG submission 184470) | Arctic peat soil microbial communities from Barrow, Alaska - NGEE Surface sample 53-3 deep-072012 (SPAdes) | ecosystem: Environmental > Terrestrial > Soil > Wetlands > Peat ...
TCGCCGTAGGAGAACACGCCGCCGTCGGACGCCACCAGCCAGTAGCCGCCACCGTCGGGGGTGGCCGCCATGCCCACCACCGGTTTGGTCAGCCTGATGTTGCCGGCCGACCCGTGGAAGGCGGCGCCGCCGAAGGAGAAGATGCCGCCATCGGTGGCCACCAGCCAGTAGCCGCCGATGCCGCCGCTGGCCTGGCTCGTGACGGCGAACCAGTTCGACTGCAGCCCGTACTGGGCGAATTGCGAGGCGAAGGTGTCGCCGCTGATGGTGACGCTCCCGGCGCTTCCCTGCAGGGTCATCTGCAGGACCCGTCCCCCCAGGTCACCGAGATTGTTGCGCTGGGACACCCCCACCGACTCCAGCGTGCCGATCTGGGGGTAGGCGGCGTCGATGGCGGTGACCGGCACCTGCGCCTGCCACGAGTGATGCGCGTTGCAGGCCCCGGCGACGCACACCGAGTCCCCGAGGTCGGGCACCGCGGCGAAGGTCCCCCCCGCCGTGTACCCCCCGGTGGACGACGAGTACTGGGTCCTCGCCACCGTGGCCCCTCCGGGCATGAGGACAACCGTGTCGGTCGTGGCGCTCACGGCCGCGTCGGTGCCGGGGTTCTCGTTGGCGATGCCGGGATAGTCCTGACAGGCCGTGGAGTCGCAGATGTCGGCGTACCCGAAGTAGCCCTGCAGGCTCCCGTAGGTGCTCATCACATAAGAGCGCACCGCCACCGCTTGGGCATCGAGCTCCTGGGCACCGGCACCACCGCCCAACGGCCCCCACGACGCCGGGGACTCCGAGGGCGTGACATCGGCCACGTACTGCCCGAGGGGGAGGACGTTGACGGTGCGGGCGGCATTGGAGGAATTGACCGTGCCCTGCACGGTGCCGCGCACCGTGATGTTGTTCGGCAGCTCACATACCTGCAGCGCCTCGTTGGCGAGGTTGCCGTCGGAGGGGAACAGCTCGGGACCGGGTGAGGCGATGGGGGTTGCCACATTGGTGGCTACCGGTACTCCCCAGTTGCCGTTCCCGCCGCATCCACCCGAACTCGTGAACACATTCCAGTTGCCGGGCGCGACCAATTGGAATCGAGCCCCCCAGTTGGCAGCGACCGGGGCGCCGTCGACCGTGAACCCAGAGTGCGAGGTGACGATGACGTCGTTGCCGGCGTTGGAGGTGATCGCCACCGTGACCGGGGTCGATGCGTCGTGCCATCCGTTGGGCAACGCGTTCACCGTCGTCTGGGCCCCCCCGGTCAACGTCCCGTAGTACGTCGACAGGATCTGGGAGAACGACAGCCCCTGCAAGGCGTAGCCGAGCGCACCCCACTGGCCCATGCCGGCGCCCCCGCCGAAACCGTGGCCGGTGAGAAAGACGGTCGGCCCGGGATAGGCGGCGGCCGGGGTAGCAGGCGCCAGGGTGGCGGCGCCGGAGAGTCCCGAGACGACCAGGCCGACAGGGACGAGGCGTGTCAGGACGCGACGCCGTCGGGGGGATGTGGTGCGGATTCCACCGATGGTAGCCACGAGGCCGGCGCGCTGGTGGAAGGGGCGTCGCTGGTATATCGTTCTACGTACTAGTCGACGGTGGGAGGAGGGCCACGTGCCGAGAGTCGCCGACGACCCGAAGTGGACCGATCCCGGCCTGCTGGTGATGGGGAGCCTGGCCGAGGGGCCCAAGCACGGGTACGCCATGGTCCAGGACGTGCTGGACACGACCGGGGTGCGGCTCGGCCCCGGCACCCTCTACGGGGCCATCGCCCGCCTCGAGGCCCGAGGTCTGATCGAGGCGCTCGACAGCGAGGACTCGCGACGGCGCCCCTACCGCTTGACCGGGCGCGGTGTCGAAGTGCTCGAAGGCCAGCTGGCCGCCATGCACCGCTTCGCCGGTCAGGGCCGTCGGCGCCTGGCACGGAGCCAACTGGTCCTGAAGGGCGCGTCGTGAGCGCCCGGGTGCGCCTCCAGCGGGTGGTGGTGGCTTCGTACCCCCCGAGCTTCCGCCAACGATACGGCGAGGAGTTGGCCGCACTGGTGACCGACGGCGACGCGCGCTGGCGCGACAGCATCGACCTCGTCCTGGGAATGGGTCGCGCCTGGGTGGCACCGACCTTCGGCGGGGCGCCGGTCGAACAGCAGCGGGCGCGCCTGCAGAGCTCCACCACCACGGTGCTGTACGCGTGGTGCGCCAGCGTCCTGGCCGCCGCCGTGTTCTCCAAGGCGGTCGACGATCCCCCACTGCCGGGCCTGCACGCTGCAGCGGGGACGGCCTACGACGTGGGCACCGTGGTGGTCGAGGTCACCGCCGGCCTCGTGATGGTGGCGGGCTTCGTGTTCTGGCTGGGCCTGATCGTCCCCGCCCTGCGGGCCCGTCGGCGTGAGGTGGCGGTGCCGGCGCTGGCTCCGGCCCTGATCGTCGTGGCGTGGCTGGGCGTCACGGCCCTGGTGGCCCTGTTCGCCCAGCACGTGGTGCGCCGCAACAGCATCGCCTTGACCTGGCCGCGCGGCGCGCTGGTCCTCGCCGTGCTGGTGACGTGGATCGTGATCACCGTGGCATGCGTGGCGGGCTGCGCCGCGGCCGCCACCGTGGCCCTGCGTCGGGCCCGGCTCGAGGTGCCGCGTCTCGCCCTGTCGACGGTGGTGGCCGGGCTCGCCGCGCTCGGGATCGCCGCCGAGGCGGCGGCCTGTGTCATCTGCTTGGTCAGCCTGGCGCGCCCCGCCGGCGGACTCGATCCCCGCGACGCCGTGTTCTCGGTCGGCGCCGTGGTCGTCGTGGCGGCCGCCACCGTCATCGCCGCGGTGTCCGCCGCACGCGGCCTCGGCGTGCTGCGCTCAGACGCACCGGGCTCGCTCCCTCACAGCACCTGAGCGCGCCGTCGGCCGACTACGGTGGCGCGACCATGGTCACGGGGCGCCTGTCGGACCGGCTTCGCTCGCCCCGATCCACCGCCAAGGCCCTGGTCCGGCGAGCACAGGCGAAGGCCCTCGGCACCGATCGGGGGTTGGCCGGGCTCGCCCCCGAGCAGCAACTGAGCGTCCTCTACGAGCTCCTGCTCGGCCGCAAGCCCGATCCGGCCGGGATGGCCTCGTACCTCCCGGGCCTCCGTGACGGGTCGATGTCGGCGTCGGAGCTCGCCGAATGGATCTACGCGTCGAGCGAGTGGTGGACCGTGGCCCCCTTCACCCAGCTGGCGCCATCGCTGCATTTCAGCCGGAGCCTGTTCATCCGTTCGCTCCCCCCGGCCCGGCGCATTCTCGACCTCGGTGGCACCGCCCTGGGATCGGACAAGGGGGCGATGGTCCTCATGGGCTACCCCTACACCTTCGACGAGCTCGTCGTGGTCGACCTTCCCCCCGACGCCCGCAACGACCTGTACAAAGAGACAGTGTCCCGCGACACGGTGGAGACCGAGCTGGGGCCCGTGCGGTACCGGTACCACTCCATGTCGGACCTCTCGCACTACGCCGACGGGTCGTTCGACCTCGTCTATTCGGGCCAGAGCATCGAGCACGTCCCGGTGCGCGAGGCCGATCGCGTCCTGACCGAGGCGGCGCGCATCCTGCGCCCGGGGGGCTGTCTCGCCCTCGACACCCCCAACGCCCGGGTGTGCCGGGTCCAGCAACCGGGGTTCATCGACCCCGACCACGACCACGAGTACACCCACCCGGAGTTCTCGGACAAGCTGCGCCACGCCGGGTTCGAGATCCTGGAGGCGAAGGGGCTCAACCTGGCGGCGCGCTCGGTGGCGGCCGGCACGTTCTCCATCCGGGAGGTGGCCACCAACCGGGGCCTGTTCGCCGAGATCGAGGAGTGCTATCTCCTCAGTTACCTGTGCCGCACCGCCGCGCCCAAGGAGGCGACGAGTTGACCGACGTGACGGGCCCGTCCGATGCACCGGTGTCCGAGCCCGACGGGGACGCCGAGGCCCGGAGGTATCTCGACGAGGTCCGGCGCGACATCGACGACGAGGTCCGGCGACGGCGCGCCTCGGGGGACCTGCCCCCGGGCATCGAGCGCGAGCTCGACCAATTGTTCCTGGCCCATTCCCCCCTGGGGGGTCGGGGGGCGGCCTTGCGCGACATGCTCCGCTTGGTCGACGCCTCGGTCTTCATCGACCCCGTCGTGCCCGTCGAGTCCCGACGTCCGGGCGGAACGACGGTCAAGCGCGGTCTGCGGTCCCTGAACCTGTGGTACCTGCGCTATGTCACCCACCAGGTGAGTGAATTCGCCACCGCCGTGAGTCGCGCCCTGCATGTGCTCGATGCCCAGGTCACCGATCTTCGTCACAAGGTCGACGCCTTGGCGGCCCCACCGTCGGTCGCCGTCGAGGTCGACTGGGCGCACCACCCCGCCGCCTGGTGGGTGGAGCCGGCCACCGCCGCCCTCATCACCCATGGCGGGCGCGTGTTGCACGCGGCGTGCGGAGACGGCTGGCTCGTCGACGCACTGGCATCACGCGGCGTGGACGCCTATGGCGTCGATCCCCGGCACCGGGTGGTGCGCCCGCGGGCCGAGCCGTTGGACTTGCGCGTGGAGGACGTCGCCGCCCACATCGGAGCCGTGGCCTCGGGATCGCTCCACGCCGTCGTGCTGTCGGGCGTCGTCGAGGGCTCGGGATACGTGGAGCGCAACCGCCTCCTGCAGGGAGCGGTGCGGTGCCTGGCCCCGGGCGGGGTCCTGGTCGTGCACTCGTTGACCCCATTGAGCTGGGAGGACGACGACGCGCCGGTGGAGGCCGACATGGCCGGCGCCCGCCCCTATCGACCCCGGACCTGGCTCCGGGTCATGGGGGATCTGGGCCTCGAGGCCACGGTCACCGAGGGGGCCGACGGTCGCGACTATCTGGTGACGGGCCGGCTCGGTGCCGGCCGTTGACGGTGGAGGCCCCCGTCTTCCCGGGTCGATGAAGGTCGCCTTCGTGACACCGCGCTACGGCGTCGAGGTGATGGGAGGAGCCGAGTCCGCCGCTCGGCAGCTGGCCGAGCACCTGGTGGCCGAGTGCGGCTGGCAGGTCGAGGTCTTCTCGACCTGCGCGCTGGACCACATCACCTGGGACAACGTGTTGCCCCCCGGGGACAGCGTCCTCAACGGGGTCACGGTCCATCGGTTCGCGTCGGCATCGGGCCGCGTCCCGGAGTTCTACGAGCTCGATGCCCGACTGCGCATGGCCCCGTCGGAGGCGACACTGGAGCAGTCGCGTCGCTGGCTGGAGCTCAACGGGCCCGTCACCCCGGACCTGGTCGCCGCCGTCGGAGCCGGCCACGCCGAGGTGGTCGCCTTCTACCCCTACCTCTACTACCCCACCGTCCTGGGCATGCAGGCCACCAGCGCGCCACGCGTGTTGCATCCCGCCGCCCACGACGAGCCCGCGCTGTATCTCAAGGTGTTCGACGCCACCTTCGCCGACGCCGATGCCATCTGCTACCACACCGCGGCCGAGCGCCGGCTCGTCCAGCGGCGCCATCGGGTGGCGCAGATTCCCCAGATCGAGCTGGGCCTGGGGGTCTCCCCCGTCGTCAACGGGGGACGCGCCGGGGCCGACATCCTGGGCATCGGCGACCGTCCCTATGTGGTGAGTGTGGGCCGCGTCGACGAGCACAAGGGATCGGCGATGTTGGCCGCGTTCTTCACCACCTACAAGAAGCGCCATCCCGGCCCTCTGGCCCTGGCCCTGGTCGGACCGAAGGCGGCGGTGATCCCCGATCACGAGGACATCGTGCTCACCGGGCCGGTGAGCGAAGCCGACAAGTGCGACATCGTGCGCGACGCCATGATCTCGATATCCCCCTCGGCCCTGGAGTCGTTCTCACTCGTGGTCCTCGAAGCCTGGGAGCAGTGCGTGCCGGTGATGGTGAACGCCACGTGCGATCCCACCCGCGAGCACTGCGAGCGATCCGGTGGCGGCTTGTGGTTCGGCTCGTACCGCGAGTTCGAGGCCGTCTTGGAGCGCCTGTGTGCCGACGACATCCTCCGGGCGTTGCTGGGCGCCCGAGGCCACGCCTATGTGCAGCGCTACTACCAATGGCCCGATCTCATCCGCCGCTACGCGGGATTCCTGACGGCGGTGCGCCACCGCCACGACGCCTGACAGGTCAGAACCCGGCCATGCCCACCACGGGTTGGGCCAGGGCGATGTTCCCGGTGGAGCCGTAGAACGGGGCGGTCCCGTAGGCGAAGATCCCCCCGTCGGCGGCTGCGAGCCGGTACCCCGCCCCGCTCCTGGTGGCCATCATGCCCACCACCGGCTTGGCCAGCCGCAGGTTGCCGGCAGAGCCGAAGAACGGTGCGTCGTAGGCGAAGACCCCCCCGTCCGAGGCCACCAGCCAGTACCCGCCGGTGCGGGCGTCCACGGCCATGCCCACCATCGGCTTGGTGAGATGGATGTTCCCCGTCGAACCGTGGAAGGCGGCGTCGCCGTAGGCGAACACCCCGCCGTCCGAGGCCACCAGCCAGTACCCACCGCCGTCGGGGGTGACGGCCATGCCCACCACGGGCTTGGTCAGCACCAGGTTCCCGGCCGAGCCGTGGAAGGCGGCGTCACCGAAGGCGAAGACCCCGCCGTCCGAGGCGTCGAGCCAGTACCCGCCGCCGTTGGGGGTGACGGCCATGCCCACCACGGGCTTGGTAAGGAACAGATTGCCCGTGGATCCGCAGAAGGGCAGGTTCCCGTAGTTGAACACCCCACCGTCAGAGGCGGTGAAGTCGTACCCCACCGGTCCGCCCGACGGCGCGTTGCAGGGCACCTGGACCACAGGCGAGGGCAGGCCCGCGCTCCCGGTCAACTGGGGGTCGTGGTGGAACATCGGCCAAGCCCCGGACTCGTTGGCCGCGGCCCCGTTGCTCCCGCTGATCTCGTAGTGCTGGATGACCCCCTGGTTGCTGGAGTTGTATCCGGCCAGGGTGAGGCCGATGGACCCGTTGGGGTCGTCGGTGACGAGCGGCGAGTTCTGGAACGCCAGGCCGGCGCTCTGGCCGAGCGTGGCGACCAGTGCGCCGCTCTTGCCGTCGAAGATCTGCACCCCGGCCGTGGTCGGCACGATGGCGTCCTGGTATCCGCCCCCGGTGAGATCGGCGGTGACGGGGGAACCGATGACCTGGCCGGCGGTGGCGGTGTGCCAGATGGTGGCGCCCGAGACGCTGTTGAGCACCCAGATCGATCCGCCCGAGCCGACCCTGGTGCCTTCCAACACCTGGAGCTGGCCGTTGCCGAGGACGTTGGCCAGCGCCGGACTGCTGGTGGTGGTGCCGTCGAGCTGCACCGACCAGCGGGGGTTGCAGTGGGCGTCGACCTCGATGAGGTCGTTGGTGGTGCCGGCGCCGGCGTAGGTGGCGCCAGTGCCGAAGACGATCCCCACACTGCCGCCGAATTCCCCGACGGCGGGAGAGGACTGCACGGTCTGATCGGTGTTGTACTGGCAGACCAGGCCGCCGCCGGGATTGCCGGTGCCGGCGTTGCCGGTGGGACTGAGCACACGCAGGTGCCCGCCATTGCTGTAATGCACCCCGTAGGCCGAACCGGCCGTGGAGTCTCCACCCTCGACGATGTAGGTCCGGCCGTTGCCGTACACGTCACCCAGTGCCGGGGTGGTGAAGTTGCTGTCCGCTTGGAACCAGGGGAAGCCCGGGAGCATGGCGCCGTTGCTGGCGCTCATGGCCTGGCCCACCTCGCCCAGCGAGCCCGCCACCACGTCGGTGGCCCCGTTCAGGTTGCCCACCGCCAACGACGCCTGCACGGCCTTGGCCGGCGAGGTGTCGGTGGCGGGGTTCTGCACGTTCGTGAACCACATCGTCGCGCCCTGGGGCGTGATCCCGAGATAGCCTCCCGAGGTCGGCGTGGCGGCGTTGCCTTCGCCCACGAACACCGAGTCGAGTCCGCCCGAGACCGCAGCGACCGACGGGGTGGAGTCGATGGGGACCCCGCCCGTGCTCACGGGCCATCCCGGCACTCCGGCACCCGAGGCGAGGTTGAAGCCGTACACGTCACCGGCCCGGTCGCCGACGACGACCGAGGGGCCCCCGGCGAGCGTGGCCACATTGGGAGACGACAAGGCGATGGGGCCCCCGGCGTCGTTGAGGGTCTGCGTCCACATCAGGGTGAGCGACACATGGCTCTGGACCGCAGCCTGTGCTCCGCTCAAGCCGGTGCCCAACAGCGCACCGGTGATGACCGCCACCCCGAGCACGACACGTGACGTCAGGGCGCGTCGGCGCCATGTGCAGGCAGGTTTCACGAATGCCACCCCTCAATGTCGGACCCTTCGTCATCGACACCGCAGGCGGGAACCTTTACCGACGACGAAGCAATTGCCCCAGGCGGCGCCCCACCCCGCCCACGACGGCGCGCGCCCCTCCCTGGCGGTACAGCGCCACCACCCGGCCCAGATCCGGGCCGAGCCCACCCGGACCGGGCGCTTCTGGCGCCGGGAGTGAGGGCTCCCCCTCGCCGGGCCAGCCCGGCCCGTCCGGCGCGTGCCGGGAGTCGGCACAGAACGACAGCAGCGGCTCGAGCACCACCGACCACCGGAACCCGGCCGCCACCGCCGCCGCCCGCCGGCGACGGGCGGCCCGGCCGCTGCGGTCGCCCAGCAGGTCCCCGAGCGCATCGACCACGGCGTCGGCATCCTCGCCGGGGACGACGGTCCCGATCCCGTGGGCCGAGATGATCTCGGCGAAGCCGTCGCCGGCGGTGGCGACGATGGGGAGCCCGGCCCACAGATAGTCGAGCATGCGGGTGCGGAACGAGTACATCGTCTCGAGGTGCTCGAGATGGAGGCTCACAGCGACATCGGCCTCCAACAGATAGTTCTGACGATCGTGGTAGTCCACCCAACCGTCGTTGAAGAACACGTGGGTTCCCGTCAACCCCAGCGTGTCGGCCAGAAGACGCGCCTCGGTGGCCACGGTGGACTCGACGATGTCGGGCTTGGGATGGCGGGTGCCCAGGAAGAACAGGCGTATCCGGGGACGCGCCACGCGCAGCTTGTCGATGGCCCGGATGAGGGTGGCGGGATCGAACCAGTCGTAGAGCCCGCCCCCCCAGATCACCACGTCGTCATCGGGCCCGATCCCGGGGACGACCCCGCGCAACGCGGCCCGAGTGTGCACGGGCGGTTCGTCGGGAAGGCCGAAGGGCACGACGTCGATGAGGCGACGGAGCGTGGGGTCGTCCTCGTAGGTGGCGGGATTGACCCGCCCCAGCGCGGCGAGGAACCCCAGCCACAGATCCCGCTGCTTGTCACTGGCGCAGACGAAGAAGTCCCCCCGCACCAGTTGCTCCTCGAGAGTGCGCACGGTGTTGGCCACGTTGACCGAACGCTCGGGCTCCGGGTCACCGCGTGTGAGCTCGAGCGCTTCGAGATGCAGAGGGTCATAGAGATCGAAGACCAGCACCTTGCGCGAGCCGCGGAGCCCCGGAACGGTGTGCAGGAGATAGCCCTGCATGATGGCGACGTCACACCACCGCTCGAGCTCGGCGACACGCGCACCGTCCGCCGACTCCACCGAGAAGTGCGGAGATGTCACGTCGCACAGCTCCGATGTGGTGGCGAGGACCACATCGTGTTTCCTCGCCAGCGCGTGGGCGACGTGCCAGGCCCGGATGGCGGGGCCCGCCATCTTGGCGGTGAGCACGTCATCGGTGAGGACCACGACACGGCTGGCAGAACCGCGCGGTCGAGCCGCCGTCTGAGAGGAGCCGACTATCATCGACCCGATGGACACCCGGTCACGGCGCGTGTCCCGGTGCGTGTCCCGGTCCTCGCCATGGTCCGAGCCTACTGAGCGCATACCAGGGCCATCGCCCCTCTCCCGGAGCCGCGGCATCTCCGTCGGTGCGCACCGTCGGTGATGCCGACGCGAGTTCTCGTCCTCGCCTTCGACCCACTCACCGATGCCATGGCGGGACCGGCCATCCGGGCCTGGCACCTGGCCCAGGCCTTGGCCTCACACGCCGAGGTCACGTTGGCCGGCACGGCGGGGGCGACCCGGCACCACGACCAGATGCAGGTGCGCGCCATCGCCCCGGGGTCACCCGACTTGGCCTCGCTCGTCGCCGCGGCCGACGTCGTGGTGGCGCCGACGAGCGTGGTGCGTCGTCATCCCGAAGTCGCCTCCTGTGACGCGCCCGTCGTCATCGACATGTACATCCCCACCCATCTCGAGAACCTCGAGCGCGGCGGGCGCGACGACGAGGAGTACCGCCGGGCCGTGGCGCACCAGGTCTCGGTGATCAACGAGGACCTGGGGCGGGGTGACTTCTTCTTGTGCGCCAGCGAAAGGCAGCGGGATTTCTGGCTGGGGGCGCTCTCCCACGCGGGACGCGTGAACCCGGCCACCTACGACGAGGACCCCACGCTCCGTCGCCTCATCGACGTCGTACCCTTCGGCCTGCCCCCCGAACCGCCCCTCCCCGCCGGTCCCGTGTTGCGCCGGCACTTCCCGGCCATCGGCGACGATGATCCCGTCGTCGTGTGGGGCGGCGGCGTCTACGACTGGTTCGACCCGGTCTCGCTGGTGCGGGCCGTCGACCGGGCTAGGACCGTGGTCCGGGGTCTGCGCCTCGTCTTTCTCGGGATGAGCAATCCCAATCCCGAGATCGCCGAGATGGCCCGGGCCGTGGAGCTCCGGTCCGTCAGTGACCAGCTCGGCCTCACGGGGTCCACCGTGTTCTTCAACGACGCGTGGGTCCCGTATCAGGCGTGGGGCAGCTACCTCCTGGATGCCGACGTCGCCGTGAGCATCCATCTCGACAACCTCGAGACCCGGTTCTCGTTCCGAACCCGCATCCTCGATTACCTGTGGGCGCGCCGACCCATGATCCTCACCCGTGGTGACGCCCTCGGCGATCTCGTCGCCGCGCGGGGCCTCGGGATCACGGTGCCGCCGGGCGACGTCGACGCCATCGTCGACGCCCTCGTCCACCTGCTGGCCGGCGACGCACCTCGGGCCGACTTCGGACCGACGTTGGAGGAATTCCAGTGGCCCACGGTGGCGATGCCCCTGCTCCGCTGGATCGATCGCGCCCGTCGTGCTCCTGATGCACGGGCGCTTGACGCTCGCGTGGTGCAGTGACAATCCTACGGAGCGTGAAACGCTTCCTGCGACGGGCCCAGGGCTGGATCGAGCGCAGGGCCTTGGCGCAGCTCCATGCCCGGCTCGACACCATCGACGCGCGCCTGGCCACGATGGCCACGCTCGAACGTCGCCTTGGTGAGGTCCAGGCCACGGTGGAGACGACGGCCGCCCGGTCGGCGGCGTCAACCGAGTACTCGCGCCGGGCGGCGGAATCCGAGGCGAGGGTGACACGGCGGATCGAGGCGATCGAGCGCCTCCTCGGGGCGACGACCCAGAGCGACGCTTGACGGCGACAATCCGCCTCGCCGTCGACCTGCAAGCGCTGCAGACCGACGGCATCGCCGATCGGGGGATCGGCCGGTACGTGGCGGCACTGAGCGCCGCGCTCGAGCGCGTCGACCGGCTGGCGGCCGGGTTGCTCGCCCCCGAGCTCCCGCCACCGCTCGGCCTTCCTCCCGAGCTGGCCGTGCGCGGCCTGGTCCACTGGGACGCGGCCCCGACCATGCGAGCGCTGCTGTCGCGCCACCAGCCCATCGCCCACCACATCCCGGCACCGTTCCTCGCCTGCGGGCCCCAGGACCCTTCGGGTCTCGTCGTCGCACCCCATTGGGAGAGCCTCGGGCTTCCCCGCGTCGTGACGCTGCACGATCTCATCCCGCTGCGGGCGCCGCATCGCTATCTCCCCACCCCCGCCCATGTGGAGCGGTACCGGGCCCGCGCCGAGTGGGTGGCGGGGGCGGACCTCGTGTTGGCCGACTCCGAGTACACCCGGGGCGAGGCCATCGAATTGCTCGGATGCGACCCCGATCACGTGGTCACCATCGGATGCGGCGTGTCGTCGTTCTTCACCCCCAGCGACGGCACCGACGGCGAGCATTTCCGGTGGTACCTGGGCGGGCTCGAGGATCGTCCGTTCGTGCTCACCGTGGGCGGCAGCGACATTCGCAAGGGCACCGAGCGGTTGATCTCGGCGGTGGGCCAGCTCGTGCAGGCCGGATTCGACCTGAATCTCCTGGTGGTCGGCGAGCTGACACCGTCGTGGCAGGCCCGACTGGCCGAGGCCGCCACCGGTGCAGGAATGACGGGGCGGCTCGTGCTCGCCGGTGCGGTCGGGGACGAGCTCCTGCGAGCCTGCTATCGACGCGCCGTCGTCACGGTGATGCCCTCGCTGGCCGAGGGCTTCGGTCTGCCCGTCCTCGAGTCCGCCGCCTGTGGCACCCCGGCCCTGGCCTCGGCGACGACATCGCTGGCCGAAGCCGCGGCCACGGCGCTGGCCACCTTCGACCCCGCCGACACCGCCGCGCTGGCGCGAGCCATGGCGGAGCTGCTCTCGGACCAGGACCGCAAGGACGTCATCCTCGACGCCCAGCGGACATTGGCCTCGGCATCGACGTGGGACGCGGTGGCGCGCCGGGCGGCGGCGGCGGTCGACGCCATGGGAGCCCGGTTGAGCCCCTCGGCATGGACCGCACCGCAGCCGCCGCGGCGCGTGGCGCTGGTGGGGCCGCTTCCCCCTCTGGGCGGGGGGATCGCCGTCTACAACGATCGACTGCTGCGAGCCGTCGACGGCGATGTCTCCCTCGACGCCGTCACACCCATGGTGTCGTCGCCTCCCCTCCCCGACGGCGTCGGCCATTTCCCCGTGGACACCTTCGGCGTGGACACCCGTCCCGCCTCGTACGACGCCGTGGTCTACACCGTGGGGAATTCCGACGGCCACCTGTCGACGGTGGAGACGGCACTGCGGTACCCGGGCTGGGTCTGGCTGCACGAGGTCCGACTGGCGGCCGTCGCCGTCACCGCCCTCGAGGCGCTCGACGACGACACCTTCGCCACGTCACTGGCGTGGCTCCTGGATCGTTCGTACCCGGGACGGGCCCCACACCACGGCGCCCAGCGGGCGGGGCGATCGGTGCGCGACCTCGTGACGGCCGGGGTGGGGCTCGTTCCCCTGGTGGCCGAGCGCTGTCGCGGGCTCCTGGTCAACTCCGAGGTGGCCCGCCAATTGGTGTTGCTGGACCTCGCCCCGCTCTCGTACCTTCCCCCCATCCACGTGCTCCCTCCGGCCTGTCCCCCCGTGACGGCGGCGGACCGATCCCAGGCCGAGACCGATCACGTGGTCGTCGCCTTCGGCATCGTCTCGATGGCCAAGCGACCCGACCTCCTGGTGGACGCGGCGGCACGCGTCGGGTGCCGTCTCGCCTTCGTGGGGCCGTGCCCGCCTTTTCTCACCCAGGTCATCGAGGACCGCGCCCGGGTGCGTGGCCACCTCGACCACGTCGAGATCACCGGTGCCGTCGACGACACGCAGTGGGGGCGGTGGCTGGCGAGGGCCACCCTCGCCGTGCAACTGCGGGAAGGAGCGAGCGGGGAATCCTCGGCGGCCATCCTCGAGGCGCTCGCCGCCGGGGTGCCCGTGGTCACCAACCTGGCCACCGCGGCCGAGTACCCGGCGGGAACCGTGTCGTATCTTCCGAGCGCCGATCCCGAGGTCGTCGCCGCCCGTGTGGACGAACTCCTCGCCCACCCCGAGGCACGACGGGCGCTCACCGACGCCGGGATGCGCTTCGCCGGGGCCCACCAGTTCCACCACTTGGCCCAGACGCTAATGTCGCTCGTAACCAGCTGACCGGGCAAGGCGATGGCGACCAACGACAACGGCACCTCGGACTCCTCGGGCCAGATGGACCTCGACCGCCTCATCGGCGAGCTCGAGACCGAAGCCGCCCGCCGACGGGCCGAGCCCGGCTTTCCCCATGACGCGGATGCCCGCCTCCACTTCGAGCTGGCCCGGCGGGCCCCGAACCCTCCGCGCGCCGCGGCGGTGCGCGACGTCATGGCGCAGATCCAGGAGCTCACCGCCACCGTGGGCACGTCGCCCACCCTCGAGTCCGCTCCCGGGCGATCACGACGCCACGACACGGGAGCCCTGGCCGAGCGCCTGCACCGACTCGACGGCCAGGTGACGTCGTTGGGGCTGGCGGTGGCCGCCGCACTCGAGGTCGTGGCCGGTCGGCTCGAGCAGCTCGACGATCGACTCGAGCACCTCGAAACCCCCACCCCCGACGCGCCGCCACCACCGGCACCCGACCAACCCGATGCCCTGCCGCAGTGGCGGGCGCGATTGGCAGAATCTCTGCCCCGCGGCGAGCGGGTGCTCTACGCCCAATCCCAAGCCGACGACGTCGTCGCCGAGCTGCGGGGCGCGGGCGTCGACGCCTACGGCATCACCAGCACCGGGTCACCGCATCGGCCCGGGCCCGACGTGCGCTTCGCCGACCTGCTCACCCACCTGCGCGCTGTCGAAGACCACGCCCTCGGCGCCGCCGTGCTCACGGGCGTGCCCGAGGTCATGACCCCGGCCACCCTCGATCCTCTGGTGGCGGAGCTGGCCCGGACCACGAGCTGCGTCGTGATCATCTCCGAGGCCCCCTGGTGGTGGCGGCGCCGCCTCGGCGCCGTCCACGCCGATCTGGCTGTGGGCCGACCCCTGGACCCCGAGACCTGGTTCCACGCCTTTGACGGGGTGGCGATGGCGGGCTCGGCCGAATACGACCCCGGGGGACAGAGCTACCGCGCCGTGATCCGGGCGCGCCCATGAAGCTCGGCTTGGTGGTCCCCCGCTACGGGGAGGACGTGGTGGGGGGCATCGAGCATTGGTTGCGGCTCCTGTGCGAGCACCTCGTGTCGCGCAAGGCCTGGGAGGTCGAGGTGTTCACCACGTGCGCGGTGTCCGCCGCCACATGGGCAGATGTCTTGGCTCCCGGGACGAGCCAGCTCCACGGGGTGACGGTCCACCGACGTCGATCGATCTCGGGCCGCGACCCGCGTTCGGGTGCGCTCGACGTGGCCATCAGGCGAAGCCCGTCGGTTGTCCCCGACGCGCTAGCCCATCGCTTCGTCGATCTTGTGGGCCCGGTGTGTCCCGACGTGATCGATGACGCTGCCGCCTCCGCCTGTGACCTCGTGGCCGTGACCCCGTATCTGTTCTGGCCCGCGGTCCACGCCGTGGCGCGTCTGGGACGACGGACGATCTTCCACTGCGCCGCCCACGACGAGCCCGAGCTCCACTTCCCCTTCATGCGGGAGGTATTCAGTGCCGCCGGGGGGCTCGCCTACAACTCCTACTCCGAACAGGCACTCGTCGAGCGCACCTTTCCCGTCGCCCATCTCCCGGCCAGCGTCATCGGCGCCACCGTCGTCGCAGGCGCCGGTGATCCTGAGTCGGCACGCGCCGCGCTGGGCCTCGCACCGGGAGAACCATTCGTCTTATGCGTGGGACGGGTGGAGCGGGCCAAGGGGTCGCACGTCCTGGCCGAGCTGTGGCGGCTGTACCGCCTCCGGCGACCCCGTGCACCCCGACTGGTGCTCGTGGGCCCGGTCCACGAGGCTCTGCACGGCGACGACGACATCGTGGTGGTCGGACGGCAACCCGAGGACGTCAAGTGGGGGGCCTTGCAAGCGTGCGAATTCGCCGTGTCCCCCTCGGCATGGGAGTCCTTCAGCCTGGTCGTCCTCGAGGCATGGCTGGCCGGTACCCCCGTCGTCGTGAACCGTCGGTGCGCGGCGACCCTCGAACACTGCGTGCGCAGCGGGGGTGGCCTGTCGTTCTTCGACTATGCCGATTTCGAGGCGGTGGCCGACCGACTGCTGGCCGACGACGCGCTGCGTGACCAATTGGTGAGCAACGGACGGGCCTACACCGAGCGCGTCTTCAATTGGACGGCCATCGTCGATCGCTACGAGACCCTGGCCCAGCGCGTCCTGGCCCGGATGGTACTGCCGGCCACCGTCCCGCCGGCCTGATCAACCGGAACGTTAGGATGACCGCCGTGGGTCGCC